>Ga0136633_1001152_pt1 | contig 19676 bp, 12 predicted proteins | sample AntDrymeUQ832206_2_FD_105494 | JGI IMG/M metagenome (GOLD analysis project Ga0136633, IMG submission 105494) | Polar desert sand microbial communities from Dry Valleys, Antarctica - metaG UQ83 (22.06) | ecosystem: Environmental > Terrestrial > Soil > Desert | place: Antarctica: Dry Valley...
ATGATGCCGCCCTTGGTCTCGATGCCGAGGGACAGCGGGGTGACGTCGAGCAGCAGGACGTCCTTGACCTCGCCGCGCAACACACCGGCCTGCAGGGCGGCACCGATGGCGACGACCTCGTCCGGGTTGACGCCCTTGTTGGGTTCCTTGCCGCCGGTCAACTCGCGGACCAGGTCGACCACAGCCGGCATCCGGGTCGAGCCACCCACGAGGACGACGTGGTGGATCTCGCTGAGCGGGACACCCGCGTCCTTGATGACGTGCTGGAACGGGCTCTTGCAACGGTCGAGCAGCTCCTGGGTGAGCTTTTGGAACTCGGCCCGGGTCAGCTGCAGGTCCAGGTGCAGCGGGCCGTCGGCACCGGCCGTGATGTAAGGCAGGTTGATGCTGGTGGCCTGGCTGCTGGACAGCTCTATCTTGGCCTTCTCGGCGGCCTCGCGCAGCCGCTGCATCGCCATCTTGTCCTTGGACAGGTCGATGCCGTTCTGGTTGCTGAACTGCTTGACCAGGTGGTCGACCAGCTTGTTGTCCCAGTCGTCGCCACCGAGCTTGTTGTCGCCGTGGGTGGCCTTGACCTCGATGACGCCGTCGCCGATCTCGAGCAGGCTGACGTCGAAGGTGCCGCCGCCGAGGTCGAAGACCAGGATCGTTTCCTCCTTGTCGCCCTTGTCCAGGCCGTAGGCGAGCGCGGCTGCGGTCGGCTCGTTGACGACCCGCAGGACGTTGAGGCCGGCGATCTCGCCGGCCTCCTTGGTGGCCTGACGCTCGTGGTCGGAGAAGTAGGCCGGCACGGTGATGACCGCGTCGGTGACCGGCTCGCCGAGGTAGGCCTCCGCGTCGCGCTTGAGCTTCTGCAGCACGAAGGCGCTGATCTGCTGGGGCGTGAACGTCTTTCCGTCGATCTCAGTGGTCCAGTCGGTGCCCATGTGGCGCTTCACCGAGCGGATGGTCCGCTCGACGTTGGTCACCGCCTGGCGCTTGGCCACCTCACCGACGAGCACCTCGCCGTTCTTGGCGAAGGCCACGATGGACGGGGTCGTCCGCGAGCCCTCCGCGTTGGCGATCACCGCGGGCTCACCGCCCTCGAGCACGCTGACGACGCTGTTGGTGGTTCCGAGGTCAATACCGACCGCACGTGCCATGTCTGTCTCATCCTTCACTAGTTGAGTGGGCTCGGCTCAGGTTGCCTTGTTCGGTATCAACTGTCAAGTGAACCTGAGTGTTCCCGGCTCAACTCTCTGAACGTTAGGCTCCCGGCGGAGCAACCCCTCGGAGGACGCACGTGGACGCGTTGGAGACCGACCAGATCATCCGCCTCGTCGTGGGTCTTGGGATCATCGGCGTCAGCCTGGCCGTCGCCGCGCGCCGGGCCTTCTTCCTGTTCCGGCTGATCAGCAGCGGCCAGCCGGCGCCTGGGCGGCTGCGTCGCCTCGACCGCCGGCTGATGGCGCAGGCGGTTGAGGTCTTCGGCCAGCAGCGGCTGCTCAAGTGGACGGTGCCGGGGGTCGCGCACTTCATCACGTTCTGGGCGTTCATCATCTTGACGCTGACGATCATCGAGGCGATCGGCGCGCTGTTCGACCCCGAGTTCGCGATCCCGGTGATCGGCCGCTGGCGCGTCGTCGGCTTCGCCGAGGACCTGATCGGCACCCTGCTGCTGGTCAGCTTGGCCACGTTCGCCCTGATCCGGCGCAAGAACGACCCGGCCAAGATCGAGCGGTCGAGCCGCTTCTACGGCTCCCACACCAAGGCCGCCTGGCTGGTGCTCGGGATGATCTCGCTGGTCGCGATCACGCTGTTCGGCTACCGCGGGCCGCAGATCAACACCGGCGTCTTCCCCTACCAGGACCACGTCTGGTGGACCTTCACCTCCAACCTGGTGGCGAAGGCCCTGCACCCGCTGGGGCACGACGCCAACCTGGTGCTGGAGACCTTCTTCATCCTGGCCCAGATCGCCGTGATCTTCGGGTTCCTGATCCTTGTCCTCTACTCCAAGCACATGCACATCTTCGTGGCGCCGCTCAACGTCTCGACCAAGCGCGACCCCGATGGCATTGCCCTCGGCGCACTCCAGCCGATGATGAGCAACGGCAAGCCGCTGGACTTCGAGCAGGCCGACCCGGAGACCGACACCTTCGGGGCCGGCAAGATCGAGGACTTCGGCTGGAACGCCTACCTCGACATGGCTTCGTGCACCGAGTGTGGGAGGTGCCAGTCGCAGTGCCCGGCGTGGAACACCGGCAAGCCGCTGTCTCCCAAGCTCCTGATCATGAACCTGCGCGACCACCTGTTCGCCAAGGCGCCGTACATCCTGGGGTCGCAGACCGTGCCTGAGGATCACGTGCCGGACTTCCACAACCTCGGGACCGACGATGGACACCACGTTCCTGAGTCGGGCTACGAGCGGGTCATGGGCAGCACGCCGGAGCAGGCGACCCGGCCGCTGGTCGGCACCCTCGAGCAGGGCGGCGTGATCGACCCCGACGTACTCTGGAGCTGTACGACGTGCGGCGCGTGCGTGGAGCAGTGCCCGGTCGACATCGAGCACGTCGACCACATCCTGGACATGCGGCGCTACCAGGTGCTGATCGAGTCGGCGTTTCCGAGCGAGGCCGGCGTGATGCTGCGCAACCTCGAAAACAAGGGCAACCCGTGGGGGATGAACAACTCCTCCCGGACCGACTGGATGGACGGCCTCGACTTCGAGGTCAAGGTGGTCGAGGGCACCCTCCCGCCGGAGGTCGAGTACCTGTTCTGGGTGGGCTGTGCCGGTGGCCTCGAGGACCGCTCGAAGAAGGTCACCCGGGCGTTCGCTGAGCTGCTGCACACGGCTGGCGTGGAGTTCGCCGTACTCGGTGCTTTGGAGACATGCACCGGCGACCCCGCTCGCCGGCTCGGCAACGAGTTCGTGTTCCAGGGCCTGGCCCAGCAGAACATCGAGACGCTGCAGTCGGTCGGTGCGTCGCGCTCGGACCGGGTGAAGATCGTGGCGACCTGCCCGCACTGCTTCAACACGATCGCCAACGAGTACCCCCAGCTCGGCGGTGACTTCGAGGTCGTCCACCACACCCAGCTGCTCGGCAAGCTGGTCGAGGAGGGGCACCTGGTGCCGATCACGCCGGTCGACCAGACGGTGACCTATCACGACCCGTGCTACCTGGGCCGGCACAACCGGGTGTTCACGCCGCCGCGCGAGATCCTCGCCGCCATCAAGGGGCTGTCCGCGACCGAGATGCCCCGGTGCAAGGAGCGCGGCTTCTGCTGCGGCGCCGGCGGCGCGCGGATGTGGATGGAGGAGAAGATCGGCAAGCGGATCAACGTCGAGCGCACCGACGAGGCGCTGGCCCTGGATCCCGACATCATCAGCACCGCGTGCCCTTACTGCATCACCATGCTGTCCGATGCGGTGACCGCGAAGATTCAGTCGGGCGAGGCCCGTGAAGGGATCCAGGTCCTGGACGTCTCGCAGATCCTGGCGCGGTCGCTCAAGCCGTCAGTGGCCGTGGGAGCTGTGTCCCCGGACCCGGTCAAGTCGGTGTCACCCGACACCGTCAGGGAGTTCGCCGGCGCCGTCTCGCCGGCGGAGGTCGACATAGCGGCTCCTCCAGCGGAGCCCGCACCGGTCGTGCTCCCGCCGAAGGTGGTCCGCCCGATCATCCGACCGGCGGCGACCACCCCCCGGGTGCCGCACTGCAGCGATCCCAACTGCCGGCTCTGAGGCCTCAGCTCAGGAGGTTGAGGAGGTACTGCCCGTAGCCGCTCTTCTCCAGCGGGGCCGCGACAGCCCGCAGGCCGTCGTCGTCGATGAACCCCTGCTCCCAGGCGATCTCCTCGATACAGCCGATCTTGAGGTTCTGCCGCTCCTCGATGACCTGCATGAACTGCGAGGCCTGCATCATCGAGGCAAACGTGCCGGTGTCGAGCCAGGCGGTGCCACGGCCCATGATCTCGACCTGCAGCTTGCCGGCCTCGAGGTAGCGCTGGTTGATGGTCGTGATCTCCAGCTCCCCGCGCGCTGACGGCTCGATCTCCGCGGCGATCCGGACGACGTCGTTGTCGTAGAAGTACAGCCCCACGACGGCGAAGTCGGACTTGGGCTGAGCCGGCTTCTCCTCAATCGACAGCGCGCGGCCGGCATCGTCAAACTCCACGACGCCGTACCGCTCCGGATCGGCGACGTGATAGGCGAACACAGCGCCGCCATCGACGTCGGTCCACTTCATCAGCTGGTCCCCGAAGTCCTGGCCGTAGAAGATGTTGTCGCCCAGAACCAGCGCGACCTTCTCGTTCCCGATGAACTCCTTGCCGATGATGAACGCCTCGGCCAGGCCGTTGGGGGCCTCCTGGACGGCGAACTGGAAGTCGCAGCCGAGGCTCGACCCGTCGCCTAGCAGTCGCTGGAAGGAAGCTTGGTCCTCGGGGGTGGTGATGATCAGGATCTCGCGGATGCCGGACAGCATCAGGGTCGAAAGCGGGTAGTAGATCATCGGCTTGTCGTAGACCGGCATCAGCTGCTTGGAAACGCCCTTGGTGATCGGGTAGAGCCGCGTGCCGGATCCTCCGGCCAGGACGATCCCCTTCATCGGCAGGTTCCCTTCCCACGCTGTTGGTACGGCGACGGTCCCGGCCCGCTCCCGGGTCAGGCGGGCACCAGCGTAGGGCGTGCCGACCGCGTCCCCTTGATCGCCGGCGCCGATAGACTGCGCGGAGCAGCGCCACACCCCGGCGCACGTGACCCAGGGAGCACGACCATGCACGCAGGTCCCCCCGACACGAACCACTCCGACGACCTCGTCGACCGACTGGGCCTCTTGGTCGCGACTGCGGACGACGCGGGGCGTGCTCAAGCCGACCGGGGCAAGGCGCTTGTCCTCGCGCTGACCGACCAGCTCGCGGCCGGCCAGGCAGAAACGCTCTACGGCCTGCACACCGCGGCCAAGTCGGTCGCGGACCGGGGCCGGGCCCTCGAGCGTCTCGCCGAGCAGCTCCCCACCGAGATCGCGGACCGGGTCCGGCAGCTCGTCGACGAGCTGACCGACGACGCGGGCGCGCAGATCCGCGATGCCCTCGACGCCGCGTCGACGCGCCTGGGCATCGTGGTCGAGGGAGTCCACCGCGAGCTCACGCAGCAGCAGGAGAGCTACCTGACCGTCCTACGGGAGAGCGCAGAGACGACGGGTGTGCAGCTGAGCGAGGAACTCGAGCACGCGGCCACGGTCGTCGTGGAGTCTGCGGGCCGCGCGAAGGCGAGCCAGACCGCCGTACGCGCTGCTGCGGTGGCGGCCGTCGAGGCTCTCGAGTCCTCCGCCAACGCCGTGACCGAGCAGTTCCTCAATGCGCAGGAGGAGCTGGCACAGGCCGTTGAGCAGTCGATCGGCGCGATGACCAATGCGGCCGAGGCGTTCACGCAGGACTCCGACGGGCTGATCCAGGCAATGACCGTGGTGGGCGAGAGCTTTGTCAGCCAGCTGTTCCAGGTGCTCGACGAACGGGCCGAGCGGGACCGCCTCGCCGAGGAGCGCATGACCACCCGCGTCGAGGGGCTGGCCCGGGCGATGCAGGCGCAGATCGAGCGGCTGGAGGAGCGGGATCTCGCCGAGCGCAGCACGACCGTCGCTGATCTGCACGCCGTTCTGGAGCGGATCCTCGCGCAGCCCCGGGGCAAGCTCCGTGAGCTGCGGTCCACCACCAAGCCGGGCCCGGCCGAGTCCCGCCCCGTCGTCCCGCAGCCGGTCACCTCCTTGCGGGAGGAGCCGGTTTACCAGGCCTACGAGCAGGACCTGTACGACGACGCTGACGCGGACGATGACGCCGACGTGGCTCCCCCGCCTGAGCCGGCGGTGCGGGCGCCCGCGAAGAAGGCGGCAGCCAAGAAGGCGCCGGGCAGCAAGGCGGCAGTCAAGAAGGCGCCGGGCAGCAAGGCGGCAGTCAAGAAGGCGCCGGGCAGCAAGGCGGCAATGAAGAAGGCGCCGGCCGAGAAGGCAGCTAGGACCGCTGCAAAGAAGACCACCCGCTCGTGACCCCCAGCGACCAGCCGACGAAAGAGGACACATGACCGGACCCAGGCGTGACTCGCCGCTATCGCCCGTGCGCCGGCGAGGCGGGGGCGGCGCACCCGCGCCCGTGGATTCGTCCTACACCGATCCGGAGATCGCGCGCGGTCAGTCCGACGCGGTGCTCGGCGCGCTCGGCCGGATGCAGCTGCGGCTGGACCTGCTGGCCCAGGAGCAGTCCGAAGCACTCGGCATGATCACGCAGGTGCTCGAGCAGGTGCTCGACCGGTTGGCCGCGCTCGAGGCGCCGGCGGAGGACTTGGTCGAGGAGCCGGAGGCCGAGGACTACTAGCGCTGCCTGGCGAGCCCGAGCGGCCGAGGGCGGTGGTCCGGGAAGACCTGTCCCAGCGAGCGGCCACCGAGCCGGCGCTGCACCAGCTCGCCGAGCACGTCCCGGTAGTCGGTCGTGACGCGGAGGTCGCCGTCGTCCAGTTGTGCCGAGGCGAGTCCTGGCCAACGGCCGTAGACGCGGCCACCGCGGATCCCGCCCCCCAGCACCAGCATCGCGTTGCCGTGGCCGTGATCGACGCCGTTGCTGGCGTTCTGCTGCACCCGCCGGCCGAACTCCGACATGGTGACGATGGTCGTGCTGGACATCAGCGGCCCGAGGTCAGCGGCGAAAGCGGCGATCGCCTTGCCCAGCCGGCCGACGAGGTCGTTCAGGTAGCCCGTCGTGCCGCCCATCCCCTCGTGGGTGTCCCAGCCGTGCGCGGTCACACAGGCCACCTGCAGCCCCACGCCGGAGCGAGCAACCTGAGCGACTTGGGCCAGCGAGTTGCCGAGGCCGTCCGCCGGGTAGCTCACGCCGGCACGTGGCTGGTAGGCCTTGTCGCGGAACGGTGCGAAGCGGCCGAGGGCAGCCAGCGTGTTGCGGGCTGAGTCTGGGACCGGGCCGGAGACCCCGGCGTACATCTGGGCGAGGGCCTGCTCGGTGGCCCGCTGCCGGGCAGCGGCGACCTGCACCCGGATGTTGCGCACATCCCAGGTCGACAGGTCCGGTGCCTGGCCCACGAGCGCACCGGCCGGTCGGCCGCTGATGGCGAGTGAAGGGAAGTCGCCCGACCGCAGCCCGCGGGAGACCAGGTAGCGGTCGATCCAACCCGTGCCGACGGAACTGCCCAGCCGCACGCCCCGCTCCATGGCGTTCGTGGCCTCGAAGTGCGAGCGGGTGCCGTCGGAGTCACCGACCGCGTGGACGATGGCCAGTCGTCGGTCGTTCCAGTAGGGAAGGAGTGGCTTGAGGCCGGGGTGCAGGCCGAAGGTGCGGTCCAGCGGGATCGCCTGGCCCGCCTTGATTCCCACGTCGGGCCGGGCGAGTGAGTAGTTGCGGTCCGCGAGCGGCGGGACAAGCGACAGCCCGTCGGCCCCTCCCTCGAGGGTGATCACCACGAGCAGGTCACCGCCCTGGCGGCTGCCGGCGAAGGCCATCGTCGGGGCGGCGAGGTCGAGGGCACCCAGGCCCGCCACCCCGCCGGCTGCGGTCAGCAGCCGGCGGCGAGTGCAGATGAGGTCGGGGCACTCGGTGACGGCGGTCATCGGACCATCGCTTCCGGGGACGAGATCACCAGGGCGGCGAGCTGAGGCGTCAGCGCCTTCGCAGTGGCCTCGCTGATCGCCTTGCTCGAGGCCATTGCGACCGAAAGCAGCAGCGCTGTCTTCAGGGCCGGCCTGGTCGGCGCCCCGAGCACCCGCTGGACGATGCGATCCGCCAACGCACCGGCGGTGGTCGGGACCGGTGTGCCCAGCACGGCTGCGGAATCCAGTGGCCTGAGACCGGCGATGCCCCCGTTGACCAGCTGCTGCGCGGTGTTCCAGCGGGCCAGCATCGACGACGTCGACGTCCAGGCGCCGGTCCGGTCCGGGTAGCCATCGGGCTGGACCCACTCGAAGGGCGCCTGCCCGAGCCGTTGCAGCATCTGCAGCAACGGCGTCGCGTTGGTCAGCATCTTCGGGTCCTGCTGCAGGCCCAGAGACCTGACCGCAGCGGTGACCCAGTCGAAGGGGCGCTGGCTCTTGCGGCCCGCGCTGCGGGCGAAGTCGCGCGACAACACGATGTGGCGCACCGTCGGGACGATTGCAGTGCGGTTGGCCAGGTAGGTCTTGGCGGCACTCGCGACCAGCGCCGAGGGCACGGGGTCGCCGACCAGTCGGCGTACGAGCTTGGTGGCGATGCTGTGTGCAGTGGAGGGGTGGGAGGCGAGGTAGCGCACCAGCGAGGTGGCGACCTCTAGGCCCTTTGCCGGGTCGGTGTTGGCGTGGGTCCAGCCGAGGACCCGGAGCCGCCCGACGTCGTGCCACTCGGGGCGGTAGCGGAACTCCTGGGTGTTGGGGTCGATGGTCAGTCCGGTCAGGGCGCGGGCGGCGTCGCGAACGTGCGCCGGGGTGTAGCGCGCCCGGACGCCGACGGTGTGCAGCTCGAGCAGTTCGCGGGCGTAGTTCTCGTTGGGCCAGTGACCGCGGGAGACGTCGTTGTTGAGATAGCGCAGCATCGCCGGGCTCTGGCAGCTGGCGAGCAGCATGTCGGTGAACGTGCCGAGGGCGTGTGCGCGGACCACGGCGCGGTCGTCGGCGAGCTTCAACGCCCCGACCGTGCCGGCGTGGATGGACAGGTGGTTGGACCAGAACTCGACCAGCAGCTCGTAGACCTGGCGGTCGCCCCAGGCGGCCCGTGCGAAGGTGGCCGCCTTCAGGTCGATGCCCCTGCCCTGGGCGTCCATCATCTGCGCGGCGAGGTTGGGCACAGGCACGTCGGGCATCGGGCCGGTCGCGGCTCCGTGCACTTCCGGCAGCCGTCCGAGCTGCTCGTCCAGCCAGGCCGTGAGGCCCTTGGCGCGGAGGTCGGCCACAAGGGCTGGCGTCGCTCCGAAGGTCAGGCGGCGGGCAGCGTGCAGCGCCTGGTCACCACTGACCGCGAGGGGGCGTCTGGTCTCTGCGGAGGCGGTCTTGCTCGCCGCTGTCCCCAGCAGCGCCGCCCCGGCGACGGTGGACGTGACGACAGCACGTCGGCTCAGCTGTGCAGGCAACGGATCCCCCCTGGTCTTGCCGTGTCAACGCATCAGGCCGCCGTTGGACACGGCCCAAGATCACATCAGGTCGTGTCGGCGCGGCTGAACCGCAGGAAGGACCGCGACGGCGTTGGGCCGCGTTGGTCCTGGTAGCGGGAGCCGTAGACCGATGAGCCGTAAGGATGCTCAGAAGGGGACGAAAGCTGCAAGACGCAGATCTGGCCGATCTTCATCCCCGGGTAGAGCTTGATCGGCAGGTTGGCCACGTTGGACAGCTCGAGCGTCACGTGCCCCGAGAACCCGGGGTCGATGAACCCGGCCGTCGAGTGCGTCAGCAGCCCCAACCTTCCTAGCGAGCTGTTGTGGGTCGGCACGTAGGTACGCCCGATCAGGAAAGTGCCGCTCGGCGCGGCCACCTGGATGCACCGCACAGGCACAGACTGCATGGGACGTACGGCGACGACGGCGCGAAACCTGGTCTGCCGCCTCTTGTCGGTCAACCGGGCGGCCTTCCGAGGCAGCCGGAAGACCGGCAGGTGCGGAGTGAACTTCACCTGGTAGGCGGGCGACTGCTCGATGCCGTTGAGGGTCACCCGCTTCTTGCGCTTGACCGGACGCAGCCCGAGGCTGGCGGCCAGTTCGACGACCCCGTCCGACAGGTGCTCGAGGATGCTCACGAACTCGCAGCGCCCGATCTCGTCCGTGAAGCCATCGCTGTCCATGAGGCCTTGCAGCAGCGCGAGCCGCTGCTCGTACCCGGCCTGCAGGTACTGGTCGGGGATGTGCTTGTCACCGAGCAGGCTCTGCTGCCTAAGAACAGCCTGCAGACCCGAGCCCGAGCTGTAGCGGCCGGCTCCGTCTCGCGTCCGATCCGCGGGTGACCCGCCGATGCGCCAGCCATAGGGGGCACACGTCCTATGAAGCTGGTAGCCGGCGGCGCGGATCTCCTCGATCACCTCGGCATCGGCTGTCGTGACCTCGGACTTGGTTGTCGTGCCATCGCCCAGCCAGATCCCCAGCACGTAGGGGTCGATCGGCAGATCGTCGCGCTCTTCGTACTGCGCTGGCCCGGCGATGGGGACGTGGTGGTTCCACTCCCTGCCTGCCCGCACCGTGGCGGCCAGTTCCTCGGTTGTCTTGACGGTGGGCTCGACGAGTGCGCCGCTCTTCCGGCGTACCCGCTCGGCCTTGGTGAACGTGATCCACTGGTGCTGGGCGTCGGCGACGAAGCGACTGCCGTCGGACAGCTCGACCTCGTAGCACTCTCGGTTGGTCATGGGCTCGGTTGCCGCGATGACTGTGGTCGCGCGGCCACCCTGGTCGAACACCTCGTCGCCTACTTCGAGGTATTCCATGCGGGTCCAACCCCACGGCGTTGGCACCTCGGTTTCGAGGGCGAGGGCCTTTCCTTCGAGCCTCGAAGCGAGGTCGTCACCCAGGGAGATGACTTCGAGCGTGGAGCCGAGGACGAACTCGCCCGGGTGCAGGATGAACGGCTCGTCGCCGGTCGGCTCGACCATCTCGGTCAGGTCGTCCTGCTGCTCGGCGGGATCGATGTGGGTGTAGCGGTGGTTGGCGAAGACGCGAAAGTAGCGGTCCAGCCTGACGTCGATGCTGCTGGGCTGAATCAGCGTCTCGTCGTAGGGGCTGAGGCCGAGTCGCCCGTCGGCGATGGCGGCCTTGAGATCGCGGTCGCTGAGCAGCATGCGAGGACTCTACTGAGCGGATAGACCCCTGGCCGTAGACTCTCCGGCGGCTCACGCGGGCGTAGCTCAATGGCAGAGTTTCTGCTTCCCAAGCAGACGGTGCGGGTTCGATTCCCGTCGCCCGCTCCACAGACCGCGTTGGTCAGGGCGGCGCCACCGGCCCTGCCCGGAAGAGGGAGGGCGCGTGACCACAGCGGTGAGCGTCGAGGAGCAGCTTCGCGCCGTGCCGCTGTTCGCCGCCGCGTCCGAGCAAGAGCTGGCGCGGATCGTGGCCGTGGTGCGGGCGATGTCCTTCGCGCGCGGCCGGATCATCTGCGCCCAGGGTGTGTTCGGCGTCGGCATGCACGTCATCACGGAGGGCTGGGTGCAGGTCCGGGCGACCCATGCCCCCGACACCAGGCTGGGCCCCGGCGCCTACTTCGGGGAAATGGCCGTCCTCGACGGTGGCCCGCGCATGGCCACCGTGACGGCCGTGACCGACGTGCGGACCTTGGTCCTCGACGGCTACGACCTGTCGAAGATCCTCGACGAGCAGCCTGCCGTCGCCCGAAAGCTGCTCGACCACCTCTGCCAGCGGCTCAGGGACCAGGCCGCGAACATCAGCCAGTAGCGCCTTCGGTCCCTTGCGTGCACAGGCCGTCCGGCCATACCGTGGCGCCACATCTCTTATGCGGTCGGAGCAGTGGTGGCGAGTCAGGGATCGGGCTCGCTGCTAAGACGCGCCGCAGGCCTCGCGCTGTTGGCTGTGTGTCTCGTGCCGCTCGCGTTTGCGACGGCCGCGCCCCTGCCTGGCCCGTGTGCCGCGGCGGCCTACCCCATCGAGCGCTGGGTGGACATCAAGGCGCCGCCGTTCCCCTCCGGCTCGGACACGATCTCCGACTACGTCGTGGCCGCCTACGACCCCGCACGGCTCTACATCACCAACGGTCGCGTCGTGATGACCTCGGTCGACGGAGGCTGCCACTGGAAGTCCTCCCTGACCCTGGTGCCGGTCCCGGGCGAGACCGTCGGGCAGGTCATCACGCACCTGTCCATGGGTGTCCGCGACCCGGACACCGTCTACGCCTCGCTCGGCAGCGGGCTGCTGTCGAAGCCGTCAGTGATGCGCACCAGCAACGGTGGCCAGAGCTGGCAAACCGTGGACCGCGGCCTCGAGCTGGTGCAGGGACGTCCGATCCAGCTCACCGCGGCGCCCGGTGATCCGCGCACGGCGTACCTGGTGGTCGAGGGCAACCGGATCTCGCAGGGCGACAAGGCCGTGTCGGTCGTTCGCTCGCTCTACGCGACCACCGACGGGGCGACCTGGTCCGAGCGCAAGGCGTCGCCGCTGCTCGTCGAGGGCGAGGTGCGCCCGATCACGGGCGGACCGGCCGTCGGGGGCAACGGCGGGTTCGAGGGCGTGGCCGTCGACCCGTTGAACTCCCGCGTCGTGTACCTCTACGGCCGCTTCGGACTCTGGCGGTCGACCGACGGAGCCGTGACCTCCCAGGAGCTCGTGCCGCCTCGAAGGGACGGGGGACCGATCGGTGCCGTGGACCTGTACCACGACGCTGATGTGAACCGGATCCTCGCGTTCGACTCGCTCACCCAGCGGGCGTATGTGTCCTTCAACGGAGGGCGCAAGTTCCACATCATCCCCACTCCGGGGATCCTGCGCTCGGCAGCAACCGGCCGGACGTTCGCCGAGCTCGTCGTCGCGACCGACTCGCGGATCTTCTACCTCCCCGACCCCAGCCTGCCCTCGCGTCAGATCACGCCACCTGGGCCGGTCGCCCAGGACCTCGAGGTGGCACTGGGCACGACCCCCAGCTTCTACGCCCGTACGGCGAAGGGCCTGCTGCGGTGGACAGCCGGTGTCCGCAAGTCGGCGCCGGGCGGGGGGCCGCTGATCCCGCTCGTGCCGGGCAAGCCCGGGCAGGTCGTAGTGCCGCAGCTGCCGGCCCTTCCGACCGCGCGGTTGCAGGGCCTCTCGACGGTCTCGCTGCCGGCCGGTGGCTCGCGGACCGTTCCTTACACCGTCGTGCTGCCCGGCGTGCAGCGCGTCGACCTCTACTTCCTCGTCGACGTGTCCGACAGCATGTCCCAGGAGATCGACGGCCTGCGGAGCGCGCTGGCCGGCATCATCACCGAGCTGGTGGCGTCCAACATCGACGCCTACTTCGGGGTCGGTAGGTACAACACGTATGACACCGAGCCCTACTTCCGGCTGGCGCCGGTGGCTGCGCCCGGGCCTTCCCTCGCGAGGGCGCTCCGAGACCTCGCGGCGAGCGGCGGCGGTGAGCAGAAGAGCCAGCTGGAGGCGGTGCAGCAGAGCGTCAGCGGTGCCGGGCTTGAGCGTGGGGACATCTACATCGCGCCGGGCCAGCAGGCGGGCTTCCGGGCGGAGGCGCCCGTCAAGCTCATTCTCAACGTGACGGACGAGGGCTTCTACGAGGGACCCCCCAGTCCGACGTACGACGCGGTGGCAGCCTCGCTGCGGAAGCAAGGGGTCAAGCAGGTCGGGCTCGCGCTCCGCAGCAACGACATCCTGCCCAGCCTCGGGCCGGGGCCCGAGGTCGGCCTGCGCCGCCTTGCGATCGGTAGCGGCGCCCTTGCCCCTCCCGGCGGCGTCGACTGCGATGGCGATGCCACGGCCGACATCCCCGGGGGGGATGCGCTGGTCTGCGTGCTGCCGTCCGAGCGCTCCAGCGAGGCGACGCTGCTGGCCAACGCGATCGTCAGCCTGGTCCGGTCGTTGCCGAACACCGGCGTCGTCTCCTTCGCGGTGCGCAGCGCCAACGCAGCCGCCCCCGTGCCCCAACTCAGCACCCAGACGTTTCCGGTCGACTTCAAGACGACGAGCCAGCGCAGCCTCGAGGTGACCTACACCTGCCCGCGCGCCCTCGTGCCCGCTGAGTACGGCTACCACGTGGGCGTGCAGGCGAACGGCGCCGAAGTCGCCGGTGTCGACACCGTGCTGCAGTGCGGCGCCTTGCCGGCGGCTGCTGCCCTGTTCGTGCCGGCCCTACCACCGCAGGTCGGGGCCGCAGTCGCGCCGCCGGTGCAGCCGCCTCCGATCAGCAACGCCAACCCCAACCCCAACCCCAACCCGCAGTCGCAGCCGCAAGCGCAGGCGCAGGGCGCTCCGCAGGCGGCCATGGCGACGCAGGAAGAGACTCAGCCGCAGTTGGCCTACGCCTACATCAACCCGGCTCGCGCAGCCGCACAGACGGCTACTGACCCCTCGGGCAAGCTCGACCACTACTCCATGTCGCGTTACGTCGAGGCTCCCACCGACGCGCCCCGGCAGCTCATCGGCGGCCTGGCGGTCCTTTCCATGGGGGCCGCGTACGCCGTCTCGGTGGCGGCTCGCGCACGAACTCGTCCCGCAGTAGCGCGGGCCCGACGAAGAGGATGAGCAACTGACGACGCAGACGACCGCGGTCACACCCCTGGTGGCGGCCCAACCCGACGAGCCGCTGAGCTGGGTGCAGTCGACCAGAAAGCGCATGCGCCGGAGGGTGAAGGAATGGCGGCTGCGCCGTCGGCGCGCGCGGCAGGCGAAGAAGAAGGGCGGCGGCCGGCGGATGACCGTCGTGCTCGCGCTCCTCGTCACGTTCCTGCTCGGCGCCTTCGCGTGGTCGCTGTGGTTCCTGCTGTCGGGGACGCCGACCGGGCGTCAGCTGACCCTGGACCAGGTGGCCGGGCTCTCGACCTCCCAGCGCATCGAGTCCGCGACCTTCCTCGACGAGGACAACCGGGTCGTCGGGCGCTTCGCCAAGCCCGCCGCTGGTGCCGCCGCGAACACCGGCGGGCCCACGGCCACGGTGGTTGGCGGCTCCGGTGACTACTGGGCCGCCTACCCCAAGAGCGGCGCAGCCTTCGGGCCGCTCTACGAGCGGCTGACGGCCTCCGGTGCAGCGGTCCGCGTCGACCAGCAGGCCCGCAAAGCGGTGGTCCGCGCGGTGGCGACGTTCCTGCTGCCGCTGCTCATCCTCGCCGGCGTCTTCGGGCTGCTGTTCGCCAGCGGGAAGGGCGGCGGGGGTGGGATCGGCGAGGTCCTGTCCTTCGGCACCATCGGCAAGAAGCGCCAGAAGCGCGGCCTGAGCGCTCCGACCACCTTCGCCGACGTCGGCAGCGCCGAGGAGGCGGTCACGGAGCTGTCCGAGGTCGTCGACTACCTGCGCGACCCCGAGAAGTACGACGCCATCGGCGCCGTACCCCCGAAGGGTGTGTTGCTGTTTGGGCCGCCCGGGTGCGGCAAGACGCTGCTCGCTAAGGCGGTGGCCGGCGAGGCGGGCGTCCCGTTCTTCTCGGTGGCCGGAGCGGAGTTCGTCGAGTCGCTGGTGGGTGTCGGCGCCGCGCGCGTCCGTGACCTGTTCGCGCGGGTACGCGCCGTAGCTCCTGCCATCGTGTTCATCGACGAGCTGGACGCCGCCGGTCGGCGCCGCGGCTCCGGGGGCGGCGAGGGCGGTTCTGACGAACGCGAGCAGACCCTCAACCAGCTGCTCGTCGAGATGGATGGCTTCGAGGTCAGCGCCGGGGTGGTCGTGATGGGCGCGACGAACCGGCCCGACATCCTCGACCCGGCCCTGCTGCGGCCCGGCCGCTTCGACCGCCACATCACGATCGAGCAACCCGACCACCAGGGGCGAACCGCGATCCTCCAGCTCCACGCGCGGGGCAAGAACCTGTCGCCCGACGTCGACCTCGAGTACGTCGCGAAGCGCACCCCTGGCTTCTCCGGCGCGGACCTCGCGAGCGTCGTCAACGAGGCAGCGTTGCTGACACTCCGCCAGAGCAAGCCGTTCATCGAGACCCCCGAGCTGGAGGAGGCGATCCAGCGCGTGCTGCACGGGCCGCAGAAGCGCGGTGAGCTGCTCACGCCCGAGGAGGAGCGCCGCACCGCCCTGCACGAGAGCGGCCACGCCGTCGCGGCCGTGGCGCTCGGTCAGGCCGACGACCTGCACCGCGTGACGATCCTGGCCCGCGGGGGCGGGCTCGGTGGGACCACGCTGCGCCGCGATGGCAAGACCAGCCTGCTCACCCGCAGCCAGCTCTACGCCAAGCTCGTCGTCGCCCTCGCTGGGGTGGCGGCTGAGGAGATGGAGCTCGGCGAGCCGTCGACCGGGTCGGAGGACGACCTGCAGGCCGCGACCTCGCTCGCACGCGACATCGCCGGGCGCTTCGGCATGAGCCCGGCTCTCGGTCGCCCGCGGCTGCTCGCCTCCGACGTGGACGTCTTCCTCGGTGGGGGGAGCTCGCTCGCGGGACTGTCAGGAGACCTGCACACCACGCTGCACACCGAGGTGCGCCGGCTGCTGACAGCTGCGGAGCGGGACGCGGCGAAGGTGCTGCGCGCGAACCACGCCGCGCTCACAGCCATGGCGGCTGCCCTCGAGGCCGACGAGACGCTCGAGGGGGCCGCGCTGACCAAAATGCTGTCTCGGGTGAAGGCCGGACCGCCGCTGCGCGGTCCCTTCGCCGCCACTCGGGACTCATCGTGACCCGCTGGCCGCGCAGCCCAGTTCTTGGGTGAGGCAGGTCACAGCGCGTTGATGGCGAATCCTGTGCGCAACCCCCCGCACGCCCCAGTTTGACGATCACCGAAGGACGACCAGGATGCCTGTCGTAGCGCACGTGGCCCGGGGTGTCATCGGGTCGGTCGTGCTCGGGCTGCTCGTGGCGCAGGCGGGGGTGGCGCAGGGTGCCACCCGCTCGCGCGTGGTGACGAAGGCCTATGTCGTCGACTACGCGAAGCCGACCGTGCCCTACGCGGGTGTCTCCACCGGCAAGGCAGGCGCCGCGTGCACCTACCGGGGGCCAGGGACGCAGTGCCTGTCCGTCCCCACGCAGTCGCGGGAGGGGGCGGTGTCGGTGCGCGTCTTCGAGGACAGCGGTGCCCCGGTCGCGTTCGCCCTCCTCGGCGACTGGGACGGCAACGGGTCCGTGACCGACCGCGAGATCATCCAGTTCTGCGGAACCGGCGGCATTCCCATCCCGATCCGCTCAAAGCCGGTGCAGGTCAACGTCTCCTTCGGCGGCAAGGTCCCCTACGAGGTCACCGGCAAGACGGCCTGCCCGTCGACGGTCCCCCAGCGCGGAAAGGTGCGGCTGACGTTCCTGCGCTGACCGTCCGCGTGCGGCAGGTCACAGCGCCCCGATAGCGAACCATGTGCGCAAGCCGCACACCCAGCTTGGCGATTACCGGAGGACTCGGACATGAAGAGCACCTGGCGACGAGGGACCTGTGCGCTGGCGCTGCTGGGCCTCGCGGTGGCCACCCAGCCGGCCAGCGCGGCCGGCTACCTGCGGCCGGCCGTGAACGAGCACGTGACCGTGGGCTTCGACGGCTCGCAGTCGACAAACCCCGTCGAGTTCGCGCTTGGGACGAGCTGGAACAGCGCCATGAGCGCCGACGGCCGCATCATCGCCTTCAGCAGCACGGCCACGAACCTCGTGCCTGGGGACATCAACCAGGTCTCTGACGTCTTCGTGCGGGACCGCATCACCCGTCGCACCGAGATCGTCTCCGTCGCGTCGAACGGCGACCGGGGGGCCATCTGCACGGCCGGGAGCACCAACGGCTCATCCTCGCCGTCGATCAGCGCGAACGGCCGCTACGTCGCCTTCACGAGCTGTTCACCGAACCTCGTTCCCAACGACCTCAACCTCGCCCGTGACGGGTTCGTGCACGACCGGGTGACCCGCAAGACGGAGATCGTGTCGGTGTCCTCAACGGGGAAGCAGGGGACGATGCCGTTGGTGCTGCACGACTCGTCCGCTGCCGCGATCAGCCCTGACGGTCGCTATGTCGTCGTGAACAGCTACGCGGACGACCTGATGCCGAACGACACCAACGGGTCTTCCGATGCGTTCGTGTTCGACCGGACAAGGCGGACGCTGGAGCGGGTCTCGGTCAACTCGGCGGAGCAGCAGTCGTCATCGGCGACTGCTCTTCCGAACGGCGGCGGCATCAGGCCCAACTCCTTCGGCGCGGCCATCAGCGACGGAGGCAGGTTCGTCTCGTTCAACAGCGCCGCCGACAACCTCGTGCCCGGTGACACCAACCTCGCGCAGGACCTGTTTGTGCGGGACCGGGTCAAGGGCACGACCGAGCGGGTCTCCGTGCGCACGGGCGGGGCGCAGAACTCCGGGGGGCCCTCGCAGGGCGCCGGCGCGACCCTTGACGGCGGCCGCGGCATCAGCGCTGACGGCAGGTACGTCCTGATGAACAGCAGCGGTTCCGGTTTCATACCCAACGACACCGGCGAGTTCGACACCTTCGTCCATGACCGCGCCACCGGGCGCATGCAGCGCATCAGCGTGCGCTCCACTGGCGGCGAGGCCAACGGGAGCAACAACAGCGGGTCGATCAGCCTCGACGGTCGCTATGTCATGTTCTCCAGCCAGGCCAGCAACCTCGCCGAAGGCGACACCGGCTCCAACGGCAGCAACACGACGACGATCGGCGAGCAGCCCGGCGACTACGACGTCTTCATCTACGACCGCAAGTTCGGCACCGTCGAGATGATCTCGCGCAGCACCTCCGGCCAGGAGGCGAAGGGGACGTGCAAGGCAGTGAACGCCGTCCTGTCCGAGGGGGCATCGGAGTCCCAGGGTGGGTCGATGAGCACCGACGGGCGCTACACCGTCTTCCAGAGCTGCGCGAACAACTTGGCCGGGGCGGACACGAACGGCACCCGCGACCACTTCCTGCGGGACCGGGGTCCGCACCTCGGCGTGCGGGGCGTCAGGGCGAGGGTGAGTGGCAGCGCCGTGACCGTCAGCGGGTGGGCGACATTCTCCGGAGCGGTGCTGACCTCGGCGGCCGACCCCACTGCCGATGGTGGCGCCGGCTCGGCGGTCAGCGGCGCCGAGATCGTCGGGGGCGAGTTGCTCTACCGGCCTGAGCTCGACGACCTGCACTGGCGGCTCGACCTGACCCAGATCCCCTCCGCAGGAGTGTCCCTCGGTGGCCTCAGCGCCCCTGGCGACGTGCGTGTCCTCTACGCGATGCGCTTCTCGGCAAACGGGCAGACCTACGAGGTCCGGGTGCACCGGATCGGGGTAAACACCGCGAACCCGCTCGACGCCGGATACGGCCTGTTCGCCTGCACCGAGATCACCTGCAACCAGGTCGCCGAGCTCAAAGGCGGCTACGGCACGACCGGTGAGCAGATCGTCGTGTCGATCCCGATGGCCGTGATCACCAAGAGCGGCAAACCGGTCGGCGAGGGTGCGACCTTGTCCGCCCTGCGGAGCTTCACGTCTTTCGGCAGCTACCTCGGAGGACCCACCCAGCTCCTCGACCAGCTGGTGATGACGAAAGCCGCCTCGGTGGCGATCCCGGCCAAGTCGGTGACCGTGACGGTCAACGGGCGCAGTGTGCGGGCGGCACTGACGAAGGGCGGCTTCACCACCGCCATCCCGCTCAGTGCCTTCCGCGCGGGCACCTCCACCGTGATCGTCACGACCTGCCTCGGCAAGGCCTGCCAGAGCGAGCGCATCCCGGTGCGGGTCTAGCGCCCGAGCGAGGCCTCAAGTACTGGGGGGTTCGGTGCCTACCGAGGCGGCGTCATCGATCTGCGCCATCGCGGCGACCGCGAGAGCACGCAGTTTCGCTCCGGAGAGGGTGGGGTCGTAGCGCTCGCCCGCCGCGAGAGAAGGGCGGATGCTCCGTCGTACCAGACCCAGGGGTCCGAGGTAGTCGGCCGCGGACTGGTGGGCGATCGCGTGGTCCAGCAGCGAATCTGCGAGAGGTGTCAGCCCTAGCGCGTGGGCGGCGGCGAGGTAGCTCAGCTCGGCGGCTAGTGCTCCGTAATCGAAGTCTTCTTACTTGGGCGGCACCGCGGTAGGAGTTCGTCGGCGGTCTTGGTCCAGACGAAGGGTTGGCAGCGGTCGTTCCAGCCTTCGATGAACTTGCCGATGGC
>Ga0136633_1001153_pt1 | contig 19672 bp, 18 predicted proteins | sample AntDrymeUQ832206_2_FD_105494 | JGI IMG/M metagenome (GOLD analysis project Ga0136633, IMG submission 105494) | Polar desert sand microbial communities from Dry Valleys, Antarctica - metaG UQ83 (22.06) | ecosystem: Environmental > Terrestrial > Soil > Desert | place: Antarctica: Dry Valley...
CGGAAACCCCGGGATGCCGGCGCCGCCAGGGGAGGACGCAGGAGCGAAGGTGTGCCCCTGGCACATCGAGCTCCGAGGACGATGCCTGGCGGTGATCGGCGCCCGAGGTTTCAGGTGGGAGGTTGTGAGACGGGCCACTAGTGCACGTGGCCGTAGGTTCTGCGTATGACCATGATCGGACTCCAGGACGTCGAGGCGGCCGCCCGGCGGCTCGAGGGCGTCGCCCATCGCACCCCCGCGATCACGTCGCGCACGCTCGACGAAATGACGCAGACGACCGCGTTCCTCAAGGCCGAGAACCTCCAGCGGGTCGGGGCCTTCAAGTTCCGCGGCGCCTACAACGCGATCGCGGCGCTGCGGCCGGCGGGCGGGGTCGCCGCCGTCTCGAGCGGCAATCACGCGCAGGCGGTGGCGCTGGGCGCCGCCCTGCACGGGATTCGGGCGACCATCCTGATGCCGGAGGACGCACCCGCGTCGAAGCTCGCCGCCACGCGCGGCTACGGCGCCGAGGTCGTGTCCTACGACCGCTACGCCGACGAGCGCGACGACCTGCTCTCCGAGCTCGCCGACGCCCGCGGGCTCACGGCGATCCACCCCTTCGACGAGCCGCTCGTGATGGCCGGCCAGGGCACCGCAGCGCTCGAGCTCATCGACCAGGCGGGCGGGCTGGACACGCTGCTCGTCCCCGTCGGCGGCGGCGGCCTGATTGCGGGCTGTGCGACGGCGGCCGGAGAGGACGTCCGCGTCATCGGGGTGGAGCCCGAGGCGGGCGACGACACCCGGCGCTCCCTGGCCGCCGGCGAGCGCGTGCGCGTCGGCGTGCCTCGGACGATCGCGGACGGGATGCAGATCGCCATCCCGGGTGAGCAGACGTTCCCGGTCGTCCAGGCTCGTGTGGACTCCGTCGTGACCGTTTCCGACAGCGAGATCGTCGCGGCGATGGTCTTCGCGTTCACCCGCCTGAAGCTCGTGCTCGAGCCGAGCGGTGCGAGCGCGCTGGCGGCCCTGATGGGCGGACACGGCGACGGACGGACGGGCGTCATCCTCACCGGCGGCAACATCGACATCGACCGCTTCCGGTCGCTGACCGCGCCCCCGGACTAGCCTCGACTGCGTGCCCCGCAAGGCGCCTGTCGTCATCATCCTCGCCCTCCTGGCGATCGCTGTCGCCGCGGCGGCCATCGGCTCCGTGGTGAACGGGGAGGAGCCGGTGGTGCCCGTTCCGCCGCAGGAGATCCCGGCCCCGCCGGGGCAGGCCGGCGAGGACGCGGAGCCGATCGCCGACCCCTTCGCCTACGACCCCGGGAGCCGGAAGGAGTTCGAGAGCCGGGCCGCCGCCGGCAACGCGCACGGGCTCTACGCCTTCTCACCGGGCGGGGCGATCGCCACCGCCGAGCGCGTGGCGGGCTGGCGGCGCCAGGTCGACGCGGCCGCGGATGCCGCCGACATCGACCCCGAGCTCGTCGAGGCGCTCGTCTTCCTGGAGAGCGCGGGTCGCGAGGACGCGATGGCCGGCGATGTCGAGGGCGCCGTCGGGCTGACGCAGATCCTCGCGGAGACCGGCAGCAACCTGCTCGGGATGCGCGTGGATTCCGAGCTCTCGAAGCGCTACGCCCGCCGCATCCGGCGCGCGTTGCGGCGCGGCGACCTGCCCGAGGTCCAGCGGCTGCGCGCGGCGCGGGCGCAGGTGGACGAGCGCTTTGACCCAGCCAAGGCGCTGGCGGGCACGGCGCGCTATCTCGTCATGGCCAAGGAGCGCTTCGACGGCTCGGACCAGCTCGCGCTGGTGAGCTACCACATGGGGATGGGCAACCTCGAGGGGGTGCTCGCGGCCTACGGCGGCGGCGCGCGGGTGCCCTATGCGCAGGTCTACTTCGACTCGAGCCCGCTGCGCCACCCCGGCGCCCACGCCAGGCTGACGAGCCTCGGCGACGATTCGGCCAACTACCTGTGGAAGCTCCTCGCGGCCCGCGACATCATGCGGCTCTACCGGACCGACCTCGACCAGCTGAGGGAGCTCGAGCGGCTGCACGGGAACAAGAACTCGGCGGAGGAGGTTCTGCACCCGGAGCCTGAGACGCCGACCTTCGCGACGACGGAGGCGTTGCGCGCGGCGTGGGACGCCGGAGACATCCGGGCCTTTCCGGACGATCCGGCGCGCACCGGTCTGCGACTGGACCGGCGGATGGGCGAGCTCGCGCCCGCGGCGGACGTCCGCCTCTACCGAGGATTGCGCCCCGAGGCGCTCGCGCTCGCGCTCTACGTCGGCGCGCAGGTGCGGGCGCTCGCCCGCGAGCCCCAGACCGCGCTGACGGTGACTTCGACGGTGCGCACCCGCGAGTACCAGCAGCGGCTCGTGCGGCGCAACCGGGAGGCGACACGCAACTTCTCCCTGCACACGACCGGGTGGACGTTCGACATCGCGCGGCGCTACGGGTCGCGGCGCCAGGCGCAGGCGTTCCAGTTCGTGCTCGACCGCCTGCGGTCGCTGAACCTGATCGCGTGGGTGCGCGAGCCGGGCGCGATCCACGTCACGGCGTCGCGCGATGCCGCGGCGCTCGAGCCGCTGCTCGAGCGCATCGCCGGGAATCCATGATGGAGATCCTCCGGACGCCCGAGGAACGGTTCGAAGGCCTCCCCGAATTCGGCTTCACACCACGCTTCGAGGAGGTCGGCGGACTGCGCCTCGCCCGCATCGACGAGGGCGACGGACCGCCCGTCGTCATGTGGCACGGCGAGCCGACATGGTCGTTTCTGTGGCGCAAGGTGCTCCCGCCCGTCCGCGACGCCGGGTACCGGGTCATCTGCCCCGACCTCCCAGGCTTCGGGCGGTCGGACAAGCCGGCCGAGGCGTCGTGGTACTCCTACGACCGCCATGTCGCCGTCGCGGGCCGGCTGCTCGAGGCGCTCGACCTGCGCGGCGCGACCTTCGTCGTGCACGACTGGGGCGGCCCGATCGGCCTACGCGTGGCGGTCGAGCACGCAGACCGCGTCGACCGGATCGTGATGATGGACACCGGGCTGTTCACCGGGCATCAGCCCATGTCGGACGCTTGGCGCGCGTTCCGCGATTTCGTGGAGCGCACGGAGGACCTGCCGGTCGGGATGCTCGTGAAGGGCGGCTGCCATCAGGACCCGGGTGACGCCGTCATCGCCGCCTACGACGCTCCGTTTCCCGAATCCGCGAGCAAGGCCGGCGCGCGGGCCTTCCCGCTCATGATCCCGCTCACGCCGGAGGCGCCGGGCGCTGCGGAGGGCCGGCGGACGCTCGAGGCGCTGCGCGTCGACACCCGACCGAAGCTGCTGCTGTGGGCCGACCAGGACCCCGTGCTGCCCTGGCGGACCGGCGTGCGCTTCGGCGAGGCGCTCGGCCTCGGGGAGCCGGTGCAGATCACCGGTGCGGGGCACTTCCTGCAGGAGGATCGGGGCAGCGAGATCGGCGAGCGGATCGCGGGCTGGCTGAACGCCTGAACTCCGCCGGTACTAGGACTTGACGCGGCCGTTCTTTCCGGGCTTGCCGGACGTCGCCGTCGCCTCGGGCGTCGGGACGACGGTTGGCTCAGGCGTCGGTTCGGGCGCCGGCTCCGGCTCCGGCGTCGGCTCCTTTGGCGGCTTCTCGGGCCTGGGCTGCGGGGCGGGACGCTGCGGTCGCCGCGGCGACTTTCCGGCCTGCTGCCTGCGCTCCGCCCGTCGGCGCCGGGCGGCGTCGCGGCGCGCCTCGGCCTGGGCGCGACGGATCTCGGCGCTCTCGCGACGGTCGACCTTTTCCCTCGTGCGGCCCGGCTGCGTTCCGCGCAGTCCGCGCGTGTTGCCCCTCCTGCCGCGGGATTCTGCGAGCTCCTTGCCACGGGCGCGGGCGCGCTCGTCAGCCTTCTTCTCGCGGGCTCTGGCCTTCTCGGCGGCCTCCCTGCTGCGCTCGTCGGCCGCGTCGGGTGTGCCCGCCGGGGCCGCGGTGGCGGCCGGCCCGCCCGGGGCGCCCGCCGGCGCAAGGGTGCTCTTTTTAGGAGCGGGGGAGCGGCTCGGGCCGTCGTCGACCACCTGGTTGACGCCGGCCGCTCCGCCACCCGCCAGCGCGGCGACGACGGCGACCTTTGCCGCGACGGCCGACAGGCCGCCACCGGCGGCCGCGGCGCCACCGCCCGCCACCGCTGCGGCGCCACCGGCCACGGCGGCACCGCCCGCAGCCGTCTGCCCGAAGGCGGCGGCAAGCGCCGAATCCTTCAGGCCGAGGGTCGGCACGACAGGGAGGAGGACGGCCATCGCCTTCCGCTGACGCTTGGTCTCGCTCTCGAAGGCACGGCAGCCGGCGCAGTCGCGCACGTGACGGCGCAGCTCGGTGCGACGCAGGGCGCCGCCCTTGAGGGTCGCGAGCATCTCGCGGATGTCCTCGCAGGAGGTCTCGCGGGCGTCGCGACTCTGGTGCAGGGAGGAACGGGCCTGGAACACGAGCGCCTTCACCTTTTCCCGCTGGCAGCCGAGGACCGCGGCCACGTCGTCGTGAGCGAGATCGCCGATCTCGGAGAGCACGATCGCGGCGCGCTGCTCCTCGGGAAGCTCGGCGAGGTCGCGAAGCAGGTCCCTGAGGTCCTCGCGCTGCTCCACTTGGGCGGCCAGACCAACGGTCGAGGCGATCTCGATGTCGTCGGACGGCACGTCGCGACGGGCGCGCAGGATGGACAGGCAGCGGTTGCGGGCGATCGTGTAAAGCCAGGCGCGCAGCTGGATCTTGCCGTCGCCGCCGAGCAGCGACTTGTACGCGGCCATGAAGGTGTGCTGGAGCGCGTCCTCGCCTTCTTCGCGCGACCCGAGCATGTGGCGGCAGAAGGAGAGGATGCCACGGTGGTGGCGGTCGTAGAGGACCTCGAAGGCCGGCTGCGAGCCGCCGCGGACGAGCTCGACGAGGCGGTCGTCGCTTGCGACACGGAGCAGCTTCGTGGACACGCCGCCCAGCGGTCCGTGGCTCGGCTTTGTGGCAGGGGTGATGGCAGATGCTCCCACGCACCCTGCAGTATCGGCAATGAAGATGAAATCTGAAACACCATCGGTTAGAAAAACGCGCGGGCGCTCTCGAGGTTGGGAGGTAGGATCTCGGAGCGAGATGAGCTCACCTGCCGGCCGCACCGCCACCTTCCGGTACGAGGGCCACAAGCTCTCCTACGCCAGCTACGGCGAAGGGCCACGGACCACCGTCCTCCTGCACGGCCTGCTCCTGAGCAAGCGGATGCACGGCCCGCTGGCCGACGAGCTCGCCGCCCACGGCAACCGCGTCGTCACCCTCGACCTGCTCGGCCACGGCCGCAGCGACCGTCCCGTGGAGATGTGGAACTACGCGATGCCGTACTTCGCCAAGCAGGTGGTGGCGCTGCTGGACCACCTCGAGGTCGACGAGGCGGTCGTGGGCGGGACCTCGCTCGGTGCCAACGTGACGCTCGAGGTCGCCGCGGCCGCGCCGGACCGCCTGCGCGGGATGATCGTCGAGATGCCGGTGCTCGACAACGCGCTGCTCGGCTGCGCCCTGGCGTTCACGCCGATGATGGTCGGCATGACCTTCGGCGAGGGGATGTGGCGCCTCGGCGCCCGCGCCGCCCGCCTCGTCCCCAACCGCCGGCTGCCGTTTCTCGCCGACCTCGGCATCGAGACGCTCCAGCAGGACCCCGCGCCGAGCGCGGCCGTGCTCCAGGGGCTGTTCTTCGGGCGGACGGCGCCGCCGCGAGAGGAGCGACGCACCTTCACGGCGCCGACGCTCGTCATCGGCCATCGCCGCGACCCGGTGCACCCGTTCTCGGACTCCGGGATGCTCGTGGACGAGCTGCCTGAGGCCCGGCTGATCGAGGCCGATCACATCCTCGAGATGCGCGTCGCGCCCGAGCGCCTGACGCGCGAGATCGCGGGCTTCGTCGGCAACTGCTGGAAGCCGAGGGCAGCGGCTAGGCCGGCTCGTCGGCGATCAGCCGCGCGCGGCCGCGCGTGAAACGGCCGATCGCCAGCATCAGCTCGGCGAGCTTGTCCTCCCCCTCGTCGCCGCCCTTGGCGACAGCCTCGGCGACGCACCCGCGCACGTGGCCTTCGAGCACCTTCACGGCGACCTGCTCGAGCGCCGTCTGGACCGCGGCCACCTGGGTGAGGACGTCGATGCAGTAGGCATCCTCCTCCACCATCCGCTCGAGCCCGCGCACCTGCCCCTCGATGCGGCGGAGTCGATTGAGCAGCGGCTTCGGATCGGTGTGCATGACCTCCAGGATACCCCCAGGGGGAACCCTGTCTTGTACCCTCCACGCCCGATATGTCGAGTCGCCAGGAGGAAAAGGAACAGCGCCGCCTCGAGCGCGAGCAGCAGGAGGCGGTGGAGCGTCGCGGCGCGAACCGCAAAGCGCGCGTCCGGATGGCCCTCGGAGCGCTCGCCGCCCTGGCCGTGATCGGCGGGATCGTCGCCCTCCTGCTAAGCCAGAGCGGTGACGGTGGCGGGAACGACGACGGGCGCCGGACGGCGACCAACGTCGACGGTGTGACGCTTCCCGAGCCGGTCACCACCAGCCTCCAGGACGCGGCCAAGACCGCCGGCTGCGAGCTCACCAACGCCAAGTTCGAGGGGGCGGGGCACGAGGAGCGCAAGTTCACGGCCGCCGATTACAAGTCGAACCCGCCCACGTCCGGCGCGCACTTCCCGACCTGGTACGAGGACGGCATCTACGAGCCCGGCTCGGTGCCCGACCTCGGGCAGCTCGTCCACACGCTCGAGCACGGCCGCATCAACGTCCAGTACAAGCCGGGCACCCCGGCCCAGACGGTCAAGCAGCTCGAGGCGTTCGCCGCCGAGAAGACGGGCTACCACCTCCTGCTCTACGAGAACACGACGGACATGCCGTTCGCGGTCGCAGCCACGGCGTGGACGCAGACGCTCTCCTGCGACGAGATGAAGCCGGAGGTGTTCGACGCGCTGCGGACCTTCTACCAGCAGTACGTCGACAAGGGCCCGGAACAGGTCCAGTAGCCGGGGGTTACCTCCAGCCGCCGGTATCGCCTCGGTAGAGGCCTCGGCCCGTGAGGGCCATGCGGATGCTGGCGAGGAGGATCTTGAGGTCGAGGGCGGGTGAGGCGTGCTCGATGTACCAGACGTCGAGCTCGATGCGGTCGGCCCACGGCAGCGACGCGCGGCCGTTGACCTGCGCCCACCCCGTGATGCCGGGCCGGACGTCGAGGCGGCGGCGCTGGCGGTCCGTGTAGCGGTCGACCTGGACCTGCACCGTCGGCCGCGGCCCCACGAGCGACATCTCGCCGCGCAGCACGTTGATGAGGTTCGGCAGCTCGTCGATCGACGTGCGCCGCAGGAGCGACCCGATGCGCGTGATGCGCGGGTCGTCCTGGTCGACCGCCAGGCCCGCACCGAAGTGCTCGGCGCCCGTGACCATCGTGCGCAGCTTGAACAGCTCGAAGGGGAGGCCGTCGCGGCCGACGCGGCGCTGGCGGTAGATCGGATCACCGGCGGACTCGAGGCGCACCGCCGCGGCTGCCGCCGCCAGCACGGGTGCGGCGACGAGCAGCATCAGGGCGGCGAGCAGGATGTCGGCCGCCCGCCGGATGGGTGACCCCAGCCAGCGGGTCACCGGGTCCCCTCCGCCGCGTCCCAGCCCGCTTCGGTCCCGTGGCGAAGCCAGTCCCACAGGCCGAAGGCGATTGAGGCGGTCGTGAGCACGTAGTAGCGCGCGATCAGCAGCGGCCGGGACCGCACGCTCCCGCCCGCCGCGGCCGCTGCGAGCAGCGCCACCTGCGCCGCCAGGAGCGGTCCGCGGGAGGTCAAAAACAGCACGGCGTGCAGCAGCGGGGTGGCGTAGCGCAGCAGGCGGTGCGAGGCGATCATCGCCGCGTAGCGCGGCGGGTAGCCGCGCGGATCGGCGAGCCCGGCCGTGGCCACGGCCGGCCACGCATGCGCCATCATGCGCCGCTTGCGCCGCCACTCGCCCTCCACGGAGGGCACCATCTTCTCCGTCGCCCGGGCCGCCGGCACGTAGACGCAGCGGCGGCCGCGCTTGGCGAGGGCGAACGGGAACGCGAGGTCGTGCGAGACGCGCGGGTCGCCCTCGAAGTAGTCCTCCGGCCGTACCGCGTAGATCGCGCCGTTGCCGGCGGTGATGCTGCAGAGGTCGGACTCGCGCTCGCGCAGCCACAGCTCGTAGCGCCAGTAGAGGTTCTCCTGGTTGGTTCCCTCCTGGTTGACGAAGCTGACCTGCCCACAGGCGTAGGCGACCTCGTCGTCGGCGAACGCGGCGGTGAGCTCGCGCAGCGCGTCGGGTGCCCACTGCGCGTTGGCGTCGGAGAACGCGAGCAGCTCGCCCGTCGCCCGGCGCACCGCGGCATCCTGCGCGCGCACCTTCCCGCCCCGCGGCAGCGCCAGCACGATGTCGGCGCCCGCCGCCATCGCCTCGGCGGCAGTGGCGTCCGCCCCGTCGTCAGCCCCACCGTCGACTGCGACCATGATCTCGAGGCGGTCGCGCGGCCAGTCGAGCGCCAGCGCGTCGCGGACCTTGTCCGCGATGACCGCCTCCTCCCGGTGCGCGGCGACGATCAGCGACACCCGCGGTGTCCACGGGGCGCGGTGCGGCGGTCGGGCGGCGCGCGGGTGCAGGAGGGCGAGCGCCAGCCCATACCCGGCCTGCGTCCAGAGCAGGCCGGCGGCCGAGACACGGAGGAGAAGGCGCCGCATGGAGGGCGGCATACTGACGCCATGGCTCCCGTTGCGCCCCCTGACCCGCCTCTGCGCGACGGCCCGACCGGGCTGCGCCAGATGCGCGACGAGGACGCACGGATTGTGACGGCCTATTGCGACGATCCATCCATCCTCCGCTGGATCCCGCTTCCCTCGCCGTACACCGAGGCGGACTTCTTGGAGTGGAAGCGCCAGGCGGAGGAGCGCCGGTTGACCGGCGAGGGGCTGGAGATGCTGATCGTCGACGAGGAGGACAGGCCCATCGGCGGCGTGGGGATGAAGGAGCTCGGGCGCCCCGGCTACGCAGAGATCGGCTATCTGCTCTCCGCCGACGCCCGCGGGCGCGGGCACGCGGCGCGGGCCCTGCGGCTGGCACGCGACTACGCCTTCCGCGAGCTCGGCCGCGAGCGAGTCGAGCTGCTCATCCATCAGGACAACGAACCCTCCCAGCGGGTCGCACGCGCCGCGGGGTTCGCCGAGACGGGGGAGTATCGGCCCTGCCCCCGCGGGTGCGACCCCGACGTCGGAGACCACAAGGTCTTCGCCTGGCCGGGAGCCGAGGAGGCATGACCTCCGCTTACGAGATCTCCGCCGACGTCGCGCGGCTGCAGGTCGACAGGGTCCACCGCTGGATCTCCGAGGAGAGCTACTGGGGCCTCGGGCGCGGCCTGGACACCATGGTCCGGGCCGTCGGGGCGTCCGTGTGCGCCGGGGCCTACGCACCCGACGGGACGCAGGTGGCGTTCGCCCGGGTGGTGACGGACCGGGCAACCTTCGGTTGGCTGTGCGACGTCTTCGTCGAGGAGGCGCACCGCGGCCACGGCCTCGGCAAGGACGTGGTCAGGGCCGTTCTCGATCATCCCGACATGGCGGACGTGAGGCAGATCATCCTCGCGACCGCCGACGCCCACGGCCTCTACCGCGCCTTTGGCTTCGACGACCTCCCGCCGGACCGCTACCTGCGCCTGCAGCGCTGAGGCAGGGACGCCGGCCGCGGCGTCCCTGCCGGCGCACCGGCGTCTACAGCGCCTTGGAGAGCGTGACCCGGCCGAAGCCGAAGGAGGAGTCGCGCCCTGCCGTGCCGAGGTCGTCCACCGCGGTCTGGAGCCGCGACCGCACCTGCGCTGCCGTGAACGTGGGGTTGCGGAACGCGATCAGGGAGGCCGCGCCGGCGACGTGCGGCGTCGCCATCGAAGTGCCCGAGAGCGTCCGGTAGGTCGACCCGCGGACGGTGGAGAGCACGTCGACGCCCGCCGCCGCGATCTCGACGTCGGCGTTGACGTTGGAGAACGAGGCCTTGCGGTCGAGCCGGTCCGTCGCGGCCACGGAGACGACCTCCGCGTAACCGGCCGGGTAGTTGACGGTCGAGTTGCCGTCGTTGCCGGCGGCGGCCACGAGCAGGCTGCCGTTGCCGTTGTTGTAGGCGCTCTTCACCGCGTTCTGCAGCGTGGTGGAGGCCCCGCCGCCGAGCGACATCGAGATCACCTTGGCGCCCTTGCCGGCGAGGTAGGTGATGCAGTTCGCGACGCCTGACGTGGAACCCGTGCCGAGCAGGCCGCCGAGCGCCTTGCAGTGCGCGAGCGGTGCGTTGAAGGCGACGCCGGCGACGCCGATGCCGTTGTTGGCGATCGCGGCGATCGTGCCGGAGACGTGCGTGCCGTGGTCGTTGTCGTCCGCGCAGCCGTTGCTCTCGGAGACGGTCGTGCTGCCGACCAGCGGCGTGGTCGACACGCCGGCGCAGTTGACCGTCTTGCCCACGAGGTCCGGGTGGTTGGCCTGGATGCCCGTGTCGACGATGCCGACCTTGGCGCCGCCCGTGGCGGGGAACCCGCCGAGCGCCGCGAGGTCCCATCCCTCGGGGCCGTCGAGGTCCGCGTCGGCCTTGCCGCCGGACTGGCCCGTGTTGTGGATGCCGTAGAGCTCGCCGAAGCGCGGGTCGTTCGGGATGGCGGTGGCCCGCAGGACCCTGTCGGGCTCGGCGTAGACGACCGTCGACAGCCGGTTCAGGACAGTCGCCGCGGTGGACGCGGCGCCCGCGACCCGCAGGACCTGGGCCCCGTTGACGTCGACCGTGCCGATGCGCTTGGCGCCACCGACGGAGGCGAACGCGGCGACGCGCTCTGCCGCCGACGTGCCGGGCACGAAGTCGACGATCAGCTGGCCGGCCGACGCGGAGGGCGCGAGCACTGCTGAGGACACGGCGGCGGCGATGGCCGCCCGGGCGAGAGGACGCATGAAATCCCTTCGAAGTGGAGGTACCCCTACCAGCGGCGGGCGCGGGCGCCCAGCGCTCTTCCAACTCCTCGAAGGTAGCGCTTTTTTAGAGTGCGTTCAGCCGACGGGAGAACGCGGACGCGGGTTGACCCGCCGGACGAGGTCGATCACGTTGCGTGTCACCTGCGCCACCTCGGCGTCGCCCTCGGCCAGCCGCCGCACCCAGCCGTCGACACCGACCCGCAGGACGTAGCCCTCGCCCTGCTTCACGACGGACAGCGCGTAGCTGTCGGCGTCGCGGGGGTCGCGCTCGGCAGCTTCCGCCGCGGCGATCTCCTCCGCCGTCACGGGCTGGCCCACCCCGGCCACCACCTCGCCGCCCTGCCCCGCTCCCGTCAGCTCCTCCACCCGACGGAAGGACCCGATGAAGCCGTCCCACCCTATGAACACGGGGAACCCGGGAGGATCGTCGACCACGGCGCTGAGGTCCGCGCCGGGCGGCAGGTCGCGGGGCCGCGCGTAGCGACCGCCGAACGCGTCCGCCGGCCCAGGGGGCGTGGGACGCAGGAGCCGCGTCCCGCCCACCTGGACGGACGCGCGCAGGCCACCCTCGCCGAACACCGCGACGCGGCCACCCTCCTGCACGTAGCGGCGCAGCCGCCGCGCGAGGGGGCGGGTGATCCACCGGGACGCGCCGGCGAACAGCACGCCGGGGCGATCGGCGGCGCGCGGCTCGCGGCCGATCGAGAGCGCGAGGTCCGTCGTGATGTCGTAGCGGATGCGGGAGCGGTCGAGCAGGACGAGCAGGGGCGCGATGTCGTCGGCGAACCCCGGGGGCAGGCCATCCTCGCCGGCAAACGCACGGGGGTAGGGGACCACGGCTCCGTTCGTGAGGGTGTTGGGCAGCCCGTCGGGGCTCCGGGGATCGTCGAGCTGGTTCGTGCCCAGCCAGCCGATGACCGGCAGGACGACGAGCAGGGGCGCGCGCTGGAGCGCCTGCACCGCGAAGGGAACCTGGGCCGAATAGCGGCCAGCCCGCACCTCGAGCAGGTAGGTGCCGGAGATCCCGCCGGGCGCCCGGAAGGCGATGATCGTGTCGGTGTTGCGCCGGCGCGAGCGCTTGCGAGGCCGTGACTCGCCGACCCGCCGAACGCTCCAGCGGTAGGACGCCCCCCGGGTGTCGATGCGGAACGTCGTCAGCTGGCCTGCGGGCACGGGCTTGACCGGGGGCTGGACGGCGATGCCCCGGACGACGATGCCCGGCCGGCCCTCAACGCGCACGGGCGGATCGGGGAGCGGCAGCCGCGGCCCGCTGCCCTCGTTGCCGGCGCGGTCGCGGACGCCGACCGCGACGAGATAGGTGCCAGGGGGTGCGGGCGTCCCCTCGTCCGTCCGCCCATCCCAGCGCGCGCGGCGCTCGCCCGCGGCGCCCTCGAAGCGGCGCACGGCGCGGGCCTCGCCGTCGTCCGTGCGCAGGACGGTGAAGCGCGGCCGGGCGCGGGGACCGGCGCCGCGGATGAGCAGGTCGACCGGCTGCCCCGGGGTGACGATGCTCTGGCTCGTCCGGATGACCGCGGGCGAGGGCGGCGTGGTGTCGACGACGAAGGCCTTCGGGACAACTATGGAGCGGCCCTGGCGCCGGAGGCCCACCCGGATCCGGTAGAGCCCGTCAGGCGCGCGGCGGCCGACGTCCGTGCGCCCATCCCAGGTGAGGCGGACTTCGGCGGAGGTGGTGGCGGGGCGGGCCGTCACGAGGCGAGCGACCCGGACGTCGTTCCGGTCGACGACGTCCACCGTCAGGTCGTCGGCCTCCTCGACGCGGAAGCGCACGACCTGGCGGTCCTTGACGCCGTCGCCATTGGGGGATATGAAGCGCTGGACGCGGAACGCGTTGACCGCCGCGGGCTCGGACTTCAGGCGCTGGGCGACGAAGAACGCGGCGAGCGTCGCGGCCACCAGCAGCGCGAACACCACGCGGGCGAGAAGCGTCACCGCCTGTCCCGCCGGCTACTGCGTCTGGTCGGAGCCGACGACGACGACGACCTGGGCATCCGGCCCCGCGAGCGCCTGCGCTCCGGGATCCATCGGCCGGATCTCCGAGGCGGGGATCCGCAGGAGCTTGCCGACCTCCGTCGCCCTCGACTTGACCCCGTCCACATAGAAGACGAGCGAGGCCGAGCGGGCCTGGTCGGAGAAGTTCTTGGTGATGCCGCGCTTGAAGCCGCTCTGCTCGATCTTGTCGGCGGTGGTCGCGGCGAGGCCGGGAACGGCCGTACCGTTGAGGACGGTGACCGTGGTCTCCGCGCGCGACGGCGGCGTGGTCTTGCCGTCGCCGTCGTCGCCCGCGTCCGGCGTGGCGGTCGCGGTCGACGCGGTGACGGGTTTGTTCGGCTTGGGCGCCGGGTCGTCGCCGAAGAGGCGCGTCCCGGCGAAGACGAGCACCAGTAGCGCTGCGAGCACGCCGACGACGATGGCGGCGGTACGGCCGGTGCCGCGGCCCTCGGGAGCGTCAGGCACGGTGGCGGTCGGTCGGCGGGTCACGGCACCCGTGGCGCGCAGCGGCGCGGCCGGCGCCGGACGCGGCAGCACCGGCGGCGTGGTGCCGCCGCGTTTGGGGACGGGCGTGGCCCGAGGCGGCAGCGCCGGGATCCCGCCGGCTGCGCCGTTGCCAGGGGAAGGGGCGACGGCGGGTGGCGGCGTGGCGGGCGGGTCCGTGGGCGGAGTGGTTGCACCCGGCGCGGGTGCGTCGGAGGCATTTGCTGCGTCGGAGCCGGGGGTGTTCGTCGGCGTCGTGTTCCCGGCGTCGGCGGCGGTGACCGCGGAGGGAGGCGCCTCGGTCGCGGCCTCTCCGTCCTTCGGCGGAGCCGTCGACACCGCTGCAGCGGCGGCCGGGGCCGGCGCCGCAGGCGGACCGGCCGTCGTCGCAACCGTCGCAGCCCCCGCGGGCGCCGCCCGCGGGACGGCCGGCGCGGGCGTGCGCTGGCGAGCGGCCGCGTCGGCCATCACACGGGCCTCCATCTCCGCGGCCCGCTCGGGCGCGCGACCGGCCCACTCGCGCAGGCGGCGCAGCTCGCGCGCCTGAGAGAAGCACAGGATGGCGAGCACGGCGAAGCCGAAGAACGCGGCCGCCCCCAGATAGGCACCGATCTTCTCGACCTGCTCGGAGAGCGACAGCGCGACGACGAGCATGAAGCGGCGGAGTCTAGGTCCCGGCGCCCGCGCCAGGACCGCTGGTGGCGGCAGCCGCCGCCGCCGCGGGCATCCGCACGAGGGCGAGGTCGGCGACGGTTCCCGCCAGTGCCGCGGCGTCGCCCTCGAGCACGAGCAGTCCGATGCGGTCGAAAGTCTCCTCGACCCACTCCGGATTGAGCGGCGGATGCTCGGCCCGGAGGATCCTCGGCGCGGAGGTCGGCACCTTCGTCTCGTACGGGTTGAACAGGTCCTCGTGGAGCTTCTCGCCCGGGCGCGCGCCGACCAGCTCGATGGCGATGTCGCGGCCGGGCTCGAGTCCGGACAGCCGGATCATCTGCTCGGCGAGATCGAGGATCCGCACGGGGTCGCCCATCTCGAGCACATGGACGTCCCCGCCCTGGGCTATCGAGCCCGCCTGCACGATCAGCTGGACGGCCTCCGGGATCGTCATGAAGTAGCGGGTCATCTCCGGGTCCGTCACCGTCACGGGGCCCCCGTTGGCGATCTGCCGGCGGAAGATCGGCACGACGGACCCCGACGAGCCGAGGACGTTGCCGAAGCGCACGGAGGTGAACACCGTGTCCGGGTAGCGGGCGTCGGCCGCCTCGACCTGCCACTCGGCGAGCGCCTTCGAGGCCCCCATGACCGTGGCGGGCGACACCGCCTTGTCCGTCGACACGAGGACGAAGATGCGCGTCCCGTTGTCCCCGGCGACACGCGCCATGACGCGCGTGGCGATCGCGTTGTTGCGCACGGCCTCGACGGGATTGGCCTCCATCATCGCGACGTGCTTGTAGGCGGCCGCGTGGAAGACGACGGCGGGGCGGTGCTCGGCGAAGACGTCGCGCATCCGCTCCTCCTCCTTGCAGTCGGCGAGAACCGCGCAGACGTTGAGCACGTGGCGCTCGTCGACGAGCTCGCGCTCGATCGCGAAGAGGTTGTCCTCCGCGTGATCGAGCAGAACGAGCCGGCTCGGCCCGACGCGCGCGATCTGGCGGCAGAGCTCGGCGCCGATCGACCCGCCCGCGCCCGTGACGAGCACGACCTGCCCGGCCATGTAGCCGCCGACGCGCTCCACCTCCATCCGGACGGGGTCCCGCCCGAGCACGTCCTCGACGCGCAGGTCGCGGACCTGGCGGACCATCCGGCCGCCGCCCTGCAGCAGCTCGAACACGGTGGGCAGGGTGCGGACCGGGACGCCGCGCGCGCGACAGGCCGAGACGATCTTCCCGCGCAGCGTGCCCGGGGCGGAGGGAATCGCGATGAGGACCTCGTCGGGCTGCACGTCCTCGAGCACGCGGGCCAGTGCGTTCGTGTCCCCCAGGACGCGCAGGCCCGCCGCGACGGGCATGTTCTGCTTGCGCGGGTCGTCGTCGACGAAGCCGACCGGGCGGTAGCGCAACTCGGGGTTGCGGAGGATCTCGCGGAGCACGAGCCGTCCCCCTTCGCCCGCCCCGACGATGAGCACGGACCGCGCGTCGCGGCGGGGGCGGTAGCCGCGCAGCGGGCGGTCGACGACCATGTGGGTGGCGAATCGCGCCGCCGTCAGGAACAGCAGCGACAGCAGGAAGAAGAAGACGATGACGCCCGTCGGCGGGTTGATGCCGATGAACCCTTCGGGCGTCTGACGGACCACGGGGTCGATGACGGCGATGCCCCCCACGAGCAAGAGCGCCGCGACGAACACCGCCTGCCCCATGCGCAGGTAGTCCGAGTGCGAGGCGTAGCGGGTCCAGTGCCGGTACATCCCGAAGGCCGCGAACGAGGCGATGGACCCGACCACGGCGATCGAGAGGCCGCGCTCGAGCAGCCGCTGCTGCAGGGTGGGCAGGGACCCGTCGAAGCGCAGCTGGAAGCTGAGAAAGTAGGCCAGCGCGACCAGCCCGGCATCCACCGCGATCTGAGGAAGGGCGTGGCGGTGGACGGGCAGGGCCGCGGAAAGGACCCGGCGGCGCATCGGCGACAGGATACGCGGCATCGCAGCGGCTCCGGCGGTCGGCGGCGTGCGGTCAGTCGGCGACGAGCCGCGGGTGCCCGGCAGCGGCCGCGACGACCTCGCGCGCCTGCGCCTGCGTGAGCACCGGGCTCATGGGGATCGCGAGGTGCGTGCGCGCGGCCTCGTCGGTGCCCGGAAGATCGCGCGACGGTGCCCAGGGCCGCATCGCGGGCTGACGGTGCACGGGGACCCGGTAGTAGCCGCGGCAGCCGATGCCCGCGGCCTGGAGCTGCGCGGCCAGCGCGTCGGGCTCCGGGTGGCGGACGACGTAGAGGTGCCACGCCGGTCGCGCGCCGGGGGTCGCCTGCGGAAGCGCCACGAGCTCGCCGAGCCCCGCCTCCTCGTAGTGCGCGGCGCCGGCCCGCCGCCCGTCGGCCCAGCGGTCGAGGTGGGGCAGCTGCACGCGCAGGATCGCGGCCTGCAACTCGTCCAGGCGCGAGTTCACCCCCACCTCCTCGAAGGTGACCTTGTCGCGCGACCCGTGGAAGCGCAGCGTACGCACGCGTTCGGCGATCTCCGCGTCGCGCGTCGTGACGGCGCCGCCGTCGCCCATCCCGCCGAGGTTCTTCGACGGGAAGAAGGAGAACGTGGCGGCGGTCCCCAGCGCGCCGGGGCGGCCCGCGTCGGTGACGGTGCCCGCCGCCTGCGCGGCGTCCTCCACGACCGGCACGCCGAGCGCCTCGATTTCCGCGACCGGAGCGACGTTGCCGAAGAGGTGGACGACGACGACCGCCTTCGTGCGCGGGGTCATCGCCGCGCGGACGGACTCCACGGTCACACACATCGTGGCGGGGTCGATGTCGCAGAAGACGGGGGTCGCGCCCGTGGGCGGGATGGCCTCCGCAGAGGCGTAGAAGGTGAAGCTGGGGACGACGACCTCGTCGCCCGGACCGACGCCGACGGCGCGCAGGGCGAGGGTCAGCGCGTCCGTCCCGTTGGCGACGCCGACGGCGTGCTCCGCGCCGAGGTAGGCCGCCCACTCGGCCTCGAACGCCGTCACCTCGGGGCCAAGGATGTAGCGACCGCCGTCGACCACCTCGGCCAGCTTGGCGAGGATCGCCGGCCTGAGCTCGAGCAGCGGCGTCCGGGTGTCGAAGAGAGCCACTGGCACTTGAGGCGGGAGGCTAGCCTGAGCCGCCGTGCTCGTCCTTGCCTCTCTGACCGACCCGATCGTCGAGTTCGCCGTCGACGTGATCGACGCGCTCGGCCTTCCCGGGATCTTCGTGCTGATGGTCGCCGAGAGCGCGTGCATCCCGATTCCCTCGGAGACGACGTTCCTGTTCGCGGGCTTCAACGTCTCGCGCGGGGAGTACTCCACCCTCGCGGTGGTGTCGGTGGGAACGGCCGCCAACGTCGTCGGGTCGTGGATCGCCTACGCGGTCGGCTACTTCGGCCGGGTCGACATACTCGAGAAGCACGGGAAGAAGCTGCACATCACCCCGAAGCACCTGCGTTGGGCCGACGACTGGTTCGCGAAGTACGGCTCCGCGACGGTGTTCTTCACGCGCATGCTCCCGATCATCCGCACCTTCATCTCCCTTCCCGCGGGCGTCGCCCGGATGCCCTTCTGGCGTTTCACGATCCTCACGACGCTCGGCTGCATCCCGTGGATCCTCATGCTCACGCTGATCGGCAAGGCGGTTGGCAACAACTGGGAGGACATCCGCGACCAGCTGCACTACGTCGACTACGTGGTCGCGGCGCTGATCGTCCTGACGGCGGCCTACTTCGCGTACCGCTGGTGGAAGAAGGGCCGCGGCGGCCCGCGGCGGCCCGCGGCCGATGCCGCGGCCTGAGCTCGCCGCGCTGATCCACGGCCCGGCGGAGCTGCTGCCGATCTCCTCCTCCGCCCACGCGTCGCTCGTGGGCGATCGCGAGTCGGCGGTCGGCCTGCACCTCGCGAGCGCCGCCGGGCTGCTCGTGGGCCGGTGGCGCGAGGTCGCCGCCGTGCTGCGCCGCCTCGACTTCCGGCGCGTCGCGATGCACCTGCTGGCGGGCGCCGTCCCATCGGCGGCGGGCCTGTTGCTGCGACGCCGCACGCCGCCGTCCCCGGTCGCGGGCCTACTCGTGGGCAGCGCCGGGCTCCTGCTGGCCGACCGGCAGGCGGGCGACCGCTCGCGCTGGGACGCGGGGCCGGCCGACGGATTCTGGCTCGGCGTCGCGCAGGCGTGCGCGCTCGTGCCCGGGGTCTCGCGCAACGCGGCGACCCTCGTCGTCGCCCGGCTGCGCGGCTTCGGCCCGGAGGAGGCCAACCGGCTCTCCCGCGAGGTGGGGCTGCCGGTCACGCTCGGCGCGGTGGCGTTGGAGGGGCGGGTGGCCCCCGCACCCTCGGCCGTCGCATTCCTCGCGACGCTCGGAGCGCTCCCGCTGCTGCGCCTCGTCGATCGCGGGCCGCTGTGGCCGTGGGCCGCCTACCGCTGCGTGCTGGCGCTGGTCCTGATGAGAAGATCCCACCGATGAGCGAGCCGCGCACGACCTACTCCGACGCCGGGGTGGACTACGGGACGCTCGACGCCGGCAAGCGCTCGGCGCTCAGCAGCGCGCTCGCGACCTCGGCGCTCGCGCTGGCCCGGGGGGCCCGGCTGGACGACGCCTCGCGCGGCGAGCCCGCGGTGGTCTTCGACTTCGCCGGGCGGACGCTGGCGATGGTGCTCGAAGGCCTCGGTACGAAGTCCGTCATCGCGCGGCAGGTCGAGGAGCAGCTCGGCCTCCAGCGCTTCGACGCCGTCGCCGTCGACACGGTCGCGGCGATCGTCAACGACCTCGGGTGCGTCGGGGCCCTGCCGCTCGTGCTCAACGCGTACTTCTCCACGGGCGCGTCGGCGTGGTACGAGGCGCCGGGGCGGTCCGACGCGCTCATCGACGGCTGGCGCCGCGCCTGCGAGGAGGCCGGCTGCGCCTGGGGCGGCGGCGAGTCCCCGACGCTCCCCGGCCTGGTCGCCGAGGACGACATCGAGCTCGCCGGCTGCGCCGTCGGCGCACTGCCGGAGGGGCGCCGCGCGATCCTCGGCCAGGACCTGGCGCCGGGCGACGAGATCGTGTTCGTGGCGTCGAGTGGGCTGCACGCCAACGGGGCCTCGATGGCGCGCCTGCTCGCGGGGCGGCAGCCCGACGGGTACGCCACGCCGCTTGCCGACGGCCGGTCGCTCGGCGAGGCGCTGCTGGATCCGTCGCTCATCTACGTGTCGCTGATCGAGGCCCTGTGGGCGCAGGACGTCCCGGTTACCTACCTCAGCCACGTCACGGGCCACGGCTTTCTGAAGCTGATGCGGCCGCGACGGGCGCTCGGCTACCGGATCACCAAGCTTCCGGACGTGCCGCCCGTCCTCGCCTGGATGACCGAGCGGGCGGGCATGGACGCGAAGGCCGCCTACTCCACCTTCAACATGGGCGTCGGCTACGCGGTCTACTGCGCCGCGGGCGCGGGGAGCCGGGTCGTCGCAGCGGCGGAGGTCCTCGGCCACCGCGCCCACGTCGCCGGCGCCGTCGAGGACGGCCCCCGGCGCGTCGTCGTCGAGCCCGTCGGCGTCACCTTCGAGGGTGACGAGATGGACCTCGGACCGGGC
>Ga0136633_1001154_pt1 | contig 19669 bp, 17 predicted proteins | sample AntDrymeUQ832206_2_FD_105494 | JGI IMG/M metagenome (GOLD analysis project Ga0136633, IMG submission 105494) | Polar desert sand microbial communities from Dry Valleys, Antarctica - metaG UQ83 (22.06) | ecosystem: Environmental > Terrestrial > Soil > Desert | place: Antarctica: Dry Valley...
CGTCGAGCAGCAGCACCGTGCGCCAGCCCGCTTCGACATCCGTGAAGACGCAGCCCGCGAACGCCCGGCCGCCGCGAAGGCGGGCGAGCCCGACGGCTTCCGGGGACAAATCCACGCCGACGGCGTGCTTGCCCCGTGCGGCCAGCGCCTCGAGCAGGCGTCCCGGCCCGCAGCCCACGTCGAGTACGGGCCCCACGGCCACGTCCGCCACGAGGTGGTCGGCCGCGTCGGTGGGGCCGAGCCAGCGATCCAGCGGCATGCGCTCGAGGCTGCCGTCGGCAAGGCGGATGCGCGCCGCCGGCGGGCCCTCCCCGTCCAGCGCGGCGGAAGCGGCCGTCGCGAGCAGCCGCCCGTAGAGGTCGGTGGGGGCGAGGGGGCGTGCCTCCGCGCGCGCGATCGAGGCCGCGGGCGCGCTCATGCCGTCACCGCGAGGGCGGCGAACGCGCGGGCGAAGCGGGAGCCGGGCGCCGCGGCGGCGACCTCATGCGCGTCGCCGATCGTGTCCACGTCGCGCAGTGCGGGGAGGTCCGCGACGACGTAGCCGAGCTGCACGAGGCGTGTGCGCTGCGCGGCGCCCGTCTGCGACGTGCTCATCGGGATGCCGGTGAAGACCCGCGCGTCCGGATCCGGGAGGCCGATGGCCCAGTAGCCGCCGTCACCCGCGGGCCCGAACGCCGCTGCGCCGGCGTCGACCGCGCGCAGGCCCTCGGCGAGCAGCGCGGGGGTGACCTGCGGCGTGTCCATTCCCACAAGGAAACCGCGTCCCCCGGCGTCCGCGAAGGCGGCGGCCAGGCGCTCCTCGAGCCCGCGCCCTCGCTGCGGCAACACCTCGAATCCCTCGGGAAGCCAGTCTCCGGGCTCCCCGTCGAGGACGAGGACGCGCCGCGGCGCCGGTGTGTCCAGGACGGCGGCCAGGGTGTCGGCGAGTGCCGCCTCGGCGAGGCCGGCGGCTTCCTCGGGCGTGCACGGAGGACAGAGTCGGGTCTTCGAGCGGCCCGCGACGGGCGCCTTGGCGATGACGAGCAGGGCAGCGGCCGTCACCGGAGCACCGCCGCCATGTCCTTGACCGCTCGCGTAGTGCCGCGCACGGTGCCCGTCACCTTGGAGCGGCCCTCGCGTGGCCGGTAGCCCACCTCGACCTCGGCGACCCGCCAGCCCGCACGCGCCGCGAGCAGGACCATCTCGAGCGGCCAGCCGAAACGGCGATCCTTCACGCCCAGATCGATCAGATCGAGCCGGCGCGCTGCGCGCATCGGGCCGATGTCGCGCACCCGCACGTGGGAGCGGCGGGCCAGCTCGAGTGCGAGCACGCGATTGGCGACCCGTGCATGAAGGGGCCAGGCGCCACGGGCGGTGGGACGGCGGGCTCCCATCATCAGATCGATTTGCCCTCCCGCGACGGGATCGGCCACGCGCGGGAGCTCGCGCGGGTCAAGCGACCCGTCGCAGTCCATGAAGCACACGACCTCGGCCGTCGCCGCCTCGAGCCCCGCGAAGCAGGCTGCACCGAAGCCGCGCCGCTCCTCGCGCACGACCTGCGCGCCCAGGCCCGCCGCGATCTCGCCCGAGCCGTCCGTGGACCCGTTGTCGACGACGATCGGGCGGTAGCCCTCCGGCATTCGCCCGAGCACCCACGGAAGCGCCTCACGCTCGTCGAGCACGGGGAGGATCACGTCTGGCACGGGGGCTCTGTCGGTCGGGGCATCGCTTCTGTTACGCCATGGGTAGCGTGATCGGATGATCCTCGTCACCGGCGGCGCCGGCTTCATCGGGTCCCACGTGGCCGATCTCCTCCTCGAGGCGGGCCACCGGGTGCGCATCCTGGACCATCTGCATCCGGCCGCGCATACCGGCGTACCCGCCTACGTGAACCCTGATGCGGACTGGATCCGCGGCGACGTGCGCGACCCCGAGGTGGTCCGGCGGGCGCTCGACGGGGTGGAGGCCGTATCCCACCAGGCCGCCATGGTGGGCCTGGGGGTGGACTTCGCCGACGCGCCCGACTATGTCGGCCACAACGACCTCGGGACCGCCGTGCTCCTGCAGGCGCTCCACGCCCGCGGGTTCGACGGACGCCTGGTGCTGGCCTCGAGCATGGTCGTCTACGGGGAGGGCCGCTACCGCTGCCCGGTGCACGGCCTCGTCCCCGCGCCTCCGCGTTCGTCCGAGGCGCTGGACGCCGGGCGGTTCGAGCCCACCTGCCCGGACTGCGACGGCGAGCTGTATCCCGAGACCGTTCCCGAGGAAGCGCCGCTGGACCCCCGCAACGTGTACGCGGCCACGAAGCTCCAGCAGGAGCACCTGTGCTCCGCCTACGCCCGGGAGACCGGCGCCGCCGTGACGGCATTGCGCTACCACAACGTCTACGGGCCGCGGATGCCCCGCGACACGCCGTACGCGGGCGTCGCGAGCATCTTCCGCTCGCGGCTCGAGGCGGGGAAGGCGCCGCTTCTCTTCGAGGACGGGGGACAGCGCCGCGACTTCGTCCACGTCCACGACGTCGCCCGCGCGAACTTGCTGGCGCTGGGGGCCGTCGAGGCCGTGACCGGTCCGCTCAACGTGGCGAGCGGCACGCCGCGCACGGTGGGGGACATGGCGCGCGCCCTGCACGCGGCGTACGCCGACGACGTCCCCGAGCCGCAGGTGACCGGGCGCTGGCGCGGGGGGGACGTCCGCCACGTATTCGCGTCGGTCGACCGGATCCGGGAGCGGCTGGGCTACGAGCCGACGATCGGCTTCGACGACGGGATGCTTGCGTTCGCGACGGCCGAGCTGCGGGGCTGACGGCGCTCCGCCTGCTCGAGATCCTCCGGGGTGTTCACGTTGACGACGACGCCGGCATGGGTGGGAATGGTGGCGGGGGAGAGACCGGCGAGCGTCCGCCGCAGCGGGGCCTCGCGCTCCAGCGCCTGCCACAGGGCGTCGCGGACGGCGGGGGAGTAGCGGGCGCACAGGGGCTCGAGGGTCCCGCCGGCCTCCGCCGCCACGACCGCGGCGCCCGGATCGGCCGTCGCGAGCGCCCGCAGCAGCGCGGGCTCCAGGAACGGCATGTCGGCGGCCACCACGATGACGGGACCCTCCGCGTGGTCGAGCGCCGCGAGGATGCCGGCCAGCGGATGCAGGGTCGGCGAGGCGTCGAGGACGACGGGGACGTCGAGCGCGGGGAGTAGGACGCCGGGCTTCGCGACGACCACCGCATCCAGCCCCGCCTCCCGCAGCGCAGCCAGCGGGTAGGCGATCAGAGGCCGCCCGAACAGCAGTCGTGACGGCTTGCCGCCCCCGATCCGGCGGCCGGCGCCGCCGGCGAGCACCGCCGCCGCGATGCCCCTGGGGCTCAGAGCTCGTCGTCCTCGTCGTCGTCCTCGTCGCCCCACAGCGGCACGTGGTCCCACGAGAACACCACCTGTGCACGCGACGCGGCCTGTCGCAGCGGGGCGGTCTCGAGCGGCCGGCGGGTGAGCGGGATGCCCGCCGCGGGCCACTCGCACACGAAGTCGAGCTCGCCCGCCTCCGGCAGCGGCCAGACCCACATGTCCTGGCGCCACTCCGTCCCGCTCCCGCCGCCGCCGCGCTCGACCAGCACAGGCCCGTCGGGCAGATCGTCGGGGAAGTCCGTCGCGAGGTTCGTCACCTTCGTCCCGTCCGGGAACTGGATGCCGAAACGCAGGAACTCCGCCGGCATCTCCCCACCCGGCCCGGTGCCCCGGCGGCGGTAGCGCATCGGGGGGTCGAAGAGGTGGGGGTCGACTTCGACCGCCTCGGGTGCGGCGAGCGTGCGCAGCTGGAACTCGAAGCCGCTCGGGTACGCGGCAAGCCCGGTGACGCAGACGGCGACCTGCTCCGTGCGGGCGACCACCAGCTCGAGTGGGACGACCCCCGGCAGCGTGCCCTGCGGCGGCGCGTGCCAGTCCGGATGCCGGTGCACGACGTCGAGCTCGAGCGCGTCATCCTCCGGCTCATGGTCCCCGAGGTCGAAGAAGTCTTCGCTCATGCGGCAGCACCGTACCCGCGGCTGGCGCTTTCTGACCGCACGCGCCACCATGAGCGGATGGAGCGCTACGAGGTCCCGCCCGCACGTCTCGGGCGCTGGCTCGAGCGCTGGGCGGCGGCCAACGGGCCCGTGGGACGCACCGACATCGGCCCTCGCGAGGTCACCTTCCACGGCGAGCGCGGGCGTCTCGTGTGCGAGCCGCCGTTCCCGCCCCTGCAGCCTCAGGGGGAGATCGAGGGTTTCGCCGTCAGTGAGCTTCACGCCCACGTGGAGCGCGAGCGCCGGGTGGGAGTGGTGCTCGTCCGGCTCGGCGGCGCGGCCGTCGGCGTCTTCGCGGGCCGCGAGCTCGTCGCCTCGAAGGTCGAGACCCGGCTCGTGCACGGCCGTCACCGCGCCGGCGGGTCGAGCGCTCGGCGCTTCGAGCGCCGCCGCCTGGGTCAGGGCCGCGTCATGCTCGAGGCGGCGGCAGACGTCGCCGCCCGCATCGTGCTCCCTCACGCCGCGACGCTCGACGCGGTCGTCCTCGGCGGGGACCGGAGCGCGCTCACGGCGGTCATGGCCGATCGGCGCCTCGAGCCTCTCGCCGCGCTGGCCGTCGACCGCGTCCTCGACGTGCCGGACCCGCGGCTCGCCGTCCTGCGCGGCACGCCGGACCGGTTTCTCTCCACGGTCGTGCGTCTCCTCAGCGCGTGATCAGCTCCCGCTCCTTGAGTCCCCAGGCGACCTCGCGCTGGTCGTGCACCATGGCGTCGACGATCGCCTCGGCCACGAGGGCGACGGGGAAGGGGTCGGGTAGCTCCGGCGCCGAGCCTGCCAGCGAGCGCTCCGCGAAGCCGGTGTCGAGATGCGGCGGGCGGACGTCGAGGACCGTGATCCCCTGACGCCGGACCTCCCGCCGCACCGCCGCCAGGTACCCCGACAGACCGGCCTTGGAGGCCGAATAGGCCGCCATCCCGGCCGTCGGGTGCTCGGCGACGACTGCCGACAGCACCGCGATCGTGCCGGCGCCCGCCGGGCGAAACCGCTCGAGTGCGGAGCGTACGAGGGCCATCGGCGCGAGCAGGTTCACCGCCACGAGCTCCTCCGCGACGGCGTCCGGCAGCTCGGCGGCGGGCCCGAACGCGGGGACGCCGATGGCGACGACCACGGCGTCGAGCTCCCCGATCAGCGCGGCAGCGGGACCGACCGGGTCGTCCCCGCCTGCGACGTAGGGGATGGTCGGCGCGTCGTGGCCCCGGCCGGCGGCAGCGAGGCGTTCCGGGTCGCGCCCGGCCAGGGCCAGTCGTGCGCCACGACCGGCGAGCTCGGCAGCAACCGCCGAGCCAACCTCGCCCGTCGCGCCAACGATGAGGATGCGTGCGTCGTTGAGCTCCATGCAGTGCCTACGGGCCTCGGAGCCACGAGGATCGGGACGGCTGGGCGGGCTGCCCGCAAGGATCGGGACGTGCCCGCGTTGTGGACGGTATGACCCCGCGCCTTCTCACCCGCAGCCGCCGCGCCGGCGCCCTCGTCCTCGTCCTCCTGGGAGCGGCTGCCGCACCCGCGCTCGCCGAGCCGGACTTCAACGCGACCCTGTCGGCCGGCACGAAGACGTTCGCCTGGGACGGCGGGCCGATCAGCGGCTTCAACAAGACCGAGGCGCTCGCGCTGACGCCGTGCGGGAGCCCGAATCACGACTGCGAGGACGTCCTCGTCAAGCTCGAGGACATCGGCGCCCTGACCTCGGAGATCAAGGATCCCGAGGAGGCCAGCGACGACGAGACCGCAAACACGCGCGACCTCGACCTCCAGCTCTTCGAGAGCGACGCGGCGGGCGCCGAGGGCAAGATGCTCGTCGAGACGGTGGGCACCGGCTCCAGCGAGAAGGTCGTCAAGAAGGGCCTCAAGGCCGGCTTCTACCTCGTACGCGTCTCCGCCTACCGCGGCATCAACCTCACCTACAAGGGCACGCTCACCTTCGAGCCGGCGACGGTCGCACCGCCCGCCACCGCTCCCGCTGCGCCCGCCGCCCCCGCTGCGCCGGCGGTTCCCGCCGAGAAGCCGTCGACGCGCAAGCCGACCAAGAAGCAGGTCGCGGCCTGCAAGAAGAAGGCCAAGAAGATCAAGAACTCCAAGAAGCGGGCCGCAGCGACGAAGCGCTGCTCCAAGCCCCGCAAGTCCTAGGGGCTCGCGGACTCCCATCACTGGGGGCAGGTGCTGAATCGCCGGGCGCACCTGGCTCCTCGTCGTTCAAATCAATGCCCGGTAACCCGTCTTATGACAACCGCACGGGAGAGGCTCGGATCTCGGGCGTACTACCCTCGGCGTGCCGGCGGGCTGCCCACTCGGTCGAGGACCTTCCGCAAGGGGGTCTGCTGAAGCCGGGAGTGTCGAGCCGCCCGGGCACGACACACATCACGCCCGGGACAATGAAATGCAGGCAGCGGCCCATGTCCGGTCGGCTCTGAGGCGGTCCTCCGGGATCGCCTCATCCGCGTCCGCGGCCCGCCGCGTGTGGCGGATGCCTGGGCGCGATCGAATGTCGGGGCGGGCACGCCGGGGCGCCCCCAGCCGCCATTCGATTCCCCCGCGGCTCGCCGAGCTCGCCGTCGGGTCCGAGCCGTTCCACCAGCCCGCTGTCGTAGGTCGCGAAAATCTCCCCGCTCCGCCCCTCGGCCAGCGCGAGCGGGCGCTCGCCGTCGAGGCCGAAGTCGCGCAGCACGCGGTCCAGCGTCCGGTCGGGGTTGAAGCGCACGATGCGCCGGTCGCGCGTGTCGGCGACGACGACGCGTCGGTCGGGCATCACGAGGACCGCGCTCGGGCGGTTGAGGCCGGCACCCCGATCGGTCCCCCACGATTCCAACGCGCGCCCCTCAAGGTCATACCGGCGCATCCGGTCGCCCTCCAGATCGGTGAAGTGGAGGGTGCCGGCGCTCACCGCCAGGGCGCCGCCCCATCCCGGCGTGCCCTGCGGGACGACCCCGATGCGCGCGAAGTCCGGCCCGTAGATCCACGTCTCGCTTGCCCCGGCGACGAACAGGCGGCCGTCGGGGCCGACCGTGCTCGCCGGCGGCCACGCGCGGTCGGGAAGGTCCGTCAGAGTCGCCGTGACCGTGCCGTCGGGACCGAGCCGCTCGAAGGGACCCTCCGGGCGTCCGACGACGACCGCACCGCCTGGCGCCGGCCCGATCAGGGAGTGACCGGCGAACCCGTCTCGCGTCGGCTTGCGGATCGTCCGCTCGAGGCGTCCGTCGGCGCCGTAGACCAGGAGCACGTCGTCGGCCATGGTGCGCAGCCGTCCGTCGTCCCCCACCGCGGCTCCCCTGATGGTCCGGTAGGCGGCGCCCTCGGGTGCGAGGCCCTCCGTGATCTCCTGCACCAGCGTCCCGGTCCGGTCGAGGCGGCGCAGGCGGCCCGGCTCGGCCGTCCAGAGGCTTCCGTCGGCCGCGAAGGCAACGGCGCCGCCATCTGCGGTGAACATGGGGCGCTCGGACGCGTCGTAGACCACCGTGCGATCCGTTCCCATGCTGCCCACGGCGATGCGGCCGTCCCCGGACGCGATCACGCTCGTCGGCTCGTGCATGCGCCCGGGTGCCGCGCCGCCGTAGGCCACCACCTCGCTGAAGGCGCAGCTTCCGATGAACAGCGCGCAGTCGTGCGCGCGCGCCGGAGCGGCGAGGATCCCGAAAAGACAGGCGAGCAGGACGAGGCAGCGCATGGCTGCGGCACTCAACGGTTCGCGAGGCGCAGAGTTGCTGCCGGCGGTCACGGCTCTTCGCACGGTCGGGATTCTTGCCGAGCTCGGCGCACAGATCAACCGGCTCAGGGTCCGTCTTGACTAGGCGACCGAGCGCAGGCGCCGCAACGGTTTCCCCGACCGCAGCTCGCGTACGACGGACTCCACGAGCCCCTCGCTGTCGTCGCGGCGGCCGTCGGTGACGGCGCCGACGATGCCGCGCTTGCGCGCGATCAGCTCGATCATCGTCTCGTCGATCGTCTGGGCCGCGAGCAGGTACCAGGCCACCACGGCGTCGTGCTGGCCGATGCGGTGGCAGCGGTCCTCGGCCTGGTCATGGATCGCGGGCGTCCACTCGAGGTCGAGGAAGGCGACGTTCGACGCGCGGGTCAGCGTGATGCCCTGTCCGGCGACGCGCGTCGAACAGATGATCAGCGGCGGCCCGTCCGGTTCCTGGAAGGCCTGCACCGCCGCCTCGCGCTGGAGCTGCGAGTCCGATCCGAGGACGTGCAGGGCCTCCGGGAACCGCTCCACGAGGCGCTCCTGCACCTCGCGCGAGCCGGCGAACACGACGAGCGGCTCGTCCGACTCGAGGAAGTCGTGGATCCAGGACATCGCCGCGCCGACCTTGCCCCGCGCCGCCAGGCGCTTGAGCGCGTTGAGCTGGGCGAGCCGCTCGGCGCGCAGTGCCGCCGCGACCTTCGCCTCGAGCTCGCGCAGGTCCATCGGCTGCTCGCGCAGCCACTCGATGACGTTCTTCTCCGCGAGGCGGTAGTCGCGCTCGTTGTCGAGCGACACGGGGACGACGACCTGGCGCTTGGCCGGGAGCTGCGGCAGGACATCGGCCTTCAGGCGGCGGACGAAGCAGGTTCGCCGCAGATGCCAGTGGATCCGCTCCTCCGCGCCGATGCCCTGGAAGCGCCGGGCGAAGCGTGCGCCGGAGCCGAAGGTGTCCAGGCACCCCAGGATGCGCAGCTGGGGGATCAGCTCCTCCGCATGGTTGAGGACGGGGGTCCCCGTCAGCGCGAGGCGCAGCCCGTCCGCCGCCATCCCGTTCACCAGGCGCCGTACCGCCTGTGTGCGCTTGGCACGCGGGTTCTTGACGTAGTGCGACTCGTCGAGCACGACCGCGCGCAGCGCGCGGAGGGTCAGCCGGGCGCTGTGGGCGTGCACGATCTCGTAGTTGAGGACGGTGATGTCGGCAGACGGCGGGACCTTCTGCGTGCCGCTCACGAGCGTCGCACTGCGGTGCGGCAGCCAGCGTTCGATCTCGCGCATCCAGTTGAGCTTCAGCGACGCGGGACAGACGACGACGGCGGGATACGCGTCGTCGGCCTCCAGCGCCGCGAGTGCCTCCACCGTCTTGCCGAGGCCCTGTTCGTCGGCGAGAAAGGCGCGCCGCGCCTTGAGGACGTAGGCGACGCCCGCCCGCTGGAACGGCCGAAGCTCCCCGCCGAGGCGGTCTTCGATGTCGAGCGGCGGCCCCGTGATGGCGCGCGACCGGCGCACGTCGTCGACCGCGGAGTCGTACTCGCGCCGTAGACCTTCCAGCGTCTCCCGCGCCGTCGGCCCGACCTCCACCTCGAACTTCCGCAGGAACGCCTCGAGCGGCTCGACGAGGTAGGCGTCGACGGGGAGCGTCCGCCCGTGGGCCTCCGCGGCGGGCAGCTCCACGAACGCGGCCGCGGTGTCGGCGTCCCAGTTGACGTCGAGCGTGAAGCGGGGTTCCGCGACGCCCTGAATGAGAACGAGCGTCGCCGGGGGCGGCGTTTGGCCGACCTGCAGGCGCAGCGCACAGCGCTGGGCGCGAGCGTCCAGCCTCGCGCCCCGCTGTTCGAGCAGGAGCTCCGCGGCCTCCTGCGAGAAGGAGATCTTCAGCCAGCCGCCGTCGGGCACGGCGAGGTCCGAGAGCGGCGGCTCGAGCTCTCCGGCCACCGTTTCGAGCAGGAACACGCCTACGCCGTCGCGGCGGCCTGTCGTGACCCGGCCGACCCAGCCGGCCACCGCGCGCGACAGCCACTCCTCGACGTCGGGTGCGACCGTCAGGAACCCGTGGCGCTCGAGCACGCGCTGGACGTAGGGCGCCGTCGCGTCGGCCCTCGGTGCCCACCACTCCTTGGCCTCCCAGTCGAAGCGGCGGCCGGGGATCCCGCGCACGACGTCCACCACGTCCGCCCGATACGGGAATGAGAAAACGACCGACTCGACTCCGGTGGCGCCCCGGCGTATCTCGACGTTGTGAGCGGGTTCCACTACCTGCATGAACCCGTAGAAGCTAGCCAGCTGGGCGGCGAACCGCCCCGCCGACAGCCCCGTCTACTTGTCCTTGTTCAGGAGGTCCTTGACCTTGTCGGAGGCGTCGCCGACCTTGTCCTTGACCGTGCCCGTGGCCTGGTCGACCTTGCCCTCGCGCTGGAGGTCCTTGTCGCCCGTGAGATCGCCACCGGCCTCTTTGATGCGGCCCTTGGCGTCGTCGAACGTTCCGTCGCCCATGTCGGGGCTCCTCTCGATGAGTTGACGTGCAGTCCGGCGGGTACCCGGACCCCGCCCGACGCAAGCAACCCGAGGACCCCATTTTCACTAGCGTCGCGGGCATGGCCCGACGAACCGCATCCCTGCTCGTCGTCCTCACCCTCGTCCTGGGCGCCTGCGGCGACGACGACTCGGGGCGGCCGGCGCCATCGGTCGCCTCGGGAAACGCGGCGGGCACCTTCACAACCCTCTGCGGCGGATGCCACACGTTCGCGGCAGCCGGGACGACCGGCGGCATCGGGCCGAACCTCGACGACGAGGACCCGAGTCGCGACGAGGTCCTCGCCGCTCTGCGCGAGGGGCCGGGCGCCATGCCCGGGAACCTCCTGGGCGGCGCGGCCGCCGAGGAGATGGCCGACTACGTGGCCGGCGCAGCCGGCGGCTAGCCCGACCGCGGCCGGCTCAGCGCCCGCTCATGCGCGTGGCCTTCGTCGACGTCCCCCCGCCGGCGTTGGTGAGCACGACCTTGACCTTCACACCGCGGCGCACGGCCGCGCGCCCCACGCCCCGGAGCTTCACGCGCACTGTGCCCGAACGACCGTTCGCAAGCTTGAAGGCGGCGGTGCCGAACGGCTTGCCCCGCCTGACGGGGCGGATGACGACCCTCCCCGCGCATGGCGCTCCGGCGGCGCAGCGAACGGGGACGGCGACACGGTTGCGGCTGACGCGCAGGCCGCGTCGCGGGATCCGCAGGCTGGCGCGGCCACGTGGTCCCGGCACGATCACCGGGGGCGTGGTGGTACCTGTGGGCGTCGCGGTCGACCCTGGAGTCGTTGTCGGATCCGTCCCAGATCCGGCGGGCACCGTGGTCGTCGGATCCCCGCCGAGATCGCTGAGCCCGGGTGGACGCGTCGGCGTGCCGGAGACGGGCGCCCCGTCGTCGAGGACGGTGACGCCGTTCGTCCCGGTCTGCACCTTGACCTCGCCGGTGATCGGCCCGTAGTAGGTCGCGGCGCCACGGGTCTCGTCGCCGATTGCGCTGACGGCGACGTAGGCGCCCGTGCCGGTGCCGACCAACTGCGCCGGCACGGCGTCCTGCGTGACGGCGATGACGCTGCCGGGCAGGTCGATGATCTGCGCGTTTGTCACGGCGTCCGACTGCCCGGCGGTCAGTGCGCGCCCGCCCGAGGTGTCGGGACGCTCCATGCCGTAGAACTTCGCCTCGGTCGCGGCCACCGTGCAGAGCTGCCGCGTGCGGCGCGGTGGCGTCCCGAAGAGGAGGAAGTCCTCGAGCGGCGCCTGCACCTTCGGTGAGCCGGTCTGCTTCATGTGACCGACGTCGCACACGTTCATCAGCGACACGTGGTCGCCGAGCGGCGTCGTCGTGAGCGTCGGGCCCTGAGAGGCGCTGCGCGACGGGACCGTCTCGTCGCCGTTCGCGTAGCCGATGATCACGTCGAAGCCCGGACCGTCCGGAGCCGGCTCGATCGCGACGCTCGCGATCGTCGCCAGGCCCATCCCCAGGAGCACCCGCAGATCGACTCCGTTGCGCTTGAAGCCGTCGAGGTCGGTGGCGTGCCCGCTCACGGCGCGGTCGAAGGCATCGATGTTCGCCCCGAGCGATCCGGCGTAGTCGCGCACACCGGCGCCGTCGAGCGGTTTCGGCTCGCGACCGGCCACCTTCAACCAGCCTCCGTAGGGCGCCGACGGCATCAGGAAGAAGAGCCCGGTCATGGTCTGCGCGAAGGCGCGGAACGCGCTGTCGGGCAATATCAGGTCGAGGTCACCGCCCGCTCCGGGCATCTCCGTCCCGAACGCGAGCGGGAAGATCGCCTTTGGCGCACCGTTGTAGGGCGTCCCCACGGTGATGGCACGGGCGATGCGCTTCGCGCGCGTGGCGTCGTGGGTGTAGGCGCGCGTGACGAGGCCGCCCATCGAGTGCGCGACGATCGCGACCTTGCGGACGTTCTGCGCCTTCATCGCCGGAGTGTCGAGGTACGTGTCGAGACTGGCATCGAGCTGCGGTGTCACCTCGCGCGGGTCCTTGCGCCAGTCCCAGACGAACATGTGGGCGCGATCGCCGGCGAGCCCTTCGAGCCAGTCGCGCGTGGTGCCGTAGACATCAGAGAACACGAAGGCGTCCTCGAGCAGCGCGGTCGGTCCGACGCCGCAGGTCCCCGCGAGGTTCGAGGATCCGTCGGGTCCGAGGCGCATGTCGAGCAGGTCGGCGCCGACCGCGAATGGCGTCGGGAGCCACGTCTCGTCGCCCCCGCACCCCAGCTTCGAGCCCGCGAAGCCATGGATGAACACCACGGGCTGCTTCTGGGGCTGCCAGTCGGTGACCTGCGGCCACACGCCCGGGAGCGCGAAATCGAGGTTCTCCATGCGATCGGGGGCGACATCGGCATCGCTGTCTGGAATCCTGCGCATCGTCATCGTGCAGGTCGTTGCCGAGCAGACCTTTCGTGCCGTGTGGCCCCCGTCGGGTGTGAAGCGCGTCGTCCACGCCTGGTCGGATGCGCTCGCCGCCACGTGCTCGTCCACAAGCGCCCCACCGGCGGTGAAGACGCGCACGCTGCCGCCGTCGTTGCCCGCCCGCTGGGCGATCAGGTAGCCGTTGCCGTCGGGCCGCCAGTCGAACCTCAGGCTGCCCTGGACGGACTTGGACGACGCCGGGATCTCGGCGATGCCCGTCCCGCTGAGCGACATGGTGACGATCGAGTTCGTTCCGGAGAGGGCGATCGTCCGCCGAGCGGCGATCTTCGTCCCGTCGGGCGAGATGACAGGTGAAACGAAACGTTGACTCTCGGGCAACTGGCCCACCTTTCCGCCGGACCCGCTCGCGACGTCGAACTTCCACACGTCGTCGTGGTCCGAGTTGGCGTCAGGGGTGTGGACGAAGGCGTAAATGGAGCCGTCAGGTGCCCAGGCCGGCGTATCGACCAAGTGGCGGTTGGGCAGGATCTGGAAGTTGAAGCGCATCAGGATCGCGCCGGTCTCGATCGAGCGGACCCAGAGCTCGCTGAGTCCCGTCTCGTTCGAGAACTGGGTATACGCCACCTTCGTGCCGTCAGCCGAGAACACGGGGTTCCCGCCCCCGCCGGCGTAGGTGATGGCGGGCCGGTCGTCATTCGGGTCGTCGAGCGTCACCCCGTTGGAGGCGACCATGCCGGGCGCCCCTGGGAACGTTGCCTGGGCCGGCGCGGCCATCAAGAGGCCCGCCACGAGCATCGCGGGCCACATCGTCTTCACCCGCATGCATCCTCCACGTCCGAGTTTTTGCTGAGCGCGACCGTACAGAAATGGCCGGCGTCTGTCACAGGTACGCCAGCAACCTCGTCACCCTCGCAGCCGCCTCGTCAACGTCGGCATCGGGCAGGGCGAGCGACAACCGTGCCCAGCCCGCGCCCCGGGCGCCGAAGCCCTCGCCCGGGGCGACGGCCACGCGCGCCTCGTCGATCAGCCGCTCCGGCGTGAGGCCGTCCGGGAGTTTCCACCAGGCGTAGAAGGTCCCCTCGGGGACGGCGATCTCGGCGCCCGCCGCCCGCAGTGCACCGATCAGCCGGTCGCGCCGCGTCCGGTAGATCGCCGCCCGCTCGGCGACGTCGGACTGATCGGACTCGAGCGCCGCGACCAGGCCGCGCTGCAGCCCGGTCCAGACCCCGACGAAGACGTGGTCGAGCAGCGTCTGGATGCGACCGACCAGCTCCGCGTTACCGACCGCGAAGCCCACGCGCCAGCCCGCCATCCCGTAGATCTTCGACGGCGACCACAGCTCGACCGCGACTTCGCGCGCGCCGTCGGCTTCGAGCACCGACCGCGCGCGGTGCCCGTCGAAGGCCAGAAACCCGTAGGCGAGGTCGTGCATGAGCCACGCGCCGTGCTCGTGCGCCCAGGCCACCGCCGCCTCGAAGGTGCCGTCGCGCTCGCACACCGCGCACGGGTTGGACGGGTAGTTCAGGACGGCCAGGGCGACGGGCGACGGGGCCTCGGCCGCGTCCCAGTCGGGCTGGAAGCCGGCCGTCGGGTCGAGCGGCAGCACGCCCGCGCGGGCGCCGGCGAGCGCGACTCCCGACGGGTAGTCCGGATAGCCGGGGTCGGGCAGCAGGACGGTGTCGCCCGGCGCCGCGGCGGCGGCCGCGATAAGCATGATCCCCGTCTTCGTCCCGGGGATGACGGCGACCTCGCGCTCGGGGTCGAGAACCACCCCGTGATCGAGCTCATAGCGCTGCGCGATGGCCTCGCGCAGCGCCGCGTGGCCGGCGAACGGCGGGTATCCGTGCACGAGCGGGGTGGCGGTCTCCAGCGCGGCGGCGCGCACGGCCTCGATCGCATGCGGCGGCGGCGGAAGGTCGGGGTTCCCGCGGCCGAGGTCGATCAGGCGTTCGCCCGGCCGCGCCGCTGCGGCCGCGGACGCCGCGACGATGCGCGCGAAGTACTGCTCGGGCAGGCGATCGATGAGCGGCGGGGCGGCGCGCGGCACGGACCGCGATGATCCCATGTCCGTGCCCGACTCCGCCGCCCTGCTGCGCGACCAGCTCGCCCATCTCGCCAGCTCCCCCTTCTACGAGGAGCGGCTCGGCGGGCGCGAACGGACGCTCGCCGACCTCCCCCACCTCCCATTCCTCGTAAAAGAGGAGCTGCGGGGCGGGCAGCGCGACGCGCCGCCGTTCGGCTCGCACCTGTGCGTCCCGCCCGAGCGACTCGTCCGCATGCACGTCACGAGCGGGACGACGGGAGAGCCCGTGGCGATCGGCCTCACCCAACCCGATCATCTCGCGAACTCCGCCGTCGGCGGCGCCGCCTTCACGATCGCCGGCCTTCGCGCGGACGACCTCGTCGCCCACTGCCTCAACTACGCGCTCTACGCGGGAGGCGTCGCCGACCACATGGCGCTGGAGGCCTCCGGGGCCACCGTCCTGCCCGTCGGCGTCGGCCAGTCGCGGCGGCTGCTCGACCTGATCGGGCAGCTCGGCGTGACGGCGATCTTCGGGACGCTCTCCTTCCCCGCCCACCTCGCCGCCCGCGCCCGCGAGGCGGACGTCGAACCCCGCGCGCTCGGGCTGCGGCGGATCGTCACCGCGGGCGAGCCGGGCGCCGGGCTCGCCTCGGTCCGCAGGGGAATCGAGGACACCTGGGGCGCCCCCGTGGCCGACACGTTCGGCATGAGCGACGTCTGGAGCACGATGGGCGCGGAGTGCGGCGAGGGCGAGGGCCTGCACCTGACGACGAAGAACCACGCGATCCTCGAGGTGATCGATCCCGACTCCGGCGCCGTGCTGCCGTTCGAGGACGGTGTGGCCGGCGAGTTCGTCTGGACGCACCTCCAGCGCGAAGCCTCCCCCCTGCTGCGCTACCGCTCCGCCGACCTCGGGGTCGTTCGGACCGCGCCCTGCGCCTGCGGGCGGACCTCACCTCGCATCCGCGTCGACGGCCGCCGCGACGACATGCTGCGCGTCCAGGCCGTCAACGTCCATCCGCGGGCCGTCGGGGAGCAGCTCAGCCGCCATGCGGGCCTCGGACGCTGGGCCGTCGTCGCGCTCGGGGACCCGATCGTCCCGCCCTTGCGCGTCTACGTCGAGGCCGCGCCGGGCGCGGCCGCCATCCTCCCACGCGTGGCAGAGGACCTGCGGCGGGCGCTCGGCGCCGCCGTCGAGCTTCGCCGCGTGGAACCGGGCACGCTGCCCGTGGCCGAGCAGAAGACCCGAACCGTGTACCGAGGAGAGGATCCGTTCGCATGAACGTCACCACCGCCGACATGGGCTCCGCCCGGATCATCACCTGGGATCGCCAGGCCCGCCGCAACGCGTGGGACCTGGAGACGATGACCGCCTTGGCCGAGGCGCTGGAGGCCGCCGCCATCGACGATCTCGTCCGCTGCGCGATCGTCCGCGGCGCCGGTGGGCACTTCTCCGCCGGCGACGACCTGTTCGCCGCCGTCGAGGCCACGCCGGAGGAGTGGGCGCAGACCATCGAGGCCTTCCAGCGCCTGACGCGGATCGTGCTCGCCGCCCCGATCCCGGTGGTCGCGGCCATCGACGGCGTCTGTATCGGCGGAGCGCTGGAGTTCGCGGCGAGCTGCGACTTCCGCCTCGGGACGCGGCGCTCGCGCTACGGGACGCCCGAGGTGACGATCGGGCTCGTCGCCACCAACGCCGGATCCGTCTTTCTTCCCGAGGTGCTCGGCGAGACGGCGGCTCGGCAGCTCCTGCTGACGGGTGCCCTGCGAGATGCCGCATGGGCCGAGCGCCACGGCTTTCTGACGGAGGTCGTGGACGACCTCGACGAATGCGTGACCCGCTGGTCCTTCGCCTTCGACGCGACGTCGCGGTCCGCGGTCGCCCGCACGAAGTCGATGCTCAACGCCCGCCACGGGCCAGGATTGGCCGAGGCGATGGACCGGGAGACGGAGGCCTGCATCGACCTGTTTGCAGGGCCCGACGCCCCCGCCGCGCTCGCCGCCTTCGCGGAGAGCCGGCGTGGGTGAGGCGGATGCCTACGGGTCTGCGGTGACGTCCAGCGAAGAGCCGCCCGTCAGCCGCGCGTCGAAGCCCGCGTCCCGCACCAGCTCCAGAAGCGCCTGCGGGCTCTCCGGATCGGCTCCCGACCGCAGTACGGCCCGCGCGACGCGGCCGCGAACCGCCTTTGCCATGTGGCTGATCGTCTTCCCCTCCGGCGTGAACGCGCGTACGCCGACCACTGCGCCCGTCCGCGGCCGCCACGCCGCCGCGTAGGCCTGGGAGCGAAGGTCGAGGACGAGCGCGGCGTCCGGGAGCGCGCGCTGGAGCTGCGGGCGCCACCACGCGGCGAGGCCCGGCAGACGCGGGAGCCGGGCGCCGATGGGCAGCTTGTAGGCGGGAATCCGGTCCTGTGGGCGCACGAAGCCCCAGAGGGCGCTGGCGATGAGAACGTCCTCGACCGGGCCGATCGTCGCCATCCCGAGCTCCTGGTAGAGGACGCCCGTATAGACCTCGGCGGCTGGCGCCGCGGGCGCCGCTCGCACTGCGCCGTTGATCGCCACCCACTCTGCCTGGCCGGGGCCGAGCCCGAGCGCCTTCATCGCCGTCGCCGGGCGCCCTGCGCCCTGGCGCTCCAGCACCCCGAGGATTCGCTCGCGTCCCGCTGCGAGCCGCTCCGCGGCGAAGAGCGCCTGGAGGTCCACCGGAGTGCCGTCCGCGGGGGCCGTCTTCCCCTCCGACGGCGGAAGCAGGACGAGCACGTGATCAGTCGGCGAGCGTGCGCAGCCCGCGCACCGCGACCATCAGCCCGGCGAGGTCCGCGCCGTCGACGGAGAGGGACTGGATGATCTGCCGGAACGCCTCCGACCGCCGCTCCCGCACCGTTAGGTAGGCCTCCACCGCCGCCTCCGCCTCGGCGTCGGAATCCTCGAGCGCGAGCTCTACCAGGCGCCGGCGCGCGCGCCGTGCGTCGTCGCGCAGCGCCGACACGGCCCACCGCTGCACCCGCTGCTGCGCAGGCAGCGCGTCCAGCTCGTCGAGCAGCCAGCGGAAGCGGATGCGGTCGTTCATGGCCACGAAGGCGCGGCCCACCTCCTCCACCTCGCGTCCCGACAGCGTCGCGACCTCGACGACGTCCGGAGCGAAGGCCAGCCAGCGCGCGAACGCATGGGCGCGCGCCGTCGTCTGCGGGACGCCGGCGGAGACCAGGCGCTCCACCACGTCGTGCGCCTCCTCCGGGGGATCGGATTCCATGGCCTCTTCCAGGCGTTCGAAGCCGTCGTGCGCGGCCAGCACGAGCGGCTCGAGCGGCCCGTCAGGGGCGTAGGCGATGTACCAGCGGGTGACGGTCTCCACGAGCCGCTCCGCGCCCTCCACCAGCTCGGCCTCGATCGCCCGATCGACCCCCGCGTCCAGCGCGTCGATCGCCGCGAAGCGGCCGACGGCCCCGGTGACGTCGCGGGCGATCCGGTAGGCGCGGACGACGGCGGCGGGCTCGGTCCCGAGCTCGGTTGCCAGGCGCGAGACGAACGACGATCCGAGCACGTCGACGACCTCGTTGGCCACCAGCGTGGCGATCAGCTCGCGACGCAGGCGATGCTCTGCCAGCAGCGAGCCGAAGCGCTCCACGACCGGCCCCGGGAAGTACGCCCGCAGGTCGCGCTCGAGCCACGGGTCCTCGATGAAGTCGCCCTGCAGAAGTGCGTCGGTGAGCGATCGCTTGGCGTCGGCGAGCAGGACCGCGAGCTCGGGACGGTGGAGGCCGGCGCCGGCGCGCCGGCGCTGGCCGAGCTGCTGCGAGCTCGGCAGTGCGTCGGCCGTCCGATCGATGACGCCCTCCGCCTCGAGTGCCGCCATCAGGTCTTCGTAGGCGTAGAGCCGCGTCACCGACGCCTCGACCTCGCGGGACAATATGCGCGCCTGGCGGTAGTTGTCGTGGAGTACGTGGGCCACTACGTCCTCCGCCACCGCGCGCATGAGCTCGTCGCGCCCGGGCCGGTCGAGCTCTCCCCGGCGCTCCGCGATCGCCAGCAGGATCTTCAGGTTCACCTCGTGGTCCGAGCAGTCCACGCCGCCCGAGTTGTCGATGAAGTCGGCGTTCATGCGCCCCCCCGCCGACGTGAACTCGATCCGAGCGCGCTGCGTGAACCCGAGGTTGCCGCCCTCCCCCACCACCCGCGCACGGAGGTCGCGTGCATCGACGCGGATCGCGTCGGACGCGCGATCGCGCGCGTCGGCATCGGACTCATCGGACGCCTTGACGATCGTCCCGATGCCGCCGTTCCAGAGCAGATCGACGGGCGCGCCGAGGATCGCGCGGATCACCTCGTCGGGCGTCAGCGGCCCGCCGTCCTGCAGCCCGAGCGCCGCCCTGGCCGCCGCCGAAAGCGGGATCGACTTCGCCGTCCTAGGGAAGACACCGCCGCCTTCGGAGATCAGCGACGCGTCATAGTCGGCCCAGCTCGACCGCGGCAGCTCGAAGAGCCTTCTGCGCTCCTGCCAGGACACCGCGGGGTCGGGATCGGGATCGAGGAAGACGTGCCGGTGGTCGTACGCGGCGACGAGCCTCATACGGTCCGACAGCAGCATTCCGTTGCCGAAGACGTCCCCGGACATGTCGCCGATGCCCACGGCGGTGAACTCGTCGCGGGCGGGATCCATGCCCAGCTCGCGGAACAGGCGCTTGACCGACTCCCACGCCCCGCGGGCCGTGATTCCGAGCCCCTTGTGGTCGTAGCCCGCCGAGCCGCCCGAGGCGAAGGCGTCGCCCAGCCAGAACCCGTACTCGTGCTCGGCGATCTCGTTGGCGGTGTCCGAGAAGGTCGCAGTGCCCTTGTCGGCGGCCACCACGAGATACGGGTCGTCTCCGTCGAGCACCCGCACGTGCGGAGGATGCACGACACGACCGTCGACGATGTTGTCCGTGATGTCGAGCAGGGAGCGGATGTAGAGCCGGTAGCGCGCCTCCACGGCCGCTCGCAGCTCGACCGGATCCTCGGGCGCGCGCTTGAGGATGAAGCCGCCCTTGGCGCC
>Ga0136633_1001155_pt1 | contig 19667 bp, 22 predicted proteins | sample AntDrymeUQ832206_2_FD_105494 | JGI IMG/M metagenome (GOLD analysis project Ga0136633, IMG submission 105494) | Polar desert sand microbial communities from Dry Valleys, Antarctica - metaG UQ83 (22.06) | ecosystem: Environmental > Terrestrial > Soil > Desert | place: Antarctica: Dry Valley...
GGGGCCTGGCCATCGACGTGCCCGCCGACTTCGTGCCCCGGCTCCTCGCCATCGCCCCCCGCGCCGGCCTCTGCCAGCCCTATCCAGGCGACGACCCCATCCATTTCGAGGTATGCCGCTAGGCCCCACCCCTGGGAGCGAGTACCTTCGCGTGCATCACGGTATGAGAAAGTGAGCCCCTCAGCACAGGGACGGCGCGTCCGTCTTGTCGTTCGCAGAGTCGAGCCGTGGACCGTCCTCAAGTTCTCGGTGCTGCTCTTCGCGACGTTGTACCTGGTCTTCCTCATCGCGGGCCTGGTCCTGTGGACCGCGGCCACCGCAACCGGCCTCCGGGAGAACATCGAGAAGTTCATCGGTGACCTCATCGCGTCCGACGACTTCCGCATCCTGGGCCCCACCATGCTCCGGGCCTCGATCCTGGGCGGATTGGTGCTCGTGGTCATGGGCACGGGGGCCAACGTGCTGTTCGCCGTCCTCTACAACCTGATCAGCGACGTGGTCGGCGGCATCACCGTCGTCTTCGAGGAGCGGCCCAGCCGCCGCCGGATCATCGGCGGCCGGAAGCCCCTGAACCCGGACTCGCCGGCCCCGCCCCTCAAGCCCTCCCGCGCCCCCCGGCGCCGGCCCCCCACCGCCAGGCCCGACACCACACCCATGCCGGATCCGCCGACGATGATCGTGGAGCCCGAGCAGGTCGAGCCGGTCGAGCTCACCCGCCCCTCCGCCGACTGAACCACTGTCGCCGAGGAGGCGCCAAGCGCCGGCCAAGCGCCCTTCCCCAGCATGCACCTGAGGATCCGGCCGGCCGAGCCTGACGATCTCGACCAGTTGGGCCCTATCGAGATCGCCGCCGGCCGCCAGTTCGCCGCCATCGGCATGCCGGAGATCGCCGACGACCCACCGCTGCCCCGTCCGGGAGCTGGCCCGCCACCGGGCCTGGGTGGCGGTCGACGGTGACCGGCCGATGGCATACGTGCTGGTCGACGAGGTCGACGGCTGCGCCCACGTCGAGCAGATCTCCGTCCACCCCGACGTGGGCCGCCAGGGGATCGGCCGCCGTCTCCTCGATACCGTGGCCGCCTGGGCCGCCACTCGCGACCTCGCCGCCCTCACCCTCATCACCTTCCGCGACGTCCCGTGGAACCGGCCGTACTACGAGCGCCTCGGCTTTCGCATCCTGGACGCCGACGACCTCACCGCCGGCCTCCGGGCCCGTTGCGACAGCGAACAGCACCGCGCCGTCCGCCCATCCCCACGGGTCTGCATGCGCCGGGACCTCTGAGGGCACGCTCCAAGCATGAGAAAAATCGTGCGTGGAGCCCTGGCCGCCGTTCTTGCCGTCGGTTTGCTCGGCGCCTGTAGTGCCGAAGGCGGCATCGACACCTCGGGTGACGGCGTCAAGATCGAGGGCGACGTCGACGCCAAGGACTAACGGAGCACCCGATAGGCGGCCACGGTTGCGCCGCTGTTGGCCGCCACGTGCACCATGGCCGGTGCGAGCAGGCTGCCGGTCGCCGCCACCAAGCCCGAGAACACCAGTCCCACGGCGGCGGTGAGGACCACCGCACCCCACACCGCCCCGCCTACCACCCACGGCGAGCGGCGGAGGCCGTTGATGTCGAGCGTCCGCACCGTGGGCAGGACGTGCCACAACCCGAACAGCACCGCCGCCGACACCGGCGACAGCACCTGCGCCAGCACGCCGCGGAACGCCACCTCCTCGAGCACCACGGTCCCCAGCGGGATCCGAACCAGCGCCCGCCACGCCGCCCCCCGCGCGTCCACGCCCGCCATGCGCCGGTCGGCGAGCAGCGACCGGCGGACGACGGCGAGCAACGCGATCCCCATCAGCACGATCAGCGCCCCGGCGGCCCCCACCAACATACCGTCCCAACCAACCATGCAACCAGCGCAGCCACCCACACGGCCACCCACACGGCCACCCACACGGCCACCCACACGGCCACCCACACGGCCACCCACAACCACGAGCAGTCCGGCGGTGGCCAGGTTTACCGGTACGTACCAGCGATCGGAAAACCACAGGTTTGTAAGCAGGTTGTGGACGACGAGCGTCCCCACCACCGCAACCGTGATCACGACCGGCGCAGCAGTCCCCAACCGCCCGCCACCAGGCCCACGCCCACCACGGGCGCCGCGCCCGGCACGAATCCCTTGCGGGCCAGGAACGCCATGCCGGCGGCCACCGCCAGCGCAGCAACTCCGGCCCGCCACGCCCCCGGCGACGACGCCACCACCCGCCGGAGCTCGACCCGGGCGAAGGCGGCCACGAGGGGCACCAGGGCCAGGGCCAGCACCGCCACCCACACCGGCCGCCACGCCCACCATGCCGCCGACCCCACCTCGGGCTGTGGCATCCACCCGGTGGGCAAGGCCACGGCGGCCACGATCGCCAGCGCAGTGAGGTGCCACAGGAAGACGGTCATGGCCATGCCGTTGGCCGCCACCACCGCGGCCCACGCCCGGGGCCGGTCGAGCCACCGGTCCACCGCCGGCCGCACGAGCAGGGCCAGGGCGAACTGCCACACGCCGAGGGCCACCAGGGCCAGCGACGGCGGGAAGGTGTTCGACCGGGCCTCGCCCACGCCGCCCACCATCGAGTGCGGGTAGCCACCGGCGCCGGTCAGCACGAACAGCCCGCCCAGGCCGATTGCCGCCATCGCCGACACCCGCCGCCGCGACCAGCCGGCGAACGACCCCTCCCGCCAGGCCACGCCAAGCTGGTGGGCGAACAGCCACACCAGGCCGAGGTTGAGCCACCCCACAACGGGCACCCCGAACGGCCAGCGGGCCAGGTCGACAACGGCGACGCCCACCGCCAGCGCCACGCACACCGTCCAGCCCCACCGGCGCTGGGCCGCCACCATGGCTGGGGCGACGGCCACCACCACCACGTAGACGGCAAGGAACCACAGCGGCTGGGCGATCGACCCCGCCCGCACCGCGGCGGGGTCGACACCTGCCACCGTGAGCCCCACCGCCACTGCCGACCACACAAGGGCGAACGCCAGCACCGGCCGCACCAGCCGCACCAACCGGCCCCCGAGCCAGGCGCCGTACCCCCGCCCGTCGCGCACCGCCGCCGACCAGGAGGCGGTGTTGGCGAACCCGCCGACGATGAAGAAGACGGGCATGATCTGGAACACCCATGTCAGCCACTGGGAGGCGGGGGCGGCCTCGAGCACGTTGCCCGCCACCAGCCGGCCGTCCCGCCACTCGACCGCGGCCATCAGCCAGTGGCCGAGCATCACCACGGCCAGGGAGAACACCCGCAGAAAGTCGACGTAGCGCTCGCGGCGGGCAGGAGTGCACGCCGCGACTGCGGAGTTCTGTCGAGGAAGAGTCAGTGTCGTCATGGATTCATGGTGCGCCCACCCCGATGCGCAACCCACCAGGGACACCCCTCAAAGGGCCCTGGGGCCACCCCCCAAACCGCCCAGAAGCCCTTCCCACGCCGGATCGGCAAGCGCACGATCAACCCATGACCACAACCCAGAGCACAACCAACCTGTCCTCGATCCTCAGCCGCTCCGCCGCCGCCTTCCCGGCCAGGACCGCCATCGTCGCCGGCGACGCCGAGCTCGACTACGCCACCCTCGACACCCTCGCCCGCATGTTCGCCGGCGTCCTCCGCGACCTCGGCGTGCAGCCGGGCGAGCACGTCGCCCTGGTCCTGCCCAACGTGCCCCAGTTCTCGGTCGCCTACTTCGGCTGCCACTACGCCGGCAACCCGGTCGTGCCCCTGAACGTCATGCTCACCGCCGGGGAGCTCGCCTACCACCTGGCCGACTCCGAGGCCGTGGCCGTGGTGGCGTGGGACTCCTTCCTGCCCGCCGTCCGGGAGGCGGCGGCCGGCATCTCCACCGTCCGCCACATCGTGACGGCCGGCGCCGACATGCGCGCCCTGGTCGCCACGCCCCGGCCGCTCGCCGCCACGCCCCGGCCGCTCGCCGCCGCCCACCCCACCGCCGCGGACGACACCGCCGTCGTCCTGTACACCTCGGGCACCACCGGCCGGGCCAAGGGGGCCGAGCTGACCCACGCCAACCTGCTGGCCAACGCCCAGATCCCCCAGAAGCTCGTCGGCCTGGGCGACGACACCGTCGCCCTGGTCGCCCTGCCTCTCTTCCACGCCTTCGGCATGACCGTGATGCACAACGCGGTGCTCGCGGTCGGCGGCACCCTCGTCCTCCAGCCCCGGTTCAGCCCGAGCGGCGCGGCCGAGCTGATCGAGCGCCACCGGGTGACGTTCTTCGGCGGCGTGCCCACCATGTACCTCGCCCTCCTCCACGACGCAGCCACGGCCGGCCACGACCTCGACAGCCTCACCTGGTGCGTCTCGGGCGGCGCGCCGATGCCCGCGACCGTGATGGCCGAGTTCGAGGCCCGGTTCGGCGTCACCCTGCTCGAGGGCTACGGCCTGTCCGAGACGTCACCCGTGGTCAGCTTCACCGTCCCCGACCGCCCACGCACGCCCGGATCCATCGGCTACCCCGTCCCCGGTGTGGAGCTGACCCTGATCGACGGCGAGATCTGTGTCCGAGGCGACAACGTGATGAAGGGCTACTGGCGCAACCCCGGGGCCACGGCCGAGGCCATCGTCGACGGGTGGTTCCGCACCGGCGACATCGGCGTGGTCGACACCCACGGCGCCTACCGCATCGTCGACCGCAAGAAGGACCTCATTATCAGGGGCGGCTACAACGTCTACCCCCGCGAGGTCGAGGAGGTCCTGCACCGCCACCCTGCCATCGCCCAGGCCGCGGTCGTGGGCGTGCCCGACACCCGCTACGGCGAGGACGTCAAGGCCGTGGTCACCCTCCGTCCCGACACCACCCTCACCACCGCCGAGCTCCTCGCCTGGTGCCGGGACAAGCTGGCCGCCTACAAGCGGCCCCACCAGGTCGAGATCCGCGACAGCCTCCCCCTCGGCCCCACCGGCAAGGTTCTCAAGCAGGCCCTGAAAGCGGCGTGAGCCGCCCCCGTCAGTTGAAGTAGCCGGCCACGTCGAAGATGACGTGCGTCCCGGCCGCGGTGAAGAGGTTGACCTTCCCGCCGGTGCCGACCCGGACCACCACCAGGTTCGGCCGGGTCTCGCCGGCGGCGTAGTTGAGGTCGGCGGCCAGCGGCATCGGCGACCCGGTGGGCGAGATCGTGAGGTAGCCCGCCCCGGTGGTGCCGGTGACGGTGGCGTTCAGGATCACCGCGCTCACGCCCGTGGGCGGCACTCCGCCCTGTCCGGTGATCTGCACCCCGACGCTCGTACCACCGGCGATGGGGCCGACGACCCCGCCGGTGCCGTTGCGGGTGTCGAGGATGCGGGCCGGCAGCAGGGCGGTGAAGGCCCCGGTGGTACCGGCCACCGTGGCGTCGCTGTACCAGCCGCCCACGTCGACGATCACATCGGCCTGACCACCGTCGTTGTAGATCGAGATTTTGCCGCCGGTACCCAACGTGGCCTTGACCCGGTTGGACACCGTGTCGCCACCGTTCCAGTTGAGGTTGGCGGCCAGCGGTCGCGTCACGCCTGTGGGGAAGACGGTGAGGTAGCTGGTGGCGGTGGTGTTGGTGACCGCCACGTTGAGCGTGACGGCCTTGGCCCCGGTGGTCGGCACGCCGCCTTGGCCGGACACCTGCAGATCCAGTGTCGCGCCCGGGCCCAGTCGCACCGTCGACCGGGTGTCGAGGATGCGAGCCGGCACCAGTGCGGTGTAGCGGCCGTCGGCGCCGGTGCCGGAGTCCGAGTAGTAGCCGGCCACGTCGAAGATCACGTGGCTGTTGCCCGCCGAGTTGAACAGGCGGATCTTGCCGCCCGTTCCCACCTTGACCACCACCAGGTTCGGCACCGTCTGGGCGGGGGCGAAGTTGAGGTTCGCAGTGAACGGCCGGGGGAGCCCCGCCGGCGAGAGGGTCAGGTACCCCGCCGCCGTCGGCTGGGTGACGGTGACGTTCATGGCCACGGCCGACACGCCGGTGGCCGGCACGCCGCCCCGGCCGGTGATCTGCACGTCGACGGTTGCCTGGTTCCCGATCGGCGAGGCAATGCCTCCGGTGCCGTCGCGGGTGTCGAGGATGCGGGACGGGGTGAGTGGTGTGTACCGCCCGCCGCCCGGGTTCACACCGCACACCGACTGGGCCACCCAGATGTCGCCGAACGCCGACGGCCCGTACAGCTTCTGGTGGCCGGCCGAGACGGTGATCGACCCGTCGGGGTTCAGGATCTGCTCGTTGAAGACGTAGTCGAAGCTGTCGCCCACGCCCTCGATGACTCCGTGGATCACCGTGTTCGGCGCCGGGTTGGCCGGCACGAGCACCCAGACCTCGTCGCCGTCGACGCCCGGAGCCCCCTCGGAGATCTGCACCATGCCGCCCGTGACGGTGGCGGTGCCGCTGCGGGCCCCTCCGTCGGAGGCGGTGCAGGAGCTGGAGATGCTGGTGGCGGAGAAGGTCTCCTCAGTGGAAGTGTTGACGTTGTTGACCGTCGCCGAGCTGGTGACCGATCCGCCCGCGCCGATCGTCCCCTGGGTGCTGACGGTCTGGGAGTTCGAGCTGAACAGCACGGCGGGACCGAACTGGATGAAGCGCGTCGGGGCGCTGGCATTGATCGGGCCCGAGCCACCCGGAGGAAGGGTGACGGTGGGCGCCGGCCCGTCGGTGAAGGCCGGACCGCCGAAGAAGCCGATGTTGGCGAACACGCCGAAGGCGCTGCCCTTCGCGTCGTTGACCACGGCCTGGGCCGGGCCCGCCGCCACCCCGACGAGGGTGGCGACGACCATCACCACCGCCAGCGCGAGCCGCAGGGAACGGAGAGCAGTGCGTGTGACCATGTGCGGTGTGGCTCCTTCGCCGTGCCGCGCCGTTCGATGCCGGCGCCGTAGTCCCCAGTGTCCACCGGCGCCGGGGAGAAGCACAAGGGGCACCATGGCAAGCGCCACCGATCCGGGCCCGTCTACGATCATCCCGTCGTGAACGGTGACTGATCTCCGGAACGTCCTGGCCCGGCCTGCTGTCGCCGGCGCGGTGCGGGTGCTGGCGGTCGACCGTGTGACGGCTGAGGTGGTCCCCGCCCTGGCTGCGGTCGGCATCCGCCCGATCCTGCTCAAGGGGCCGTCCATCGCCCGCTGGCTGTACCCGTCCGGGGGCCGCTCCTACGGCGACACCGATTTGCTCGTACCGCCCGCCGACTTCGCCCGGGCCGGGTCGGTGCTCGAGCGACCCGGGCCGAAGGTGCTCAGGGAGCAACGGTTTTCACCGCCAGTCCGACAGGTCGCGGCCGATGAGCTCCTCCAGCCCGTCGATCTCGTCGTGGAACGTGGCGGTGAGCTCGGCCCGCAGCGCCGGGTCGAGCGTTGGCGGTGCGGCCCGCCGGCGATCCCGGAGCCGGCCCCGTAGGCCGCGTGGCGGCGCCGCGGGCATCTCGTTGAATCGACCGAGAGGCGCCATGGGCCGCGAGTCGTCCACCCCCAGGAACCCGAAGGTCGGCCGCAGCACCGCCTCGGCGAAGTCGGCGATGTCCTCTCCTCCTGCGGCTCGGAAGTGGCGCCAGTGGGAGTACGCCTGGTCGACGGGGTGGCGGAGCACGGCGACGATCCGGGCCGCCGGCACCTCGCTCTCGATGACCTCGGCTGCGCCGTGCACGACGAGATTGGTCGTCGACGCGTCGCCGACCGCCTTCTCGTCACGCACCTCCCGGTAGAGCTCCTGGTATCGCCGGCGCGCCGCGGCCTCGTCGGCGAAGAGGTGGCGCGCCACGGAAGGGTCAGCCAGGTAGGCGTAGACGTGGGGCTCCTTGACCGCGGGCAGGAAGACATCGGGGTGTCGGCGCAGCTCGTGATAGAAGGCGGTGGTCCCGGACTTCGCCGCACCCACGACGAAGAAGTTCGGTCCACTCATTCGGCGGCGGCCAGGTCCAGCAGGGCGGCCACCACATCGTCAGCCAGGGGCGGGCCCCATGGCACGACGGCTTCCACGACCCGGACAGACCTGGCGACCAAGGCCATCGTCTCGAACTGGCGTCGCAGGACCGGCCGCCGTCCTGTGCGCGGCCGGCGCCGCCTTCGTCACCGACGACGTGCTGCGGCTCGGACGCGGGAGCGATGGCACCGTGGTGTGCGTGGGCGGCGCGCCACAGCTGCGCCTCCCCGTGCCCGGCGAGGCCCAGCACGAACGACACGACGAATCCGGCGGCGAGGATGCCAACGAAGTTCACGTCTGTGTCGGGAGTCGGGCCGGCACTCCACCGAACCCAGGTCCTTGGCGATGACGAAGTCGCAGATGTTGGGCACCCGCAGGGTGACCTCGCCGGCGACCTCACCGGCCGCGTACCGCAACCGGTGTCCCAATGTCTGGGCGCCCACGACCCGCCCCGCCGGCGGGGCGGAGGGAACCGGTCCTGTCGGCCCCCAGCGGACGTCGAGGTCGTAGTCGTCCTCCGCCAGGACGAACCCGGCGAGCACCACCACCGAGCGGACGCGCAACCCGTGCAGCCCGTACCGCTACGCGCCAGCACCGCCGGCCGGCGCTGGGGACGGCGCGGGTACCGGATTCGATCTGCCGAAAAGACCTACGTCGGCGGTGGCTCTGGCCGTGGCTGCCGCGCTCACGCTGGTGGAAGCCGTCTCCGGCGGTGGCGTGGACAACGTGGTGCTGCCGGTGGCCGCCGCCGCGCTGCTCTCCACCGCCGTCCGGTCCATGAGCAACGGCAGGGCCATGCAGCGTCGCCCGGGAGATGTCGAATGACGCGGGAACGGCCCACGACCCGTCATGGTCGCAGCCAGCCGGAGCCAGGTGGTCAGGCGCCTGCCGAGAGCAACCCGGCGCGAAGCTCGGCTGCGACCGCCCGCCGGTTGACCTGGAGGACGGCGGCGACCTCGGTGAGCGTCGCCGCAGCCAGCATCGTGAGGGCGAGAGCGTCGCCGTCCCCACGCCCGGCCGCATCGCCCGCCGGCCGGCTTCGCCGCCACGCCATGGCCAGCAGGCCGAGACGGACGTTCTCGATGTCGTCCTCCAACCGGCCGCGTCGACGCGACAGCGATACGAAGACGTCCTCGACAAGAGGGTCGACATCGTCGGGGTCCGCCACCACGAGACTCACCAGGCGGTGGACGGTGGCGCCGTGCCGGTCGAACAACTCCCGCAGGGCGGCTCGTGAACCCTGGCCGCCCATTGCTTCCAGCAAAGCGTGGTCGCTGAGGCTCTCGGGCGACAGGGTCCGCTCACGGAGCAGTCCCCGGTTCATTTTATGCCCACCACGCCGGCCACGACTGTTTCGACCTGATCGAGAACGGGGTCGGCATGCCCGTCGTCGGCACGCCGCTCCTCGTCCTCTCGCCCGTCGATGACGGCGCCGCAGATGAGGAGGGTCATGGCGGCGGCAACCATGAGGGTGACCAGGAGCCCGACAGCGAAGACCGCGACGTTGCTCATGAGCGCTCCGCCCGAGGCAGGACGACGGCGCCCAGAGCCAGGATCGACGGGACCCACAGGCCCACGAAGATGGCCTGGAGCTCGTTGCCGAAGAACCAGAGGGATACCGAGAAGAGGAAGGAGATGGCGGCGGCGAGCAGGACGAGGCTTCGGGAGCCTGTCGCCCGCTGCTGGGCGTCCTCGACGATCTTGTACATCTGCGGGACCTTTCTGTCCAGGTGTTGTACAAGTAACGTAGAACTTTTCCGCTCCGATGTCCAGAGGTTGTCCAACTTCTGTAGAGTTCAAAGGTGTCCTCCCTGAGAGCGAGTTCCGCCGGCCTGATCCGGATCGGCGAGTTGAGCCGGCGCGTGGGTGTCAGTGCCGAGCTTCTGCGGGCGTGGGAGCGGCGCTACGAGCTCCTCACGCCTTCGCGGACGGCCGGCGGGCTCCGCCTCTACGGGGAGAGTGACGAACGCCGGGTCGTCCGCATGCTCGAGCACCTCGCCGCCGGGGTGTCGGCCGCCGAGGCCGCCCGGTTGACCCGCCGGGAGCTGATCGGCGGCGCATCGGACGCCGATCCGCGCGCCGGTGACGAGGCCATGCCCGCGGCGACGGCCGGCGGCCTTCTCGGGGATGCCCTGGACAACCTGGACGAGACCGGTGCGCATGCCGCGCTCGACCGCCTGCTGGCGGGGTTCACGCTGGAAACGGTCGTGCGGGACGTCGTGCTGCCGTACCTGCACGAGGTGGGCGAGCGATGGGCGCTCAGCGGCGACGGGATGATCGCCCAGGAACATTTCGCCAGCGCCCTGCTGCGTGGCAGGCTCCTCGGCTTGGCCCGGGGCTGGGGGAGCGGGTACGGCCCGATGGCTCTCCTGGCCTGCTTCCCCGGCGACCAGCACGACCTCGGCCTCATCTGCTTCGGCCTGGCCCTACGGACGAACGGATGGCGGATCACGTTCCTGGGCCCCGACACGCCCCTGGCCACGATCGCCGAGACTGCGGTCCTGCTGCACCCCGCACTGGTCGTGCTGACGGCCACGATCGCCCCCGACAGAGACGCTGTCCGGGCCGATCTGGCGACCATCGCGGCCCTCGCACCGTTGGCGCTCGCGGGCGATGGCGCCACCGAGAGCGAGGCCGCGGCCGCCGGCGCCCGGCTTCTCGACGAAGACCCGTTCACCGCCGCGGCGACGGTTGCCGCCGAGGCGTCGGCGGCCCGAGCACAGGTCAGTCCCGCCACCGCTCCGTGACCAGGCGATTGCCTGGCTGACTCCAGATCCGCAGGGTCCGGGCTCCCCCCGAGCCACGGGCATCCCCGGCAACGGGCTGCCCGGCGTCGGTCCGGTCAGTTCCACTCGACGTCGAGGCTCTCGAAACCGCGGAAGATGAGTTGCGGATAGGTGACGCAGCGACTGGGCCGTCTCATGGCCGTGCGCAGTAGATGCGCCTGACTCCTATTGAGTCGTGTCTCGCGAGATGATCGAATGCGCCCCTGCCGGTCCGTGGATCGGCTCGTACGCAGTGGGGGTGGCATGGTTCGTCGTTGGCATGTGGTGAGCGCGGCAATCCTGATGGCGGGAGTGGGAGGTTCTGGTGCGACAGCGCAGACGGCTCCCCATGTGGATGCCGCGGTGCAGGTGACGACCACACCGATGAGCGTGCGGGGCCACGCCATCCCGGTGGTAGCGGTCGACCACACGAACGACAGGGTGATCGCCATCGCGGAGGCGGAAACCCGGTCATCCCGATGCACGGTCCACATCTCGACCGATGGAGGAGAGAGCTGGCGTGAGGGCATCAGCCCTCAGCCGTCGGCAGCACCTCGGTGCGTCCGGAACACCGAGGGCCCTATCGCCGACCTGACGTTCGGCCCTGATGGAACGCTCTACTACGCCTTCCCGGGGTGGAAGCTCGACGACTGGCACAGCCAGATCTACCTGGGTCGATCCACCGACCTGGGCCGCACCTGGGACACGGTGGGGCTCGGCGGACAGGACCCTGAGTTCGCCCGCGGCTACGCGGGCTCGAACGCCCTTCCCGTTGTCCGCGTCGACCCGGACAGGCCCAGCCGGGTGTACGTCGCCTGGAGTACGAACTACGGGCTCTGGAACCTCGAGGACCAGGTCCCCGGAGGTGCCGAAGCGTCGCGGACCACCTACAAGCGTCGCCCTCACCTCGCCGTGTCGGACGACGGTGGTCGGACCTTCTCGAAGGCCATCGACATGGCCGGCAACCTCACGGACTCGGTTACCCAGCCCGCCCTGGCCATCGGTAAGAACGGCGCCGTCTTTGCGTTCTTCGGCCAGACGCAGGTCACGGAGTTCGGTGAGGACATCAAGGAGGGCCACCTCTTCCAGGCCACCTCGACCGACGCCGGCAAGTCGTTCACCCAGCGGGCCATCCACACGACCCCGAAGGGGGTCGAGTTCACCTACCTGAACACGCCCTCGGCTGCGCTCAACCCACGGACGGGCGAGGTCTACGTCGCGTGGGAAGAGACGGGCGACACCACGCCCAAGGTGCTCTTCATGGCCTCGGCGGACAAGGCCGCCTCTTGGAGCCGGCCGCTGAAGCTCAACCGTGTCGACCCAGCCCGCAAGTGGGACTTCCAGGAGTTCAACCCCTGGATCAGCGTGGCGCCCAACGGGCGCATCGATGCCGCCTGGTACGACTGGCGCGACGACATCACCTTCAAGCAGGGGGAGAAGGCCGAGAACGCCTTACAGCACGTCTACTACACGTCCTCGACCGACGGCGGCCGAACCTGGTCCCCGGACCTCCGGGTAACCGACCGGGCTATCGACCGCCGGCTGTCCGACGTGTGGTCCAACGGTGTGCACGGCCCCGTGGGACTGGCGGCCAGGAACGACCGCGTCTACGTCGCCTGGGACGACAGCCGCAACGCCACGGGTGAGTCCAAGGCCCAGGACGTGTACTTCACCCGAATCGATCTGGACGGGGCCGGCGCCGACGCCGGCGGCACCTCGACGGGTACCAAGCTGCAGTGGGGTTTCCTGGGCACGGCCATCGGACTCTGCCTGGCTGGAGCGGCGCTGCTGGCGGCCAGGACACTCACCGGCGGCGGGCGGACCGCGCCGTCGGCGGGCCGGTCGGCGCCCTGAGCGATCACCACAGCAAAAGGTTCTAGCCCGTCCCCTCCGCCGTTCGGCGCCGGCGAGTCGAAGCGGCCACGATGGCGAGGCCCAAGGCGACGATGCAGAATCCGACCACACCGGCAAGGACGTACTTGGCCGCCGATGACGCTCCGCCACCGACAGCCTCGTACTGGACCGTGGAGGCGTAGATGTCCTGCGTCTGGGTCACTTCGTCGCCGTTGCGCGTGTCGTCCCACACCAGGAGGGTGTACTCGTCTCTGGAGACGATCCCCGGTGGCTGGCGGATGTCGGCGTTGCCGAACCATGGACCGATCCGGCGATTCACCGACTGGTCGGTGACCCGCAGGTTCTTCGTCCAGGTTGCGCCGTTGTCCGAGGACGACGTCAGGTACACGTCATTGGCAAAGTTGCCGGTGTCGTTTCGAAAGTCCCACCAGGCCACGTCGATGCGACCGTTGGGTGCGAGGGTCATATGGGGATGGACCTGCACGAACAGCCCGGTGGGGTCGTCGTCGTTCAGCGTCTTCTCGTCGGTCCAGGTCGCACCGTCATCGGTGGAGCGCCGGTAGAAGACGTCGTACTCGAAGTCGACCTTCCGGGTCGTGGTGGAGTGGTAGGCGAGGTGCAGCGTGCCTGCTACGCCGCCCTCGGGGCTCCAGGCGATCACTGCGTTGATGAAGGCGTTCGAGGGCTGACCGATCTGGGCGACTGTGAAGGTCTTGCCTCGATCGGTCGAGCGGGACAGGTAGGTGGCGCTGTCGTCCACTGGCGGCCCCGGTCGGCCCCGCGCGTGCCAGACGGCATGAAGAGTGCCTTTCCCGTCGACTGTCAGGACCGGCCAGGTCACGTCGAGGGCATTCACCGTCGGCGCCGTCGGCCGTCCGGCAGCCTTGGCCAGTTCGAGCCTCACGGCTTCATCCTGCAGGTAGTTGGCGGCCACATTGACGGGGTCGGAGAAGGTCTTGCCGCCGTCGAGCGAGGTGGCCACGACGGCACTCTCGCGGTCTTGGTAGACCTGCGACCAGCCCACGTACACGATGTCCTCGGCGGTGCTGCGGGTGTCGACCGCCAGCCCGGTCACAGGCCGGTTGTTCTCCAGCTCAGCGCCCGTGCGACCCCGGGACGCACGGACGGTCGTCGAGGTCCACGTGTCGCCGAGGTCGGTCGACTTGGAGAGGACAACGGTGACGTTGCCACGCCAACCGCCGCCCTGCGGGAACGGCCAGTCACTCAGCGAGTCGGCGACGTCCCAGCCGGGGGACGCGTAGTAGATGGTGTGGTTCCGGCCGAAGGCCACCATGGCCTGTGGCACACCCGTCTCGGTGATGAAGCAGAAGGGGTATTCCTTCGGAAGCGGGGACGTGTCGAGCTGCTTCCACGATTGACCGCCGTCGGTGGAGCGAGTCACCACGCAGCGGCGGCTCCGGAACTCCGCGCCTGCCGCGATCACATGATTCGGATCCTCCGGGTCGACGGCGATCGTCGGGGTGCCGTAGGTACGGGTCGGGACGGTGTCTGCGCCGGTCAACTGGACCGGCTTGGTGATACTGGGAGCGGAACCGCCGCTCGATTGGGCACCTGCCGGACCAGCCAGGAGGGCACCGGCCACAAGGGCTGCGATTGAGAGCGTCGTACGCCTCACGTCCGCGCGCCAGTCGAGGCGACCGACGACCGTCGTCTCGTGGCCACGACGAGCATCGTTCCGACAGCGAACAGTGCTGCGCCGGCCCCTGCAAGGCCGGACAGCACCAACGATCCGGTGCTCGTCTCCTCGCCCTTCCGCGCCAGTGCCGCAGCCCTGGGCTCAGGGGCCACTGAGCCGGCCAGGACGGGCGGACCTCCACCCCCGGCCACCGTAAGGCGGGCTCTCGCCGGCAGCCTGGTCACCTTCCCTGCGTCATCCTGGGTGGCGAACAGGAGATAGGACCCGGGCTTGGTGTCGGCCGGAATCGTGACCGAACCCCTGAGGTCGCTGTTGCTGTCGGGGGTGAACGTCCCGAGCACCGGGCCGTTGATCGAGTTGAAGTGGATTGACACCGGCCTCGTGTAGGAGAACCCCGTGACCGCAACATCGCCGCCGGGAACGCTCAGGTCAGGCACGAGGCGAAGCATGGACAGGTTGTGCCGAGCGAACGCCGGAGGCGCGAGCCACGCCATTCCCATGGCCATGATCGCCGCGACCGCCCCCCACCGTTTCCTCCTGCGCGGACCGCCCGGATGATGCGCCGAATCTCTCGCCCACGCCATGTTTCGAACCCCCAAACCGATCCCCGGAGGCAATGGTTAGCACGTGCGCGTTGAGCCGCTGTCCGCCCTACGGTCGCCGCCCGGAGAGGGCAAGTAGCTGGGCCTGGCGTCCTGCGCCGGCGGGAAGCTCGACCTGGGGGCCGAACACCCCCGCCGAGCGCCAGCCGTCGACCTGGGGTAGGAGGAAGTTGTAGGCGAAGTCGACCTGGTCCTCGTCGATCTGCTCGTCGGCGCCGATGGCTCGGGCAAGGTCCCATCCGTGGATCGCGTGGTCGCACACCAGTTGCGACACATACTCCTGGCCCGAGATGTCGCCGAAGGACACGTGCACTGTGCGATCGAGGGCGCCGACCTCGGCCACGGCGGCGATCGACAGTCTCGTCGCCGCCTCCCAGGCCGCCACCGGGTCGGCGCCGAGTTGATCGCCATCGAAGCGGCTGCCGACCGCGGCAATCGTGCTCCCGGCCAGGAGGGGTGGCGCCCACAGGTTCTCCGACAACACGTGGTTCACAAGCGCCCGCACGTCCCATTCGGTGTCGGGAGTGGCGGCCGCCCACCGGTCGCCGACCGCGGTGACCCGTTCACCGAACCGGGTCACCGCCCGCTCGAAGAGCGGGACAAGGTCGGCCATCAGCGGCTGTAGAGCATCGGGTCCGCGAGGTCGATATAGCGGTCGACCTGCATCATCGACAGGATTCGCTCGGCCTCGGCGCGGTCCTGGTCGCTCATCGGTGCCGCGCTCTCGTTGGCCCGGGCCTCGCCTTCACTGGTGAAGTAGACGGTTTGGACGAAGGTTCCGTCGCCCGGCCATGCCGCGGTGCCACCGATCACGTCAGGGCGCATGCGACGGAGGACCGCATCGAGCTCGTCGGCAAGCGGCAGGATGGCGGCGCGGTCGGCGTGGCCGATCATGATCTGAACGAACCCGGCATCGTCGGAGCCGCCGGCGCCGAAGGTGTCCACGTCCGGGCAGTCGGTGAACGTGACGTCACCCTCGAAGGTGGCCGCGGTCTTCTCCCACCATGCGCCCTGCTCGGGCCGGTCGCTGTTGGTCCTGGCCGCTTCCTGTGACTCGAAACGGGTGACGGCGATGAACGTGCCGTCCGCCGCCGCCCCGGCCGTGGTCCCCAGCCAACCGCCGGCGCCCGGCTTCAGGTCGTTCATCCATGCCGCGAACTGTGCGAGTAGCCCTTCCCGGTTACCGACCCTGCCCTCCATCACCTGTATGAACACGTCGCTCCTCCTTCAGTCGGACCCTGAGGTCGTCGGGACCTCCCGGACGTTACGACGCGCCGGCAATCTTCGCGTCTGGCCCGTACGTCCACCCGAGGTGATGAGCGGCCAACAGCGACCCGAAGCCGCTGCGGTGGATCTCCCGGGCCCGGTCTAGCGCGGGTCGCCGCCGCCGTCTCCCGCCTTCCGCCCCGTCAGAGTCTCCAGGCGTTCTCCCATGGCCATCAACTCCCGCCTGGAGTGGATGCCGAGCTTGGAGTACACGTGCTCGAGGTGGGTCCGTACGGTGCGAACCGACACGACGAGGTGAGACGCAATGTCCTTGTCGAGGCGCCGGTGGCGGCCAGCCGGGCGATGCGCTGCTCCTGAGGCGTCAGCTCCAGCGCTCCCCGCCGCCTTCGCCGTCGCCCCCCGGCCGCGCCGAGCTCGTCGACGGCGCGGCGGGCCAGCCACAGTCCGCCGACGGACTCGGCGAGGTCGGCGGCTCGCCTGAGCGATTCGCGAGCCTCGCGGGGACGGCCGTCGCGTCGCAGCATGTTCCCGTGCTCGATCAGGAGCTTCGCCTGCTCCAAGGGAAGCGAGGCGCCGTCGAGGAGCTCGATCGCTGTCTGGTACTCCTCGTCGGCCCCTGGACAGTCCCCTCGCTCCAGGGCGAGCAGCGCCCTTCCCCCCGCCGCCGCGGCGGCCGGCCACCGGCACGGCAGAGACATGGTGCGCTCTTCCAGCCAGGCGACGACGCGTTCGGCATCGCGTTCACCCGGGACTGGAGGCCTTCCTCCCCCCTTTAGGCGAGCTCGACGGCGCGCGCCGCCAACGGTAGGGCGGCGGCAGGTCCGGCCGTCCGACGCGTCGATCGAAACGGGCAGTTCACTCGCGCCCGTCGGCGACGAGCGATTGACAGCGACTTGGCCTCGACGATCGGCGCCACCACCCTAGCCGTCCGATTGACACAGTGTGAGTCGTCATGACACACCATGTGTCATGACGGACCTGCGGGATGCGCAGCAAGATGTGACTCGCAACCGAATTGTCGGCGCGGTGCGCGACCTGCTCGGCGAGGCCCAGCCCGGCGCACTTTCCGTCGTGGCTGTGGCCGAGCGTGCGGGCGTGTCCCGGCGGACGGTGTATCGCCATTTCCCCACCAAAGACGCGCTCGTCGCTGCGGTCGCGCACCTCGAAGACGACCGGGCGAGGGGGTATGCCGCAGGGCGGCTCCTGGCCATGGAGGACCCCACGGCGTTCCTCCTCGGCCTGTGGCCCGACATGGCGGGTCACCCGGCCGCGTCGTTGGCGGCCAATGCCACGCCGGCGGGCCGGGAGGTTCGCCGGCAGCGGACCGCACAGCGCCGTTTGGGGGTCGGCGCCGAGCTCGCGAGCCGCGGCGTCGACCCGGAGAGCGAGGAGGGGCGGCGGTTCGTCGCCCTGATGCTGTTGTTGACGGGATCGACGACCCTGCATGAGCTCGTCGACATCCACGGCCTCGCCGTAGAGGACGCGGCGCGGACGGTCGGGTGGCTGTTGCAGCTGATGATCAAAACGACAGAGGAGAACCGATGAACGGGCCGAACGGCGCCGAGCTGAGCTGGGACTGCCCCGGAGCGGGCACGTGGACGTGGGATCGCTCGCACTTCCCACTGCCGCTCACCGCGATCTACGCCGACCTCCACGGCGCCGCGACCGAGGGCTTCACGTCGGCGTTCGCCGAGTACGGCATTCCCGCCCGCACCTACGCCGAGCGCGGCGTCCACGGCGTGCCCTACGCCCGGGTGCTGCCGCTGGTCGCCCCCGAGTCGAACCGGAAGCCCCCGCCCGCCGGCGTCCTCCGGCTCGTCATGCGCCTTCACCCCGAGTTCCGGAAGCGGGCGGCCAATGCCCGTCGGGTGATGGCCGAGCAGCCGTGGCGGGACGCGTTGCGGCGTTGGCGGGAGGAGGACGGCCCCGACTGGGTCAGGGCCAACGCCGCCCTCCAGGCGGAGGACCTCGCCGGCATGGACGACCGCTCCCTCGCCGAGTACATCCGCCGGGTGCACGCCCACGCCGCCAAGGCGTGCATCGTCCACTTCACGCTGACCGGGCCGGAGCTGATACCGATCGGGCTGCTGATCCTCGCCGGGCGCGAGCACGGGCTTTCCGACACTGACATCCTCGTCGCCCTTGCCGGGACGTCGCCGTCAACTCGCACCCCCGACCTCTCCGGTCGACCGTGGCAGCTCGTGACGGGCTACGACCTCGACGCCCTCAGCGTGTCCGAGCTGTCGGAGGTGATGGGTCGTGCCGCCACTCGCGTTGGGGATCCGTCGCCCGGTGCGACGCCGGACGACGTGCTGGGCCAAGTCGTGGTTCCATCCTCGCGGGCAGTGTTGACGGAGCTTCTTGAGGTGGCTGCGTCGGCGTACGCCCTGCGTGAAGAGAACGGCCCCGTGCTTATGCAATGGCCGATCGGCCTGTTGCGGCGCGCCCTCCTGGAGGTCGGGCGCCGGGCCGGCGTGGGCGCCGTCGCCGTCGAGGCGACGATGGCCGAGATCCTCGACTACCTGGAGGGTGGCGGTGTGCTGGAAGGCGAGGAGCTCCTCGGGCGCGCCGCCCGCCGCCGGCACGTGGCGGCCGAGGCGCCAGTGAGCCTCGGCGTGGCCGAGCCGCCGGCGCCGACCGCGCTCATGCCTGCGGCCCAGGCCCGCATCACCGACGCGATCCTGGCAGCCAAGGCCGCGCTCTTCGACCGCACCGTCACGGGCACCCTGTCCGGTACGGGCGTCGGCACCGTGGCCTACCGGGGCACGGCTCGTGTCGCCCTGCAGGTCGAGGACGCCCTCCTCACGAGTCATACCACGACGTCTGGATGGAGCTGCATCAGGACCTACTGATCAGCCTGGGTCGGGAACGCACCGCAGCCGACGCGTAATCTCTGATGGTTGCGTGGCACGTCGTGACGAAGAGGCTCGCCACGCCTCCGGGGTGTGCTGTCCGAGCGCCGTGCTTGGCTGGGCGAAGCGACGGCAGCGCCGTGACCTGCGTATCTGCCGAGTAGGACCTGCTTCGGTACAGCGACATCCTGCGCAGGTGTACTGTCCGTGGGCACTTCTGCGGCATGGCCACTTCATAGGGGTGCGCTGTACGCAGGACCGTTCGTCACGAGGATTCAGCATGCATTGGCCTCTGACCAGCACAAATGCTGGGGCTATAGCTCAGTCGGTTAGAGCGCACCCCTGATAAGGGTGAGGTCGCTGGTTCGATTCCAGCTAGCCCCACGGCCCCGGTCGTCGCAGTGAGCAACCTTCGGCGCGGCGCGATGGCCCTTGTCCTGGCCGGCATCGCCGCTGCGGGTGTCCGGTTCAAGCGCGGCGGCCCTGTCCCTCTGCAGCAGGGTGGTTGGCGGGAGCTCAGCGGACCGGAACTGAAGTAGCGATGCGCGCTGTGGTGGTGGGAGCGGGAGCGGTGGGTGTGCGCGCCGCCCGCCAGCTGCTCTTCCTCGGCGACGTCGAGAGCTTGGCCGTGGTCGAGCCCAAGCGGGCCCGGCTCGACGCTGTGGTCGAGTCCCTGGGTGAGCCGGCCATCGCAGTCGACGACATCGCCACCGCGGTCGCCACTGCAACCGCCACCCACGCCGCCACCCACGCCGCCACCCACGCCGCCACCCAC
>Ga0136633_1001156_pt1 | contig 19666 bp, 17 predicted proteins | sample AntDrymeUQ832206_2_FD_105494 | JGI IMG/M metagenome (GOLD analysis project Ga0136633, IMG submission 105494) | Polar desert sand microbial communities from Dry Valleys, Antarctica - metaG UQ83 (22.06) | ecosystem: Environmental > Terrestrial > Soil > Desert | place: Antarctica: Dry Valley...
CCCACGGGATCGACCACGTCGAAGCCTGTCGTCCCCAGGAATGCTGCTTGGGTCAGTGTAGACGTCGTGCGGCGTGCTGTCGACCTGACGAACGCCGCGGCGTAACGCCCTGCATCGCCCCCCGACTGGAGTGACATGAACGCTTTCGACGTGATCGTGATCGGTGCCGGCCCTGCCGGGGAGGTCGCCGCCGGGCGGCTCGGTGAGAGGGGCCTGCGGGTGGCGATCGTGGAGGACCGCCTGGTCGGCGGCGAGTGCTCGTTCTGGGCGTGCATGCCGTCCAAGGCGCTGCTGCGCCCGGCGGAGGTCCTCGCCGAGGCGGCGCGCGTCCCGGGCGCCGCTGAAGCCGTGACCCGGCCCCTGGACGTCCAGGCCGTCCTGGACCGCCGCGACGAGGTCATCCACGACCTGGACGACGCCGCGCAGCTGCCGTGGATCGAGGAGCGCGGCATCGAGCTCGTCCGCGGCGTCGCCGAGATCACGGGTGAGCGCCGGGTACGCGTCGGCGGCCGCGAGCTCGAGGCGGAGAAGGCCGTCATCCTGGCCTCCGGGTCGCGCGCGCTCGTCCCGCCGATCGAGGGCCTGCGCGAGAGCGAGCCCTGGACCAACGTCGAGATCACCACCGCGAAGCACGTCCCCGAGCGCCTGCTCATCCTCGGCGGCGGCGTCGTCGGCGTAGAGATGGCCCAGGCGTGGGCGACGCTCGGCTCACAGGTCACGCTGATCGAGGCCCTGCCGCGGCTGATCGCACGCGAGGAGCCGTTCGCGTCGGAGGAGGTGCAGGCGGCGCTCGAGGCGCGCGGTGTCACGGTGAAGCTCGGAGCCAAGGCGACCCGCGTGGCGCGCGAGGACGCCACGACGACGGTGGAGCTGGAGGATGGCTCGAGCTTCGCCGGCGACGAGCTGCTCGTCGCGATCGGCCGCCGCCCGAGCACGGAGCCCGTGGAGGGCCTCGGCTTCGAGGCCGGCAAGCCGATCCCGGTCGACGACCGCTATCGCGTCGAGGGCCATGAGTGGCTGTTCGCGATCGGCGACGTCAACGGCCACGCGCTGCTCACGCACATGGGCAAGTACCAGGCGCGCCTCGTCGCCGACCTGATTCTCGGCGACGACCACTTCGCCCCCAACCCGGCCGACGGGCCCGCGTCGCCGCGCGTCATCTTCACGGACCCGCAGGTCGCGGCCGTCGGGCTGACGCTCGAGGCGGCGCGCGAGTCCATCCCCGGCGCCGAGTGCTTCGACGCGAGGACGTCGGGCAACGCGGGCGGCTCGTTCTACGGGCGCAACGCGCCCGGCACCGCGCGCATCGTCGTCGACCCGGCGACCCGGCGGATCGTCGGTGCCACGATCACCGGGGCCGAGGTGGCCGAGTTCCTGCACGCGGCGACGATCGCGATCGTCGGCGAGATCCCCCTCGAGCGCCTGCGCCATGCGGTGCCGGCGTTCCCGACGCGGAGCGAGCTGTGGCTGCACCTGCTCGAGAAGTCCGGGATCTGACCGCTACCGTCCCGCGGCGATGCCCGAGGACGACGACCGCCTGCTCGTTCGCCGGCTGCGCGCCGGCGACGAGGCCGCCTTCGCGGAGCTGGTCGACCGCTATCACCAGCCCCTGCGACGGCTCGCCATGAGCTTCGTCCGTACGAACTCCGCCGCGGAGGACGTCGTCCAGGAAACCTGGGAGGGCGTCGTCAAGGGCATCGAGCGCTTCGAGGAGCGCTCGTCGCTGAAGACCTGGATCTTCCGCATCCTCGTCAACCGCGCCCGCACACGCGGTGTCAAGGACGCGCGCAGCGTGCCGTTCTCGAGCCTCGGAGACGAGGCGAGCGGCCCGTCGGTCGATCCCGATGCGTTCAACGACGACGGCATGTGGCGCCACCGGCCCGCCGTCCTGGCCGAGGATCCCGACCATCGGCTGCTCGCCGGCGAGCTGCGCGAGCGGCTCGTGGCCGCCGTCGAGGTACTGCCCCCGCGCCAGCAGGCCGTCATCACCCTGCGCGACATCGTGGGTCTGCCGGCCGACGAGGTCGCCGCGATGCTCGAGATCACCGACGGCAACCAGCGCCTGCTGCTGCACCGCGCGCGCTCGGGCGTCCGCGCCCAGCTCGCCGAATACGTGGGAGCGACGTCCTGATGCGCCTGCTCTGGAGCCTGCGCCGCGACGAGCAACTGGTCTGCCAGCAGATCGTGGAGCTCGTCACCGACTACCTCGACGGCGCCATGACCAAGCGCGACGTGCGGCGCTTCGAGGCGCACCTGAGCGACTGCGACGCCTGCACGGAGTACGTGGAGCAGTTCCGCGCGACCGTCCGCACGCTGGGCGAGATGCCCGAGCCGCCGGTGGACCCGCACGTGCGCGAGGCGCTGCTCGTCGCCTTCCGCGAGCTGCGGGCCTGACCCTCAGCCCGCGAGGCCGAGCCGCTGGGCGCGCTGGACCGCCTCCGCGCGGTTGCGCACCTCGAGCTTGCGATAGATCGCACTCGTGTGCTCCTTGACCGTGTGCGGAGACAGGTGCAGCGACTCGGCGATCTCCCGGTTGGTGGCGCCTGACGCGATGCGGTCGAGAACCTCGCGCTCGCGCTCGCTCAAGAGCGTCGGGGACACCTCCGGACGCGGCTCGAACACCGTCATCCCCGATCCGACGGCGAGCACGGCGCGGGCGACGTCCTCGGCGTCCCAGTCCTTCGAGACGAAGCCGGAGGCCCCCGCCGCGCGGGCGGCCGACGGCGAGATGCGCCCGGCGCCCGAGATCAGCAGGACGCGCGTCACCGGCGATCGCGCGCGAAGCTGCTCGCACAGCTCGGCGCCGGATTCCTCGCCGAGGAAGAGGTCCACGAGCGCGACGTGGGGCTCGTAGCGAAGGGCGAGCTCCAGCGCCTCCGCCCCGGTGCGGGCCGACAGGAAGCGCTCCACCCACGACTGCTCCCCCAGCATGAGCCGGAAGCCCCAGTGCACGACGTCGTGGTCGTCGACGACCATCACGCGCAGCCGCCGGTCACTCATCCGCCGCCGTCCTCGAGCGGGACGGTCAGGCGCACGCGCCAGCTCCCCTCCCCCGCGCGCCCGAACTCGACGACGCCCCCGTGCTCCAGGGCCTCGAACGCGGCCAGACGCAGCCCCATCCCGCGGGCGGCCTGGCGGCGCTCACCCGGCGCGCCGCCGACACCGTCGTTGAGGACCTCGAGGACGAACGTGTCGGCCTCGCGGCGCAGCGTGATCTCGATGCGCTCGGGGTCCGCGTGCTTGGCCGCGTTGCGGACCGCCTCGCGCAGGACGCTCTGCGCCACGGGCTCGAGTTCCTCCGGAACGGCGACGTCGCGACCGCCGGCGAGCGTGACCGACAGATCCCGGTGAGCGCGGCAGAGGCGGTCGATCTCGTCGTGCAACGTGGTCGTGGTCCTGCGCGCGCTGGCCGCCAACGGGCGCTGGAGCGCTGCCCGCAGCTCCGTAAGCGCCGACGCGATCTCCTCGCGGCAGCGCGCGCGCGTGTCCTGGGCCAGCGGGCCTTCGCCCGACAGCGCGAGCGAGACGCCGAAGAGTCGCTGCACGACCGCGTCGTGCAGGTCGCGCGCGAGGCCGATGCGCTCCTCGAGCTGCTGCGCGATCTGATGCTGGCGGGTCGCGTCGCGCGCCGTCGCCGCCAGCGCGGCCACCTTCCCGAGCGACCACAGCGTGTGGCGCTGTGCGGCGGTGAGGGGCCCGTCGTCCGTCGCGCGGTCGGCCAGGATGACGCCGACCCAGCGGCCTCCCGCCGACATCGGGGTGACGGTGAGGGTGCCTCCGAGCAGGAAGCGGTGGAACTCGGCCGGGAGCTCGCGCTCGGCGCCCTCGGAGATTTCGACCACCCGGTCCTCCTCGAGCGCGCGGCGAGCGAGCGCGACCTGCGCGGCCGTCGGGGACGCGTCGGCGAAGGCGGCCAGCTCGATGTTGTGCGCGCCGAACGCGCGGACGGCCGCCTGTTCGGAGTCATAGACGAAGATGAGGGCGCGCCGCATGGCTCCGAGGCGGCAGGTGGCCTCGGCCATGCGCGAGTAGAAGGCCTCGCGCGTTCCCGCCTCCGCCTCGGCCAGCAGGCCGGCGACGAGGTCGAGTGCCTCGACGGGGGCGTTCAGCGGCGGGTCGATCACGCAGCGGTGCCCGGGAACGAAAGCGACGCGGAGCAAGCCGCTTGAGGAGCCCTCCTGTCAGTCGCCGTGAGGCGTCTGACTCTCTGGGCGGCAGGGCCTCTCACCTCGGTGGCCTCGCTCTCTGCGTCTCAACTCCGCGTCTTCAATCAACCTACGACGGCCCCGGGCGCGGCGCAAGGGGTGCCGCGCGACGATCCCGCACTTTGGGATTTTTCAGCGCGTGACGCGGATGTTCCGCTTCGCGCCGATGCGGCGCGAGCCGACGCGCGCGGTGACGACCAACCGGTGCCTGCCGGGCCGCAGGCGGACGCCCCGCCTCAGCTTGAGCCGCGCCGACCGGGTCCCGTCCAGACGCGCGAGGCTCCCGCTTGCCAGCGTCCTGCGGCCGCGCAGGAGCCGCACTCGGAGCGCGGTCACGCTTCCGCCCGTGACCCGCAGCCGGGCGGTCGCGCGACGCGAGCGGTTGGACCGCCGGGCTCCGAGCGTCGTGGTGCGGATGGACAGGCGGCGGCCGGCCACCGTGGGCCCGAGCACCACCGGGGATGCGACCGTGCCGCAGAGCAGGTCGGCCGCCACGACCGCGCCGCGCGCCACCACGACGTCGCGCCGCTCGAGCACGGCACCCGCCGCGGTCTCGCAGGTCAGCGTGTAGGCCTCGGGAGCGGTGGCGAGCGGCCGCGTCGACGGGTTGACGTGCCAGCTGAAGCGACCGATCGGCGGCACCGTCATGGTGAAGTCGAGCCGGTCCTTGACGACGATCTCGGGGAGGCTCGTCGCCGTGTCGAAGACCTTCGTGAGCCGCAGGACCCGGCCCGCGGGGGCGCTCCCCTTCAGGATCCCGTGAAACCGCGGATCGCCCGACTGCTCGGCGGCGCGCAACAGCGCCTCGCGGACGCCCCCGGCGCCGCCGGCGTCCTCGCCCGTGTACTCGCGGACGACGGCGTCCTCGTAGTTGGGATGGAAGTTCTGGCCGCGCTGCTCCGGGGTGTAGCCGTAGGCGCCCTGCGCGAAGTAGTTCCAGTCCTCCGTCGCCCCGGTGATCTCGCCGATGTCCCACCCGAGCGCCGAGCGCCAGGTCGTCGCCGCGCCCATCGCGTCCCCCAGCTCGCGCATCCCCGCCTCGTCCGGGACGACGTCGACCTCGGGCGTGCATGCGCCTGCCGTCTTGCAGAAACCGGGCTGGCGGAGCCACACTCCCTCGTCGGTGAAGGTGTGGTGCGTGATGACGGTCGTGATCATGCGCGTCGAGGACAGGCGGCGCACGGCCTCCGCCTCCGGTTCGGAGTAGGGGCCCGCTCCACGGAAGTTCTGCGCGATCGGTTCGGTGCTCGTGCCCACGCCGCCGTAGAAGGCGCCGTAGTTGCGGTTGAGGTCGACGCCCTGGAGGGCCGGACGGGATGCGCACGGGACATCCTCGGAACCGACTGCCGGGCGGCAGTTCTTGCGCTTGTAGGCAGCCGAGTCGCTGAGGGCGAGCGGCAGTGTGGCGAAGGGCTGGTCGTCGCTCGGCGCCGGCCCCGCGGCGCGGCTGATGGCGAACCCGTCCGGATTGACGACGGGGACGGCGAGAACGCGGACGCGGTCGAGCAGCGCCGTGACCCGGGGGTCGGTCCCGTAGAGCTTGGAGAGCTCGAGCGCGAACTCCATCGGCATCTCCCCTCCCGGCCACTCGCGGGCGTGATGGATCCCGAGAATGAGGAAGGTGGGCCGGCCGTCGTCCGTCGCGTTGACGTCGCGGGCCAGCTCGACCCCCTCGATCGGCTGCCCGTCGATCGACTCCCCGATGACGACGCTGCGAGCTAGGCCGGGGTACTTCTGCGGGAGCGACTTGAGCTGCTCGGCGTACTCGGCCGGGGTGCGGTACTGCGCCTGACCGCTGGGTAGCGGGACGGGCGAGCGCTGCAGATCGAGCGCATCGTGAGCGCGCATGTCCTCGATGAGCACGCGCGAGCTGAATCCGGCGGCCGTCAGCTGCGCCTGCTCGGCGGCCGAGTAGAGAACGACGTCGGTTCCCTCGGGCGTCTCGTTGTGCGTGACGTCGAGGCCGGTCGCCTCGAGCGCCTCGTGGGCGCCGGCGCCCGTGAGCGGCACGCGGACGAGTCGTGCGGGGAAGTCGCTGCTCGGGAGAACCTGCGGGTGCAGATCGAAGGCGATCCGGGCGGAGCCGGCTGCCCCCGCGCGTCGACAGGCGAGCGCGATCAGCGGGCGACCCGGCGTGGCGGCTGCAAGCACCCGCTCGCGCGCCCCGGACCACGACGACGCGTCGTGGCGGTATCCGCTGCGCTCGTCGAGGACCACGAGGTCCCAGTCCCCGCGATCGGCGCGCAGGGTGACGGTGACCAGGCCCGTCTCGGCGGGCACGTAGCGCGCCTCGGCGACCCCGGGTCCCGCCGCAGCGGACGGCGTCAGCGTGGAGCAGCGCCGGGCGGTGCTTCCGTCCTCGGCGACCGTGCGCGCGGAATCGGCGCGCGCGGCCTCGGGGGCGGCGGCCGAGAGCACGGCGATCATGGCGAGCACGACGATTCTCACGCCCGTCCGAAGCTAGAGCATGCTGATGAAGCCTTCATGTGGGCCTGACACAATGTTGCGAGTGACCCAGTGGCTTCCTCCCACTCCGCCCGCCGGCCCCTGGCAGCCGGCGACCGAGCCGGCCGCCGCCCCGCCCGTGCCCGCTCGCGCGCCGAACTCCGCTGGTGAGCAGAGCCCGCCGCTGCTCAAGCGCATTCTCACGCCGCTCCTCGTGGTCGGGGCGCTCCTGCTCAAATTCGGCAAGATCGCCCTGCTCTTTCTCGGCAAGGCGAAGATCTTCACCACGTCGCTGTCGATGCTCGTGTCGATCGGCGCCTACACGCTGATCTACGGCTGGCGCTTCGCGGTCGGCATCGTCGGGCTGCTCTTCGTCCACGAGATGGGCCACTACATCCAGCTCCGCCGCGAGGGCGTCAGGCCGAGCGGGATGGTGTTCGTCCCCTTCCTCGGCGCCGCCGTCTTCACGAAGTCGCTCGGCGGCAACGCCTTGGCCGAGGCCCGGGTCGGACTGGCCGGTCCCGTCCTCGGCACGATCGGCGCGGCCCTCTGCGTGCCGCTCTACGCCGCCACGGGCGACGAGTTCTTCAAGGCGCTCGCCTTCACGGGCTTCTTTCTGAACCTCTTCAACCTGCTGCCGATGCTGCCGCTCGACGGAGGCCGGGCGATGGCGGCGATGGCGCCGTGGATGTGGTTTCTCGGCCTCGGCCTGATGATCACGCTCGTCTTCGTCTTCCCCAACCCGATCATCATCCTGATCGCGCTGCTCGGCGGCTTCACGACGATGAGCCGGTGGAAGGCGCACCGCGCGCGCAAGGGCGAGGAGGGCAACGAGGACTACTACCGGGTGCGGACCTCGCACCGGCTGATGGTCGGCGCGGTCTACCTCGGCCTGATCGCGGCGCTCGTGGTGGGGATGGACGCCACCTTCGTCGAGCGCTCCTTCGACGACGTGTAGGGCGCCCGGGTCACCGCTCGCTGATCGCGCGATCCATGTCGCGCTTCATGTCGCGCTCCTTGACCGCCTCGCGCCTGCCGCGGATGTCCTTGCCCTTGGCCAGCGCGAGCTCGACCTTGGCGCGGCCGTCCTTGAAGTAGATGCGGGTCGGGATGAGCGTCAGGCCCTTCTCCTTGACGCGGCCGACGAGGCGCTCGATCTCGCGCTTGTTGAGCAGCAGCTTGCGCACGCGCTCGGGCTCGTGGTTCTCGCGCGAGGCGGGCGCGTAGGGCGGGATGTGGACGTTGTGCAGCCAGACCTCGCCGTCCTCGATGGCCGCATAGCCGTCCTTGAGCTGCGCCTTGCCGTCGCGCAGCGCCTTGACCTCGGTACCGGTCAGCATCATCCCGGCCTCGAGCTTGTCGAGGAAGACGTACTTGTAGCCCGCCTGCCGGTTGGACGCGACGTCACCCGGGGCGGCCTTGCGCTTGGCCTTGGCCATCCCGAGGAGGCTACGCCACGAGGGTCAGGATCTCCTCTGCAGCACGTGCGTCGAGCTCCTCGAGCGAGGCCGCGGACTCGCCGCAGAGCGCGACGCCGTGCCGCCTGCGCGCGAGCCGCGCTATCCGCTGGTCGGGAGTGGGCTCGTCACGTTTGCGTCGCATACCGACACATAGGTGGCGAGCGGCCGAGATTCGCCCCCCTGAGGCCGGAGAATGGCCTCCGACTACGCCCCCCGCACCTCGACGGGGACGAGATCCACGCGGCCGCGCGGCGCGTCGACCCGGTCGACCTGGACGACGACCTCGTCGCCGAGGCGCAGCGCCTGTCCCGAGTCGGCGCCCACGAGCATCGTCTCCTCCTCGTTGAGCTCCCACCAGTCCGAGCGCATCCGCCGCACGGGCAGCAGCCCCTCGTGGCCACCGCCGAAGGCCACGAAGGCGCCCGCGCCGATCACCCCGACCACCTCGCCGGGCCACTCCGTCTGCCAGCCGCGCTTCATCAGCTCGCGCTCGAGCAGAAAGCAGCGGACGATGTCGTCGGCGCGGCGCTCGATCTGCATCGCGTCGCGCTCGCGCGCCGAGCACCAGCTCCCGTCCTCCTCCAGCCGCGAGCGCTCGGGCATCTCCTCCCCGGCGCCGAGGGCGGCGAGCAATGCGCGGTGGCAGATGAGGTCGGGATATCGGCGGATCGGCGAGGTGAAGTGGCAGTAGCGCGCAGACTGCAGCCCGGCGTGACCTGCATTCAACGGTGAGTAGTAGGCCTGCTTGAGCGAGCGCAGGACGAGGCTCGTGAGCGCCGCCCGGCCGCGGCCCTCACGCCCGCGGACGTATTCGTCAACTGAGCGCGAGATCGCGCCGACCGCCTCGCTCGCCTGCTGCGGCGTCATCGGGTCCGGCAGCGGCGGCGTGGGGACCTCGAGCGAGGCCAGCTGCTCGGCCAGGCGCTCCACCCGGGACGGCTCCGGACGCTCGTGCACGCGGTAGAGGGCGGGCAGCTTGCGGTCCTCGAGCAACGCCGCGACGGCTTCGTTGGCAGCGATCATCAGGTGCTCGATCACGCGGTGTGACTCGGTCTGGGCGACCGGCTCGAGCTCTCGCACATGGCCGTCACGGGTGAAGCCGAACTCAGGTTCGACGGACTCGACGGCGAGCGCGCCCTTGTCTGCCCGCCGCTCCTGAAGCGCCGCCGCCACCTCGCGCGCGGCCGCCAGCGACTCGCCCCACGGCGCCTGCGCCCGCTCGACGCCCGCGAACACGCGGTCCACCTGCGGGTAGTCCAGCCGCGCGTCGGAGCGGATGCGAGAACGGTGGAAGCGTGCGCGGCGCATCGCCGCCCCGTCGAACTCCATCTCGACCGTCACCGCGAGGCGGTCCGCGCCCGGCACGAGCGAGCACGCGGCGTTGGAGAGCGCCTCGGGGAGCATCGGCTCCACCGCACCCGGCACGTACACGGACGTGGCGCGGCGGTAGGCCTCCCGGTCGACGTGCGACCCCGGGCGGACGTGGGCGGACACATCGGCGATGTGGACCCAGATGCGGATGGCCCCGTCGTCGAGGCGCTCCGCCGAGATGGCGTCGTCGAAGTCCTTCGCCGACGGGGGGTCGATCGTGAAGGTCGGCAGCGCGGTCAGGTCCTCCCGGACGATGTCATCGCCCAGCGGGGGCGCCTCGGCGCAAGCGCGCGCCTCACGCTCGACGACGGGGTCAAAGCGGCGCTTGAGCCCGCGCGTGTGCATGAACGCCTCGACGACGTCGCGTGCCACGTCCGGCCGGCCAAGCTTCTTGAGCACTCTGCCGTGGGCGCCGCGCGGGCCGGACGGCGCGACGAGGACGAGGTCGCCGACCCGTGCCCGCGGGTCCTTGTCCACATTGACGCGCGTGCCGCGCTCGAAGAACGGGACGCAGACGAGGAAGCGTCCACGTTTCTCGAGGACGCCGACGACCGCCTCGCTCGTCGTCCGCCCCCCGCGGCGGGTCGTGTCGTGCTTCATGCGGCGCTCTACGCCCGGGCGGCGAGCGTCTTCAGCGCCCTCTGCAGCGCCTCGTCGACCGTTTCGGTCTCGGGGTCGTCGAGCGCGCGGACGTCGGGCTCTATGCCGCGCTTGCCCTTGCTCGGGCCGAGGTTGCGCCCCTTGGGCGTGAAGTACTCGCCGACGGTGATGTCGAGCGCGCCGCCGTTGGAGAGCTCCGCGACCTCCTGGAAGACGCCCTTGCCGAAGGTGCGCTCACCGACGATCGTCGCGCGGTCGCGGTCCTGCAGCGCGCCCGTGACGATCTCCGACGCCGACGCCGACCCACGGTTGACGAGCACGACGACGGGGATGTCCGTGTCGATCGACTTTCCCGAGGCCTCGAAGGTCTGGGCGGCCCGCGAGCGGCCCTTGATGGAGACGATCGTGCCCTCGGGAATGAAGATCGAGGAGACCAGGACGGCCTCCTGGAGCAGGCCCCCGCCGTTGTCGCGGAGGTCGAGCACGACGCTCGTGGCCCCCTGCTTGAGCAGCCGCTGGACCGCGGCGCCCAACTCGCCGTGCGAGCCGGAGGTGAAGGTCTCGAGCGCCACGTACGCGACCTTGCGGTTGCCGTCGCGCTCCAGGCGCGCCCGAACCACCGGGATGGCTACCGCAGCGCGCCCGAGCGTCTTCACGCGCTGCTTGCCGGCGGTCACGATCGTCAGGCGCACGCGCGTGCCGGCCGGGCCCTTGATCAGGGCGGTAGCCGCTTCGGAAGGCTTGCCCTTGAGCGACTTGCCGTCGACCGCCACGATCAGGTCGCCCTTGCGCAGGCCGCCGCGGCGGGCGGGGCTGTCGGCGAAGACCTCGACGATGCGCAGACCGCGCGGATGCTCCTGCACGGTCATGCCGACACCCTGGAACTCCCCCGAGGTCGTCTCCTGGAACTGCCGGTAGGTCTTCGGGTCGAAGTAGTGCGAGAACGGGTCCTTCAGAGACCTGACGGCAGCGCTCAGGGAGGTGTCGAGGAGTTTGTCCCGGTCGATGCGCCGGTAGAAGTCCGCGGCGATCATGTCCGTGGCCTCCTCGTAGACCTGCGCCTGGCCGTCGTCGACGAGCGGGTCGCGGACGAAGTCCGGCAGCGAGCCTGGATGGCCGCCGAGATAGATCCCGCACACGAGCGCGAGGGGTGCGAGGATGACGCCGAGGAGGGGAAGAAGTCGCCGCATGGCTGGGTTGTTGACCTTAGCCCGCAGGCTTTCAGGGGAACTACCCTTTCTCATCCTCATGGGCGACCCTAAAGGCTTCCTCCGGATCCAGCGCGTCCCCGCGCCAGAGCGCGATCCGGCGGAGCGCGTGAGCGACCACGAGGAGATCTACGGCGTCCTCCCGGAGGCCGAGCTGCGCGACCAGGGCGCCCGCTGCATGGACTGCGGCGTTCCCTTCTGTCACGACGCGTGCCCGCTCGGGAATCTCATCCCCGACTGGAACGACCTCGTCCGCCGCGACCGCTGGCGCGAGGCCATCGACCAGCTTCACGCGACGAACAACTTCCCCGAGTTCACCGGGCTGATCTGCCCCGCACCGTGCGAGTCGGCCTGCGTGCTGGCGATCGACGATGACCCGGTGATGATCAAGCAGATCGAGTACGCGATCGTGCACCGCGCGTGGGAGGAGGGTTGGATCGTCGCCAACCCGCCCCTGACGCGCACGGCTCGTCGCGTCGCCGTGATCGGCTCCGGCCCCGCCGGGCTCGCAGTGGCCGCGGAGCTCAACAAGGCGGGTCACTCGGTCGTGGTGTTCGAGCGCGACGAGGCCCCGGGCGGGCTGCTGCGCTTCGGGGTGCCGGACGCCAAGCTCGAGAAGTGGATGATCGACCGGCGGGTCGGCGTCCTCGAGGAGGAGGGCGTCGAGATGCGCTACGGCGTCGACGTCGGCCGCGACGAGGACGTGGACGCGCTTCGTTCGCAGTTCGACGCAGTCGTGGTCGCCACGGGCTCGCGCGTGCCGCGAGACATCGCCATCGAGGGCCGCGACCTCGCCGGAGTCCACTACGCGATGGACTACCTCTACCAGCGCAACCGCTGGGTCGCTCGCAGCGAGGGCCGCTGCCCGGCGCCCGAGCCCCACCCGGCGCACGTCATCACCGCAGCCGGCCGGCACGTCGTCGTCATCGGCGGCGGCGACACGGGGATGGACTGCGTCTCGAGCGCCAATCGGGAGGGCGCGGCCTCCGTGACGATGTACGACGTCTACCCCGAGATCCCCGCGAACGGGCGCTACGCCGATGCACCGTGGCCCGAGCACCCGCGGCGGACCACCTCGACCTACGCGCTCGACGAGGGCGGGGAGCGCTTCTTCGGTACCGAGGTCACCCGCATCCTCGGCGACGAGCAGGGTCGCGTGCGCGCGGTGCAGGGCCGCCGCGTCCAGGGCACGTCGTCCCGCAGTCTCGTGCCCGTCGCCGACTCGGAGTTCGAAGCACCCGCGGACCTGCTGCTCGTGGCCATCGGCTTCACCCATCCCGAGCACGAGGGCCTGGTGGAGGCGCTGGGCGTCGAGCTCGACCCGAGCGGCAACGTCAAGGCCGGCGCCCGCTTCGCCACGAGCGTCGACGGCGTGTTCGCCTGCGGCGACGCGCGGCGCGGCCAGTCCCTCGTCGTCACCGCGATCGCCGAAGGCCGCCGCTGCGCGCGGATGGTCGACCGCTACCTGGCGGCCGTCCCCGCCGCCGCCTGATCTGACCCATCGACTTGACCGCGCAGGGTGGCGGTGCGAACGTGCACCCATGCGACGGATCGCTCTCGGGGTCGTGCTGGTGTTGGCCGGCACGGCTGCACCCGCGTCCGCGCAGCGCACGGACCGCATACCGCCGTCCGTCGGCCCGGCCGAGTTCCGCTCCTTCCACGTCAATCCGTCGGCGAACCTTCCGGACGGGCTGACCGAGGCACAGTGGAACGAGGCGGCCAAGCGCGTCCTCGAGCGCTGGGGCGGGACCTACCTCGGGACCACGGCCGCGTCGCCGGACGATCACGAGGACGGCCTGAACGTGATCGGTTTCTCCACGGCCCTGACGGGCTTCGCCGTCGGCCAGAACGCCAAGAGCAAGAGCGGCCTCGTGGGCGGCTCCGCGGGCGATCAGTGCGAGAGCGCGCCCGGAGCCCGAACGACGGAGTCCGTGGCCGACGGTCCCGTGCGGTTCCGGCTGCGCCTGCGCGCCGACGTGGTGCGCAGGGGCAGGGTCCGCAAGCGCTTCAAGCGGGTGACACGCACCCTCGTGCGGCGCCAGGTGCTGGCGACGCCCGTGGACGTCCGGAAGTGCGTCAGGACGATGGGAGGCTTGGAGTCGGACCCCGCCTCGATCCGGCAGGAGTCCGACGTCCAGATGAACTCCCGCTCGTCGTGGTTCGCCGGGCCCGCCCTGCCCGGAAACGGGGACCTCGACCTCGAGACGGTCCTCCTGCACGAGCTCGGGCACTCCGTGGGCCTCGCGCATCAGCCACAGGACTGCGACCCCTCGTCCCCCATGCGACCCGTCGGGAGTCCCGGCGACTACTGGCGCGGCCTCGACGAGGTCCGCTACGGCGAGCCGTGCTCGGCGCCCTACCCCGTCACGCCGGACCCGCCGACGGGCGCCGAAGGCCCGTTCCAGCTCGGCGCCACGCTCGGGGGCCGCGTGATGCACGTGAACCCCGCTGTTCCCCCCGGCTACGACGGGGCTCGCTTCGTTGAGGTGGCGCGGAGCGCAATCGAGCGCTGGGGCGGCGTCTACGCCGGGCCCACGGCGGCACCCCCGCAGAGCCAGGACGCCCTGAACATCGTCGGCTTCGACTCGATCGTGGCCGAGGATTACGAGGTCGTCGACCAGACGCACCAGCAGTTTCAGATCCTGCCGCCGCTGACAACCTGCGCCACTACGACCGGACGGCCGCCCATCTACCGCGTCAAGCGCGTGAAGAAGCGCATCCGCGTGCGCGTCGCCAGCCGGCTGCGCACCTTCCGCGTCCGCCGGGACCGCGCCGTCAAGGCGACGGGACCCACCGTCCAGGTCCCCACGGGGAAGTGCACGACGCGGCCGCCCGGCGTGGAGGACGGCAAGTCGACGACCGAGCTCGACATCGGCATCGCGCACGAGCTGCAGGCCTACGAACTCGGCCCGGGACACCCCGTGCTGCGCACGAAGGTGGACATGGCGACCCTGCTCGCGAAGGCGCTCGGCCAGGCGGCGGGCGCACCCTTCACCGATCGCTGCGACCGCTCCTCCCCCGTCGCCACGCTGCAGCCCGGCGACTGGTGGCGCTCACCCGCCGACGTTCAGCGCGTGGGCTGCGACCAGGGCACGCCCGGACGGACGACCGCACCCACGCTCGCACCCGACCTCTCCGGCCGGGTGCGACACCTTCTGATACAGCAGTAGCGCCTACTTCTTCTTCTTGGCGCAGCGCTTGAGCGCGGCCTTGCGCTTCTTGGCCTGCTTGATCTTCTTCGCCTTCTTCTGGCAGGCCGCGCGCGGCGATGACTTCTTCTTCGGGGCGGGCGCCGGTTCGGACGCCGGGGCGGGCGCCGGCGTGGGCGCGACGGGCGCGGGTGCCGGCGCAACCGCCGGCGGCGGGACCGCAAGGGTCGCGCTGCCCTTGTAGTCGGCCGTGTCGGTGACCGCGGTCGGGTTGGTCGACCCGAAGATCCGGGCGACGACGTTGATGACGTAGGTCCCCTTCGGGGCCTTCTTGATCTTCACCTTCGTCGGCTTGGATCCGTCGCCCCAGCCCGGGTAGTAGGTCCAGGCGCCCCCCGGATCCTGGACGCGCAGGCTCATGTCCTCCGTCTGGTCGGACAGCACCTCGAGGTTCAGGTCGACGCCGCCGTCGGCGACGTCGAGCGTGAAGGTGTCACAGCCCGGCGCCTCGCAGGGGATCTGGCCCGTCAACTCCGCCATCGGCTCGTAGTTGAAGAGGTTGTGGAAGACGTACGGGTTCTGCAGGGTGCCCGCCCACGCGGCCTTGGGGGACGCGGCGGAGACGGAGCCCTTCTCGGGCTCGGAGGCGGAGACGCTCGCGGGAAGGGCGAGCGAAGCGAGAAGTACGGTGAGAAGACGGCGCATGTCAGCCCCAACGCGCCCGCGGCGCGGATCTGGCGCTCAAACGCGCAGGAAGCGCCGCAGCGAGAGGCCGGAGCCGACGGCGGAAACCGCGACGCTGGCCAGCAGCAGCACGGCGACGAGACCGGCGAAGTTCATCGTCTCGGGGGCGGCGATCAGCGCGAACTGCTCGGCCAGCGGGTCCACGAGGGCGATCTTCGCCACGAGCAGGAAGCCGATCGCCAGCAGGCCGCCCATGGCGCCGACGATGACGCCCTCGAGAACGAAGGGCCAGCGGATGAACCAGTCGGTGGCGCCTACCAACTTCATCACCTCCACTTCCCTGCGACGGGCGTAGAGCGACAGCCGAATCGTGTTGGCCACGAGCAGGATCGACGCGATCACGAGAAGCACGGCGAGGCCGGCCATCGTGAGCTTCACGACTCGCGTGGCGGAGAGGATCTTGTTCGTGTCCTCCTCGCGGTTGCGGACCTCCTCGATGGCGGGGTCCACCGGCACGCGCCCGCCCGCGGGGGCCAGCGGCGCCAATGCGTTGCGCATCGCGGCGATGTTCTGCGGCTTGTCAGGGCTCACGCGGAACGTGTCGGGCAGCGGATTGGATCCGAGCAGGTCGTAGGCCTCCGGGTTGCGGCGGCGCTCCTCCCGGTAGGCCTGCTCCTTTGAGACGAAGACCACGCGGCCAACGTGCGGCGTCTGGTCCTCGATGATCGCGCGGACCCTCTCGACGTCGGCCTCCGTCGCGCGCGACTTCAGGTAGACGTCGGCGATGACGCGCCCGCGGACCTCGTTGGCCGCGCCCGTCGTGGCCTGCACGACCGGGATGAAGACCCCGAGCACGAGCACGGTGACGAGGATGGTCGCCACGGCCGCGAAGGACGGCACGGCGTTGCGCGACAGCGAGCGCAGCGCCTCGCGGACGAAGAATCCGGGCTTCATCTACTCGCCCTCATCGTCTTCGTGGCGCAGGCGGCGCGCCCGCGGTCCGGGAAATGCCTCGCCGCGAAGGAGGGCATCCATCTCGCGCGTCGTCTCGGCGCCGCCGTAGCCGCCCGCGACCTCGTCGCGGGTCACCTTGCCGTCGCGCAGCTCGATGACCCGGCGACGCATCCGGTCGACCATCGCGTGGTCGTGGGTGGCGACGACGACGGTGGTTCCCGTGCGGTTGATGCGGTAGAGCAGCTGCATGATCCCGATCGACGTCTCGGGGTCGAGGTTGCCCGTGGGCTCGTCGGCCAGCAGCAGGGGCGGGTGGTTGACGAACGCTCGCGCGACGGAGACGCGTTGCTGCTCGCCACCCGAAAGCTGATCAGGCAGGCTGTGAAGCTTGAGCGAGAGGCCCGTAAGACGCAGGATGTCCGGCACCTTGTCGCGGATCTCGCGGCGGCCGCCGCCCGTGACCTGCAGCGCGTACGCGACGTTGTCGTGCACCGTGCGGTTCGGCAGGAGCTTGAAGTCCTGGAAGACCATTCCGATGTTGCGCCGATAGTGCGGAACGCGCTTGCGCGGGATCTCCCCGAGCGTCCGGCCGGCGACGCTGATCGTTCCCGAGGTGACCTCGTGCTCCTTGATCAGCAGGCGCATGAGCGTCGACTTGCCCGAGCCGCTGGCGCCGACCACGAACACGAATTCACCCGGGTGAACCGCAAACGTGACGCCGTCGAGGCCGACATCGCCCGACTCGTACCGCTTGACCACGCGATCGAAGTCGATGATCGCGCCGGCCGCCGAAGGACGCGCGAGAACGGGCGCCGGGCGGGCGTCGTCGGACGGAAGGGAGTCCGCGCGGCGGCGGACGTGGCGCTCGGTGGCAGCCATCGAGGTTCGAGCGTAGCGACGGGACTTCCCCTGCACGCAAGGTGCTTTGCAAGAGCCACTTTCACATTGGATCAAGGGAAGGCTGCAGCGCTAGCGTTGCTGTCGTGCCCGCCATCTCCCGCACGGAGGCCGCAAACGGCCTCCCCATCCACCGCCTCGGCCTGCCCGGCACCCGGGCGCTCACCGTTCTCGTCGCCTTCGACGCCGGGGCCCGGACGGAACGTCCCGACGAGAACGGGATGGCCCACTTCCTCGAGCACCTCGTCTTCAAGGGGGGAGAGACCTTCCCGGACTATCGGGCGGTCAACGAGACGGCCGAGCGCCTCGGCGCGGTGCTGAACGCCTACACCTCGCACGACCTCGTCGCCTTCCACATCACCTGCCGGGCGGAGGTGGCGCCCGAGGCCATCGACCTCCTGACGGACTTCGTCGGCCGGCCCCGCATTGACGCCGCCGAGCTCGACCGCGAGCGCGGCGTCGTCATCCAGGAGATCGCCCGCGCGAAGGACCAGCCGTCCGTCGTCGCCGAGCACCTGATCGACCGCGCCGCCTTCGGCGAGCATCCGCTCGGCCGCCCCGTACTCGGGCCCGAGGAGCATCTGCGGACCTTCACGCGCGACGCCATCGTGGCCTTCCGGGAACGCCAGTGGTCCGGCGCCCGCGGCGGGGCGTTCCTCGCCGGGAACCTGGAGTTCCTCCCCTCCGACGAGGTGCTCGCCGACCGCTTCGGCCGCTTTCCGTCGATCGACGGTGGACCCGCTCAATACGAGCCCGCGCCGCCGTTCGAGCCGCGGACGCTCGTCGAGGAACGCGACTCCGCACAGTCGCACCTGCGGATGTCCTACCGCCCACAGATCGACCCACGCGACCCGTCCGCGCGGGCCGCGCTCACCGTCCTGTCGACGCTTCTCGGCGGCTCGATGGGCTCACGGTTGTTCGACGAGATCCGCGAGCAGCGTGGCCTGGCCTACTCCGTCTACTCCGTCGAGCACACCTTCGCCGACGTCCCGATCCTGCAGCTCTCCGCGGGCCTCGAATCCGGCAAATGCGTCGAGGCGTACACGCGGATGCGCGAGATCGTCGACGAGCTCCGGACGAATGGTCCGACCGAGGAGGAGGTCGACCGCGCCCGTGCGTATTCCGCCGGCCGCCGCGTGCTGGCCTTCGAGAACACCAATGCGGTGGCCCGCCACGCCGCGCAGCAGACCGTCGTCTTCGCCCAGGACGTCGATCCCGACACGGCTGTCGCGGCGCTCGACGCCGTCACCGCCGAGCAGGTGCGCGACGTGGCGGCGCGGGTGTCCGAGACGATGTCGGTGGCCTGCGTGGGCCCCCACACCACCGCCGAGTTCGCCTGATTAGGGCATCCTCTGCAGCACCCGTGACCGACGAGAATCGGCTCAACCAGCGCGAGCTCGAGCGCTATCGGCAGCGCGTCTCGGACCGCTACCCCGTGCAACGCGCCCTCGTCGGGGGTGCTCGTGTCGACGACGCACATGGGGCGGCGCCGCAGCGGGAGCGCGGGCCGGAGTTCGTGGTGATCCTCGTGTCCGACGCGTTCGGCGGCGTCCCGTGGCTCGAGCGCGTGCATCAGTGCGGGTCGCTCTGGGACGCCTTCGAGATGGGCTCGCGCGCCGTCGTGCACTGCTACACCGCAGCGGAGTACGAGCGCAAGGTCGAGCAGCTCCCCGCCGTGCGGATGGTCGCCGAGCGCGGCCTCGAGCTGCTGCCCGAGCCGGCCTGACTCCTAGGAGATCGCGACCATCCGCTCGATGGGAATTCGCGCGCGCTCTGCGACCTCGGCCGGGACCTGGACGACGGGTGCCATGTCGCGAAGGGCATCGCGCAGCTTCGGCAGCGTGATCATCTTCATGAAGCGGCAGATCGCGGCCTCGTTGGCCGCTATGAAGTCGATGTGCGGATTGGCCACCTGCAGCGGATGCAGCATCCCGGTCTCCGTCGCGACGATCGCCGTGGATCCCGCGGGCGCGCGCTTCGCGTAGTCCATCATCCCGCCCGTGGAGAGCATGTGGACGCCCTCGGGGTCCACGTCGCCCGAGGCCACGTATTCCATGACCGACGTCGAGCACCCGCACTCCGGGTGGATGAGAAAATCGGCGCCGGGATGAGCCGCGCGCATGTCCCCGATGTCGCGGGGGCGGATGCCTGCGTGGACGTGGCACTCGCCGTCCCACACGTGCAGCGGGCGGCCGATCATCTTCTCCACGTAGGCGCCGAGGAACATGTCCGGCCCGAAGAGGATCTCCGTTTCCGACCCGTGCTCGCGCAGGATGTGCTCCACCACGGCGACCGCGTTCGCCGACGTGCAGCAGTAGTCGGTCTCCGCCTTGACCTCGGCCGTCGTGTTGACGTACATCACGACGACGGAGCCGGGATGCTTCGCCTTCCAGTTCCGCAGCTGCTCCGCGGTGATCGAGTCCGCGAGCGAGCAGCCCGCGTCGAGGTCGGGCAGCAGGACGGTTTTCTGGGGTGAGAGGATCGACGCCGTCTCCGCCATGAAGTGCACGCCGCAGAACGCGATGACGTCCTGCTCGGTCCGCGCCGCCTGGATGGACAGCCCGAGCGAGTCGCCGACGAAGTGCGCGACCTCCTGGACCTCCGGCAGCTGATAGTTGTGCGCGAGGATCACCGCGTCGCGCTCGACGGCGAGCGCACGGATCTCCTCCTTGAGCAGGGGAATCGACTCGAGC
>Ga0136633_1001157_pt1 | contig 19665 bp, 18 predicted proteins | sample AntDrymeUQ832206_2_FD_105494 | JGI IMG/M metagenome (GOLD analysis project Ga0136633, IMG submission 105494) | Polar desert sand microbial communities from Dry Valleys, Antarctica - metaG UQ83 (22.06) | ecosystem: Environmental > Terrestrial > Soil > Desert | place: Antarctica: Dry Valley...
ACCGGGTTGAGGTGCCCGTGGGCGGGGAGCACCGAGCTCAGTATCCGCATGGCTGACCGATCATCATTCCCGCGGTCCCGTGACGTTGTGCACCGCAGGGTCCTTCGTGGCTGAGATCCAGTCTCGATCGCGCTTTCACCCACCCCCGCGAGGACCAACGCCCGGTGCAGGTTGCCGAACGAGAACCCGAGAGGGCTCGCCAGTTTCGCATGAGACCCATGGCGGCCGCTTTGTCAGACTTGGGGGCTCTCACCATGTCCGCTCGACGAGCAGCCCGCCACTCTCGGGCGCCCCCTCGAGCAGGGCGGCGTCGTGGAAGAACGCTTCCGGAGCGTGCACGCCGGGCCCGACCTCCCCGCGCAAGAGTCGCGTCGCCGCCACCATCACTATGACCGAGGTTGTCGCCCACCACCCTGAGGGTCGGACGGAGTACGTGCGCTCGCCGTCGCCTTCGTCATAGCGGGCCACGAGCCCGAACGGGACCGGGCTGGGCTCCGGCACCGGCACCGTCACCACCTCGCGTAGCCCGTCGAACAGCGCCGCGATCGCTTCCCCAACGGTCGCTCGATCGGCTCCGAGCTACCAATCGGTACGCCACCGACCTACCCACCGTTGTGACCACCAGCAGATCACCGATGCAGTGTCTTGCGGATGTCCTTCATCAGCAGAACGAGGTGGAGGTCGTCGGTCGAGCTCGGTTCGAACTCCGGGACGAGGTGCAGGTAGAAGCTTCGTGCCTCGTCGGACTCGACATGCACGAGCAGCCCCCGGCACCCGATCTCATCTGCGAGCTCGATAAGGCGGGCGAACACATCCTGGAGCAGCGCTGCGCCGAGCCCGCGACCCTCGTGCGCGGTGTCCACGCCGAGGCGCGCGAGCAGCGCGACCGGCTGGGGGTACCGGCCGGCGCCCTTCCTCAAGCGTGCCGGCGCGGCTACGGCCGCCAGCTGCGCCATGCACCACCCGTAGTACGCCACGACTTGAGAACTTCCGGCCTCTGTGACGACGAAGACCCTTGTCGTGCCGGTGGCTGCCGACTGGCGGGCGTGACGTCGAAGCCAATCGGTCTGCTCGCTCGACCGGCAGTTGAACGCCGCCAGGTCGTGATGGTCGGCGAGCGGCTCGGGCGCGCGATATGACGATGTCACTCAGCGAACGGTGACGGTCGCTCCACCAGCCGACGCAAACCCGGCAGGTCTCGCGCTCTTCGAGCGTTGATCGCGTCCCATTCGGCGACGGCGTCCTCATCGAGCTCGAACCGGTCTCGATCGGCCAGGACACGGCGGGCTGCGTCAACCGCGTTGACCACAACGAACTCCGTCAGGTCAGTACCGGTAGCCGCAACGGCGCGCTCGATGAGGTCACGCTCGTCTGGTGTCGTGCGGAGCTCCAAGCGCCGACTCCGTCTCCGAGTCTCCATCGTCGCCATCGAAGCATCCTTTGTGGTCATGTACGGCCACTGTACGGCCAAGGAGTTCGATTGACAACCGGTCGCTCCGGTCCGACGCCACCGCGATCCGGCGACCGGGGCTACGTAGAGGGGGCGGTCGTGGAGCGGGACTACGTGCAACGCCACCCGGTACAGCAGCGTGTCGTCGTCCAAGAGGCTGGCCAAGCCGATTCCTCACACTCCCGGCGTGAACCACGCCTCGCCGGCGACGGTGTCGTCTGCGGGCTCCTCCACCCACGCAGTCTTGCCGTCCGGCGCTCCGCACCGGGTTGCCACCGACGTGAACGATCAGGGTGAGGGGCTCGATGCAGTCGCCGCCGCAGTGCCTTCGTACGTCCACCCATGGGTCTTCGGTTCCCCCTTGGAGTAGTAGGTGGCCAAGTGTTCGATGGTCAGGCCGCCGGCTTCGATGAGAGCGGGCATGTCGCGGTTGAGCGAGCACCCGCCGGCGACGCGTCCCTGCAGCCCGTCCAGGCGGTCCTGCCACCTTCGAACCCCATCGTCGGGTGAGCGACCGTGCTCGACGAAGTGGAAGCGCGCGCCTGGCCTGAGCACGCGCCGCACCTCCCGGACAGCTGCCTCGGCGTCAGGGATGCTGCACAACGTCCAGGTGCAGAGGACGGCGTCGGCGGAGCTGTCCTCGAGCGGCAGGCGTTGACCGTCGAGGCCCACGAACGCCACCGGCACAGTCGACGCTTCCAGCCGGGCGGCAGCCAGCTCGCGGCCACGTCCCATGGGGTCGATCGCCCGGAGGCTCGTCACTGCCTCCGGCAGGAACGGAAGGTTGTGTCCGGTCCCGAATCCGATCTCGACGATGTCGCCGCTCAGTGGTGCGCACAGGCGAGCTCTGATGCGGCGCGTCTCCTTGTTGTCCATCAGCGCGTTCAGGATGCGCGGGAAGACTCGGTCGGCGTAGATCCCCACGTCTCCGATTCTTGCGCACGGGCGTTGTGCTCACGGTCGCGAGGTGTTCTACCGGCTTGCTGGGCCCGAGGTGGTCGGTCTGCTCAAGGCGGGCGAGCGGTTGTTGGCCGCGACGGGCACCCGGGTGGACCAATGCCCGAACCCATTGATGGACCTGCCCGGATGGCAACCCCCCGATGCGTCGGCAACGTCGCCTGGGCGGGGTCGTCAGCGCTGGGAGATGAGGCAGACGCCCAGATCCATGAGACCGGGAACGCAAGGGTCGATGATCTTGTACAGGACGCGTTGGCCGTCGCGGCGCGCGTGCACGATGCGCTGGTCGACGAGACGCTGCAGCTGGTTGGAGACGGCCTGCTGACTGGCGCTGACTTCCTGTGCGATGTCGGATACGGACAGCTCGCCGGCGCGGTGGATCGCGTGCAGCATCCGTAGGCGGTTGTCGTTGGCCAGTACTTTGAACAGCTGCGCCAGGTCACCGACCACGGGCTCGGCCATCAGCTCGCCGTCGAGGTGAGTTCCTCAAAGGCAACATCGAGCACATCCCCCTCCCCGACGCCTCGGTCGACGTGGTCATCTCCAACTGCGTGATCAACCTCTCCACCGACAAGCCCGCCGTGATCACCGAAGCCGCCCGCGTGCTGCGACCAGGCGGCCGATTCGCGGTCAGCGACGTCATCGCCGACGCCGACATGGACGACGCCACCGGACGAGACGTCGAGCAATGGACCGGCTGCATCGCCGGTGCCCTCACCCGCGACGACTACACGCAGCTGCTGGAAGGCGCCGGTCTCGTCAACGTCGAGATCATCGAGAGCCACCAGGTTCACGAGCACGCCAGCTCGGCCATCGTGCGCGCACACAAGCCGAAGCCCTGATGTGACCCCTCGTGCCCGCCTTGCCGCGCGACCGTGCGTCAGCGCTGGTGCCCGGCCTCCGCGGTGGCTTCCGAGCGCGGCTCCGGCGCCGCGTTGCGGCGACGCGCCACGAGCGTGCCGATCGCGAGGACGACGGCAGCGGCCGAGAACCACTGGCTGGCGGTCAGGCCGAGCCCGTGGGTCTCGTCGATGCGGAAGAAGTCCTCGACGACCCGGCCGGCGCCGTACCAGGCAACGAACACCAAGAACAGCGTCCCGGAGCGCAGCCGGTGGCGGCCGAGCCACAGCAGCAGTCCCAGCAGCACCAGCACCGAGGCGAGGTCGTACAGGGCTGGCTGGTGCACGGCCTGGCCGATGGGGGCGACGCACGGCGACGACGTGTCGGCATCGGTGCACCGGTAGCCGAGGAAGAAGTCGGTGGGCTTGCCGAGGTGGTCGGCGACCACGAGGTCCCCAACTCGGCCGATGGCGATGCCCAGGGCGAGGCCGGGGGCGGCCGCGTCGAGGAGCGGCCATAGCGGGTGGCCGCGCCGGTGGAGGTACGGGAGCGCGACAGCCATGGCGGCGGTGATCCCGCCGAGCAGAGAGGCGCCTCCCTCCCACACGCGCAACGCCTCCAGAGGGCGGTCGCTGTACTGGCCGAGGTGGTTGAGCACATAGGCGAGGCGGGCTCCCACCAGGGCGGCGATGATCGCCCGGGTCAGCGCGGTGAGGATGTGGTCGTCGGGGATGCTCATGCGGCGGGTGGCGCCGAGGAGGAGCTTGGCGCCGGCCAGGAACCCGAACGCGGTGCCGATCCCGTGGGGAGAGATGGCCAGCGGGCCGAGCTTGAGCTCGACGATCGCGGCGTAGTCGAGGAAGGCGAGGCTCACTGGGGGGTGTCCTGGTAGCGCAGCTCCCAGGTGCGGCCGTCGTCGGTGGAACGGTAGATCCCGGTGACGCCGGCGTCGTCGTGGGCGGCGGCGTACAACTCGTCAGGCGTGGCGAGGAAGGCCTGCGGTTCGCCGGCGAGGCTCCCCGCCCGCTCCCAGTCGGCGCCCGACCGGTGCCAGACGATGCCCCCGGGGTCGGTGCCCCACAGCCCGGCGTCTGCGTCCCAGCTGAGCGTGAGGAGCTGCGGGCCGTCGGCTTCCGCCCAGGTGCGGCCGCCGTCGGCCGACTCGGTCAGGCCGCCCGGGGCGGCGCCGAGGACGTGCTCGGCGTCGTCCGGGTCGACCGCGAAGCCGTACAGATCCAGCGTGGAGCGGGTCTCCCATTCGGTGCGGTCCCTCGACACCATGAAGCGGCCGCTGCCGGAGTCCCAGCCGTACACCTGGTCGTGGGCGAACGCGAGGCCGTGGAAGTCGACCTCGCCGCTGAGGGAGAGGTTGGTCCAGGTGGCTCCGGCGTCGTCCGACTCGATGAGCCCGAGCTGGCCCGGTTGGCCGGCCTGCATCCCAGCGACGTCGGGGTGGCCGGAGCCCAGGAAGTGGTCGGGACCGGCGACGGTGAAGCCCATGGTGTCCTGGAAGCTGTCGCCGATGCGCGCTGCACCGTCGCCGTCGGCGGGGATGCGGAACGACCCGTAGTGCGTGGCAACGATCAGCGACCCGTCAGCCGGATTGATCCCGAGGCCATGGACGTGAGACACGCCGGGGGCGGCGAGGTCACCCGGGCGTGCACTGTCGTCGTCGCGCCCGGCGAAGCGCACGCCGGCCCACACCAGGACGGGAACGGCGATGGTGGCGGCGACGACGAGGGCGATCTGGCCGCCGCGGAGCCGCCGTTGCCTGGCGGGGCGGCGTCGGGTCTGGGGAGCTGGCGGACTGCCCTGGCTGTACGTCACCACGTGGCGGCGATGGGTGTCATTCGTCGCGCTCATGGGGATGCACGTCTTCGAGGTGCGCGAGCACGACCTGACGGTCGAGCGAGTGGCGATGAGCGACCAGTGCATGCTCCACCGCCGCCTCGGCGACAAGGTCCTTGTCGTCGCCAGCGAGGTCGAGGCCGCAGCGCGGGCACAGCTGCGAATAGGTCACCGCCACAGTCAATCGCATCTGGCCCACGTAGGGACCTTCGGCGTCCGAATCGGGGACTTGCGCCTCCGTCCGCCGAGGCGCCTTGGGCGCATGCTCCGATCACCTAGACGAACAAGGAGTCCCCATGCATCGGATGCGCTCGGCGGCGCCCCGTAGGTAGGGGGTTGCGGGAGATACCCTACGGGGGTATGGTTGGCTCGTGCCCGGATACGACATGAACAAGGACGACCTCCTCAAACGCCTTCGCCGCATCGAGGGACAGGTGCGAGGCATCGCGCAGATGGTCGAGCAGGACCGCTACTGCATCGATGTCCTCACCCAGATCTCCGCGTCGACCAAGGCTCTCCAGAGCGTGGCGCTCGGGATGTTCGACGACCACCTCCGCCACTGCGTGGCGGACGCCGTCGAGAAGGGCGGCCCCGAGGCCGAGCAGAAGCTGTCCGAGGCGACGGCCGCCGTCCAGCGCCTCTTGAAGACGTGAGGAGCTCGAGATGACAGCGGACCACGCCGTTCATGACCAACCGGTGGCCGATGGTGCCGGGCCGCCGGCCGCTTCCGAGCACTCCGCCGGTGGTTCCGACTCAGGTGGCGACCATGGCGGCCACGACAAGCACGCCGGCCACCACGTCGAGATGTTCCGGCGGCGGTTCTGGTGGAGTCTGCTGCTGACCGTGCCACTGGTGGTCACGAGCCACATGGTCATGGACTGGTTGGGCTACGACCTCGACTTCTACGGGATGGACGCCGTCGGTCCCGTGCTCGGCACGTTCGTCTTCCTCTGGGGCGGTTGGCCGTTCCTGGCGGGTGGGGTGCAGGAGGCCAAGGACCGCCAGCCCGGGATGATGCTGCTGATCGCCATGGCGATCACGGTCGCCTACGGGGCGTCGCTGGCCACGTCGCTGGACTGGTTCGACCTCGACTTCTGGTGGGAGCTGGGGGCGCTGATCTCGATCATGTTGCTCGGGCACTGGCAGGAGATGAAGGCCCTCGGACAGGCTCAGGACGCTCTCGCCGCCTTGGCCGCCCTCCTGCCGGATGAGGCCGAGCGCTTCGGTCCCGACGGCTCGCTCGAGATCGTCTTAGCTGGTGTGCTTCGTCCCGGCGACGTCGTGCTGGTGCGCTCCGGCGGTCGCGTTCCTGCTGACGGAGAGATCGTCGAGGGGGAGGCCGAGCTCGACGAGTCGATGATCACCGGTGAGTCCCGGCCCGTCGCCAAGACGCTGGGCGACAGGGTGGTGGCCGGCACCGTGGCGACCGATTCCGCGATCCGCGTCCGGGTGAACGCGGTGGGCGACGACACGGCGTTGGCCGGGATCGGCCGGCTGGTGGCCGAGGCTCAGGCATCGCAGTCGCGCACGCAGGTGCTGGCCGACCGGGCCGCCGCCCTCTTGTTCTACGTGGCCGTGAGCGCCGCCATCGTCACGGCCTTCGTCTGGACATCGTTGGGCGACGGCAACGAGGCCGTCGTACGGGTCGTCACCGTGCTGGTGATCTCGTGCCCCCACGCGCTGGGGCTGGCCATCCCGCTGACCACCTCCCTGTCGAGTGCGATGGCCGCCCGCAACGGCATCCTGATCAAGGATCGCCTCGCGCTCGAGGCGAGCCGCAGCATCGACGCGGTCCTGTTCGACAAGACGGGCACTCTCACCAAGGGCGAGCACGTGGTCATCGGCGTCGCCGTCTCCGCTGGGCACACGAACAGCGACATCCTGCGGATCGGCGGCGCGGTCGAGGGCGACAGCGAGCACCCGCTCGCCCGGGCCATCGTCACCGCCGCCCGCGAGGCCGGGGCCGTCGCCCAGGCCAGCGACTTCCGCTCCATCACCGGTCGAGGGGTCGAGGCCACCGTTGACGGGGCCACCTATGCCGTGGGCGGGCCGGCGCTGCTGCGGGAGCGCCAGCTCAGCGAACCGGCCGACCTCACCGAGCAGACCGCCGCCTGGAGAGAACGGGGCGCCGCCGTCCTCTATCTCGTCAAGGGAGCGGAGATCATCGGCACACTCGCCCTCGAGGACGAGATCCGCCCGGAGGCGCGGCAGGCCGTGGAAGAGCTCCGGGGGATGGGCCGTCGCGTGGTGATGATCACCGGCGACGCCCGCCAGGTGGCCGACGCGGTGGGTGCCGACCTGGGGGTGGACGAGGTGTTCGCCGAGGTCCTCCCCGAGGACAAGTCGGCCAAGGTCGCCGAGCTCCAGGACCGGGGTCTCAAGGTGGCCATGGTGGGCGACGGCGTCAACGATGCCCCCGCCCTCGCCCGAGCCGACGTGGGCATCGCCATCGGAGCCGGTACCGACGTGGCCATCGAGTCGGCTGGCCTCATCCTGGCCAGCTCGGACCCGCGGTCCGTCGTCTCCATCATCAGGCTTTCCAAGGCGACCTACCGCAAGTCCCTGCAGAACCTCATGTGGGCCGCTGGCTACAACGTCATCGCCATCCCCGTCGCCGCTGGCGCCTTCCAGTGGGCCGGGATCACCATGCCTCCCGCCGTAGGCGCCGTCTTGATGAGCGTCTCCACCATTGTCGTGGCGGCCAATGCCCAGCTCCTCCGGCGCGTCGACCTCCGGCCGAGCGAAACCCGAGACGATGACGACGTCAACACTCCAATCGACTCCACCCTGGCCGCTGCCGGGTCAGTCCCCGCCGGTCAGCGATGACCGACGATCAGCGGCCTGCGAAGCCGCCGCAGGAGCACCGACACAACCGAACCACTCCCCCTGGAGACACACCATGACCCGATCCCGCCCCCTCCTCTTCGTCGCCGGCACTCTGCTCGTCGCCGCGGCCGCCGCCTGCGGCAGCACGGACGACACCACCACCGGCGCCGACGGACACGCCCGCGCCATCGAGGTGGACATGGCCGACAACGTCTTCGACCCCGACACCATCGAGGTCACGCGAGGCGAGACGGTCCGCTTCGTGTTCACCAACACCGGGGAGGTCGCCCACGACGCCTTCATCGGCGACCAAGCCGCGCAGGACGGCCACCAGATGGACATGCGCGAGGCCGAAGCCGACGAGCACGGCGGCGGCCATGGCAACGACGACAGCGACGCCGTCACCGTCGACCCCGGCGATACCGCCGAGCTCACCCACACCTTCGACGAGACCGGGAGCCTTGAGATCGGCTGCCACCAGCCCGGCCACTACGACGGCGGCATGAAGCTCGCCATCGACGTCACCTGACACCAACCCCACAAGGAGCCCAGCCATGAGCACCACCGCCACCTACCGAGTCGACGGAATGACGTGCGGCCACTGCGTGGGAGCCGTCACCGCCGAGCTCTCGAAGCTCGATGGCGTCACCGAGGTCGACGTCATCCTCGAGACCGGCGCCGTTGCGGTCACCAGCGACGCCCAGCTCGAGGAAGACGCCGTGCGAGCGGCCGTCGACGAGGCGGGCTACGAGCTCGTCCCATGAGCGTCACCCTGCGACTGGCCGCGTTCGCCATCTCACTGGTCGCCATCTTCGGGATCGGGTACGGCATCGGGGCGGCCACCGACACCTCCCCCACCCCGGCCACCCCCACCCACGGAGAGCACGCTCCATGACCGCCGTCACCGACTCGAGCAGCCGCAGCGCCCCGGAGCCAACAAGTGACGTCGAGCTTCGCATCGGTGGGATGACCTGCGCGTCCTGCGCGGCCCGCATCGAGAAGCGCCTCAACCGCCTCGACGGTGTCAGCGCCACGGTCAACTACGCCACCGAGCGGGCCAAGGTCACCTACGGCCCGGTCGTGACCCCCGACGACCTCGTCGCCGAGATAGAAGCCACCGGGTACACCGCGTCGCTCCCGACCCCGTCGGGGGCGTCTGGCGCCACAGCCGACGACGGCGGCGCCAACGACGAGGAGACGGCGACCATCGCCCTCCGCCAACGCCTCCTGATCTCGTTGGCCCTCACGATCCCGGTCGTGGCGATGGCCATGGTCCCGGCGCTGCAGTTCGAGCACTGGCAGTGGTTGTCGCTCACCCTCGCCACCCCCGTGGTGGTATGGGGCGCCGCCCCGTTCCACCGGGCGGCCTGGATGAACCTGCGCCATGCCGCCGCCACCATGGACACCCTCATCTCTGTGGGGGTGTCGGCGGCCTACGGCTGGTCGCTGTATGCCCTGTTCATCGGCGAGGCCGGCGACCCCGGCATGACGATGAGCTTCGATCTGTCCCCGTCACGAGGAGGTGGTCAGGACGAGATCTACCTCGAGGTGGCCGCCGCCGTCACCGTGTTCATCCTGGCCGGCCGCTACTTCGAAGCCAGAGCCAAGCGGCGATCCGGTGCCGCCCTGCGCGCTCTGCTGGAGCTCGGCGCCAAGGACGTGGCGGTGCTGCGCGATGGCCAGGAGCTGCGTGTCCCCGTTGCCGACCTGACCGTCGGCGACCGCTTCGTCGTGCGGCCCGGCGAGAAGATCGCCACGGACGGCGTGATCGACGAGGGGACCTCCGCCATCGACGCCTCCCTCCTCACCGGTGAGAGCGTCCCGGTCGAGGTCGCCCCCGGCGACCCCGTCGTCGGGGCCACCGTGAACGCCGGCGGGCGGATCGTGGTGCGCGCCACTCGCATCGGGTCCGAAACGCAGCTGGCCCAGATGGCCCGCCTCGTCGAAGCCGCCCAGATGGGCAAGGCACCGGTGCAACGCCTCGCCGACCGGGTCTCCGCGGTGTTCGTCCCCATCGTAATCGCTCTGGCCGTCGGCACCCTCGGGTTCTGGCTCGGCACCGGCGAACCAGCCACCATGGCCTTCACCGCCGCCGTCGCCGTGCTGATCATCGCCTGCCCCTGCGCCCTCGGTCTGGCCACCCCCACCGCCCTGCTCGTGGGCACCGGTCGCGGTGCCCAGCTCGGCGTGCTCATCAAGGGCCCGGAGGTGTTGGAGTCCACCCGGCGAGTCGACACGATCGTGCTCGACAAGACCGGTACCGTCACCACCGGGCGCATGACCCTCGTCGAGGTGTACACGGCGGTCGGTGTCGACGAGACCGAAGCCCTGCGCCTCGTCGGCGCCCTCGAGGACGCCAGCGAGCACCCCATCGCCCGCGCCATCGCGGTCGCCGCCCGGGACCGGGGCGGCGACCTGCCGCCCGTCGAGTCCTTCGCCAACCGGCCAGGCCTCGGCGTCGAAGGCGTCGTCGATGGGCACGCCGTGATCGCGGGTCGGGCCCGGTTGCTCAGCGACTGGTCCCTCGAGCTCACGCCCGATCTCGAAGCCGCCCGAGACGCCGCCGAAGCCGCAGGCCGCACATCGATCGCGGCAGGCTGGGACGGCAAGGTTGCGGCCCTGTTCGTCGTGGCCGACACCCTCAAGCCCACCTCTGCCGCCGCCGTCGCCGGGCTCCGCCAGCTGGGGCTGCGCCCGGTGCTGCTCACCGGTGACAACCAGCGAGCCGCCCAGGCCATCGCGGCGGAGGTAGGCATCGACGACGTGATCGCCGAGGTCCTCCCCGAGGACAAGGTCGCCGTCATCACCCGCCTCCAGCGCGAGGGCGCCGTGGTCGCCATGGTGGGTGACGGCGTCAACGACGCCGCCGCCCTCGCCCAAGCCGACCTCGGCCTCGCCATGGGCACCGGCACCGACGCCGCCATCGAGGCCAGCGACCTCACCCTCGTCCGCGGCGACCTTCGAGCCGCGGTCGATGCCATCCGCCTCTCCCGTCGCACCCTCACCACCATCAAGGGCAACCTGTTCTGGGCCTTCGCCTACAACGTCGCCGCCCTGCCCCTCGCCGCCGCCGGCCTCCTCAACCCCCTCATCGCCGGCGCCGCCATGGCCTTCTCCAGCGTCTTCGTCGTCACCAACAGCCTCCGCCTCCGCCGCTTCAGAGCCCTCCACAGCACGGCCGACGCCTAACCGAACGGGCGCAGCGCGCGACGGCGGAAGAGGGGCGCGAACGCCCGGCACGGGCCACACCACGGCGCTCATGGGCGGCGACCAGCGCCCGACACGCACGGCCCGCCGCCCGCCCGTCTCCATGAAGAACTGCGCCGCGGCTTGCCGCACGGCGATCGACCAGGTGGGGTAGGCGTGCACCGTCTGGGCCAACCGTCCCGCGAACATGCCCGTGCGATCGCTGTCGGCGAGGACGACACCGTCGAGCACAGCCTTCGGCACGGGCACGCTCCTTGCGATGGTCCTGGTGTGCGCACAGGGAGCACGGCACCCATGCTGCAAACTTCCCACTATGGGAAGTTTCGGGGCCGCGACAGGACGCTCCGACCCGCCGACATGGTCGACCTGGCGCCAGGCGCTCGGTGTGATGTTCTACCCGGCTCACCTCCGGAAGACGGCGGTCATCGCATTGATCGTCGGCACCCTCCTGTTCGGCATCAACCACCTCGACGTCGTGCTCCGTGGCGACGCGACGGCGATCGTCTGGGTCAAGTCCGCGGTCACCTACCTCGTTCCGTTCTGCGTCTCCAACGCCGGCGTGCTCATCGCCAGCCGGGTCGAGCGGCGCCGCGGGCAGTAAGGCGCGGCACTGCGGCCGCGGCCCGCGACGACGATGCCATCGTCCGCCGCCAGATCGTGGTCGATGCACCGATCGACCGCACCCAAACACACTCCTCGAGCCCCTAGCAACCGACCGGCGGCAGTCGTCCCGCCCTTCCGGACGCTGCCTCGCCGCATGTTTAACAGTGACGGTTCACGAGCCGTCGACATCCACGGCGAGGCCGTCCGCAGATCGCGGTGGTGTGACATCGGTCGTGCCTCGCATGAGGATGACGCTGCCGACTGCTGCAGCGATCACGGACGCGATGAGCACGCCGATCTTGGCCTGGTCCGTCGTCCCCGGATCGTCGAAGGCGAGGCCGGCCACGAAGATCGAGACGGTGAAGCCGATCCCGGCGATGCCGGCCATCCCGAGGATGTGGCGGGTAGTGATGCCATCGGGCAGGCGGCCAATGCCGAGCCTGGTGACCAGGGCGATGGCGCCGGCCACGCCGGCAAGCTTGCCGAGGACCAGCCCGACGATGACCCCGATCGTGACGGGCGAGCCAGCGGCGTCGCTGAGGGAGTCGCCGGAGACGGCGACACCGGCGTTGGCGAGTGCGAACACCGGCACGATGAGGTAGCTCGTCCACGGATGCAGGAAGCCTTGCAGGCGCTCGGTCACGGGGATCGACTCGCGGAGCCGAAACGAGATGTCCTGCACCTCCGCGGCCGTGACGTGTTGGTCGGCGGAGAGCTTGTCCGCGATGCGATCCGCGTCCACCTCGGGCATCAGCGCCCTGGCCGGGGCGAGCAGTGCGAGGGCGACGCCGGCGATGGTGGCGTGGACCCCCGACTCGAAGGTGGCGAGCCAGATGGCGGAGCCGAGGACCACGTACACCGGCAGGTACCGGACCCCGACCCGGCGCAGGAGCGCGACGAGCAGGAGGCCGGCGCCGGCGGCAGCCAGCCACCGGGCGTCGAGCCCGTCAGAGTAGAAGGCGGCGATGACGATGATGGCGCCGACATCGTCGACGATGGCGAGGCCCAGCAGCAGGACCTTCAGCTCCGCCGGTACTCGGCTGCCGAGCAAGGCAAGCACCCCGAGAGCGAACGCGACATCGGTGGCCATCGGGATCCCCCACCCGCCGACGCCGACGCCGCCGAGGTTGAAGGCGACGTACAGGAGCGCGGGGACCACCATGCCCCCGAGCGCACCAGCGGCGGGCACGGCGGCATCCTTGGGTGAGGTGAGCTGGCCGTTGGTCAGCTCCTGTTTGATCTCCAGACCGATCACGAAGAAGAACAGCGTCATCAGCCCGTCGTTGATCCAATGGCGCAGATCTTCGGTGATGGCGTGTCCGGCGAGATCGATGGTCAGCTCAGTGGCCCACAGGTCGCGGTAGGCCGCCGACCAGGGGGAGTTGGCCCAGACCAGCGCGATGAGCGCCGCGCCGGCGAGCAGGACACCACCGGATGCCTCGACGTGGAGAAACCGGTTGACCGGCCGGGCCACGGAACGGGCGAGGAAGCGGTCACTGCGCAACCAGGAGGTGGGACGGTCGGTGCTCGGGACCATGAACGCCTGCTCCTCGGGGTCGTCGAAAGGACTCGCCGACCAGGCTTCCCGGCACTCCAGCCCTCACGGTAGACGAAACAAGCTTCGCCAAATGCGGGCGCCGCCTGGACGGCGGCCGCATAGGGGATGGCCCGCAGGGAAAGGGGCGGCGCTTGACCTCGCTGTCTTCTACCGGTTCTTCTACCGGACAGTCCGTCAGGCAGGCCTTCGGCACGGCACTTGCAGCGGCCGCTCGAGCACACGATGCAGCACGTCCTCTCGCTCGGAGCCGAGACCTGGGTTCGGCGCGCAAAGTCGCGGTGTACCTTCAGCGCGCCCACGCCTACCGGCAGTAACCTCAGCCCGTGCGTCCCTCTCGGTCCCTGATGGTCCTCGGTGCTGCGGCAGCGACGCTCGCGCTCGGACTGCCCGCCGCAGCCGAGCTGCCGTTCCCGGGACCGGCCGACCCCAGCAGCGACCCGTACGACTACACCCAGCTGCACATCACTAACGGATCGTGCGACGGGGTGCCGACGGGCGACGCCGTGCCCGCCGGGGCTGACCTGCCCTCGAACTTCGACTGCCGTGACGACTGGAAGCTGTCGGACTACCGCGCTGTGCTCGGTGACGACGACTACGACCCCTACATCGACGCCAACCCTCAGGAGTTCAACGGTGTCCGGGGCCCTGGCACGAACGAGGCGTGGGAGACGACGACCGGCCGACCAGACACCGTCATCGCAGTCACCGACAGCGGGATCCGCTGGGACGAGGACCGCGAGAACCTCGTCAACAAGTTCGCGCTGAACCGCGGCGAGCTGCCCGTGCCGGGCAGTGGCGGCGACGACCGCGGCGGCACCGTCCAGGAGTACGACACGAACGGCGACGGTGTGTTCAACGTGAAGGACTACGTCGACGCGGGTGATGCGCGCGCCGTGGACGACCCGGACGACGACAACACCTTGTTGGACCCCGGGGACCTGGTGCGCGCGTTCTCCGACGGGGCGGACGATGACCGCAACGGCTACACCGACGACGTCTCCGGGTGGGACTTCTTCGAGGGCGACAACGACCCGAACGACGACGTCGACTACGGCCACGGCACCGGTGAGTCGGAGGACTCCGCGGGCGAGACGGGGATCGACATCGACCCCCAGTGCCCCAACTGCATGCTGATGGAGATGCGCGTCGGCGACAGCTTCATCGCCGACGCCAACCACTTCGCCGAGGCAGCCGTGTACGCCACCGACAACGGCGCGAGCGTCATCCAGAGCGCCCTCGGATCGCTCAACCACACCCGCTTCGCTCAGGCGGCCGCCGACTACGCCTACGAGCGCGGCGTGCTGTTCGTGGCATCCGCAGCCGATGAGTCCGCCGGTCACCACAACCAGCCTTCGGCCTTGAACCACACGATGGTGGTCAACTCGATAACACACGCAGCCGACGTCGAAGGGGTGCCCGTCCAGTACCCACCGACCTGGCTGGCGTTCAACGGCTGCACCAACTTCGGTGGCTACATCTGGGTGTCGGTGCCGTCTACGTCTTGCTCGTCGGACGCGGTCGGCCAGAGCGCCGGCATGGCTGGCCTGCTCTACTCGGCAGCGCGCAACGCGGTCGAGCTGGGGGTGATCGACCCAGACGTGTCCGGCAAGCCGATCTCCGCTGAGGAGGCGAAGCAGCTGTTCCGCCTCGCAGCCGAGGACATCGACTTCTCCACGCCGAAGCCGCCGGGCCCGCCCAACAACTTCTTCACCACGCTGCCCGACTCACAACGCTTCGTCACGACCGCCGGCTGGGACCAGATCTCGGGATGGGGCCGCATCCGCAGCGACGACATGGTGTCGATGGTGGCGGCAGGGCACATCCCGCCGGAAGCCGACATCACCGGTCCGCGCTGGTGGGCTCCGCTGCCCGCAGCCGGCACGGTCGAGGTGACGGGTCGTGTCGCAGCGCCGCGCGCCGCTGCGTACACCTACGAGGTGCAGTGGGCGCCCGGCGTCCAGCCGCCCAAGTTCCCGGCCACCGACCTCGAGACCTGGACCACGGCCGCCACCGGCTCGGGCTCGACCGCCACGGAGGGCGTGCTCGCGACGCTCGACCTCGCAGAGGTGCGGGCCGCCATCGAGGCCAACCAGCTGAACCCTGCCACGGCGCCCTACACGCCCGCCGACGACCCGACGGCCAGGTCGATGCCCGAGCAGGACGCCTTCCGCATCCGGGTGATCACGCACGCCGACGGCGACACCACCACGCCGTGGAAGACTGCAATCGCGCAGCACCAGGCGTTCGCGCATGACGACCCAGCACTGCTCGCGGGGTGGCCGAGGTTCCTCGAGGCAGACGGCGCCGGCTCGCCGGCATTCGAAGACCTCGACGCTGACGGGCTCGACGAGCTGATCATCGGCGACGGCAACGGCTACGTCCACGCCTACAAGGCCGACGGCACAGAGGCCGCCGGCTGGCCCGTCCACACCAGTCCCATCGACCTGCCGAGCACCGGTGAGAACGGCTACACGACCGGAGGGATGCCCGGCACCGTGTACGGCGCCCTCCTGACGGGCGCCCCGCTCGTCGCGGACCTGGATCGCAACGGCACGCCAGAGGTCTCGGTCGGCGACGTCGAAGGGAACCTGCACGTCTGGACCCACACCGCCCAGCCGGTGGCCGGGTTCCCGGTCCGCGGCATCCCCGAGTACTCCCACGAGTCGCGGTGTCAGGAGGCGCCGGGCGCGAACTGCGACGACGACGGCGCGAACGACGTCCGCGACGAGCTGAACACCACCGAGCAGGCCTTCACGTCGCAGCCCGCTGCCGGCGATCTCGACCCGAGCAGCCCCGGCCTCGAGCTGGTGGCAGGGTCCAACGACGGCCACGTGTACGCCTGGCACTCCGACGGCTCACCGGTCGACGGCTGGCCCGTGCTGCTGCGCGACCCGGAGAAGGTCGCTGCCGTCGACCCCGTCACGCACCTCGTCACCTACGTCGACGGCTCGGGCGTGAGGTTCGGCCGCAAGGTCCTGCCCACCCCGAGCATCGGTGACGTCGACGGCGACGGCGACCTCGAGGTTGCCGCCAACGTGAACGAGGAGTACGAGGAGACGCCGAACAGCACCGACCCGGCCATCGCCGCGCTCGCGCAGGTCAACGCGAACGGCAACACCCGCACGTACCTGCTCCACCACGACGGCACCGCGCACCCGTCCAGCGCGGCCACCGATGCCACGCCCAACCCAGATGACCAGGCCTACGTGGCCGGCTGGCCGGTGCCCGTGGCGATGCTGACCCTCGAGTTGCTCCCCTATGTTGGCGAGGGGTCGAACGGCACGCCGGTGATGGCCGACACTGACGATGACGGCTCGCTGGAGATCGGCACTGCGTCGATCGCCAGCCCGCCCTACTTCCTCGAGCCCGACGGGTCGAGCACGCTCGGCGAGGCTCCCGACGGTCGCTACATCACCGGTGCCAGCAGCGTCCCGGGAGCAGGCAGCACCGCCACCGACCTGCCGACCTTCGCGTCGCTCGGCGGTGGCGTGTTCGGACACGTGGGTGGCAACCCGCAGCTCGGCTTCGCCATGGGTTCGACAGGCGTGAAGCGCCTGCTCGACGTGATCCTTCCCGAGCAGCAGCTCGGCGCGGAGGACCACATCAGCGTGTGGGACCCGACGCTCGGGCAGTTCCAGCCCGGGTACCCGGCCCAGATGAACGACCTCCAGTTCATCAACGCTCCCGTCATCCTCGACGTCACCGGCGACGGCATGGCCGAGGTGCTGCAGTCGTCGGCCATGTACGACCTCCAGGGCTATGGCGCGGCCGGGCTGCCAGCCGACGGCTTCCCCAAGCTCACGGGCGGTTGGTCGGTCGCATCGGCGGGCGCGGGTGACCTCGACGGTGACGGCACCCTCGAGCTCGCCCTGAGCACCCGGGAGGGCAACCTCTTCCTCTGGTCGACCGCTGGCGCCACGTGCCAGTCCGTGGAATGGCCGAAGAACGGCCATGACCTCCACAACAGCGGCAACTACGCGACCGATGCCGACCGGCCCGGCCCCATCTTCGACGTGACGATCGAGCGGGTGGGCGACGAGATCGTCGTCCGCTTCACCGGCAGCGGCGACGACGGGACGTGTGGATCGGCGGCGGGGTACCGCATCACCGCAGGCGACGTCGTAGTCGATGCTCCTGCTGGGGCGACGGAGGTGCGACTCCCCGCTGCGGGCTTGCCGGCCGGCACGGTCGTCAGCGTCCAGGGCATCGACGATGTCGGAAACATTGGCTTCGCGGGCACCGCCGTGCTGGGCGCAGTGATCACGCCGAGCGCCCCGGTCGTGCCGGGCGTCCCGGCCGGTCCTGCCGCCACGCCGCCCGCCCGCAGCCTTCCGGCGACGGGTGGCGACCCGGCGGGCGCGCTGCCCCTGCTGCTGCTCGGTCTCGCTGTCGCGGGCCGCAGCGCGGTCCGCCGGGTTAGGGATAGCGCCTACCCGCTTGGTAGCAGCGGCATCGGCATCACCCCGCTGACCAGGGACAATACTCAGGGCGCTCGGAGGGACTCGAACCCCCAACCTTCTGATCCGTAGGCGATCAAACGGGGTCCGTCTGATGTTGTCGGAGTCCGTTGTACCAGGTCAGGTGCGGTGTGGCATCCGGCGGGTGAGGCGAATCCGGCCCCAGGTCGCCCCGTAGATTGCCAAGGGATTCGGTGATCGCTTCGATTGCCTCGACGATGTCGTCGAGGCGCGACGCGTCATGCCGGCTCACAAGGGAACGGCCTCAGCGAGCACACCGGCGCGGAGCCGGTCACGGAGCGACTCACGCGTGCCCACATCGACCTTCACCCCCAGGACCTCCTCGAGATCGGCACCCAGCGCCAGGATCTCGAAGGGCCGCGTGCCAGGCGCAAGTTCGACGAGGAAGTCGATGTCGCTGCCTGGACCCTCGTCACCACGAGCAACCGAGCCGAAGACCGCCAGCGAGACGCCGTGGTGCCGCGCGACGATGCGCCTGATCTCCTCGCGGTGAGCCTCCAGCAGCTCCCGCAGCGGGTTCATTCCCACCTCGCTCACCTCTACAGCCTACGAGCACACGCCGATTCGACGGGCTTACGGCGAGTCGCCGCTGATTGTTGGCAACGGGCTCGCCCCCTTGGACTGGCAGGATTGTGCGCCCAGAAGTTCGGCGAACGTCCACTCCTACATGGGATTCGGGAGCGGTCAGCTCGCCGCGTCGCACTCAGGGCGACCCCGCTGAGGATCGGCACTTCGGAGCGGGGTTGCGGGAGAACACCGCTACATCACCAGGCCGGTCGTCGCGGCGATGGTCACGACGACGAGAAGGAACAACGCGGTCGGGAGCAGGCTCGTTTGAGGGTCAAGGAAGGATCCCCGCGCCGACGTGCTCGGATCATCAGCGCCACCACCAGCCCTGCCGGTATGAGGGTGAGAGCCGTCGCTGTGAGGTAGCCACGACCGTCGTCGTTGGAAGTGGCCACGGACCACACGATCACGCTCCACACGTAGAAGAGGAGACCCACCATTCCGACACCGACGATCGTGAGTGCAGTGGTGCCTGCTCTACGCATCCGCCGAGAATGCCGGTTCTTCGGCGGTCGCGCCGGCGTGGCACTCGCGGAGTCGGCCAGCCGATCTGGGATTGGGGAGCGCACGTCGACGCTCGCGCTTCCAGAGCCCTGACCCTCGACGAGTCCAGATCCCGCGTCGGGCCCTTGGCTTCCGTGCACGCCTTAGGCCGACCACCGTTGACCTCAGCGACGCGATGAGGTCCACCGTCGAGGGGCCTAGTCCGATGAGCGACAGACGAGTGCACTTGGCCCTGCCACCTCGCCAGCACGACCCCTAGCGGGATGGGTAGCACGACCCTCCGCACCCGACTCGCGGATCAGAAGAGTGCGGGCGTCTCAGAGGCAGCATGAGTGCGGCCGGGGTTGACCGGCGGCAATGGGCGGCTCGCCTCGGCGTCCAGCACGGGATGGCTGTCGAGCGCGCCCCAAAGCTCAGCCAATGACATCCCGAGCCGATCGGCGATCTGCGCGACTGGAACAACCAACCGGCGGCGGAGGCGGAGGCAGTCGAGCTCGCCGCTGCGGACGAGCTCGTAGGCGGTGGAGCGACCGACGCCGAGCAACCGGCCGGCCTGCTCGACGGTGAGGGTGAGTGGGTGATCGATTCGCATGCCTTCCTAGGCCCGCGCATTGCAAGGGCTGCACGGTCCCCGGGGCGATGATCGGCACCCGGGCCAAGGTCTCCGCGTCGATGCTGTTCGACTTGGCGTGCCGGCGCAGGAACCGACGCAGGTCAGCGGCCTTCTGCGAACTCACCCGGAACACGATGTGCCCGCGCCGGCAAAAGAACACCGCCACCGGCAACCACGACACCCCCGTCGGCTCGATCACCACCTCCAGGCGGCA
>Ga0136633_1001158_pt1 | contig 19663 bp, 19 predicted proteins | sample AntDrymeUQ832206_2_FD_105494 | JGI IMG/M metagenome (GOLD analysis project Ga0136633, IMG submission 105494) | Polar desert sand microbial communities from Dry Valleys, Antarctica - metaG UQ83 (22.06) | ecosystem: Environmental > Terrestrial > Soil > Desert | place: Antarctica: Dry Valley...
CTCGTCTATCCGCCGCTTCTGTATCTCCTCGGCCGCGCGGCCTGGGTCGGCTTCCGCGGGCGCGGGCCTCGGCTACGGCCGATCTGGCCGGTCTGGCTCCTCGCAGTGGCGACGGTGTTCTTGCTCGGCTTTCGGGTCGGGCTGAACCTCGAGACGCCACGCGGCGTGATCGATGTCGGCTTCGCGGGAGTGATAGGCGCGAGCCGGATCCTCGACGGACAGGCGCCCTACGGCCACATGCCCGTTCGTGAGGCCCTCGAGGAGTGCGGCCCCGAGGACACTGACGGGGATGTGCGGGACCGGATTCAGACGAACGGGCGTTGCGAGTCGGCAAACGAGCGCGGAGACACCTACGGGCCGGTGTCCTATCTCGCGTACGTGCCCGCCACCGGGCTCTTCGGCTGGAGCGGAAAGTGGGACTCGCTGCCCGCAGCGCATGCGACCTCGATCGCGTTCGACCTCCTCACCGTGCTCGGCCTCGTACTCGTGGGGCTGCGCTTCGGCGGCGCGCCGCTCGCCGCCGCACTCGCGTTCGCGTGGAGTGCCTATCCGTTTACGGCGTACATGCTCAACTCGAACACGAATGACGCGATCATGCCCGCCTTCCTCGTCTGGGGGTTCTGGCTCGTCTCGTTACCTGCAGCTAGAGGTACGGCCGTCGCGCTCGCGGGCTGGACGAAGTTCGCCGGTCTCCTGCTCGCGCCGTTGTGGGCGGGCTATCCGTCCGTACAGGCTCGGAGCGTCCTGCGTTTCGGAGTCGCGTTCCTTGGAGCAACCGTGCTCGCGTTCACCATCCTCCTCCTCGAGCCTCGCCTCTGGAACGCGATCGACACCTTCTGGGAGCGCACGCTCGCGTTCCAGCTCGGCCGCGACTCGCCGTTCTCGCTGTGGGAGTGGGGCCAGTACCGCGCCGAGGGGATTCCGGACCTTGGGTTCGTCCAGCCTGTCCTCGCCGTTGGAGCAGTTGCGCTAGCGCTCGTCGTCGGCGTCTATCCGAGGGTGAAGACCCCGGTCCGGCTCGCCGCTCTCAGCGCGGCGGTCCTCATCGCCTTCCAGCTGTCGCTGAGCCACTGGTTCTACCTGTACCTCCCCTGGTTCGCGCCCTTTGTCGCGCTCTGGCTGTTGCTCCCGGAGGACGGCTACCAATCGAGCGAGTCGACGACCGGGTACGCACTCCGCGATTCGACGCAGTCAGCCGCGAAGAGCGCTGCGCCGATGTCGCCCGTAAAGAGTGAGTAGCGCCCGCGGCCGCGGGCGGCTCTCGAGCGCTCGACCTGCTCGAGCGCATGGACGGCAAATCGGCGGGCACGCTCGAGCCACTTCTCGTCACCCGTGCGCTCGAACGCCTTGAGGAACGCGTAGCCGTTTCCAGCCGTTCCGTGACAGATGCAAGCGCCTTTCTCGAGCCCGTGTGGGCCGGCTTGCCAAGCGAGCTCGGCGCCGGCGAGGAGGAGATCCTCGTCCAGGTACGAGCTGGCGGCTATCACCATGCCCGGCGCCCCCGCGCACCATTGCAGGCGGATCTCGCCGTCAGGCCCCGGTAGGTCGGGTCGCGGTCGAGGCGGCCAGTTCGCGAGGCCGCTCTCCACGACCGCGGTCTCGCGCAGGATCGCGGACGTCTCGCGCCGCAGGCGCTCCGCACGCTTGTCGTCCAGGAGCTGGAGCAGCGCACCGACATTCCCGACTGCGCCATGAGGCGGGTTGATGCTGCGGAACTCGTGACCATAGAGCCGGTGCGTCCAGAGCCCGTCATCCCCGCGCCTCGACAGCAGCGCGTCGGCGCTCTCGTTCCACGCAGCGCGCCAGCGCTCGTCGCCCGTCCAGCCGAGCAGGGCCTTCGCGGCGATGAGCGTCCCAGGCGATCCCCACATGAGCTCCTCGGCCTCGTTTGCGACGTTGGCGCGCACGAGCTCGAGCAGGCGGTCGGCGAGCGAGTCGGACGGTGCCAGCCGCCACGCGACGAGCGCGATTCCCGTCTCGCCCATGAGCAGCGACGACTCGCGCGGGTGCGGGAGCTTCATCCCCTTCAAGAAGTCCGGACGCTCGCGGAAGAGCTCGAGGTTGCGGGCGGCGAGATCGGCGAGATCCAGCGTCGTCTCGGCGTAGCCTCGCCGTCTGAGCGCGTCGAGCGCCCAGATCACGCCCGCCGATCCGACATAGAGGTTCTTCATCGGGCTCGTCCCGTGCCAGCAGTCCCATTCGTCCGCACGCCAGAAGAGGCGCGGGCCGCGAAAGGCGGCATCCGCGTCGGAGACGAGCGCGCCGATTGCGTCCCGCGCGCGATCCGCCGACCACGCGGTGTTCGTCAGGGGCTCGAATGCCTCCGGCCGGTAGAGCACGGCTCGAGTCTAGGAACTGACGATACGCAGCGGCTCGATGGCGGTTGCGCGGCCTGTTTCCGGATCGCAGTCGATCACGACGCCTTCGATCCTGACGTCGCCCGACGCAGTCTCGAAGCGCACGGGCAGGCCGGTGCGCATTCGTCGGATCGCGAGCTCCGACTCCACGCCGATGACCGAGTCGTGCGGGCCGGTCATGCCCGCGTCGGTGATGAACGCCGTACCGCCGGGAAGAACACGGGCATCCGACGTCTGCACGTGGGTGTGGGTCCCGACGACGGCCGTGACCCTGCCGTCGAGCCAGCGAGCCAGCGCGATCTTCTCGCTCGTCGCTTCGGCGTGCACGTCGACGAGTACGAGCGCTGTCTGGCTGCGCGCCGAATCGACGAGCTCGTCCACCAGCTCGAACATCGACGTTGCCGGTTGGAGGAACAGCGAGCCGAGCACGTTGATCACGGCGAGGGGCGTATCCGTTCCAGTCGGAACGACGGTCAGACCCCGGCCCGGAGCGTTCTGCGAGGCGTTCGCCGGTCGAATGACACGCTGTGTCTCCTCGAGGTACGGATTGATCTCCTTGCGTCGGAAAGCGTGGTTGCCGAGGGTGACTACGTCCGCTCCGGCTTCGAGCAGGCGATCCGCGAGTCGCGGCGTGATGCCGACCCCATCGGCTACGTTCTCGCCGTTGACGACGCAGACGTCGATCGCGAACTCTGCCCGCAGCGCCGGGAGCCTCGACTCGAGCGCGGTGCGCCCGGGCGTACCGACGACGTCGGCGACGAAAAGGATCCGCACTGGGCGGCGCGCCTCGACGATCAGGGAACGCCGAGGGTCGCCGAGGGGTACACGGCGATCGCCACGTTCGCGCCGTTGTCGCCCGAGTAGCGCGCGAGCGCCTGGCGCTCGACCTTCGTGATGTCCACGACGGTGCCGAGCTTCGACGAGCCGGCCGCGACGTTCTCGCCGACCGACAGCGCCGGATCCGGATCGACGTGCTGGAGCGCGACGACGAGGGAAGGAGCAGACGACGGGCGCAGCTCGATCTCGGCTCCGAACCTACGGCCGGAGACGATGTGGTCGCGGATCGCGACGACCGTCCCGTCGACAGGCGAGTACACGTCCGTTCCGGGAACGGCGCCGACGTCGAGCGTCGTCAGTGATCCGCTCTCGAGCTGGTACCAGGGAAGTCCGCGATGCTCCGAGCCGGTGATCCGGTGCCAGAGACGGGCGAGCAGGCCCTCATTCGCCTGCGGCCCGACCGGCTGGAGAACGAGCGCGCCCTGGCCTGAGCCGTGGAAGCCCACCGTCGTGACACCGTCCTGCGCAACCGGAGACTGGATGCGGAGGTTGCCGACGGTGGCAAGGACGAGGGGCTCCGGCCGTGTCGTCGTCACCGGTGCGCTCGACGGTCTCGACGTGAGCGGAGACACGATCGTCGAGTCGTCGCCGGAGAAGGCGGTGACCGCGAAGGTGGCCGCGAGCAACACTGAGATGGCGACGCCGAGGACGAGCCACCTCGCCCGCTGCTGCGACCGGCGCCGATGAGCGCGCAACCTGGCGGCGTGCCGCGAGCGTGGCGTCGTGCTCATATGCGGACCGTAGCAAGGTCGCCAGCGCGCGACAGGGTTCGCGTCCGCCCGCTGTACGATCAGCCGCATGGCCGGGTCCGGCCCGACGATCAAGATCCCGCGCTGGGGTTCAGCTCGTCGGGCTGCCGGTCGTCCTCGTCCTCGCGTTCCTCCTCGCATCGACGCTCGCGCACGTCCTCTTTCTCTTTCTGACGGCGGCCGTGATCGCGTTCATGCTGAACCCGCTTGTCCGCGATCTGACTGCGCTGAAGCTTCCTCGCGGGATCGCGGTCACGCTCGTTTTCCTGCTCTTCGCCGCCGTCGTGACCGCGGTGCTCGTCGCGATCGGCGTGGTCGCGTTCGACCAGGCCAGCAAGGCGGCAGACCGGGTCGACGAGTACGTGACCGTGGAGAGGGGCGAGACGGGTCAAACCGCGGCCGAGGAAGACATCGACGGCCTCCAGGCGTGGCTCGACGACCACGGGCTCGAGAGCGTCCAGATCCGCGAGCAGGTGAACGACTGGATCGACGACCTGGTAGCCGGCGAGATCTCAGGCTATGCCCAGGACGCGCTCGAGTTTCTTCAGGGGGCGGCGTTCTCGGTCGTCCTGTTGCTGTTCTCGCTGATCCTGATCGTCGTGATCGCCGTCTACATGCTCCTCGACATGCCGAGGCTCGAGCGCTCGATCGACGCGCGCTTTCCTCCGCATGGCGGGCCGCCGCTGACGCAGCAGATCGAAAGCGCGCTCTGGGGATATGTGAAAGGCCAGGCGATTCTCTCCACGGTCATCGGGACGAGCGCCGGAGTGGGGATGTACATCCTCGGCGTGACGGACTTGGTCGAAGGGGCGGAGGAGTACGCGCTCCTCTTCGGGCTCTGGACGGCGTTCATCGAGGTGATCCCGTACATCGGTCCCTGGCTCTCGGCCGTGCCGCCGGCAATCTACGCCATCTTCGTGGATCCGATCAGCCTCATCTGGGTCGCGCTGCTCTTTCTCTTGATCTATCAAGTGGAGGGGCACGTCGTCGTGCCGAACGTCATGGCGAGCGCGCTCCGCCTGCATCCGTTGCTCGTGATCTTCGGGCTCCTTGCAGGCGGCGAGCTCTACGGGATCGCGGGCGTGCTGGTTGCGCTCCCGACGATGGCGGGTCTGCGTGCGATCTGGGGCTTCTTCCGAGAGCGCGTCCGGTTCGAGGACTGGGGCGAGGACCTACCGGACGTGCCGGTCGAGGTGGAGCTCGAACCGCCGCGGCCAGCCGTTCGCGCGGACTAGTGTCCGGCGGATGTGGGATGCAATCGCGGAAGGAGCCGCCGCGGAGAACGAGCTTTGGCGGGAAGCTCTTCTGCCCGCTGACGAGCGACGACTCGAGGCCGTCTTCTCGCCGCTCGCGCCCGACGAGCTGCGGCTCGGTCTCGAGACGATCTACGAGGGATATCTCGTCCACTACGGTGAGCCCCGGCTCTTCGCGCCCGTCGACGCGGACACAGCCCTCCTGCTAGGCGACTACCTCTACGCGCACGGCCTCAGCAGGGTCGCGGAGACCGGGAACGTCGCCGCGGTCGCCGATCTCGCCGAGCTGATCTCTCTGTGCGCGCAGGCGCGGGCGGAACAACGCGACGGCGATGGGGCTGCTTGGGCGGCGACTGCGTCGCAACTCGGCCGGAGCGATCTCGAGGCCTCGCGCGAGATGCTGCGTCTAGGACGTGACGGGGCACCGCTCGAGGCCGCTGCCCGCGCGGTGGCAGGCGATGAATGCGTAGACCGTGCGCTCGAGACGCACGCTCGCCTGGTGGGGTAAAGTCGTCGCACGATGAGCAGCCTGCTCGCACCGGTGCTCGCAACTGCGGCGGAGGAAGGCAAGAACATCATCCTCTCGATGCTCGTCGTCGGACTCGTCTTCATCGCAGTGATCGGGCTCGGCGGGCTAAACGGCTGGTTCGCCCGCCGGCGTCACCGGCGCCACTCCTAGAGATCCGCCTCTATTGCCGCCGGAGGCTTCGGCGACGGATGATTGTGGCGTGCGCTTCGACCTTCCCAGCGGCACCGTCACCTTCCTCTTCACGGACGTCGAGGGCTCGACCAAGCTGCTGCACGGGCTCGGCGCCGAGGGATACGCGGATGCGCTCGCCGAGCACCGACGTTTGATCCGAGAAGCGTGCGCCAGCCAGGGCGGCGTCGAGGTCGACACGCAGGGAGACGCGTTCTTCTTCGCGTTTCCGACGGCGCCGGGGGCGCTGGAGGCGGCTCAGACACTGACGGAGGCGCTCGACTCCGGGCCGATCCAGGTACGCGTCGGCCTGCACACGGGAACGCCGCTTCTGACCGACGAGGGCTACGTCGGCGACGACGTCCACTTCGGGGCGCGCGTCGCCGCCTCCGCCCACGGGGGCCAAGTCGTCTGCTCGGCGGCGACCGCCGCGCTCGTCGAGCCAACGGACACAGTGTCACAAGGCTTCTTTTTCCTCGATCTCGGCGAGCATCGCCTGAAGGACATTGCGGAGGCGGTCTCGATCTACCAGCTCGGGGATGGCCCCTTCCCGCCGCTCAAGACGATCTCGAACACGAACCTGCCGCGGCCGGCGAGCTCCTTCGTGGGGAGAGCGCGCGAACTCCAAGAAGTGCTCGCCCGCCTTGAGCGCGGCGCGCGCGTCGTTACCCTGAGCGGCCCCGGCGGCTCCGGCAAGACGAGGCTTGCGCTCGAGGCCGCTGCCACCCTCGTTCCCGAGTACAAGGCCGGAGTCTTCTGGGTCGGGCTCGCCGCACTCCGCGATCCCGCGCTCGTCATCGAGGCCATCTCTCAGACGCTCGGCGCCAAGGATGGGCTCGCCGAGCACATCGCAGAACGGGAGATGTTGCTCTTGCTGGACAACCTGGAGCAGGTGATCGAGGCCACTCCGGAACTCTCGCAGCTCCTCTCGGCCTGCCCCAACCTTAGGCTCCTCGTGACGAGCCGTGAGCTCCTGCGCGTGCAGGGTGAGGTCGAGTACTCGGTGCCCCCGCTCGCAGAGCCCGAGGCCGTCACCCTCTTCTGCGAACGGGCGCAGCTCGAGCCGTCGGAGGAGATCTCCGAGCTCTGCGTCCGCCTCGACTCCCTCCCGCTCGCCGTCGAGCTCGCCGCCGCCCGCGCGAAGGCGCTCTCCCCGGCGCAGATCCTCGAGCGCCTCTCGGGCCGCCTCGATCTCTTGAAAGGAGGCCGCGACGCCGATCCTCGCCAGCAAACGCTGAGAGCCACGATTGAGTGGAGCTACGACCTCCTCTCATCCGAGGAGCAACAGCTCTTCGCCCGCCTCTCCGTCTTCGCAGGAGGCTGCACCCTCGAAGCTGCCGAGGAAGTCGCAGACGCCGACCTCGACCTCGTCCAGTCGCTCGTCGAGAAGAGCCTCCTCCGCTTCACGGTTTCCGAAGCTGGCTCGCGCTACTGGCTGCTCGAGATGATCCGGGAGTTCGCCTGGGAGCAGATGGAGGCTTCAGGCGAGGCGGATGAGCTGCGAGAGCGGCACGCGGAGCACTTCCTCGCGCTCGCAGAAGACGCCGATTCACGACTCGCCGGGAGCGATCTTCTGGTCGGGCTGGACCGGCTCGAACTCGAGCACGACAACCTTCGTGCGGCACTCGATTCGCTCGAAGCGGCCCAGCGCGACGAACTCTCGCAACGACTCGTGGCGGCCTTGTGCCGATTCTGGGCGATTCGCGGCCACGGCACCGAGGCGCGGCGGCGGATCGCGTACGCACTAGGCATCGATGGCCCTGCCTCTCCGACACGGGCGAAGGTGCTCGACGCGGCGGCCTACCGCGCCCTGGACGATGCCGACCCGATCAAGGCACGCGAGTTTGCGACCGAGAGCATCTCCGTGAAACGTGAGCTCGGCGACAGTCGTGGCGCCGCTCGAACGCTGATCTTGTTGGCGGAGGCGGCTGCAGACGATGGGGACTTCGGCAGAGCGTGCTCGCTCGCTGCCGAGAGCGCCGAACGGCTCGGTCGAATCGGCGACGAAGAGGGCTTCCGCGCTGCGATGCACGAGCTCGGCTGGATGTCGCTCTTTGCCGGAGACACCACACGTTCGCGGGCCGTACATGAGGAGAACCTGGCGCGGTGCCGTGCGGCCGGCGACGACAGGATCGCGGCAGCCTCCCTCGAGTTGCTCGCTCTGATCGCAACCAAGGAAGGTCGCCTCGCGGCCGCCCGCGACTTGCTCGAGGAGAGCTACGCGATCAACCGACGACTCGGATACCGGTTCGGAATGACATTCGATCTCGATTACCTCGCCGCCCTTGCGGCGGGACGCGGCGAGCCTCAGATCGCGGCACGCTTGCTGGCGCGAGCCGAGGCCCTGCGCTCGGAGATCGGCATGCGCGTACGGTCCGCCGACGTTTCCGTGAACCAATCGACGCTGCGCTCGATCCAAGGACAGCTCGACGACGACGAGATCGTCCGGGCCTCGGCCGAAGGGGCCGCGATGTCGTCAGAGACAGCGGTCGAGCAGGCGCTTGCGTCCATAGACTGATCTCGCCTTGGCGCCGCCGCGAGACCTCCGCGAGTGGATCGTGCTCCTCGAGCGAGAGGGCGAGCTTCGGCGAATCTCCGCGGAGGTCGACCCGGATCTCGAGATCACCGAGATCGTCGATCGTGTCGTCAAGTCCGGCGGTCCGGCGCTCTTGTTCGAGAACCCCAAGGGCTCGCAGCATCCGCTGCTCATCAACCAGTTCGGCACGGAGCGACGGATGTGCCTCGCGTTCGGCGTCTCGAAGCTGGACGACATCGCGGCGAAGCTCGGCGACATCCTCGACATGCAGCCTCCGCAGGGTTTCGTCGAGAAGGTGAAGGGTCTCCTCAAGCTGAAGTCCGTGGCGGACTCGCTTCCGAAGACGGTCTCCAAAGGCCCGTGTCAGGAGCTGTTCTACGAGGGAGCCGACGTCGACCTGGGTCGGTTGCCGATCCAGCGCTGCTGGCCGGGTGACCCGGCTCCGTTCATCACGCTGCCCGCGGTGATCACGAAGGATCCCCAGACCGGCACTCGCAACGTCGGCATGTACCGGATGCAGGTCATCGACCGGCGCTCCACGTACATGCACTGGCAACTCCACAAGGACGGTCGCGCGGACCTGCTCGCATCCGAGGACGGACGCATCCCGGTCGCCGTCGCTCTCGGCCTCGATCCGGTGACCGCCTACGCGGCCTCGGCGCCGCTCCCGAAGCACATCGACGAGCTCATGCTCGCGGGCTTCATCCGCGGTGAGCCCGTCGAGCTCGTGCGTTGTAAGACGGTCGACTTGGAAGTTCCCGCCAACGCGGAGATCGTCCTCGAGGGAACGGTGTCACGCGACGACGTCGGCGTCGAAGGACCGTTCGGCGACCACACGGGCTACTACTCGCACGCCGAGGAGTTCCCGATCTTCCGGCTCTCGGCGCTGACCATGCGCAAGGACGCGATCTATCCGTCGATTGTCGTCGGCAAGCCGCCGGCCGAGGACGCGTGGTTGGGCAAGGCGACGGAGCGAATTTTCCTGCCGGCTGTCCGGATGACCCTGCCCGAGGTCGTCGACTACGACCTTCCCGTCGCCGGAGCGTTCCACAACTGCGTGATCGTCTCGATTCGCAAGGCTTACCCGGGCCACGCGCAGAAGGTCATGCATGCGCTGTGGGGCCTCGGGATGCTCTCGCTCTCGAAGTCCATTGTCGTCGTCGACCGGCACGTGAACGTGCACGACTACGCGGACGTCTTCTTCCGCGTGACGGCAAACGTGGATCCGAAACGGGATGTCCTTATTACGGAAGGACCGCTCGACCATCTCGACCATGCGCCCGGACGACAGTTCTACGGCGGGAAGCTGGGCATCGACGCGACGCACAAGCTTCCGGAGGAGGATGCCCGCGTCTGGCCCGAGGAGATCGAGATGAGCGACGAGGTGAGCGAGCTCGTCACCCGCAGGTGGGAGGAATACGGCGTCGGCGCGTTGTCGTGACGGCCGTCGCCCAGGCCGTGCAGAATCAACCCGTCGCGACACGTGTTACGTCGTTGACAGGTGCGGGCGTCGAGCGATTGAATCCAGCGGAGGTGTTTGAGATCAAGCTGACGATGCAGGGCACGAGTTGAGCAATCCCCGGCACGACACCCCGCACTCCTCGGGTCCCAGCCTCTGGCCGATCGGGTTCGCGATCGGGGTTGCGTGCCTGCTCCTCGGCCTCGTCCTGAGCTGGATGATCGCCGTCCTCGGCGCGGTGCTCGCTATCGCGTTCGGGCTGCTGTGGGCGCGCGACGTCACTCGCGACGTTCGCGGCGACGTTCCCGAGATCGCGCCCGAGACGCGCGTCGTCGCGGACGAGCTCGCGCCGGGTGCCGTCCCTCAGCACAAGCCGCTTCCCGCGTATCCGCGCTCGAAGTTCCTCGAGGCGTCGCTGATCGGGCTCACCGGGGCGATGGGCGCCGTCCTGACGCTTCCGGTACTCGGCTTCATGGTTCTGCCGTCCTTCACCAACATCGACGAGGACGAGGTCGATCTCGGTCCGCTCGACAACTTCCCCGAGGGCGAGTACGTCATCGCGACGTATCTCAAGGATCCGGCCCAGGGTGAGGTGACTCGCCGAACGGCGTTTGTCCGCAACAACGGCCAGAGCGAGGCCGGCGACCCCAGCTTCACGATCTTGTACAGCCGCTGCGTCCACCTCGGCTGCCCCGTGCAACCAAACGGGCCCATCGACGAGGAGCGACGGATCGAGCTCAAGAACGCGGCGCTGCTCCCGGTGCTCGCGCAGTCGTTCGGCTGCCCGTGCCACGGCGGTCTCTACGACGCCGAGGGCAACCGCACCGCGGGGCCACCCGTCCGCTCTCTCGATCGCTACACGTTCTCGATCAGGAACGGGCGTCTCATTCTCGGCGAGCTGTTCGCGGTCGGCTCGGTCTCAGGCACCGGAGCGAACGCACGGATCTCGCGCTACCCGTGGTCGACCCCGGGCGTGCACGTCGACGGCGTCGAGGCCTGGCTCTATCCGATCGTTCCGAGCCAAGTGACCGGCTAGCGCATGGCAAAGCGCAAGACACGCCGCCAGCAGATCGTCGACCTGGCCGTGCTCGCGCCGCTCGACTGGATCGACGAGCGCACCGGCGCGGTGCGCGGCACGAAGTGGTTCCTCTTCCGGAACGTCCCTCGGGACGTCAGCTGGGCTCAGACACTCGGCTTCGCGACGCTCATAGCGTTCCTGACGCAGACCCTGACCGGCGCGATTCTCGCGATGTACTACAAGCCGGATCCGAACTCCGCCTACGAGTCGATCGAGCACATCACGAACGACCTCACGCTCGGCTGGCTCGTGCGCGGCATGCACCGCTGGGGTGCGAGCGTCTTCGTGATCCTCCTCTTCCTGCACATGGGACGCGTGTTCCTCTTCGGCGCCTACAAGTACCCGCGCGAGCTGCAGTGGATCACCGGCGTGCTCCTGCTCGCCACCGGGATGCTGATGGGCTTCACGGGCTATCTCCTCCCGTGGGACCAGACGGCGTACTGGGCCACGGTCGTCGGGATCAACCTGAACGGAACGGCGCCCTTCGCCGGTCCGTGGCTTGCGCAGTTCCTCTCCAGCGGGCCGGAGATCGGTGGGGACACGCTCGCGAAGTGGTACGCGCTGCACATGCTGCTGTTACCGGGAGCGATCTTCGCGCTCATCGGCGTGCACCTGTATCTCGTCACGCGGCTCGGCGTCGTCTCGCCGCCCTGGTCGAAGGAGCAGGCCGGGCGCGAGCGTCCCGTCGCCGAACCGACCGGCGCTCGCGCGGGACTCGTCCGTCGCGGCACCGAGGGAGGTGCGAAGTAGTGGCCCGCGACCGCGGCGAGCAGAACCGCGAGTGGTACGCGACCTACAAGGACGACGTCAAGAAGGAAGGGAAGGGTTTCTTCCCGTACGCGATGCTCCACGACACGATCATGGGGTTCGTCGTCGTGCTCGTGATCATCGGGCTCGCGATCATCTGGTACTGGGACGCGGACGGAGTCGAGCCCGGAGTCCTCGGGCCGCTGTACACGGAGCCCGCCGACCCGGGGACGACCGACTTCGTGCCGCGGCCGGACTGGTACTTCTACTTCCTCTTCTACCTCCTGCGGATCTTCGAATGGCCGGAGACGGTCGTCATTGCGACGGTCGGCATCCCGACGGTCCTGCTCATCCTCCTGCTCGGGCTTCCGTTCTACGACCGGAGTCGCGAGCGCCGGCCCTCTCGACGGCCGGTTGCGATGATCGCCGCTGTCCTGACCGTGATCTCGATGGGCGTGCTCACGTACAAGGGCGCAACGGCAACCGAGGCGCTGGGGTCCGAGCTCATCGTGCTCGTTCCGGAGTGGGCCGAGGAGAAGGGCTTTGCCGACAACGACAACGCGGTCGAGGGGGCGAGGCTGTTCGCCGTCTCCGGCTGCCTCAACTGTCACATCTATCTCGGCTCGGGGGTGGGTGCGCTCGGCGCGCCCGACCTGTCGGACGTGGGCGACCGCTACGACCAGGAGACGCTCGTCCGCTACCTGACGAACCCGGCCGAGTTCGGCAACACCGTCATGGGCTCGTACGCGTACCTGGGTCAGGAGAACCTGAACAAGCTCGCGACGTTCCTGGACGCCTCGACGAGCGACGACGGGTAACGAAACCGCGGAAACCGGGAGACGGCTGGTGCAGCGCGCACCCGAAGTGCGCCATTGAAGACCTGACCCCACGTAGCCTTCCTGCGTATGCGCGTTTTTCTCGGCGTGACCGGAGCTTCCGGCGCTCCCTACGCCGAGCGTCTGCTTCGCGCACTCGCCGCGGCCGATTGCGAGATCGGGCTCACAGCCTCTCGGTCGGGGATCGAGGTGCTCGCAACCGAGCTCTACGGCGATCCGTCGCTTCCGCGCGAGGAGGTCCTCGAGCGCTTCGTCGGTGTCAGCGCCGATCACGTCACGATCTACGGTGAGGGCGACTTCAAGAGTCCGTATGCAAGCGGCTCGGCGCTCGTGGACGCATACGTCATCTGTCCGTGCTCGATGTCCACGGTCGGCACGCTCGCCTCGGGTGCGATGCAGAACCTCATCCATCGCGCCGCCTCGGTCGCGCTGAAGGAGCGGCGGAAGCTCGTGCTCGTGCCGCGGGAGACCCCACTCTCGTCGATCCACCTGCGCGGTCTCGCGACGCTGAACGACGCGGGCGCGATCGTCCTCTTCGCGGCGCCGGGCTTCTATCACGGCCCGACCTCGATCGACGATCTCGTCGACTTCGTGGTCGCGCGCTGTCTCGATCAGATCGGGATCGACAACACGCTCGCGAAGCGGTGGAGCGAGTGAGCGCGGAGCGCCCCTCTGGCGCAGGCTCGTTCGAAGCCGGCCGGCTCGACCCGGACGAGGTTCGCGGCATGTTCGATCGCATCGCGCCGGTCTACGACGCGATGAACCGCGTGATGACGGCAGGGCTCGACCGGCGCTGGCGGAAGCTCGCGGCGCGGGAGGTCGTCTGGCCGGGCGATCGGGTGCTCGACGCTTGCTGCGGAACGGGTGACCTTGCGCTCGAGGCCGAGCGGCGCGGGGGCCGCGTCGTCGGGCTCGACTTCTCCGAGCGGATGCTGGAGCGAGCGAGACGGAAGTCGGGGACGGTCGAGTGGGTGCAGGGCGATGCTCTGGCGCTGCCCTTCCCAGACGGCGACTTCGACGCTGCGACGGTCGGCTTCGGCGTCCGCAATCTCGAGGATCTCGGCGTCGGCCTCCGCGAGCTTGCGCGAGTTCTCCGACCGGGTGGCCGGCTCGCGGTGCTCGAGATCACTCGACCCCGTGGCCTCCTGCGGCCGTTCTTCCGGCTCTGGTTCGACGTGCTCGTGCCGCTCGCGGGCAGGATCCTGCCCGGTGGGAAGGCGTACACGTACCTGCCTGCGAGCGTGCGGCGCTTCCCCGGGCCGGAAGATCTTTCGGCATTGCTCGAGAACGCCGGCTTCGACAACGTCCGGTTCCGCCTGCTCGGGGGCGGGAGCGTCGCCCTGCATACGGCCCTGCATATGGCGGAGCGCCCGTCTGGCCAAGAGCCACAAGGCGCGGGGCGCAACTCGTGATGAGCGCGCACAGCCCGCAGGCGGTGCTAGTCGACGCGAAGCCTTTCCTGGACGTGCTGGAAGAGCGGCTCGAGCTCGCGGTCGCGCGGTATCCGGGCGTCGTCGAGGCCGTAGGGAGAAACGCGGTTGCCGCCGGCGGCAAGCGCCTGCGTCCGCTGCTCGTCCACCTCACCTCCCACGACCGGGAGCAGGCCCTGCGCGGGGGAGTTGCGGTCGAGCTCGCCCACGTCGCGACGCTTGTCCACGATGACCTCATCGACGGCGCAAAGCTGCGGCGTGGCTGCTCCTCGGCCTGGCACGAGTATGGAGAGCTGGCGGCGCGCGCGGGCGGCGATTACCTCTTCTCCCGCGCGTTCGCCGAGCTTGCCGAGGCGGGCGACCTCGATGGTGTCGAGATCCTCGTTCGGGCGTGCATGGCGATCGTGCGCGGCGAGGCGATGCAGCGACAGCAGACGAACGACCCCGACACGCCGCTCGAGGCCTATCTCGAGCGGATCGAGCTAAAGACCGGCCGGCTTTTCGAAGCCGCGTGTCTGCTCGGATCGCGCGAGGCGCGGCTCGGGGAGTTCGGCGCCGCACTCGGCATCGCGTTCCAGATCGCCGACGACATCCTCGATTGCGTCGGAGAGACGATCGAGACCGGAAAGATTCCCGGCGCCGATCTTCGCGAAGGAATTCCGACGTTGCCGCTCGTTCTCGCTGCGCAGGAGGACGAGGTCGTTCGTCGCGCGCTCGCGGGCGGACCGAAAGAAGGAGCTCTTGTGCGCGTCGCCGCGACCGGCGCGCTCGACCGTTCCCGCGAGGTGGCGCTCGACTACGCTAGGAGAGCGAGGAGCTTCCTCCGGGACGAGCCCGAGCTAGAAGCTCTCACGCACATCGTCATCGATCGGGAGCGGTAGCGGCTTGGCCGTCGTCGAGCAGAGAGCCCTGGACGTTGTTCGGGGCAAGGTCGAAAGCGGGGAGCGACTCGACTTCGAGGATGGCCTTGCGATTCTCGAAGCGGACGTGCTCGAGCTCGGGGAGCTCGCGGACAGCGCACGCCGAATCCGCGGTGGCACCGACGAGGTCTACTTCGTCCAGAACCTGTATGTGAACCAGACCAACGTCTGCCGTGTGAAGTGCAAGTTCTGCGCGTTCGCCGCGACGAGCAAGCAGCCACAGGCGTACACGATCACGGCGGACGAGCTCGTGGCCGACGTTCTCGCTCAGCGCGCTGCCACCGGGTTCACGGAGATCCACATGGTGAACGGCGAGAACCCGCACGTCGACTTCGGCTTCTACCGCGACACGATCGCTGCGCTGCACGACGCTCTTCCGGATGTGCATCTCAAGTGCTACACGGCGTCCGAGATCCACCACATGACGACGCTTTCCGGGCTCACGCACGAGGACGTGCTTCGCGAGCTCAAGGATGCCGGGCTCGGCTCGCTACCCGGCGGCGGAGCCGAGGTCTTCGCCGACCGCGTACGCCGGCTCGTGGCGCCGGGGAAGGAGAGTCCCGAGATCTGGTTCCACGTGCACGACACTGCGCACTCACTCGGAATCCCGACGCATTGCACCATGCTCTACGGTCACGTCGAGACGTACGAGGAGCGAGTCGACCACATTCTCCGGCTCCGCGCTCAGCAAGACCGGACGGGTGGCTTCCTCGCGTTCATCCCGCTCGCGTTCCATCCCGAGAACACCGTCTTCGAGCGGCGCGGCTGGCGGCACACCACCGGAACGGACGACCTCAAGATGCTCGCGTTCTCCCGCCTCATGCTCGACAACGTCCCGAACATCAAGGCGTACTGGATCATGATGGGGATGCCCCTGGCGGCTGTCGCGCTTCACTTCGGCGCGAACGACGTGCAAGGGACGGTCGTGCGCGAGGAGATCTTTCATGCGGCCGGCGCACGCACCGAGACGGAGCAGAAGATCGACGAGCTCGTCCGCTTCGTGCGCGACGCCGGCCGGATCCCGGTGCAGCGCGACACGCTCTACAACGAGCTGCACCGGTGGTAGCGCGCGGTCGCACGATTCCCGCGCTGCCGGCGCGCGACGTGGCAGCAGCGGTCGGCTTCTACAACGAGCAGCTCGGCTTCGAGACACTGCACCACGACGGCGGCTTCGCGGTGCTGCGCCGCGACGACGCGATCGTCCATCTGTGGGAGTCGAGCGACGAGACCTGGCGCGGGCGAGCGGACACGCTCGAACGCCCGATCTCCTCGGGCGCCGAATCGTTCCTCTCGGGAACGGCGAGCTGCCGCATCGAGGTCGACGGCATCGACGAGCTCTACGGGGAGCTAGAGCGCGCAGACGTCCTTCACCCCGTGTCGCGGGACGGGGTCGATGACACCGACTACGGCACCCGCGAGTTCGCGACGCTGGACCTGGACGGCAATCTCATCACCTTCTATCTCTGGACGACGCCGTGATCAGGCTCGGCCGCATCTCGTACGTGAACATGGCGCCGGTTTTCTACGGCCTTGAGGCGGACGTCGAGCAAGTGGAGGGCGTGCCGACGGAGCTCACGCAGCTCCTGCTCGACGGCGAGATCGACCTCGCGCCGATCCCGTCCATCGACTACGCGAGGAATGCGGACACCTTCCGGATCCTCCCGCGTCTGTGCGTCTCTTCGGAGGGCGCCGTGGACTCGATCCAGCTCGTCACGCGGCTGCCGTTTGGCCAGGTGCGGTCGGTCGCGGTCACATCGGAGAGCGCGACGAGCGTCGTCCTCGTCCGCATCCTGCTGCCGAGTGCCGAGATCGTCCCGTTCGGGCTCGACGCCGACGCGACGCTGCTCATCGGTGATGCGGCGCTGCGGAGCGCGTTCGAGGATCCGACCCCGCATTACGACCTCGGTCGTCTCTGGCTCGAGCGCACCGGCCTGCCGATGGTGTTCGCGGTCTGGGCCGCACCCGAGCCGCTCGTGGAGGGGCTGATCGAGCTCGAGCACTCGCTCGTCGCCTCCGTGCGGCTTGCGCGGGCGGAGCCCGAGCTGCTGGCGACGCGCGCGAGCGAGACGTACGGCTACCCGCCCGGCTTTCTCGCGCGCTACTTCGAGAAGCTCCGCTACAGCTTCGGGCCGCGCGAGCGCGCAGGTCTCTACACGTTCCTCGAGATGGCGAGGGACGTCGGTGAGCTCGGACACGTGCCGGAGCTCCGCTTCGTGCGGGAGGAGGTGCCGGCGTGAGCGTCGCTGCGCGGGTCGGACAACCACCTAGTAACGATCAGTTACAAGCGTTGCCTCGCACACGCGAGAGAAGGGTCCGCTACAGCTTCGGGCCGCGCGAGCGCGCGGGTCTCTACACGTTCCTCGAGATGGCGAGGGACGTCGGTGAGCTCGGACATGTCCCGGAGCTCCGCTTCGTGCGGGAGGAGGTGCCGGCGTGAGCGTCGCTGCGCGGGTCGGACAACCACCTAGTACCGATCAGTTACAAGCGTTGCCTCGCACGCGCGAGGTTCTCGACAAGGCGCTCTCGGGCGAGCGGATCTCCGACATGGACGCGATCGCCCTCCTCCGCTCCCGTGACCTCGTCTCGGTGGGCCGGGTCGCGAACGAGATCCGGAACCGCCTCGTCGACCCGGCGCGCGTGACGTTCATCGTCGACCGGAACCTGAACTACACCAACGTCTGCGTGACCGACTGCGACTTCTGCGCGTTCTATCGCCGGCCGGGCGATCAGCGCGAGGGCTATCTCCTCCCGAAGCCGGTGATCTTCAAGAAGATCGAGGAGACGCTCGCGATCGGCGGGACCGGGCTCCTGATGCAGGGCGGACATCACCCCGATCTCGGAATCGACTACTACGAGGATCTCTTCCGCTCTATCAAGGCGCGATACAAAATTCACCTGCACGCGCTCTCGCCGCCCGAGATACAGCATGTCGCGCGACGCTCGAAGCTCACGGTGGCGGAGACGCTCACGCGGCTCCGCGACGCAGGACTCGACTCGGTACCGGGTGGCGGCGCCGAGATTCTTGTCGACCGCGTGCGTCGCATCATCGCTCCGAAGAAGACGAAGACGGATGAATGGCTCGACGTCATGCGCCAGGCACACCGCCTCGGCATGTCGACCACCGCGACGATGATGTACGGCCACGTCGAGACACTCGAGGAGCGTGTCGAGCACATGCGGCGAATCCGGGAGCTCCAGGACGAGACCCGAGGCTTCCGCGCCTTCATCTCGTGGACGTTCCAGCGCGACGGCAACCGCATGGACGAGGTCGTGCCCGACGCGGCCATGCCGACGTCGTTCGACTATCTGCTCACGCAGGCCGTCTCGCGCATCTATCTCGACAACGTGCCCCACATCCAGTCGTCCTGGGTGACGCAGGGGATGAAGATCGGGCAGGTGGCGCTTTCGTTCGGCGCGGACGACATGGGCTCCGTGATGATCGAGGAGAATGTCGTCTCGGCCGCGGGAACGACCCACCGCACGACGACGGACGAGCTGGTTCATCTCATTCGTTCGGCCGGGAAGATCCCGGTGCAGCGGGACACGCTGTACCGAGACGTCAAGGTCTTCGCCTAGACAGGTACGCGCACGAGGAAGATGAAACCCGAGGAGCCGTTCGTAACGGCAGTGAACGGCGAGGCGTGTTCGCAACCTGTAAGAACCTGCAAATCGGCGATTTGGTCCGGGTACCCTCGACTCGCCGTGCTTCGCCCTCCTCTCGTGCTCGGGCTCGCTGCGCTCAGGCTCGCTGCGCTTGTCGCCTTGGTCGTTCTCGGCACCGCCGCGCCCGCGTCTGCTGCGACGCAGCAACTGCTTCCGGGCGTGACCTACGAGACGAGCGTCCAGTTCACCCCGCATGGCCCGGTGGCTGTCCACGTCGCTCGCGGCCCGCTTCCGGTCGGGCTCTACCGGCTGCAGCCGGTGCTGTCGAACGACAAGGTGGTCGGGCTCGAGACCGTGACCGCGATGCAGCGCCGGCTCGCGATCCAGGCGACGACGGTCGGCTTGAACGGCGACTTCTATGCCTCGAAGAAGGGCGGGCCGAGCGGGATCTTCATGCGGGATGGAGTCCTGGTCAGCGCTCCGAACGGGAACCGGTCTAGCGCCGGAATCACCTCCGACGGTTTGCTCGACGTTCGCAAGGTCAGGCTCTTCGGCACCTGGCGAGGTCTCGGGCAGCGCCGCGCCGTGAACGCTTTCAACGAGGCTCCTGGGGGGAACGGAATCTCTTTCTTCACGCCGGATTGGGGGCCGACGACGCCGCGCGTTTCCGGTGCGCTCTCCGTGACTCTCGCGCCCTTCGATGCCGCGACGCCGAACGTGGATCACTTCGCCCGCGTCGTCGACTCGAGGCAGGGTGCGACTGCCTCGATCGCGCCCGGCACGGCCGTACTCGTGGCCAGGGGAGCCGCGGCTCAAAAGCTCTCAGCGGAGGCCCCGGTCGGGACGACCGTCGCGATCCGCCTGATCCTCCAGTCCGCCTGGGAGACCGTCGGCGACGCGATCGGCGGCGGCCCCGTGCTGGTGCGTGACGGCGCGCCCGTCTTCCGGGCGAACGAGGCGTTCACCACGCAGCAGCTCGCTCCGCGGCATCCGCGCTCAGCCGTCGGTCAGACCGCCGACGGGCGAGTGCTCCTCGTGGCCGTCGACGGCCGCGCGCCGGGCTACTCGATGGGCATGACGACGTTCGAGCTGGCGCAGGCGATGGTGCGGCTCGGTGCGGTACGCGCCATGGCCCTGGACGGAGGCGCCTCGACGACGCTC
>Ga0136633_1001159_pt1 | contig 19625 bp, 21 predicted proteins | sample AntDrymeUQ832206_2_FD_105494 | JGI IMG/M metagenome (GOLD analysis project Ga0136633, IMG submission 105494) | Polar desert sand microbial communities from Dry Valleys, Antarctica - metaG UQ83 (22.06) | ecosystem: Environmental > Terrestrial > Soil > Desert | place: Antarctica: Dry Valley...
GGTACTTCAACGCGATCAGGTCCATCGATCCCGATACCAGAACGGCCGTGGTCGAACCGGGCGTCGTACTGGACCGACTCCAAGAGAAGGCGTCCTCGGTCGGGCTTCGGTTCGGCCCGGACCCCTCCTCACACAACCGCTGCACGGTAGGCGGCATGATCGGCACGAACGCCTGCGGCTCGCACTCCGTCGCCTGGGGTACGACGGCCGACAGTGTGATTGACCTCGACATCATGCTCGCGGACGGAACTCCTTTGTCCATTGGGGATTCGCCTGGAATGGCGACAGCGCTGGCAGGTGTGCGCGACAAGCACCTGGCCTCGATTCGACAGGAGCTTGGTCGCTTCCCGAGGCAGATCTCCGGCTACGGGCTCCAGTACTTGCTGCCCGAGCGCGGGTTCGAGGTTGCCAAGGCATTCACCGGCACGGAGGGCAGTTGCGGCATCATCACCTCCGCGACAGTCAGACTCGTCGAACCCCCATTGCGGCGGGCACTTGTGGTCGCCGGGTTCGGCGACGACATCGCGGCCGCCGCAGCCGCACCAGCGATCACCGCACTGGCGCCGCTTACCGTCGAGGGGATCGACGACAACCTCGTGCACGCTTTCGATACCCGTCCCGGCCCGCACACGCGCCCCGAGCTTCCCAAGGGTCGGGCGTGGCTGCTCGTGGAGGTCGGCGGCCATGGCATGGACGAGGTCAAGGACCGCAGCCAAATGATCTTCAGGGCGGCGCGGGACGCAGGGGCACTGGACACAAGGGTGGTGACCGACGAAGCGGACCAACGGACCTTCTGGTCGATTCGCGAGCGCGGTGCGGGGCTCGCCACCCGAACGGCCACGGGCGCTGAGGCCTGGCCGGGTTGGGAGGATGCCGCGGTCCCACCGGACCGTCTCGCGGACTACCTCACCGGGTTCCACGCTCTGCTCGCCGGTCACGACCGACAGGGAATGATCTACGGCCACTTCGGCGAAGGCTGTGTGCACGTCCGGATCAACCACGACCTGCTGACCGACGCAGGACGCTCCGCCTTCCGACGGTTCCAGGAGGAGGCAGCCGGTCTGGTCGTCGCCCACGGCGGCTCGCTGTCCGGTGAGCACGGCGACGGACGCGCAAGGTCCGAATTGCTCAGCCGGATGTACGGCACAGACATCATGCGTGCCTTCGCAAGTTTCAAGAACGTATTCGACCCGGGCAACCTCTTCAACCCCGGGATCATCACCGATCCCGATCCCCTCGACGCCAACCTGCGGCTCGAGATCAACCGGCCACACACCGTCGACCTGATGTTCGGGTATCCCGAGGACGACGGGGACTGGGGCAAGGCGATGCGCCGGTGCGTCGGTGTCGGGGCATGCCGCAAGGAAAGCGGCGGCGGGATGTGCCCGTCGTACCGTGCGACCAAGGACGAGCGGCACAGCACTCGTGGGCGTTCGCGTCTGCTGTTCGAGATGCTCGACGGAAACCTGAGCGGCAAGGGCTGGCGCTCCAAAGACGTCCACGACGCGCTCGATCTGTGCCTGAGCTGTAAGGCGTGCTCCAGCGAATGTCCTGTCTCCGTGGACATGGCGACTTACAAGGCCGAGTTCCTGCACAAGCACTTCCGCTGGCGGCTGCGTCCGCGCAGTCACTACAGCATGGGCTGGTTGCCACTGTGGTTGCTCGTAGCCCGTCGGTTCCCTCGGCTGGCGAACCGGATGATGCGAAGCAGGATCCTTGCACGGCTCGGTGGGATTGACGCCCGACGGCAGATCCCGAAGCTCTCCGCGACACAGATGAACCTGGCGCGCAGCTCACACGACACCGCGACCTCAGTCACGAGAAAAGTGACGCTTTGGATCGACACCTTCACCGCATCCTTCGGCCCGGCCATCGCCGAGGATGCCCAGGCACTGTTGCTGGCCGCCGGGTACGACGTGACCGTCGTGGGACCCGATGTCTGCTGCGGACTGACCTGGGTCACCACGGGGCAGCTGGGGATCGCGCGACGCGTGATGAGCCGCGCCGTGGCGACACTCAACGCTGCCCCCGGGGAGATCGTCGTCCTCGAACCGAGCTGCGCCGCGGCGCTTCGTGGCGACGCCCCAGCGCTTCTACAGACCCCTGAAGCGCGCGGGGTGGCCGACCGGATCCGCACGCTCGCCGAGGTCCTCCTCGACTGTGACCTGGACTTCGAACCCGTTGACCAGTTGGCGATCGCGCAGTTCCACTGTCACCACCGCGCGGTCTTCGGCACCGAACCCGATCGCAAGCTACTCAAACGCCTCGGCGTAGGTCTTAGCAGTGTCGACGAGGGATGCTGCGGCCTCGCTGGCAACTTCGGATTCGAACGCGGCCACTACGACGTTTCGGTGACGTGCGCAGAGCAGTCGTTCCTGCCGGCCTTGCGCGAACATCGCGGGTCGATGGTTCTTGCCGATGGCTTTTCCTGCCGACTCCAGATCCAGCAGCTCGGCGACCGAGACTCACTCCACCTCGCACAGCTCCTACGACGGCAGCTCCGCCCGTCGTGACGAGGCAACCTCACATTCTGCCCGGTTGGAGCGTCTACCTCACGTGAAGAAACCCTTCGAACAGATCGTCGTGGACCACGGTCCCACCGTGCTGCGCGTCTGCCGAGCCGTCCTCGGGCCGGTCGACGCGGAGGACGCGTGGTCGGAGACGTTTCTTGCTGCACTCAAGGCCTATCCGGAGCTTGACCCGGAGGCCAATGTCGAGGCGTGGCTGGTCACCATCGGCCATCGCAAGGCGATCGACGTAAAGCGGGCAGAGGCCAGGCGAGCGGTGCCGGTCGAAAAGGTGCATCTCGACGAGATGCCTGAGAGCTCCGCAACCAGGGATCAGCACGACGGCTGGGACGGCGACCTGTGGGACGCCATGAAACGACTGCCCCCTAAGCAACGCCAGACGGTTGCTTACCACCACCTCGCAGGGTTCCCTCACAAGGAGGTGGCGGAGATCGTCGGCGGCACTGAATCCGCCGCGCGGCGTGCCGCCGCCGATGGCATCGCGACTTTGCGAAGAACGTATCTGAGCACAAGTGCCGACAACCCGGAGACGAGCCGATGAACGCTGTAACAGAGCCGAACGCGAGGGACCTGTTCGCTGCGCTTCCGGCCATCGACGTGGAGGCGCAGCGCCGTCTCCACGAACGACTAGTCGCCGCAGCGGAGGCCGAGGGTGTGCTCGACATCGCCTACCGCACGATCGACACGCCGGTCGGCGTACTCCTGCTCGCCGCAACGCAGCAGGGTCTCGTCCGGGTCGCCTTTGACAGTGAGCAACACGACAAGGTGCTCGAGTCGTTGGCCGCCAAAGTCAGTCCTCGGATCCTCCGTGCGCCGGCCAGGTTGGACCAAGCTGCCCGTGAGATCGAGGAGTATTTCGCCGGCACGCGACAGATGTTCGACGTAGCGATGGACCTCCGACTGGCAACGGGTTTCCGGCTCGGGGTGCTGGCGCACCTGTCCGAGATCGCCTATGGCCACACGGAGAGCTACGCCGAGGTGGCGACAGCCACCGGCAGGCCGAAGGCAGTTCGCGCCGTCGGGAGCGCGTGTGCGAACAACCCGTTGCCGGTCGTCGTCCCGTGTCACCGGGTGGTGCGCTCCGACGGTTCCTTCGGTGGGTACGTCGGTGGGGCGGATGCCAAACGCGCACTCCTGACCCTGGAGGCTGCAGCAGCATGACCACGGTGATCGGAGAGGACGGGTTTGCGCGGCCGCCCTGGGCGTCGAGCAACCCGTTGATGCGCGACTACTACGACACCGAGTGGGGCATGCCCGTCCGGGAGGAGCAGGGGCTGTTCGAGCGGATCAGCCTCGAGGCGTTCCAGGCGGGACTGTCCTGGGCCACGATCTTGCGGAAGCGGCCAGCCTTCCGCGAAGCGTTCCACAACTTCCACCCCGAGACCGTCGCCGCATACGACGAGGCGGACGTCGAGCGGCTTCTCGCCGACGCGGGGATCGTACGGAACCGCTTGAAGATCCGGGCGACGATCACCAACGCACAGGCAACGATCGCCCTTCGCGAGGAAGGAGGACTCGTCGACTTCGTATGGTCGTTCCAACCGTCCGAGACACCCGTCCCACGCAGCGCCGACGAGATCCTCACCCAGAGTCCGGAGTCGGTGGCGCTGTCGAAGGCGCTGCGCAAGAAGGGCTTCGCGTTCGTGGGTCCAACGACGATGTACGCCCTCATGGAAGCCATCGGCATCATTGACACAGACCGTGGTCAACGCTCCATCGTGAGGGCGAGGCCCTGGCCCACGCCGATGCACAGCGCTGCCACACCGGCTCCCGAACCAGATGCAGCGAGCTGATGGGCAACGGCCCCGGCAAGACGTGCGCCGGAGCAGCCCAGCGTTCCACCGAACTTTCCGATGGGTGTGCACTGCATCTACGACGAATACTTCCCGACCACGCAGGTGCTTCTCCTCGACTTGAGCAGGTGGTCCATCACGACTGCTTGAGGCTACTCGGGCGACATCGTGGGCTGGGGGGCCACCAGTTCGGTGGCCGGCTCAGGCACCTCGATCACGTGACGGTTGATCTCCGCCGAGGCCAGGCCGAGCCCGCCCAGCCGGATGTCGTCGTAGGCCCGCAACTCAGCAGTCGCCCGGTCGACGTAGAGCACCGACAGCTGGATGCCCGAGGGAACTTCAGGCTCGAGGGCGCGCAGCCCCGAGCCGCCCGTTGACCCCTCGATCATCAGCCAGCTGCCCTCGTCCCCCTGGCGCATCTTGCGGTAGTGCAGGTGGCCGGACAGTGCCATCGAGGTGGTGCCGTCGAAGACGTCGATCGGTGACGGGTCGTGGTAGACGATGACATCGACCCCACCGGCCGCCTTCGCTGTCTCGGCGATTTGTTCCGCGACGTTGAGCACAGCGTTCGCGGCGATCTCGGAGAGGCTCTTGTCTGGGGTGAACGATGGGTCACCTGCGCCGATGAAGCGCAGCCCGGCGACTCTCTGCACTGACCCGTCGAGCACGACGACGTTCGGGATCTTGCGCATCGCTGCTTCAGTGCCAAGTGAGTCATGGTTCCCGCGCACCCAGACGTACGGCGCGCGAATGTGCCGGATCTCTTGCAGATAACGGTTCTCGGCTCGCGAGCCGTGGTCGGTGATATCGCCGGAGTCGACGACAACATCGATGTCGTACTGCTCGACGACAGTGCGGATCACGTCCCAGGAATGTGGGGCCAGGTGCAGGTCGGAGACGTGCAGGACGCGCACCATGTCGTTCTGTGACGGGAGAACCGGAAGGGCGGAGGTGACCGTGTAGAGGCCACCGATGTTCTGCACCATGCGGGCCAACTGGTCGCCGTAGACGGAGTACTCGTTCACGATGTCCTCGGCGCTTCCCACGACTGACGGCGCACTGGTCAACAGACCGGTGTAACGGGGCTCAGCGAGAGCATTCGGGTTCCAGGTGGCGAACGCGACACCGAACGAGGCGACCATCGCAGCCGAGGCCGTAGACACAGCAACCGCGGTCACGCGGACCCGACGGAGCACGAGCGCGGACAACAGCGCAGCTCCGACGACCGCGCTGAGCAGCGAACGCAGGAGAGCCATCTGCAGCTCCCAGCGGAGATCACTCTCGGCCTCCGGTTGCATGCCCTCGAGGAGGGCGGGGTCATTCAAGATCTGCTGCGCCTCCTCGACGTCGACACCTTCGAGGCTGGCCTCGACACCCAACGGGCCGGAGTGGGTGTCGAGCATGAGCTGGCCGAGCGGCGGGATGTCGACCGTGGTGCCGCCACCCCAGGTTGGAAGGACCCGCATCGACGTGGCGAGCGGTCCGACCTCGTGGTGGACGGTGCCACCCAGGACCAGGCCCAGCCAGCCGCCGAGGAGCCCGAGAACGACGGCAACGCCGATCCGCTGGAGGCGTCGGGTGCGTGGCGCCGAGAACGGCGGGAGCTGAAAAGTCATGTGGCTGCAAGCGATTGAACGGAAATTGACCCTCAAGTTGTACCTGCGCGATCCGGCCATGTCAGGGGATTGGTGAAGTACCGGCTGAACAGATGAGGGTGCTGCGACCGAGCCCGGTATTCTCGCGCTTGTGCTGAAACTGGGACGCCACGAGTTCGCAAACACGGACTTGCTGGTGATGGCGATCGTGAACCGCACTCGCGACTCTTTCTACGACCAGGGCGCCACGTTCGATGAGGAGCGCGCTCTCGACCGGGTGCGTCAGGTCGTTGCCGACGGCGCGGACATCATCGACATCGGTGGCGTCAAGGCAGGTCCAGGTGAGGACGTCGACGCCGCCGAGGAGGTCCGTCGTACCGCCGGTTTTGTTGCCCTGGTCAGGGCAGAGTTCCCCGATCTGGTGATCAGTGTGGACACCTGGCGCTCCCAGGTCGGCCGGGAGGTGTGTGCGGCCGGGGCTGACCTGCTGAACGACGCATGGGGTGGCCACGACCCGGAGCTCGCCGAGGTCGCCGCGGAGTACGACGCGGGGCTGGTCTGCACGCACACCGGAGGGCTCGCGCCGCGGACACCGCCACACCGCCAGGAGTACGACGACGTGGTCGCAGACGCGATCGACGCAACCCTGAAACTTGCCGAACACGCGGTCTCTTTGGGAGTGGATCGACAGCGCGTGTTGATCGACCCCGCGCACGACTTCGGGAAGAACACCTGGCAGTCGCTCGAGCTGACCAGACGTCTCGACGAGATGACCGCAGCCGGTTGGCCGGTGCTCGTCTCGCTGTCGAACAAGGACTTCGTCGGTGAGACGCTCGACCTACCGATTGGGGAACGCCTGACCGGGACCCTCGCGGCCACCGCGATCAGCGCATGGCACGGCGCCCAGGTGTACCGGGTGCACGAGGTGGTCGAGACCAGGCAGGTCCTTGACATGGTGGCGAGCATCAAGGGGACCCGTCCACCGGCACGCGTGGTGCGGGGACTCGCCTGATGATCGTCGCCGCTGCGGTCTGCCCGCATCCACCTCTTCTGTTCCGCGAGCTGTCCGGCCTTGAGGACGCTGCGGGCGACCTACGCAATGCGTGTATGGCAGCGATCACCAGCATGATGAGTGCCGACCCGGGCGTGATCGTCGTGGTCGGTGGTGCCGACACCTCTGGGGAGTGGAGCCCCGACGAGCGTTTCGACCTGACCCGCTTCGGCACGACACAGGCCCGCCCGTCGCAACGTTCGGATCTGCCGCTGAGCCTCGGCGTAGCCGGCACGCTGCTCGACGAGTCGGGGTGGATGGGGCGGCGTGAGCTGCTCGCGGTCGCGTGGCAGACGCCGACTGCCGACCTGGCCGAGGCGGCGTCACGCCTTGCGGCACGACCCGAACGCGTGGGCCTCCTGGTGATGGGCGAAGGGAGCGCTCGCCGTGGAACGACCGCACCCGGTTTCATCGACGAACGGGCTCCTGTGTTCGACGCGGCGCTCGGCCTTGCGCTACAGGAGGGCGACGCGGTTGTACTCAGGAACATCGACAGCGAGCTCGCCGACCAGCTGATGGCACTCGGCCGGGCGCCGTTCCAGTTCCTGGGGCACGCGGCGCCCGATGGGGCAGCCGCGACGGTGCTCTACGAGGACGACCCGTTCGGCGTCATGTACTTCGTCGCGGTCTGGTCATGGCGTCTGGGAGATCGCCTAGCCTGAGATGGAGACGTGTGAGGCGACTCTCTCGATGGGCGACGCGGAGGTTTCTGATGACCAGTTCGCTGGCGGGCAAGGGGCCGCACCCAAGGCGGCTCGCACTCTTGTGTGTGATCCTCGTCAGCCTCCTGTGTGCGCCGATTTCCTGGGTTGACGAGGGCGTCACTCCGTCGTGGGTGGTGTATCCGGTCGTTTTGCTCATCGCCATCTGGCGCGTCCAACGGGGAAGCGGCGCCTTGTTCGTTGCCATCGCCGCGCTTGTGTTCCTGCTCGTGCACCTGCCGTGGAGCTGGGCCGCGGTGAGTGGCGCCGAGCACAACCCGCTCGACCGCGCTTCGCCGTCCAGCCCTGTGCAGTGGCTCCTCACGCTGTTCGCCGCGCCTGTCCTGACTAGCGCCGTCGGATGGGTCGTCTGGTTCAAGGACCGGTCCGACAGGCTGAGCCGTGGCCCCGCGCACGGGTAAGCCGGTGTCACCGTTTCGCGATCAGCAGGGCTTGAGCGGAACGCGCGACGAGCCCGTGTTCGTCGTACACGCTGGACGTGGCCATCCCGACGCTCCCGTTGCCGAGCATCGTCTGCGCGTCCAGGCACAGCCACTCGCCCAGCGGCGGCCTCAGCACATGGACCGTCAGCTCGGTGTTGATGAAGTTCCATTGCCCCGGGTCGAGCTCGGCGGACACACCGGAGGCCGAGTCTACGCACGCCATCAACCGCTGCACGGGGCTCATCTGCTCCGATTCGACGAGGGGGACCGACGGGCGCATCCAGACCAGGCCAGGCCCTGGGTCCATCACCGCGCCCTTGACCCACAGCCACTCCACTGCGTCGAGGTACCCGCCCGACCAGCTCGTGGGGCGGTCGTGCGGCTCGCCGTCACGATGCGTGTGGGGAAGTGGTTCGCCCAGATCGCCAGGGCCGTCGCCGTTGATCGGGAAGCGCCATGCGGACGCCCGGGCGACGGCACGTCCGCGAGCATCGTCGTACAGCGTCGCCTCACACAGCTCGACAGACCGACCAGGACGTACGACGGATGCGGTCACCGAGAGCGGACCAACCGGAACCGGCCCGAGCAGCTCCATCGTGAACCGCCCGACGACTCGGTCGACGACACGCTCGGGGCCGCCGTCGAGTCGTTCGATGGCGCGGGTGAGAAGGGCTGCCGGTGGCCCGCCGTGCTGGCTGCCCGGACCCCAGGGACTGCCGGTCGCAGCGGTGGCGAGGAAGCCCTCCTTGGCAGGCTGATCGGTGCCCTGGCTTACGTAGAACGCAGTGCTTGTGTTGATGCCGTTACTCGATTTCATTTTCCACCTAGGCCCTGTGTATTCTTTGTCGTCGCTTGCCCCTTTAGCTCAGTCGGCAGAGCGTCTCCATGGTAAGGAGAAGGTCTACGGTTCGATTCCGTAAAGGGGCTCTGGGTTGGGACCTCGTCTATTAAGACGGACGAGGAACCCCGTCCCGGTGGCGGGGTAGCTCAGGTGGTTAGAGCACACGACTCATAATCGTGTTGTCGCGGGTTCGAGTCCCGCCCCCGCTACTTACAGGCAGCACCATCGACAAAGAAGAGGCACATCGTGGCCAGCAAGAGCTCAGACGTTCGCCCCAAGATCACTTTGGCCTGCGTTGAATGCAAGGAACGCAACTACATCACCAAGAAGAACCGGCGCAACGACCCGGACCGCATGGAGCTGAAGAAGTTCTGCCCCCGCTGCCGGACGCACACCGCGCACCGCGAGACCCGCTGACGCTCGGCGGCTGACCTTCACGTACGGCGGCTGACCTTCACGTACGGCGTTCTGACCTTCACGAACGGGGCACCCGTGACGGGTGCCGCGCTCTTCTGCATGCCCGGACATCATGCTGGGACATCGATGGCTGCTAGCGTCTCGCCATGCCTGTTGACCAATCCCTGGCCGGGCGCACGTTCGCCCCGACCGATAGCTATGCGGTCTCCCGCGAGAAGATCCTGGAGTTCGCCGAGGCGACCGGATCGGCGTACGACGGTCAGGGTGCACCCGCCACCTTCCCGATCGTGATCGCCTTCGCCGCGATGAACGCACTCATGAAGGACCCTGACGTGGGAATCGCACTCCACCGAGTGGTGCACGGCGAGCAACGGTTCGTCTACACCCGTCCCGTGCTCGCCGGAGACCGGCTCACTGCGACGCTGACCGTCGACTCGTTACGTCAGATCGGGGGAGCCGACATCATCGGCACCCGCAGCGAGATCGCCGACGACAGCGGCGCGCATGTGTGCACCGCGTTCGCGACGCTCGTGCATCGGGGGGAGGACCGATGAGCCCGATGTTCGAGACCGGAGCGGTGCTGCCGACCCAGCGCTACCAGGTGACCCGCGCCGACCTCGTTCGGTACGCAGGTGCAAGCGGGGACTTCAACCCGATTCACTGGTCGGATCGTGTTGCGACCTCGGTCGGATTGCCGGGCGTCATCGCGCACGGCATGTTTACGATGGCGCTGGCCGCCCGCGCCCTCGACACGTGGGCCGGTGCTCCTGGGCGAGTTCGTGAGTTCGGAGCCAAGTTCACCAAGCCGGTCGTCGTACCCGACGATGCCGAGGGTGTGACCATCGTGGTCGGCGGCATCATCAAGGAAGTCACCCAAGACCTTGTGCACGTCGCACTTACGGTGACCTGCGGCGACCAGAAGGTACTCGGTCTGCCGAAGGCGGCGCTTTCGCGTGGCTGAGCGTCGCGTGGCTGAGCGAAGCCTCGCTTCCTTCACCACACTTCGATTGGGTGGCCCCGCCGAGAGGTTTATCGAGGCTTCTACCGAGCGGGAGCTCATTGACGCGGTTATGAACGCCGACGAGGTCGGTGAGAAGGTGCTGATCCTCGCCGGCGGCAGCAACCTGGTCATCTCCGACGACGGGTTCCCCGGGACCGTCGTGCACGTCCTGACCAACGGCATGCACGTCGACCAGGACGCCTGCAGCGGTGCGATGGTCACCGTTGCTGCCGGGATGAGCTGGGACAGCTTCGTGGCTCATGCAATCAGTCAGGACTGGGTCGGCATCGAGGCGCTGTCGGGAATCCCCGGCACGATCGGGGCAACCCCGATCCAGAACGTCGGCGCCTACGGTCAGGAGGTGGCCGAGACGATCGCCTCGGTCCGCTGCTGGGACCGCGTCGAAGGAACCCTGAAGACGATTGCTGCCGCCGACTGCGGCTTCGGCTACCGGACAAGCTGGTTCAAGAAGAACCCGCAGCGGTACGCCGTACTCACCGTCACCTTCCAGTTTCGGCTCGGGGACCTGAGTTCGCCGGTGCAGTACGCCGAGCTTGCCCGCACCCTCGGCGTCGAACCGGGAGAGCGGACATCTATGACCAAGGTCAGGGAAACGGTGCTTGACCTGCGCAGGGGCAAGGGCATGGTCCTCGACCCTGAGGACCCCGACACCTGGAGCGCTGGTTCCTTTTTCACTAACCCGTTCCTGGCCCCAGAAGAGATGAGGCGGCTTCCGGGTGCAGCTCCGCGCTGGGAGCAGCCGGACGGCACGATCAAGACCAGCGCCGCCTGGCTGATCGAGAACTCCGGATTCACCAAGGGCTATGGCAACGAGCTGGTAGGCCTCTCAACGAAGCACACGCTCGCGCTCACTAACCGCGGGCGTGCCCGCACCGCGGATCTGATCGAACTCGCCGAGGAGATCCAGCGCGGGGTCTTCGACACGTTCGGCGTCTGGCTGGTCAACGAGCCGGTCCTCGTTGGGTGCGAGCTGCTAGGCCCCTGATGGGACTGGGATGTTGCCTGCGTTTGTCGGGCTACTTGCGACCGCGCTGATCACCACTATCGCCAAGAACGCCGCGATGACCAGCAGCGCGATGCCGAGCAGTACTGAGCCGATGATGCCCAAGACGTAGCCGGCCTGCGCCATCCCGCGACCACCGAGTTTCCCCTGCGCTGCGTCGATCTCGCGCACCGCCTTGCCACCCATCACCCATGCGAAGGGTGCGATGAAGAACGGCAGGTAGCAGAGCAGGCCGCCTGCCACGGCCACGATGCCCAGCACCATCGCTGTGGTCGCCTTGGGATGGTCCGGTGGCCGGACCTGCATCGGAGGGCCATAACCGTAGCCGGCGGGCGGCTGGTCACCTGGTGGGTAGCTCATCGTCAGTACGTCACTGCCGTGCCGAAGGCACCGAGGACCAGAAGCACGAGCATGCCGCCGAAGAACAGCGCGTACAGCGCCAAGATGCAGGTCCCGATGATGCCGAGGATGTAGCCGGCCTGAGCGGCTCCACGACCCCCGAGGCGTCCCTGGGATGCGTCGATCTCGTTGACGGCCTTCTTCCCGATCCACCAGGCGAAAGGCGAGAGGAGCCCGCCACAGACCACCATCCCGACAATGCCGAGGACGAGTGCCGTGGTCGCCTGTGGGTGGTCAGGTGCGTACTGCATCGGCATCTGGGGCGGGTAGCCATGCTGGGGCTGAGGCTGGTTGTACGGGTCCTGGGGCTGCTGCCCTCCCCCCGGCGTGTTCGTCATGGCGCTCAGTGTGCCAACCAGTCGGCAACTTCGCGCAACAAGGTGGCCTTTCGCTCCTCGGGTGCGCGCGATGCTCGGATCGACATCGCGGCCAGATCGGCGAGCTGTACGTCGGTGAGCGCGTGCGCCGCGCGCATGGTGGCGTATTGGCTGGCCAGCCTCGACCCGAACAACAACGGGTCGTCAGCACCGAGAGCGACCGTCGCCCCGGCAGCGAGCAGGGTCGGCAACGGGACCGAGGTGAGGTCGGAGTACACCCCGAGTGCCACGTTCGAGACCGGGCATACCTCGAGGGCGATGCCTTGGTCGACCACTCGTTCGAGCAGCGCGGGGTCCTCGACCACCCGGACCCCGTGCCCGAGGCGGTGGGCGTGCAGTTCGTCGAGACACGCCCGGATACTGGATGGTCCGAGCAGCTCACCGCCGTGCGGCGTGAGGAGCAGCCCCGCGCGTTCGGCGATCTCGAAGGCGGGCGCGAAATCGCTCGTGCGCCCACGGCGTTCGTCGTTGGACAGTCCGAAGCCGACCACGCCGCGGTCGGCGTACTGCGCGGCCAACCTGGCCAGTGTGCGGGCGTCGAGCGGGTGGCGAGTGCGGTTGGCGGCGATCACGACCGCCATCCCGATCCCGGTGTGAGCCGAGGCGTCGCGCACGGCATCGAGGACCAGGTCGGTGAACGCAGTGATCCCACCGAACTTGACGGCATAACCACTCGGGTCGACCTGGATCTCCAACCATCGCGAGCCGTCGGCGACGTCGTCCTCGGCGGCCTCGCGAACGAGCCGACGCACGTCCTGCTCGGTCCGCAGCACCGACCGCGCGACGTCGTACAACCTCTGGAAGCGGAACCAGCCCTTCTCGTCCGCGGCTGACAGCTGCGGCGGCCAGTCCTCGACGAGTGCGTCGGGAAGCGCAATGCCGTCGCGCTCCGCGAGCTCGAGCAGGGTGGCCTGCCGCATCGATCCGGTGAAGTGCAGGTGCAGGTGTGCCTTGGGAAGATCGACCAGGGACCTGGGCTCAGTCATCGAGGCAGCAGGTCAGGCGAACATTTTCTGGAGCCGGCTGATCCCCTCGACGAGGTCGTCGTCACCGAGGGCGTAGGAGAACCGCAGGTAGCCGGGGGAGCCGAACGCCTCGCCGGGGACGACCGCCACCTCGGCCTTGTCGAGGATCAGGTCGGCGAGCTCTGCTGACGTCCGCGGGCTCACCCCGTCGATGGTGCGACCGAGCAGACCCTTCACCGACGGGTAGGCGTAAAACGCTCCCTGGGGCTCCGGGCAGACCACGCCGTCGATCTCGTTGAGCATCGCGACGATCGTACGGCGGCGACGGTCGAAGGCGGTCTTCATCTGCACCACGGCCGACAGGTCGCCGGACACGGCGGCGATGGCGGCCCGCTGCGAGACGTTGGAGACGTTGGACGTGGCATGGGACTGCAGGTTGGTCGCGGCTTTGATGATGTCCTTCGGTCCGATCACCCAGCCGACCCGCCAGCCGGTCATCGCGTAAGTCTTGGCAACCCCGTTGACGACCACGCAATGGTCGGCAAGTTCGGGGACCACCACGGGCAGCGAAGCGGTGTCGAAACCGTCGTACACGAGGTGCTCGTAGATTTCGTCGGTCATCACCCACAGACCGTGCTCAAGAGCCCAACGTCCGATCGTCTCGACCTCGTCGCGGCTGTAGACCGAGCCGGTCGGGTTCCCGGGGGAGTTGAAAAGCAGCACCTTGGTCTTGTCGGTGCGTGCAGCCTCGAGTTGCTCCACCGTCACTTTGTAGCCCTGGGTCTCGTCGGCGAGCACCGCAACCGGGACACCGCCGCCGAGCCGGATGGACTCGGGGTAGGTGGTCCAGTAAGGGGCCGGGACGATTACCTCGTCGCCAGGGTCGAGCATCGTCGCGAACGCCTCGTAGATCGCCTGCTTGCCGCCGTTGGTGACCAGCACCTGAGCGGCTTCCACCTGATAGCCCGAGTCCCGCTCGGTCTTCTCCACGATTGCCTGCTTGAGCTCGGGCAAACCTCCGGCCGGTGTGTAGCGGTGGTTCCTCGTGTCCCTGCAAGCATCCACGGCCGCCTCGACGATGTAGCCGGGCGTCGGAAAGTCGGGCTCACCGGCACCGAAGCCGATCACGGGACGCCCAGCCGCCTTGAGAGCTTTGGCTTTCGCATCGACCGCCAGCGTCGCCGACTCGGCGATACCTCCGATCCGCTTCGACACACGGTGTCCGTGTCCCGTCCGGGCTGCACTCTCGGGACTGGAAGGCGTTGTGGTCATGGCGCTATCGTTTCACCCTCACAGGGGATTCGACAGCCGGGTCTTAGCCAACGCGCGGCTCCCCTTCGTAGGGCAGCCGCGTCGGTTCGACTTAGCCTCGGTGTTCACCGTAGAATCTTCGACTTGGTGGTTCTCACCATTGATTGTCATGCCCGCAATCTCCACAGCGCAGGCTGGAACGCGCCCGAGATTGCATCGTGAGACTCTCAAGTGGAGAGCCAACGAAGGGCACTAGCTCAACTGGCAGAGCGTCGGTCTCCAACACCGAAGGTTGGGGGTTCAAGTCCCTCGTGCCCTGCGAGACTCTTCATGGAGCGTTCATGGGGGGCCAAAGAACAGTCGACTACGCGGATGAAAGGTGGAGGACCAGTGTCGGACAGCCGCTCAGTTTCTTCTTCGAGTGACAAGCGCACCAACCCGGTCACCTTCTATCGCCAGGTTCTTGCTGAGCTCCGCAAGGTCGTCTGGCCCACCCAGCAGCAGCTGATCACGTACTTCATCGTGGTGATGGTGTTCGTGGTGGTCATCATGTCGTTCGTCTCGTTGCTCGACCTGGGCTTCGGTAAGGCCGTGTTCGCCATCTTTGGTGACTGAGCCCTTCCGTGACTGAGCGCAGTTGCAGATCCCAGCCCGTGCATTCCACAGCACAGGCTTCAACAGTGAAGGTGACTGATTAATCGTGTCGCAGCAGTACGACGAACACCTCGAGGGCACGCCTGATGGCGAAGCCCCCGTCGAGCCTGCAGAGTCCCCGGTCGATGCACCCGTTGACGCACCGGTTGACGACGCACCGGTTGACGACGCACCGGTTGACGACGCGCCTGCTGACACTGACGCACCCGCTGAGGAGGGGGTCGTCGTAGACCCGCTCGCTGAGTTCCGAGAGGCGCTCGCGTCCAAGCCGGGTGACTGGTTCGTGGTGCACACCTACTCCGGCATGGAGAATCGGGTGAAGGCCAACCTCGAGAACCGGACCACCTCCCTCAACATGGAGGACTACATCCACGAGGTGGTCGTTCCCACCGAGGAAGTAGCCGAGATCAAGAACGGCCAGCGCAAGCTCGTCAAGCGCACCGTCCTCCCCGGATACGTCCTGGTTCGAATGGACCTGACCGACGAGTCCTGGGCGGCTGTGCGTCACACGCCGTCGGTGACCGGCTTCGTCGGGCATAGCCACCAGCCGGTGCCACTGAGCCTGGAAGAGGTCGAGAACATGCTCGGCCCTGCGGTGATAGCCGAGGCCGAGGCGTTGACTCCCGAGAAGGGCAGGTCGGCTAAGAAGAAGGTCGAGGTTGCCGACTTCGACGTCGAGGACTCCGTGATGGTCGTCGACGGTCCGTTCGCTACCCTGCACGCGACGATCACCGAGATCAACGCGGACACCCAGAGGGTCAAGGCCCTCGTTGAGATCTTCGGCCGGGAGACCCCGGTCGAACTGAGCTTCAGCCAGATCGAAAAGGTCTGACTGGAAGCTCTGGAACCAACCACCAAGTAACACCGTAGAACCTCAGTTAAGGACCCAATTTTCATGCCTCCCAAGAAGAAAATCGCAGCGCTCGTCAAGGTGCAGCTGCAGGCCGGGGCGGCAACTCCTGCACCACCGGTGGGTACCGCTCTCGGTCCCCACGGCGTCAACATCATGGAGTTCTGCAAGGCCTACAACGCGCTGACCGAGCCAATGCGGGGAAACGTCATCCCCGTCGAGATCACGATCTACGAAGACCGCACGTTCACCTTCATCACGAAGACGCCGCCGGCGGCTGAGCTGATCAAGAAGGCCGCTGGCCTGCAGAAGGGTTCAGGCACACCGCACACGGACAAGGTCGGCAAGCTGACCAAAGACCAGGTGCGCGAGATCGCGACCACCAAACTGCCCGACCTGAATGCCAACGATGTAGACGCAGCAATGAAAATCATCGAAGGCACCGCCCGCTCGATGGGCATCACGACCGACTGACCTCAGTCGATCTGTACAACCAACAGATTCCGTGGCAGGGCCGCTGATGCGCCCCAAAGACCACAACTGGTGAAAGGAACCAGAGATGAAGCGCAGCAAGACATATCGCGCCGCGGCGGAGACATTCGACGTGGATGAGCTGTACACCCCACTGGCAGCGATCAAGCTCGCCAAGGCCGGGAGCAAGAAGAAGTTCAACGAGACTGTCGACGTGGCGATGCGCCTTGGCGTTGACCCCCGCAAGGCGGACCAGATGGTTCGCGGCACGGTCAACCTCCCGCACGGCACCGGCAAGACCGCACGAGTGCTGGTCTTTGCGAACGCCGAGAAGGCTGAAGCAGCACGCGAGGCAGGCGCCGACATCGTCGGTGGCGACGAGCTCATCGACAAGGTCAACGGCGGATGGCTCGAATTCGACGCAGTCGTCGCGACCCCCGACATGATGGGCAAAGTCGGTCGTCTCGGCCGCGTCCTCGGTCCTCGTGGCCTCATGCCGAACCCCAAGACCGGCACCGTGACGCCGGACGTGGCCAAGGCTGTGGCTGAGATCAAGGCCGGAAAGATCGAGTTCCGGGTGGACCGCCACGCGAACCTGCACTTCATCATCGGCAAGGCGTCGTTCTCCGAGGCACAGCTCGCCGAGAACTATGCCGCCGCGCTCGAAGAGGTGCTTCGTCTCAAGCCGGCCAGCTCCAAGGGCCGGTACCTGAGGAAGGTCACTCTCTCCACCACGATGGGTCCCGGCGTGCAGGTCGACCCGAACCGCACCCGCAACGTCGCGAGCGACGAAGAAGCCTGATCCAGAACACCAGCACCAGAACACCAGCAACAGATACAAAAACGCCGGGCGCCCTTTCGGGCGGCCGGCGTTTTTTGCGGAGTTGCCAAGTCATCTGTGCATGACTCGGCGCTCCACGCATCCCGCCGCCGACCCGGCTGGCGAGGCCACTGTGCTGGACCTGGCCGGCATTCCCGAACTGACGCTCGTTCGCGACCTTCGACACGCTGCTGCCCGGGCACCGGCTCCGGCTCACGCTAGCGACCGAGGACGCCCCGTACCTTCGTCCGACCGCGCACCCGTTCGTCGTCACCGTGCACCCGGGATCGCAGATCACCATCCCGACGGCGCAGTGGCTCGCAGTGCCCGAGCTGGCCGCGCCGTAAAGGTGCTTCCGGCGGCTGAGCCCTGGGCCTATTCGACGAAGACGCGCTCGTCGACGAGTTGTTCCACGACCTGTTGGCCGTCGTTCTCGAACCGGCTCTGGTCGAAGCGCTTCTTGAACTCCAGATCGATCTGGTCGCGGCCGTTGCGGTTCTTCTCGATGCTGAGCACCGCCCATTGGCGGAAGCGTTCGGCACTTCCGATGTTGTAGACCAGGTGGTGCCGGGCGACGACGTCGTACTTGTTGTTCAAGATCAGGACCGTGTCGGCTTCGTAGGCGAGAGCTGAGGAACCACGCAGGTTGTTGACGCGTAGGCGCTTGCCGGCTGACAGGCCCAGCTTATCGGCGGCAACCACGGCCAGAACCGGGATGTCGACGTCAAGGGCGAGGTCCTTGAGACCCTCGACCACGCGAGTGATGCGCTCTTCCTCGACCGACGAGCCGTCGGGCACCTTCACCTTCTGCAGGTAGTCGACCACCACCAGCGGCAGTTGACCTGTGGTCTTCCTGGCCTCGTCAACGGCCTCCCGGATGACATCGAGGGTCGTGCTGCTTCCGGTGGAGCGATGGAGCAACAGTCGGTCGGAGTACTCCGACACCCGAGCCATAGCCTCTGCGCCTCCGACGATGGCGCCGAGCCGATCGGCGAGCGACGCGCCGGGGCCGCTCGTGGCCTCGAACGACTCTCGCACTCTGCTGGTCCCGGCGGCCTCGAGGCCGCCGGCCTCGCCGGATTCGAGCGCCACGAGACGCATCAGCAGCGTCTGCGGGTCGTGCTCGAAGGAGAAGTAGACGACGGAGCGTCCTGAGCGTGCCACGTTGCGCGCTACCTGAAGTGCCCACGTGGTCTTACCGAGCCCCTGGGGTCCACCGAGGAGGATGAGCTCACCGGATCTGAACCCGTTGCTCAGGTTCTTGTCGAGGACGTCGAAACCGGTCGGCCACACCCGGGCCGCCGCATGCGAGCCGGCCCGCAACCTGCCGTCGGTCTGCTCGAGCACGCTAGTCAGAGATTCAAGGTGGAGGTCCATCCATTCATTGGAACAGAGGCGCCCCGGAGGCGTACGTCGTTTCAGGCAAGATGACCCGTTCAGGGGCGCAGACGCCATCGAGTGGTCCAGACGACTCGGCAGTCTTCGGTGCGAGCGGCTTGTTCAGGGCTCCCCACGGCTTCGGTCGGGCGCTCGATTTGGCCGAACCCGGGCGGCTCCCGTAAAGTTCAACACGAAACCAGAGACCGCCGGTTGTTGGTGCGCCTAGAACTCATCCGAGATCGAAGCAGCTGACTAAGGTTCCGCGAAGCGGACGACCAGCGCAGGTGACACTGAGTGACGAGCTGATCCAAGGATTAGGTTCTACGCCCTGTGCCTCCTGCGCCAGGGCGTTTTTCGATTCCCGGCCCCAGAACGCAGTCTCCGGCAAACCCGCGTACGACGGTGCGGATTACATGCCGTGTACAAAGGTGCGGATTAATCGGGAAGGAGACCTATGGCGCGGCCAGACAAAGCAACAGCCGTCGCAGAGCTCGTGGAGTCATTCCAGGATTCTGCAGGTGCTGTGCTGACCGAATACCGCGGTCTCACCGTCAAGCAGCTGCAGGACCTGCGGCGCGCTCTCGGCGAGAACGCCAACTACGCCGTGGTCAAGAACACGCTCACCAAGATTGCCGCCGGACAGGCTGGCGTCGAAGGATTCGACGACCTGCTCACCGGCCCGACTGCCATCGCTTTCATAAACGGCGACGTGGTCGAGGCAGCCAAGGGCTTGCGTGATTTTGCCAAGGCCAACCCATCCCTCGTGATCAAGGGCGGCGTCCTCGACGGCAAATCGCTCGACGCGAAGGATATCGCCAAGCTTGCTGATCTCGAGTCGCGTGAGGTTCTCCTCTCTCGGCTCGCGGGCGACATGCTGGCATCGCTCAGCCAAGCCGTCTACCTGCTCAACGCGCCGATCGCCCAGGCCGCCCGCCTTGTTGGCGCGCTGCAGGCAAAGGCCGAGCAGGACCCGTCGATCCTCCGTGGTGGTGCCGGTGAGCCGGCCGCCCCAGTGGACGACACCGTGGACGACACCGTGGACGACACCGCGGACGACACCGCGGA
>Ga0136633_1001160_pt1 | contig 19601 bp, 25 predicted proteins | sample AntDrymeUQ832206_2_FD_105494 | JGI IMG/M metagenome (GOLD analysis project Ga0136633, IMG submission 105494) | Polar desert sand microbial communities from Dry Valleys, Antarctica - metaG UQ83 (22.06) | ecosystem: Environmental > Terrestrial > Soil > Desert | place: Antarctica: Dry Valley...
GGACCTATCGGCACCTTGCGATAACCGTGTGAGAGGCCGCCCACACCTCGTGCCACCTTGACAGGTTCAGAGGCTCGCTCGTCGCCCGTCGTCCGCAGGCGAACGTAGTGGGCCGGACACCTTGCGGAGCAGCCGCCGGTAGTGCCGCGAGCAGTGGCCGCGCGCATAGACGAGCTCGTCGCAGCCGGCCTCGGCGCACCATCGACCTTGATCGACTGCTGGTGCGTCGCCGGCAGAGTCGTTACCACCGCGCATCATGGTGCCGCACCTCCGACGGAGAGCATCTCGCGCAGGTGTGACAGTTTCTCTACGACAGCGCCGGGCGCAGGCCAAAGGGCGACAGCCTGTCTGCGGCTGCGACGACGGATGCGCCGTGCCTGCTGCCCGGTGCGCGTCCGAGGCGCTCGAGCGGGCCGGACACGCACAGAGCCGCGACCACCTGCCCACTGCGCCAGACCGGCGCGGACACCGAGGACACGCCCGCTTCTCGCTCGCCCAGGCTGGTGGCCCACCCACGCCGACGTACGTCGGCGAGCGAGGACGCGCCGAACGCAGCCTGCTCGAGGAGCCTGGCCCGGTCCTCCGGCGCCGCCCAGGCGAGAAGCACCTTGGCGCCGGATCCTGCCGTCATCGGCAGCACCGCGCCGACCGGCACGGTGTCACGCAGTCCAGCGCGCCGGTCGGACGCGGCGACGCAGACTCGTGAGTCCCCGCGCCGGATGAACAGCTGCGCACTCTCCCCCGTGTCGTCGCGCAGGCGGTCGAGCAGCGGCTGGGCGAGAGCCGGCAGATCATCGTCGGGACGCCCGGCCAGCTCGGCCCACCGCGCGCCGACCACCCAGCGTCCTTCCGGATCCCGGCCCAGTAGTCCGTGGGTCTCCAGGGCGCTGGCCAGCCGGTGAGTGGTGGCCCGTGCTTGCCCCGTATCCGCGACCAGCTCGGCGAGCGTTCGTGGGCTCGCGGCGACGGCCTCGAGCAGCGCAGCTACCTTGTCGACGACGCCGACGCCGCTTAGGATGTCCGTCATACGGGACACGGTATCTCAGGATGCGAGACATATGGGCAAGACGCTCGTCGAGAAGATCTGGGCCGACCACGTTGTGCACTCGGCCGACGGCGAACCCGATGTGCTCTTCGTGGACCTGCACCTGGTCCACGAGGTGACTTCGCCGCAGGCATTCGACGGACTGCGCGCTGCCGGACGCGACGTGCGACGTCCGGACCTCACCCTCGCCACCGAGGATCACAACGTGCCGACCACGGACACGGACAGGCCGATCGCTGACCCGGTTTCCCGCGTTCAGGTCGACGCACTGCGCCGCAACTGCTCCGACTTCGGCGTGCCGCTGTACTCCATGGGTCATCCCGACCAAGGCATCGTGCACGTCGTAGGCCCTGAGCTCGGGCTCACTCAGCCCGGCATGACGATCGTGTGCGGTGACAGCCACACCGCTACTCATGGTGCCCTCGGAGCGCTCGCGTTCGGCATCGGCACGAGCGAGGTCGAGCATGTTCTTGCCACGCAGACTCTCCCGCAACGACCGCCAGAGACGATGGCTGTGACCGTCGAGGGGGATCTCCCGGCCGGCGTGACGGCCAAGGACTTGATCCTCGCGATCATCGGCCAGATCGGTACGGCGGGTGGCGCGGGGCACGTCATCGAGTACCGCGGCGAGGCGATCCGCGCGCTGTCGTTGGAAGGCCGGATGACGGTCTGCAACATGTCGATCGAAGCTGGCGCACGAGCGGGTCTCATCGCACCCGATGAGACGACGTTCGACTTCCTGCGTGGGCGACGTCATGCGCCGGGAGGAGTCGACTGGGACAATGCGGTTGCGTATTGGCGAACCCTGCCGAGCGATGCTGACGCGACGTACGACCGCGAGGTCGTCATCGACGCAACGCGGCTCTCGCCGTACGTCACCTGGGGCACCAATCCTGGCCAGGCGCTGCCTCTTGACGCGTCGGTACCCGACCCGACGAGCTTCAACGACCCGGCCGATCGTGATGCGGCGACCCGGGCGCTGGCCTACATGGGCCTCACGGCCGGTGTGCCGCTGCGAGACATCGCGATCGACACGGTCTTCCTCGGCTCGTGCACCAACGGGCGACTGGAGGACCTCAGGGCAGCCGCTGACGTCCTGCGCGGCCGCCGGGTCCACGCCGGTGTCCGGGCCCTGGCCGTGCCTGGCTCGATGAGCGTCAAGGCGGCTGCGGAAGGGGAGGGGCTCGACCAGGTCTTCCGCGATGCGGGCTTCGAGTGGCGCAGCGCCGGCTGCTCGATGTGCCTGGGTATGAATCCCGATCAACTGGCTCCAGGTCAGCGCAGTGCGTCGACCTCCAATCGGAATTTCGAAGGCCGGCAGGGGATCGGTGGTCGTACGCACCTGGTGTCCCCGGCGGTCGCCGCAGCCAGTGCCGTCACCGGCCGGCTGACGAGCCCCGCCGACCTGACCTAGACCACTCAAGGAGCCACCGTGCAGTCGATCACCGTGCTCACCGGACGGGCCGTTCCGTTGCGCCGCTCCGACGTCGACACCGACCAGATCATCCCGAGCGACTGGCTCAAGCGTGTCGAGCGCTCCGGGTTCGGCGCCGGCTTGTTCGCTCAGTGGCGCAGCGAGCCCGGATTCGTCCTCGACGATCCGCGGTACGCCGGCGCGTCAGTGCTCGTCGCGGGACGCAACTTCGGCACCGGGTCGTCTCGCGAGCATGCGGTGTGGGCGCTCGAAGACTTCGGCTTCCGCGCGGTGGTATCGCCCAAGTTCGCCGACATCTTCCGCAACAACTGCACCAAGGTCGGAGTGGTGCCGGTGGAGATCGACGATGCCGACGTGGAGCGGATCTGGGCGGCCGTAGAAGCCGACCCGACTACCGACATCGTGGTGGATGTGGACGCGCGACGGGTGCGCTGCGCCCCGGCAGGCGTCGACCTTCCGTTTGTCCTCGACGACTTCACGCGATGGCGGCTGATGGAGGGCCTCGACGACATCGGTCTAACCCTGCGACACGCGGACGCCATTGCGCACTACGAGAGTCTTCGATCGTCCTGGCGACCGAGGACGTTGGCATGATTGACAGGTGACGGACGCCGAGAGCGAAGACGAGGCCCAGCTCTTCGTCGACCTGTCCGGACGGTTGCGGGACGCGCACCGGATGCTGGCCACGCTCGACGTCGACGACGACGCCAGGGCCGTCCTCGTGCGACGGCTCATCGCTGTCACCGACGCCTCGAAGCATGATCTCCGACGTGCCTCGGAGCGGCTTGATCAGTTGCTGAACGACGTCGACAGCGGGGCCGGATCACCGGGGTGAGGCCGGAATCCGCTGGGGCGCAGCCCCATCGGTGAGACGCGCAGATGGACGATCTGGAGCCGATGGTCCAGAAGCCTTGCGACACAAGGGAAATGCTGGCGTCCGGTCGTTGTGTCGGAGGCTTTCGCCCCATAGGTTACGAGCCGTCGACGCGCCGTGCCTCGACACCGTCCGGAGGTGTGCACAGGTGAACAAGTCAGAGCTCATCGAGGCCGTCAGTGGCGAGCTCGGGAGCCGGGCCGTTGCGGTCAAGGCTGTCGATGCTGTACTCGAGTCGATCATGAGGTCGGTAGCAAGCGGCGAGCGCGTCGGCATCGTCGGTTTCGGCACCTTCGAAAAGCGTGAGCGCAGTGCGCGCACCGCCCGCAACATCCGCACGGGTGCCACGATCAAGGTTAAGGCCACGTCGGTGCCCGGCTTCCGCGCAGGCGCCGGCTTCAAGGAGATGGTGGCCGGCGGAGGCAAGAAGAAGGCTGCCGCCAAGCCCGCTGCCAAGAAGGCGGCAGCCAAGCCGGCCGCGAAGGCGACAGTGAAGAAGGCGGCAGCCAAGCCCGCGGCTAAGAAGACGGTCAAGAAGGCTGCACCGAAGAAGGCTGCACCGAAGAAGGCTGCACCGAAGAAGGCTGGCAAGAAGAAGTAACGCAGGGAGTCGCCGAGGGGGTCTCGCGGACGCGGGGCCCCCTCGCGCAGACCTCTAGTCGGCGACGTCCGACGGAGTCAGCCGCGACTCGTAGAACGCGTCGACGCACGTCGAGCCGTTGAAAGACAGCACCCAGGCGCTTCCCTTGCGGCAGGGAAGACTGCGCGGCACGGCCACCTTGTCCTGGGTGGCCAGGCGGTCGATGAGGTCAGGAATCACTCCACCCTGGCTGCACAGCACGGTGGGACGACCCGTTGCGGCGGTCTCTCGCAGATGGGCGAGCGCGTCGTCCCTGTGCGCCGGATAGGCATCCTCGGAGATCACCGGGTCGTAGTCGACGGCGACACCGAGGGCATCGGCCAGCGGACGTGCGGTCTGGATGCACCGGGTCACATCAGCGCTCACCACACGCTCTACGCCGAAGCACTGCAGCACGTCAGCTGCTGCTCGGGCCTGTTCCCGGCCGAGGTCGTCGAGCGGGCGATCGACGTCGTCGCCGGCCCACGTCGATCGGCTGCCCGCACTGCCGTGCCGGAGCAGCACCACTGTCGTCGTCTCCGGCGAGCCGTCGCAGAACCGATCGAGCGGGAGCAGGTCCCGTGGGTACGACAGCATCCCCCGAGCAGCACCGACGTCGAGCCAGCGCACCTCGTCGATCTCTCGATTCGGCATGAAGCTGCCCCCGCCGGCTTTCGCGGCCCAGTAGCGCACCCGCTTGTGCTGCCCAGAGGACTGCACGTAGTCGAGGTCGGTGAGAAACCGACCGAGGGACGCGTGCTGGCCGGTCTCCTCACCTACTTCTCGGACCGCGCATCGGGCGAGGTGTTCGCCGGGCTCGAGCTTTCCTTTGGGCAGTGTCCAGTCGTCGTACCTCGGTCGGTGCACGACTGCAACTTCCGGGCCGCCCGGACCGGGCCGCCACAGCACCGCCCCGGCAGCAAGGACGTCCGGCACCTCCATCATCTGGTCAGCCAGCCGTGAATCCGCTTGCGGTCGACGTCGGGCCACATCGAGAGCAGGCTTGCCTGGGTCTTGAGGGCAGCATGGCGCTCTCGCTCGACGAGCTGGCCCGCCACGAGACCGAGCGCCCCGTCCTCGGGGTGTGCCGCAGCGATCTCGAGGATGAAGTCAGTAGCCACCGCGCCGTCCTGCATCTCGCCGAGAACGGTCTGGACCGAAGCGCACGCTTTCCCAAGCCGTTCCGCCGGAGCACCGAGCACAGGAGCGCACGCTTCTGCTGCGTACCGAGCACGCTTGGCGAGAATTCGGGTCCGGTGGAACCGCTCGGCCGCGTCGCCGGCTCGTAGGCGCCGTGCCGACCTGGCCAGTTGGTTCCAAGCGACCGCGACGAGCGGCGGGAGGGTCTCGGCGGCGGGCATCGCCGAAGTGGCAGTCAGCGGAGGGACTTGCGCGGCACGGAAGAGCTCGTCGACCACGGCGACGTATCGAGCAGACCGCAGCGCGATGCCGACCCTCGCCGCGGCGTCTACCTGGCGTCTGGCCAGCTCGTCGAGCAGCAGCCCGACGGGCCCGGGAGCGAGCGAGGCACCTGGTTGCACAGCGATGGCAGCAATGCGCTCGGCAAGCACTTCGAGGTCCCGAGACGCTCCGAGGTCGTCGGCTAGCCACGAGAGCTCGTCGCGCAGCCGGGTGGCCCACTCCGCGCTGACCAGAGGACCGAACGTGTTGAGCTCGCTGCGCATGCGGCGACACGCAACGCGCATCTGGTGGACGGAGTCATCAACGCCGCGACGGACGCCTGCGTCGGCGAGGATGAGTCGACGTACGTTCATCCGCAGCGACTGAGTGACCAGATCTCCAGCGGGGTCGCTACGGCGCACCGAGGTGGCTAGCGGCAGATCCGGGGCGGCAGCGGCCAACGGCCCCAGCGCTCGGATCGCCTTGGGCACGAACTTCCCGGCGACCGCGCCGGCACTGCCGATGGTCGACCCGAGCCACTGCAACTCCGCCGACTCCGGACCTTCGATCTCGATCTCGCGGAACCGTGCGACGACTCTTCGGCCCTCGAGCACCGACACGGTGTCATCGACCAGCTCGCCTAGCTCGACTCCGGCCTCCCCGGTGAGCCGGTAGGGACGCCGCTGGGTGCGCAGGACAGCAACGGGTGCAATGGCGGCGCCCCGCGTCCACACCGTCAGCAGGTCCAGGATCTCGTCTGGTACCGACGTGGCCGCTCCGACGACGTCGATCTCCTCGCGGGCATTCGCCCCAGCGCTCGGCAAGGGGAACTTGAGGGTCCAGCGGGAGGGCCTCTCACCCGTCCGATGCCGGAGGGTGATGCCTTCCCGCGCTAGTCGTAGGTCGGCGACGTCGTAGTAGGTGGCTCGGAGATCAAGCGGCGGCATCGGCTGGGCCCCCAGCACACCCGCGGCCGCGTCGGTGAGGGGCGGGAGGGCGAAAAGGCCGTGCACCGTGAACTTGCGCTCGACCTCAACTGCCACTGGATGCTCGCAGCCGACCGAGGCGGATCAGGGCCGCCTGGTGGTCGAGGCGGGCGGACGAGTCGGCACGTCCTGCTGAGTTGCGGTGCCACTCCCCGTCGCTGCGGAGCTCCCAGGCTCGAGTTGTCTCCGCCATGGCCTGGTCGAGGATGAGGTCGAGCTGCTGCTGGCTCGCGGCGTCAGCGACGCGGACCATGACTTCGACCCGCCGGTCGAGGTTGCGGTGCATCATGTCGGCGCTGCCGAGCCAATGCTCGGGTGTGCCTCCGTTGGAGAATCGGAATATCCGCGAGTGCTCAAGGAATCGGCCGAGGATGGAGCGCACTCGGATCGTTTCCGACAGGCCTGGTACGCCGGGTCGCACCGCGCAGATCCCGCGCACCACGAGGTCGACCGGCACTCCGGCCTGCGAGGCTCCGTAGATGGCGTCGACGATCTGCTCGTCGACGATGCTGTTGGCCTTCATGGTGATGCTGGCTGGTCGGCCCCGCTCTTGATGCGAAACCTCACGATCGATCATCTGCAGCATGGATGAGCGGACCGAGTGAGGGGCCACCAGCAGCGTGCCGTAGTCGGTGTGCTTGGAATACCCGGTGAGGTAGTTGAACAAGTCGGTGAGGTCGGCCCCAATCCGCTCGTCCGCGGTGAGCAGCCCAACGTCTTCATACAGTCGGGCTGTCTTGGGGTTGTAGTTGCCAGTGCCAATGTGGGCGTAGCGTCGGAGCGTGCCCTTCTCTTGACGGACGACGAGCGCGGTCTTGCAGTGAGTCTTGAGCCCGAGGACGCCGTAGACCACGTGACAGCCGGCCCGCTCCAATGCTCGGGCCCAGCGGATGTTCGCCTGCTCGTCGAACCGGGCCTGAATCTCGACCAGAGCGACGACCTGCTTACCGGCCTCCGCCGCGTCGATGAGCGCATCGACGATGGGGAGTCTCCGCTCGTGCGGTAGAGGGTCTGCTTGATGGCCAACACGTGCGGGTCGGCGGCGGCCTGCTCGATGAATCGCTGCACGCTGGTGGTGAACGAGTCGTACGGGTGATGCACCACGATGTCGCCCTCGCGCAGCGAGGCGAAGATGTCCGCAGCCGTGCCATCCGACTCGATGAGCCTTGGATGTGATGTCGAGACGAATGCTTCGTCCTTGAGGTCCGGACGGTCGAGCTCGTGGAGGACGAGCAGCCCGCTGAGGTCCAACAGACCGCGCACGCTGTGCACCTGCGACTCGGTGACATCGAGCTCGCGCATGAGCAGCTCAAGTACGCGGGGGGCGATCGACTCCTCAACCTCCAGCCGCACGGCTGGCCCGAATCGCCGGCGCAGCAGCTCTCGCTCCAGAGCCTGGAGGAGGTCTTCCGCCTCGTCCTCGTCAACGTCGAGATCGGCGTTTCGGGTCACTCGGAATGCATGGTGCTCGATGATGTCCATACCAGGGAACAGCTGCTGCAGGTTCGCGGCGATCAGGTCTTCGAGAGGCAGGAAATCGTCGTCGCCGACAGAGACGAAGCGCGGTAACAACGGCGGCACCTTGACCCGAGCGAAGTGCTCGACGCCAGTCGAGGGATCGCAGACGAGTACCGCGAGATTGAGAGACAGCCCCGAGATGTAGGGGAACGGGTGACCCGGGTCGAGGGCGAGCGGCGTGAGCACTGGGAAGACCTTTGACCGGAAGAGCTCGTGCAGAGGTGCCTGTCGGGTTTCGTCGAGCTCCTCCCACCGGAAAATGTCGATACCGGCTTTGGCCAGCTCAGGTTGGACGAAATCGGTGAAGCACCGAGCGTGCTGCTCGACGAGCGGGGTTGCGTACTTGGCGATGAGCTCGAGCTGCTCGCGGGCGGACAGTCCGTCTGCTGATCGCACACCGAGACCCGTGGCGAGTCGGCGCTGCAGGCCGGCCACCCGGACCATGAAGAACTCGTCGAGGTTGCTGGCGAAGATTGCTAGGAACTTCACCCGTTCGAGCAATGGAGTGGCGGGGTCCTCAGCGAGCTCGAGAACTCGGGCGTTGAAGCGCAGCCAGGAGACCTCGCGGTTGAGGTACCGGTCCTCCGGCAGGTCGGACACCGCGTTCGGCCGGGTGTCACTCACCGGCTCGATTGTCGACGAACCTGCTTCGGCGTCTCGGGGAGTCGGTGGGGTCATTCGCTCATGATCGTCGATCGATTGTGTAGTGAGGAAGAACCGGGGGTTACCAGAAGGTGAACGAAGCCATCAGAGGGTTGCCAGGTTGATCGACGAGACTGCTCGCCCCTCGCCCTCGCCGTCGACCTCGAAGCGGACCCGCTGCCCGAACTGCAGCTTGCGCAGACCCGAAGCCGAGAACGCCGCCGCCGGCAGCGGGAAGACCGTGCCGTCGTCGAGGATCACCGACCCTGAGCGGGTCTCCTCGCTGAACTCCTTGACTGTGCCTTGCATGTCACCTCCCTGACTTCGTGCCCATCTCGCCAGTCGTGAGCATAACGGCCGCGGTCGTGCGCGGACCGACCCCGAGGAGCAGGGCGGCGTCGAGATCCGCAGGTGTGTCCACGTCGAGTCGCAGGCGCTCAAGGCCGTCTGTGTCGAGCTGCCGGGCTCCGGTCTGCAGGTGATCCGATCGTGACGCCACGCCGTACCGGGGAGCGAGCTCGCATCCGGCGCCCGCCGTGAGCATGGTCGTCCCGTCACCCCGCCGGTCCGGAAGGACCGCTCGTGGGTGCTCTGCTGCTCGGTCAAGTGCGACAGCGAGAGTCGCGGCGTCGGCGCACGGCAGGTCACCCGACAACGCACAGATGCCACTGCGCGGCCACATCACCCGAGCCAGCCGCGCCGTCCCTGACAGCGCGTCGTTGAGTCCTGAGTCGGTCACGTCCGCGACGATCCGCGCCCCGAGCGCCTCCAGGGATGCGGCTGCGCGAAGGTCATTGGTAACCACCAGGACTGCTGCCACCGACGGGGTGTCGATTGCCGCGGACACCACATCGCCAACCATGGCCAGGGCCAGGTCTGCTCGCGCGACGCCGGAACGGTCCACCAGGCGGCTTTTCGCGGTGTGCAGTTCTTTGACCGGTACCACGACGACCCAGCTCGTTTCCGCAGCCATGGATTTGACCTTATCTGCGGCCCACGACGTCGCCTCGACCGTTGAGGCTCGACAGTCCCCCGCCATACGGAGAGGATCGGGCATCATCGAGCGAGGGGGTCCGACCGCGTGGAGCCGTGGTATCGCCTGGCTATCTGCGTCGCGAAGCCCTGGGTTGTGCTGCTGTTTCGCCGTGACTACCGGGGCCAGGAGCACATCCCGCGCAGTGGCGGATGCGTGGTGGCCGTCAACCACATCTCCTACGCGGATCCGATAGTCGCGGGGATCTTCGTGCATGACGCCGGCCGGCGACCCCGCTTCCTCGGAAAGGCATCAGTGTTCCGCGTGCCAGTGACCGGGCGGATCATTCGAGGTGCTCGGCAGATCCCGGTTTACCGGGAGAGTGCTGACGCCGCCATGGCGCTGTCAGCTGCGGTAGCGGCGGTGCGCGGTGGCGAGTGCGTTGTCCTCTACCCGGAAGGCACCGTGACCAAGGATCCGGACTACTGGCCGATGCTCAGCAAGACCGGAGTGGCCCGGATCGCGTTGGCGACGGGCGCCCCCGTGATCCCCGTAGCGCAGTGGGGCGCCCAGCACTTCCTCGGCAGGTCCGGCCGTCCGCGATTCGGTCTGCGTCGTACCAGAGCTGTCGTGCTGGCCGGCGCGCCGGTCAACCTCGACCCCTGGCGAGATCGCGAGCTCACCGCGCAGACGTTGCGCGCGGCGACCGATGCGGTCATGCGCGAGGTCCGGAGTCTCCTCGGCGAGATTCGCAGCGAGACGCCGCCTGACGCGTTCTACCCGCCGCAGTCGGCCGCGCCCGACGGTGCTGCACGGAGCTCGGCGTGACGCGCGCCGCAGTGTTCGGGACCGGGTCCTGGGGCACGGCGTTCGCAGCGGTGATGGCTGACGCCGGCACGGACACCATGCTGTGGGCCCGGCGGCCCGAGCTCGCGCTGTCGGTCAACGAGCGCCATGAGAATCCCGACTACCTCGCGGGCGTGTCTCTGCCCGAGTCGCTGCGCGCGACCTCGGATCCCGAGGAGGCTCTCAGCGGCGCGGATTTCGTGGTTCTGGCGATCCCCTCGCAGACCCTTCGCGACAACCTTGCCGCGTGGCGGTCGATGGTGCCCCCCAACGCCGTACTCGTCTCGCTGATGAAGGGGATCGAGCTCGGCACGACCAAGCGGATGAGCGAGGTCATCGCCGAGGTGGGTGATGTTGATGTCGATCGGATCGCGGTGGTGTCAGGCCCCAACTTGGCCAAGGAGATTGCGCAGCGGCAACCTGCGGCCACCGTGGTCGCCTGCAGAGACTTCGAGGTTGCGGAGCGATTGCAGGCGGCCAGCCTGACGCGCTACTTCCGGCCGTATACCAACATCGACGTCGTGGGATGCGAGCTCGGGGGAGCGGTGAAGAACGTGATCGCCCTCGCGTGCGGGATGGCCGAAGGCATGGGGTTCGGCGACAACACGAAGGCTTCGCTCATCACGCGCGGCCTCGCTGAGATGTCGCGGCTTGGAGTCGCTCTGGGCGCTGATCCACTGACGTTCGCCGGACTCGCGGGCCTGGGTGACCTCAGTGCGACCTGCACAAGTCCACTGTCGCGCAATCGCACTGTGGGGGAGCAGCTAGGACGGGGTCGCAGCCTGGACCAGATCATCGGCGAGATGCGGATGGTCGCGGAGGGGGTCAAGTCGTCCCGCTCGATACTCGACCTGGCGCAAAAGCACGACGTCGACATGCCCATCGCCGAGCAGGTCGTCCACGTCGTCCACGATGGGATGTCGCCCCAGGACATGCTGCGCAATCTGATGTCGCGCGAAGCCAAGGCAGAATGACCTGGTGACCGAGCCCCGCGACCTTGCCGATGTAGCCGGATCCGATCAGCAGCGAGGGCGCGCTTTCGCCACCAGAGCGGTGCACCTGCCACCCCCGCGGGTTCCGGCGCAGCCTCCCGTCGGCCTGCCGATCTACCGCACCGCGGTGTTCGAGTTCGAGACCATGCAGGCCTACAGCGATGTGCTCGGTGGGCGCGAGGACGGATACGTCTACTCCCGCGTGGACAACCCGACGAGCGACGCATTCGCAGCGTCAGTGGCCGACCTCGAAGGAGCAGAGGCAGGACAGCCGTTCGCCTCTGGCATGGCCGCGATCTCAACGACCCTGCTCGCTCTGCTGCGCGCGGGCGATCACGTCGTCGCCCAGGCGGACCTCTATGGCGGGACGTTCTCGATCCTGACCTCAGTCCTGCCGCGGTTCGGCATCACAGCCACGCTGATCCCGGGCGGTGACGTCGAGGCCATGGCTGGCGCGATCCGGTCGGAGACCGCACTGGTCTACGCCGAGACGATCGCCAACCCGACGATGTCAGTGGCCGACCTGCCCGGTCTCGCAGCTGCGGCCCGCAGCGCTGGTCTCCCGCTCGTCGTCGACTCCACCTTCGCCACCCCCGTCATCTGCCGACCGGTCGAGTGGGGGGCAGACCTCGTAGTGCACTCGGCGACGAAGTACATCGGCGGACACAGCGACTCCACCGGCGGCGTTGTCGTGGGTCGATCGGACCTCGTCGCCAGAGTGCGTGCGCTGCGGGCGGAGCTGGGTGGGATGCTCTCGCCCGACGAGGCGTTCCTGCTCCGCCGCGGGCTGCAGACGATGCCGCTGCGCGTGGAGAGGCACAGCGCATCGGCCCTTGCTCTCGCGACGGCCATGGCGCAGCATCCCGGCGTGGAGTCGGTCCGGCACCCGGGGCTCACCTCGCATCCCGATCACGCCCTCGCTGGCAAGCTGTTCTCGGCAGGCGATGCCGGGAGCACCCTCTACGGAGGGTGTGTGCTGGTGACCCCCCGCGGCGGACGCGCGGCGGGGATGAAGCTCTGCGACTCGCTCGAGCTCGGCTCGGTCGCGACGAGCCTCGGCGGCACCCACACGGTCGTTAGTCACGTGCCGTCCACCACGCATCGTCAACTCGACGATGCTGCTCTCGCCGCTGCAGGAATCGGTGCGGGAGCGGTGCGCGTCAGCGTCGGGCTCGAGGACCCGGGTGACATCATCGCCGACTTCACCCGCGCCCTGGACGCTTTGTGACCCGTCGTACCCGCATTGCCGTAGTCTTCGGCGGCCGAAGCACGGAGCACTCGATCTCGTGTGTCTCGGCAGGCAGCGTGCTCGCAGCCTTGGACCCCGAGCGGTACGACGTGGTCGCGATCGGCATCACGGCGGACGGTCACTGGGTGCTAGCTCCGGAGGACTTCAAGGCGCTGGAACCGCACGATGGCAACCTGCCCTCGATCGTCGATGGAAGTGGCGCGTCCGTGGCGCTGGCCGGCGATCCGAGCGTCGACGGGCTGGTCGTCCTGTCACCCGGCGACGGCCCGCTCACCCTCGCTGGCGTTGATGTGGTCTTCCCGCTGCTCCACGGCCCGTTCGGCGAGGACGGGACTGTGCAGGGGCTGCTCGAGCTCGCCGGACTGCCCTACGTCGGCAGCGGGGTGCTGGCAAGCGCGGTCAGCATGGACAAGGAGTACATGAAGCTCGTGCTGGCTGCTCGCGGGCTGCCAGTGGGGCCCTACGTTGCGCTGCGCGCGGAGGATGCTGACCGCGCTCTTGACGCAGTGGCTCATCTGGGCTGGCCAGTCTTCGTCAAGCCAGCTCGGGGTGGGTCGAGTATCGGCATCAGCCGGGTCGACGACGCAAGCGGACTCCTCGTCGCACTTGAGATCGCCTGGGCGCACGACCCGAAAGCTCTCGTCGAAGCGGCAGTGTCCGGCCGGGAGATCGAGTGCGGAGTGCTGGCCGGCATCGGCGGGGCGCCGCCCGACGCGAGCCTCCCCGCCGAGGTGCGGGTCACCACGGGCGGGTTCTACGACTTCAACGCCAAGTACCTCGATGACGCCACGGAGTTCGACATTCCCGCCCTGCTCCCCGATGACGTCACGAGACAAGTGCGGGACCTTGCGTGCCGCACGTTCATCGCGGTGGATGCCGAAGGTCTGGCCCGCGTCGACTTCTTCCTGCAGCCCGACGGCGAGCTCCTCGTCAACGAGCTCAACACGATGCCGGGGTTCACACCGCAGTCGATGTTCCCCCGCATGTGGGCGGCGACGGGGCTCGACTACCCGGCCCTGATCGATCGGCTGGTGCGCACGGCGCTGGTTGACGGAACCGGCTTGCGCTGAGGCAGTTCGTCCCCTTTGGACACTCAGCAGGAGATCACCGGCCTTCGTCGAATGCAGGTAACACGAAGGTGATCCCAGCCCGGAGGTAATCCCATGACCCGCCGCACGCTCGTCCCCGTCGCCGCTTTCGGCATCCTCGCCGCCGCGCTCGGACTGCCGGCCGATGCCGCTCCGAAGCCCATCACCAAGACCTACTCGGTCAACGTGCTGCCCTTCCCCAACGCGCAGTGGGGCGTGGCCTGCCAGGAGAAGAGCCCCATCCCCAGCGACCACCACGAGGCCTTCAAGGCTCCTGCGGCGGGCACCCTCAAAGTCGTGATCTCCGGGTTCCAGGGTGACTTCGACGGGGCGATCGTCGACCCCAAGGGCAAGTACCTCGCGGCGAGCGACAACGCGGCGGCGACCCCGAACACCTCCCCGGGTGTCAAGGAGACGATCACCTACAAGATCAAGAAGCCGCAGGAAGTCGTCATCCGCGTGTGCAACTTCGCCGCCACGCCGAACGCCTCGGTGACGTACACGTTCACCTTCAAGTAACCGCGCTCAGAGAGGCTGGGCCTGCTTCACCGCATCGGTGAGCAGGCTCAGCAGCTCCGCCGGGTACTTCCGTGGGATCGTCACCTCCACGTTGACGATGGCGCGTGGCAGGCTGAACACCACAGCGCCGGATCGCTCCTCGGCGAACCAAGCCACGTCATTGATCGCTAGCAGCGGGTCGCCGGGTGTGAAGCGGCCGCTCAGCGGCGCTCCGCAGACCACCACGACCGCTGGGTCGCCGTACGCCGCCACGCCAGGGCGATCGACGTTCGTGGCCCGACGGCTCAGGTCGCCCAGCTCATCGGGCAGACCATCGTTGAACCGTCGGCACGCTGCTGCCGTCGATGCTGACACTCCCGCGTCGTCGAGGCGAACAACACTTGCGCTGCGTGACAACCACGAGCCGACCCCGACTCCGACGGCGACTGTGACAAGGACGAGGGCGGCAGCCGGGGCGCTATGACGCCACCGGACCACCGCCCTCACCGCGTGAGATGACGTGGGCGCTGCCCGTTACAGATGAACGACCGGGCAGGTCAGGGTGCGCGTGATGCCGTCCACGGACTGCACGCGCGCCACCACCAGCTTGCCGAGCTCGTCGACGTTGCGCGCCTCAGCCCGCACGATGACGTCGTACGGACCCGTGACGTCCTCAGCCTGGGTGACGCCCTTGATCTCGGCGATCGCCTTGGCGACGTGGGCGGCTTTGCCCACCTCGGTCTGAATCAGGATGTAGGCCTGGACGACCATCTGACACCGCCCTTACGGCTCGAGCTCACGGGAATGAGGAAGCGCAGCGAAACCTACACGACGTCCGTCGGAGGGCGCTCATCGTCGTCACGTCCCTTCCCGCTCTGGGCAACACGCACCGCCCACCACACCAGCGGCACCTGGAGGGGCAAACGCAGCCACGCTGCTGTCCCAGACCCGGCGAACGACCCAGACCCGGCGAACGAGCCGGACCCTGTCGACCCGCCATCCACCGCGTACTGGATGTTGGCTGGGAACACCGCGACGAACAGCCCAGCCGTGGCCCAGCCGCCACAGCGTCGAGTGCGCGGGGCCGCGACCAATCCGGCGCAGATCAGCTCGGCCAGGCCACTGGCGTAGGTGATCGTCCGTGTCGCTGGAAGCACCGTCGGAACGATCCGGTCGTAGGTGGCCGGATGCACGAAGTGGTTCACACCGGCACCGGCGAGGAGAAGGGCGAGGAGGTACGGCGAGGCCAGGTGAAGACACGTGCGGGCGGAGGCCACCCGGCCATTCTCGCCGGTCGGCGCTAGGGTCGCGCTTTTCGATGAGAGGAGACGGGCGATCGAGGCGCGGTTGATGGGCTCACTGTGCGCTCTCGGCGCGGCTACGTCGTTCGGTGCCAACGTCGTCACTCAGCGCAGTCTGGCCCGAGCGCAGCTACCGGTAACCACGGCGCTGGGTGTGCGGTTTGGCATCGCGTCGGTCCTGCTCTTTGCCGTTCTCGCGCTGCGGCGGGAGCCGCTGCGCCCGGTCGCCGGCGAGCGGATGCGGGCTGCCCTGTTGGGCATTGTCGGCTACGCAACGGAGGCCGGGGTGTTCTACCTCGCGCTGGGTGAGGGGAGCGCGGGGGCCGTCGCTCTGCTGTTCTACGCCTACCCGTCGCTTGTCGTGCTGATCGAGGTCGCACTCCGGGATCGAGGCCTGACTGTCCGCCTCGCGGTGTCACTCGGGCTGGCCAGCACCGGTGCAGTCCTGGTCGTCGTTGCCGGTGGCGAGATCTCTATCTCGGCGACGGGGGTCGCTCTCGCCCTGGCCTCAGCGTGCTGCTTCTCGGTGTACCTCGTCGCGAGCAACCGGCTGATCCGCCGGAGTCCGGCGCTGCCTATCGGGGCATGGGTGGCCGGCGGCGCATCCGTGGCACTGCTCGTGGTGGGCGCGGCGACGGCCGGGATCGCGGTGCCCCGGGACACCGTGGGGCGGCTGTTGCTGAGCGGGCTGACGACGGCGGTGGCCTTCGCGCTGCTCTACGCCGCGTTGCCTCTCCTGGGTGCTGGGCCCACAGCGGTGGTCATGACCATGGAGGCCTTCGTCGCAGTAACCCTCGGGGCGCTGCTGCTGGGGGAACCCATCGCCGCAACCCAGCTGATCGGGGGCGTCGGCATCGTGGCCGGTGCGGCGCTCGTCGCGACCGGGACTGCTAAGGCCCCGGCTGCCCCGTGAGACAGATCCGTGAGACAGACATGAACAAGCCCCGTCCGCGTTGGCTGCCGGACGGGGCTTGTTCGAAGTCGGGACTACTTCTTCGCGGGGGTGAACGTCCACTTCATGTCGCAGGTGGGCGTGCCAGCGAAGTTCTGCGACGCGAGGGTGTACTTGCCCGCGGCCTTGATCTTGACCTTGACGGTCTCCAGGGTCTCGGGGGTGCCGCCGTCGGTGCAGCCGAGCATCCGGCCCTTGCTGTCGAGGATGGCGACGGACCAGTCGAGAGCGGTCGTGGAGACCATCTTCAGCTCGAGCGAGCCGGGGCCCTTGATGTCGACAACCTTGGAGTGGCGAGCCTGGGGGATGGTCGGCACGCAGGTGGTGCCGGCGATCGGGGTCGGGTCCGGAACTGCCGAGGCGGTGTACGTCTCGCCCTGAGGAGCGGCGGGGGCGGCGCCAGCCGGAAGGGTGAGGGCGGCAGCAGCAGCGGCGGTGACCGCGAGGACGACGGTGCGCTTCATGTGGTGGGGCCCCTTATCAGCGGTGGAGGTGTGTTGTAGGTAGCAACGACGGACGTAGTGCGGCGGTGACGGGCAACAGGCGAGTTTTCTCGTGCAGGAGAGGGATTCGACCGAACCGGCGAGACTCCTGCTGACTCGTTGTAGGACATCTCTCGCATTTCGGCCGGACATACCTCGCATTTCGGGCATCGGTATCGTCGCGTGGTGGAAAAAAAGTCTTTGCTGGTCGGGGATGTCGGCGAGTTTGGGCTCATCGAGCGGATCACCGCGGGCTTCTCGGGTAGCCGGGACGTGCTCCTCGGGCCCGGCGACGACGCCGCGCTCGTGGCCACGACGGACGGCTCTGTCGTCGTCACGACCGACCTCTTGGTCGAAGGCCGCCACTTTCGGCTCGACTGGTCCACGCCGTACGACGTCGGACGCAAGGCTGCCGCGCAGAGCCTGGCGGATGTGGCCGCAATGGGTGCCCGCCCGACGGCACTGCTCGTCGGGTTCGCGGCGCCTCCTCACCTGCCCGTGGAGGTGGCCGAGGACATCGCTGCCGGGCTTGCCGCGGAGTGCCGGGGGATCGGCTGCTCGGTGGTCGGCGGGGACGTCGTACGGGCAGATGCGCTGCTGCTCGCGGTGACGGCTCTCGGCGCCCTCGACGGTCGGGCTGCGGTCCGTCGCGACGGCGCCCAGGAAGGGGACCGCATCGTCGTCGCCGGCTCGCTGGGCGGCTCGGCTGCCGGCCTCGCCGCATTCACCGGAGGGGAGGCATCGGCCGCCCCGGCCGAGCTGCTCGCCACCCACCGTCGTCCGTCACCGCCGTACGCCGCTGGCCCGCTTCTCAACGAGGCGGGCGCCACTGCCATGGTCGACTCCTCTGACGGGTTCGCCGCGGACCTGGACCACGTGCTGCGCGCCAGCGGAGTGGGCGCGGTGGTCGACGTCGCGCGGCTACCTCGCCACTCCGGCCTGGAGTCGCAGTGGGCAGCGAGCCACGGCGAGTCCGTCGTGACCGGCTGGGTTACCAGCGGCGGGGAGGACCACGCGCTCATCGCGACACTGCCTCCGACGGCATTCTCGGCAGCGGTCGAAGCGCTGGCGGCAGTCGGAATCCCGCTAGTCGAGGTGGGCGAGGTTGTGTCGGGTGCGGGCACTCGATGGACCGGCCTTCCCGAACGAGCGCCTGAGCCGGGTGGCTTCGACCACTTCGGAGCCGCCACATGACACGCCTTCGCGTGCTGTCGATCGCAGGCTCGGACTCCGGCGGCGGTGCCGGAATTCAGGCCGACCTCAAGACCATGCTCGCGCTCGGCGCGCACGGGATGAGTGCGGTGACTGCGATCACCGCGCAGAACTCGCGTGGGGTGCACGGGATCTGGCCGATCCCCGTCGAGGCGGTTCGCGCCCAGATCCGCGCGGTGCTCGACGATATGGGTGCAGACGCAGTCAAGGTCGGGATGCTCGGCTCCGCCGACGTGGCCGAAGCCGTGGCCGAGGAGATCTCTGGGCTGGGGGTCCCGATCGTGGTCGACCCGGTCTGCGCGTCGAAGCACGGGGACGCTCTGCTCGCCCCGGACGCACTGGACGTGCTGCGGCGCACGGTGTTGCCGCTCGCCACGGTGGTCACGCCGAACCTGGCGGAGGTTGCGCTGCTGACCGGTGTCGAGGTGCTGGGGGAGTCCGACCTGGCTGACGCGGCCCGCGCGGTGCGCGAGCTCGGATCGCAGTGGGCACTCGTCAAAGGCGGCCACCTCGCCGGCGACGCGGTGGACCTGCTCTGGGACGGGGTAACGGCCACGCCGTACGCCGTGGCGCGGCTCGACAACCGGCACACCCACGGCACCGGGTGCACCCTGTCGTCGGCGATGGCGGTCTTCCTCGCTCGCGGCGCGTCGATGCCGGACGCCGTAGGTCAGGCCAAGGACTACGTCACGCAGGCGATCGCGGCAGGTTTCGAGATGGGGTCTGGCGTCGGTCCGGTCGACCATGCCTGGGCATGGCGAAGGGCCGGTGGCTGAGCCACCGGCCCCTCTCTGCGCCTGACGCTAGGTGCTACTTGGCGGTGAAGACGTACTTGCCGGTGCCGGTGGCGCCGCCGAGGAAGTTGCAGACGATGATCTGGACCTCGCCAGCCTTCTTGGCCTTGTAGACGAGCTTCTCGACAACGGAGCCGGTGCTCATGTTGGTCGGGGTCACCGAGGCATTGTCGCCCTCGGCGAGCCGCTTGCCCTTGGCGTCCTGCAGCGCAATGTCCCAGTCGCCGATGAACCCGGTGACGTCGACCTTGAGCGTGCCGGGGCCGGTCAGCTTGACCGTCTCCAGGTGCTCGCTGCCCGGGAGGGACTCGCCCGAGCAGGCGACCGGCGCCAGCGGGTCGCTGGTCGCGCCGCTCAGCGGCACGGGGATGTTGACGGCGAAGGACTTCTCGACCGGCTTGGGCGCTGCGCCCGCGGGAGCGACGAGGGCGGCGATGCCGATACCGGCGGCGAGGGCGGGAACGAGGCGACGAGACATGTGGGCAAATCCTCCGAGGTTGGGTGGGTGTCTGTTCCCCTAACGCGCGAGTCGGCCTCGAGTGACGGGTCTACTCCCTCGGGACGAAGACCAGCGTCCGCTAGCCGCGGACGACTGTGCCGATGGCGTCCGCTAGCCGCGGACGACTTTGCCAGCCTTGATGCACGACGTGCAGACATTGAGCGTCTTGGGCGTGCGGCCGACCAGGGCGTGCAC
>Ga0136633_1001161_pt1 | contig 19596 bp, 19 predicted proteins | sample AntDrymeUQ832206_2_FD_105494 | JGI IMG/M metagenome (GOLD analysis project Ga0136633, IMG submission 105494) | Polar desert sand microbial communities from Dry Valleys, Antarctica - metaG UQ83 (22.06) | ecosystem: Environmental > Terrestrial > Soil > Desert | place: Antarctica: Dry Valley...
CCCGTGCTCGCTGGGATTGTGGTTCTGACGACGGGCGTCTTCTTTGCATTCATTGCCGCCCGTCAGTTGGGCTGATTGCTGATGTGCGCCGCGTCGCCGGTGAGCGGCCCTAATTGTGAACGGAGGCGAGGCCGGACTCCGACGTCTTGCGGCCATCGCCGCTGAGCGGCGCCAATCGTGAACGGAGCACGCGGCGAGACGCGTCGCGTCTGGATATCGCCGCTGAGCGGCGCGACACGAGCGCGGCGAAGGCCGTCTGACGCCCGGCGATCCGTCTCCTCTCAGATACCGCCGCTGAGCGGCGGAACGCAGGGACGGGCTACGCGTGGAGCGGGTTCACGCGCTCCGGATCGATCCCGAGCTCGGCGATGGCGCGCTTGAGCTCATCGGGCGTTGACTTGCCATCGAGGCACAGGCCGTGGAGCGCCGCGTAGGCGATGTGCTCGGCGTTGACCTCGAAGTGGGTCCGCAGCGCCTCACGCGTGTCGGAGCGACCGAAGCCATCGGTGCCGAGCACGGTGTAGGGCCGGTCAATCCAGCGGGTCACCATGTCGGGCACGGCCTTCATGTAATCCGTGGCGGCGACGATCGGTCCCTCGGTGGAATCCAGGCACTGGCGCACGTACGGGACCCGCTGCTCCGCGTCGGGATGGAGGCGGTTCCAGCGCTCGACGTCGAGCGCGTCGTTGCGCAGCTGCTGGAAGCTCGTGGCGCTCCAGATGTCCGCCGCGACGCCGAACTTCTCAGCCAGCAGGTCGCGGGCACGCAGCGCCTGGAGCAGGATCGGTCCTGAAGCGAGGATCTGCACCCGCCGCTCGCCGGTCTCGGCGACGCTGAATCGGTAGAGGCCGCGGAGCACGCCGTCCTCGGCGCCGTCGGGCTTGGCCGGCATGGCCCAGTTCTCGTTGTAGAGCGTGACGTAGTAGAAGACGTCCTCGCCCCGCGCGCCGTACATGCGGTCGATGCCCTCGCGCACGATGATCGCCAGCTCATAGGCGAAGGCCGGGTCATAGGCGAGGATGTTCGGCACGGTCGACGCAAGGACGTGGGAGTGTCCGTCGTCGTGCTGGAGACCCTCGCCGGTCAGCGTGGTGCGACCCGCGGTGGCGCCCATCATGAATCCGCGGCCGCGGGCATCGCCGAAGGCCCAGATCTGGTCGCCGGTGCGCTGGAAGCCGAACATCGAGTAGAAGGTGTAGAAGGGAACCATCGGCTCACGCCAGGTGGCGTACGCCGTGCCGGCAGCCTGGAAGGAGCTCATCGAGCCGGCCTCGGTGATGCCCTCCTCGAGGAGCTGGCCATCGGTCTTCTCGATGTAGCTCAGCAGCAGCTCCTTGTCGACCGGCGTGTAGCGCTGGCCGAGCGGGTTGTAGATGCCGACCTCCTTGAAGAGGGGATCCATGCCGAACGTGCGCGCTTCGTCCGGGATGATCGGCACGATGCGCTTGCCGATCTCCGGATCGCGGACGAGGTTGCGGACCAGGCGGCTGAAGGCCATCGTCGTGCTGGCCGGCCGGTCAGACCCGGCGAAGAACTCGGTGAACACGGTGCCCTCCGGTGCGGGCAGCGGCTTCGGCAGCACCACGCGCTTCGGGACCACGCCGCCCAGCGCCGCCCGCCGCTCGAGCATGTACTGGATCTCGGGCGCATCGGTCCCGGGGTGGTAGTACGGAGCCTCCTTGAGCTGGTCGTCCGGGATCGGCAGCTCGAGGCGGTCGCGGAAGATCTTGAGCTCGTCGGTGGTCAGCTTCTTGGCCTGGTGCGTGACGTTGCGGCCCTCGATCCCCGGGCCCAGTGTCCAGCCCTTCACCGTCTTGGCCAGGATCACCGTCGGCGCGCCCTTGTGTTCGACGGCCGCAGCGTAGGCTGCGTAGACCTTGCGGTAGTCGTGCCCGCCGCGTCGCAGCTTGGCGAGCTCGTCGTCACTGAGGTGCTCGACCATGGCGCGCAGGCGCGGATCGGGGCCGAAGAACCGCTCGCGGATCGTCGCGCCGTCGCTGACCGCCATGTGCTGGTAGTCGCCGTCGAGCGTGTCGTTCATCTTGGCGAGCAGGATGCCGTCCTTGTCGCGGGCCAGGAGGTCGTCCCACTCGCGGGCCCAGATGACCTTGACCACGTTCCAGCCGGCGCCCCGGAAGAGGGCCTCCAGCTCCTGGATGACCTTGCCATTGCCCCGGACCGGGCCATCGAGGCGCTGGAGGTTGCAGTTGATGACGAACGTGAGGTTGTCGAGACCCTCGCGAGCGGCCAGGCTCAATGCGCCGATCGACTCCGGCTCGTCCATCTCGCCGTCGCCGAGGTAGGCCCATACGCGCGAGTTGCTCGTATCGGCAATGCCGCGGGCGGCAAGGTAGCGGTTGAAGCGGGCCTGGTAGACGGCCGCCATCGGCGCGAGGCCCATGCTGACGGTCGGGAACTGCCAGAACTCGGGCATGAGTCGTGGATGCGGATAGCTCGAGAGGCCGATGTGATCGGTGAGTGCCTCGCGCCGGAAGTGGTCGAGGTTCTCCTCGTTCAGGCGTCCCTCGAGGAAGGCGCGCGCGTAGATGCCGGGAGCCGCGTGCCCCTGGAAGTAGATCTGGTCGCCGGGTCCCTCATCCGAGCCGCGGAAGAAGTGGTTGAAGCCGACCTCGTACAGGCTGGCGGCGCTGGCATACGTCGAGAGGTGCCCGCCAATGCCTTCGAACCTCGTGTTCGCGCGCAGCACCATGGCCAGCGCGTTCCAGCGGATCAGGCGCCGGATCTTGAGCTCCATCGCCTCATCGCCGGGGAAGTACGGCTCCTGCTCGGGGCTGATGGTGTTGATGTAGCGCGTCTGCGTGAGCGTGGGCAGGCCGACCTGCAGCTGTCGGGCGCGCTTCAGGAGCCTGTAGATAATGAAGCGTGCCCGGTCGGGCCCGGCCGCCTGCACCACGGCGTCGAGCGACTCCATCCACTCCTGCGTCTCGACCGGATCGATGTCCGGGAGCTGCTGCTTGAACTGGTCGAAGATCTCGTGCGTCGGCTGCTGCATATCGGGTCTATGGTAGCGACCGATGCGGATCGCTGACGACACCGGTCTTACCCCGTCAAGAGGAGGTATTCCGGATGCTCGGCGAGAGCCCGATCCACCCCGTCCTGCTCGCGACCGACCTCGCCGCCACGAAGGAATTTTGGCTTCGCGTGGATGGCATGGATCGTTGATCCCGGCACGAACGCCCTGGCCATCTCCCAGCTCAAGTAGCAACGGTCAGCGGTGCCGCATCTGGGGGTGGGAGCAAGCCGCCTGGGCCCTCGTTGACCCGTGGGGCGGGGCTAACGACAATCGGACGCGGTCGAAGGGCGGCTCCGTCGCGACGTGACCCGCGGCACGAGCAGACTGACATGGAGTCGGGGCTGCTTCGTCATTAGCCCCGTGGTGCGGGTCAGTCACCCGGTGGGAGAGACGCTCGTGGAACCCGACGTGGATGCCGCATACACGTCGGCACCGGCGTGGCCGTGGCATCATCGGACCGATGCGCACGATGTATCGAGCCGAGCCGCCCTGGCCGCACCGTGTCCTGATCCTCGGCGGCGGCTTCGCGGGGGTCGAGACGGCACGCCACCTCGAGAAACTGACTCGGCGCCGAGACGACATCGAGGTTTGGCTCGTCAGCCGCGAGAACTTCACGCTCTTCACGCCGCTCCTGCCTGAGGTCTGCTCTGGCATGCTCGAGCCGCGCCACTGTGTTACCGCCCTCCGCGCCCAGCTCCACCGACCGTCGAGCTGGGCGGTGACCGCGGACGTCGAGGAGATCGACCTGGACGCCAAACAGGTGACGGTGATGGGCGGCGACGGCCACCCGCATCGGCTCAATTACGACAGCCTGGTGATCGCGCTGGGTGGTGAGACCGCCACCTTCGGCATCAAGGGCATCAACGAGTACGCGATCGGCATGAAGACGCTCGCCGACGCGTTCGCGCTCCGCAACCGGATCATCGAGATGCTCGAGCGCGCGGAGCTCGAGACCGACGCGCACGAGCGGCAGGCGCAGCTCACCTTCGTGGTCGGCGGCGCGGGGTTCAGCGGCGTCGAAACGGCCGGCGAGATCGAGGACTTCATCCGCCGCGTGCGGCGCCGTTACTACGCGAAAATCGGCGTGGATGAGCCGCATGGGCACATCGTCGAGCTGGAGGACCGCGTCCTGCCCGAGATGCCGCCCGAGATGGGCGAGTACGCCGCGAAGGGCCTGCGCAAGCGCGGGTACGAGATCCACCTCGGTACCCCCATGAAGGAGGTGCGCGAGGACGGGGTCGTCATCGGCGAGGGGGAGTTCATCCCGTCTCGTACGGTGGTCTGGACCGGGGGCGTGCAGCCGTCGCCGGTGGTCAGGGAGTCGGGGATCGAGGTCGACAGGGCGGGCCGCGCGGCCACGCAGCCGACGATGGAAACGAGCCGGGCCGGTGTCTGGGCCATCGGTGACTGTGCGCGCATCCCAGATGTCCAGACCGATGGCGGCTACCACGCGCCGACCGCCCAGAACGCGGTGCGCGAGGCGAAACAACTGGCGCGCAACATCGTCGCAGCGATCGATCACCAGCCCGGAAACGTAGAGCCGTTCCGGTATCGGACCATCGGGACACTGGCCAGCATCGGCCACCACACCGGCGTCGGGGTGGTGTTCGGGATCAAGGTTCGCGGCCTCCTCGCCTGGTTCATGTGGCGCGGCTACTACTGGAGCCGGGTACCGGGGATCGGCGGCAAGGCACGCGTGGCGCTCGACTGGTTCCTCAACGCTCTCTTCGGCTCCGATCCGGTCCAGCTCAAGGTCGACTACGAGGGCGCGGCCGGGATGAGTCCATCCGGCAAGCGGCGCTCAGTGCCTCGACGGACCGATCCGCGCGCCTGATCCTTCGCTAGACTGCGCACGATGTCACGCGAAGAGCGCCGCAACTACGAGCGGATGATGCGCAACATGGAGAAGGGGCCGGCCCTGCCGCCGGCTGCCAAAGCGCGCGCCGAGCGAAACGCCCAGCGCCGAGCAGCCCGCACCACCGAACCACCGACCTTCGCCTTCACGCCGCGCTTCATCATCGTCTCGATGCTGATCGCGGTCGCGGCCGGCTACCTGGCATTCAGCCTCCAGTTCCCGAACATGCCCCTCGCCCTCTACGTAGGGCTGATCGTGACCGCCGTCGTGCTCGCGATCCAGGTCGGGATCCGGCTTCTCAGGCGTCGCGCAGCCGCGCGCTGAGCTGGCCCGCGGGCCGCTTGACCTGCGGTGCACAATGAGTGGCACACGCATCGCTGGGAGACCCGGGCATGGGCGATCATTCCCAAGACGATCACGGTCACGACCATGGCCATGACGAGCACCACGACCACGCTGACCACGACGAGCACGGCGGCTTCGCGGAGGGCCAGGAGGAAGAGGGACACACGCTCGAGAAGGACCACCGCGGCGATTTCGCGGAGGGCCAGCAGGCCGGCCATCCGAGTGTGCACGACGATCGGCGCGGCGACTTTGCCGAGGGCCAGGAGGCCGACGCGGGTCACGAGCATGCCGACGACCAACCCGACTTCGCGCGGGGCCAGGATCACGACGAGCACTGATTGGTGACTGCGTTTCCCATCACCGAGCAGCGCCGAAGGAGGTGCACGCCGCCGATCTGAATCGCCGTGCATCCGGCCGCCCAATGCGGTCGGCGTTCGAGCATCACCCGCACCGAGAGGGAACCTGCGCATGCTGACCGACGGCTTTGGAATCATGGTCGCCGAGACCATTGGCACCGCGATCCTGATCATCCTGGGCGACGGCGTCGTCGCCGGCGTCCTCCTCAACAAATCCAAGGCCCAGAATTCGGGCTGGATCGTGATCACCACCGGATGGGCACTGGCCGTTGCCGTGGCCGTCTATACGATCGGCAGTCTGACGGGGGCACATCTCAACCCGGCGGTCACCATCGGCCTTGCCGCGATCGGCGCGACCGGATGGGATCTCGTGCCGTGGTATCTGGCCGGCGAGTTCCTTGGCGCCTTCATCGGCGCAGTGATCGTCTGGCTGCATTACCTGCCCCATTGGTCACAGACCGAGGACCCCGGTCTCAAGCTCGCCGTCTTCTCGACCGGGCCGGCCATTCGCAATACGGCAGCCAACCTCATCAGCGAGATCATCGGCACGTTCCTGCTCGTCTTTGGCGTGCTGGGCATCACCAATGAGGCGAATAACGTCGGAGCGCTGGCGGCGCTGCTGGTCGGCTTCCTCGTCTGGGCGATCGGCCTCTCGCTCGGTGGTCCGACGGGATACGCGATCAATCCGGCCCGCGATCTCGGGCCGCGGATCGCGCATGCCGTCCTGCCCATCGCCGGCAAGGGCGAGTCCGACTGGAGCTACAGCTGGATCCCGGTGCTTGGACCGATCATCGGTGGCGTGCTTGGCGCAATCGCCTACCGCGCCCTCTTTACGAACTACCTGATGGGGGGATAGTCCGTAGCTCACGCGTCGGACGCGGCGGGAGCGACCCGCCGCGTCCGCATCGGTCCCCGCTGACACGTGACGAAGGAGCTGACGATCGAATGAAGAAGCTGATGAACGCCGCGGACGACCTGGTCGACGAGGCGCTGGCCGGCATGACCGCCGCGCACGGCGATCTGCTGCGCGTGATCGAGCCGAACGTGGTGGTGCGGGTGGACGCGCCGCGGCAGGGCAAGGTTGGGGTGATCTCCGGCGGGGGCTCCGGGCACGAGCCGATGCACGGCGGGTTCGTCGGCACGGGCATGCTCGACGCGGCCTGCCCGGGCGCGGTCTTTACCTCGCCGGTGCCGGACCAGATGCTGGCGGCCACGAAGGCGGTCGACGGTGGGGCCGGCGTCCTGCACATCGTGAAGAACTACACGGGCGACATCATGAACTTCGAGCTTGCCGCCGAGCTGGCGCAGAGCGAGGGGATCGAGATCACCAGCGTCGTCATCGCCGATGACGTCGCCGTGCAGGACTCGCTCTACACCGCCGGCCGCCGCGGGGTGGGCGGGACCGTCCTGGCCGAAAAGATCGTCGGTGCGGCTGCGGAGGAGGGCCAGGATCTGGCTGCCGTGACCGCCCTATGCCAACGCGTGCAGGACAACGTGCGCAGCATGGGCATGGCGCTGACGAGCTGCACCGTGCCGGCGGCGGGCAAGCCAACGTTCGAGATCGGCGACGACGAGATGGAGGTCGGGGTTGGGATCCACGGCGAACCGGGACGCGAACGACGGAAGCTCGGCAGCGCCGATGAGATCACCGAGGCGCTCCTGACGCCGATCCTGGACGACCTGCCGTTCAGCTCCGGTGACCGCGTGCTGGCATTCGTCAACGGCATGGGTGGCACGCCGCTGATCGAGCTGTACATCGTCTACAACAAGGTCGCCGCGATGTGCGCCGAGCGTGGCGTGACGATCGAGCGCAACCTGGTCGGCAGCTACATCACCTCGCTCGAGATGGCGGGCTGCTCGATCACGCTGTTGAAGCTCGACGACGAGATGACCCGCCTGTGGGACGCGCCGGTCCATACCGCCGCCCTGCGCTGGGGCGCGTGACCTTCGTGCGCCCATGAGCGACTTCGACGCGGCCGCCCTGCGCCGTTTCGTGGAGCTCTTCGCGGACCGGATTCACGAGCGGCGGGACGAGCTGACGCAGCTCGACTCGGCGATCGGCGATGCCGATCACGGCATCAACATGGATCGCGGCTTCAACGCGGCCCGTGGGAAGCTGGCGGAGCTTGACGGGTCCGACCTTGGCGCAACCGCCAAGGCGGTTGGGATGACGCTCATCTCGACCGTCGGCGGCGCGTCCGGGCCGCTATACGGCACCTTGTTCCTGCGTTTGGGCACGGCCTTCGGCGACAGGACCGCCGTCGCCGCAGGCGAGCTGGGCCAGGCGCTGCGCGCCGCACTTGATGGCGTCCGCCAGCGCGGCAAGGCGGAGCTTGACGACAAGACCATGGTCGACGCCATGTCGCCGGCGGTAGACGCGTATGAGGCGACGTCCGGTGACGGCATCGGCGCCGCGCTCGACGCGGCCGCCACAGCCGCCGCCGGGGGGCGCGACCGAATCACGCCGCTCGTGGCACGCAAGGGCCGGGCGAGCTACCTCGGCGAACGAGCGGCGAACCACCAGGACCCCGGCGCGACCTCCACCACCATCCTGTTCGAATCCCTCCGCGACGCCGTCGCCGCGGGCTGATCGGACGCCACCGACCACCGAAAGGAAGGCAGCGATCGACATGGCCAAGTACGTCCTCGCGCTCGACCAGGGCACGACCTCCAGCCGAGCGATCCTCTTCAACGCTGACGGCACAATCCACAAGACGGCCAACCAGGAATTCCCGCAGATCTACCCCTCGCCGGGCCATGTCGAACACGATCCGGAGGCGATCTGGGACTCGCAGCTCGCGGTCGCCAAGCAGGTGATCGCCGATGCGGGCGCCTCGCCCGACGACATCGCCGCCATCGGCATCACGAACCAGCGCGAGACGGCCGTCGTCTGGGACAAGAACACCGGCAAGCCGGTCCAGAACGCGATCGTCTGGCAGAGCCGCATCACGGCCGGCTATTGCGATGAGCTGAAGGCCGCCGGTCACGAGGAAAAGTTCCGCGATAAGACGGGACTGCCGATCGATGCCTACTTCAGTGGCACCAAGATCCGGCACATCCTGCAGAACAACCCCGGCGCGCAGGAGAAGGCGGAGGCCGGTGAGCTCCTGTTCGGGACCGTCGACAGCTTCCTCATCTGGCGGCTGACCGAGGGCCGGGTCCACGTCGCCGACTACTCCAACGCCAGCCGCACACTGCTGTTCAACATCCACACCCTAGAATGGGACGACGAGCTGCTCGGCATCATGAACGTGCCGCGCGCGATGATGCCGGAGGCACGGCCATCGAGCGAGGTGTACGGCGAGACGACGCTGTTCGGCGGCTCGCTCAAGATCGCCGGCTGCGCCGGCGACCAGCAGGCGGCTACGTTCGGGCAGGCCTGCTTCGAGCCCGGCATGGCCAAGCAGACCTATGGCACCGGCGCCTTCATGCTCATCAACACCGGCGAGAAGGCGGTGCCGTCCAAGAACGGCCTGCTGACGACGATCGCCTGGGGCTACGACGGAAAGGTGATCTACGCGCTCGAGGGATCGGTCTTCATCGCCGGTGCCGCGGTGCAGTGGATCCGCGACGGCCTGAAGGTGATCACCAACTCGGCCGACGTCGAGAAGCTGGCCGGCAAGGTCGCCGACACCGAGGGCGTCTACATGGTGCCCGCCTTCGTCGGCCTGGGCGCGCCATACTGGGATCAGTACGCTCGCGGCGCGATCGTCGGCCTGACCCGCGGCTCGACCATTGAGCACATCGCCAGGGCCACCGTCGACTCGATGGCCTACCAGACCCGCGAGGTGCTGGAGGCGATGCAGGCCGATTCGGGTGTCACGCTCAAGGAGCTCAAGGTCGATGGTGGCGCGGTCGTCAACAACGACCTCATGCAGTTCCAGGCCGACATCCTGGGCGTCGCCGTCGAGCGACCACAGGTCGCGGAGACCACCGCGCTCGGTGCCGCCTACCTGGCGGGGTTGGCGGTCGGCTTCTGGAAGGACACCGGCGACGTCACCAAGAACTGGGCCCTCGACCGCCGCTTCGAGCCCCAGATGGACAAGGAGAAGCGCGAGAAGCTCTTCCGCGGCTGGAAGAAGGCCGTGCAGCGCACGCTCGACTGGGAAGAGCACTAGGCTTTCGTTGAAGCCAGCGGGCCGATGGGCCGGAGCCGTGAGCTCCGGTCCCGGTCCACGTCGCCACAGAGATAGTCTCGCATGACCGATGACACCCCGGCCGTCGGGATCGTGGTCGTTTCCCATTCCTCCGAGGTGGCCGATGCCACCGTTCGTCTGGTGGCGCGCCTGGCCAACCTCCCGGCGGACGGACCGCGCCTGGTGGCGGCGGGGGGCCTCGAGGACGGGAGCATCGGGACCGATGCGACGCGCATCGCCGACGCGCTGGTCGCGGCCGATGCGGGGGTCGGCGTCGTCGTGCTGGCCGATCTCGGCAGTGCCATCCTCGCCACCGCCACGGCGGTCGACGAGCTGATCGAGCCCGACCTCGCCAGCCGCGTGCGCATCTCGGGCGGGCCGCTCGTGGAGGGCACCTTCGTGGCCGCGGTGCAGGCGTCCGCCGGCGACCCGGTTGACGGCGTGCTGGCGGCCGCGGACGAGGCCGGTTCGATGAACAAGCTCGACGGGCGCTGATGAGCCTGCTCCTCGCGGCGGTCCTCGGGTATCTGCTCGGAGCCATCCCGTTCGGGCTCCTCATCGGCCGCCTGACCAAGGGCATTGACCTGCGTGAGCACGGCTCGCACCGGACCGGCGCCACGAACGCGCTGCGCACGCTCGGCATGCGCGCCGCTGCGGCCGTCTTCCTGCTCGACGTGGCCAAGGGGGTGGCCGCCGTGCTGCTCGCCCGCCTCCTCTTCGCCGGCGATCCGATGGTCGAGTGGGCTGCCGCGGTTGCCGGCTTCGCCGCGATCGTCGGCCACAACTGGTCGCTCTTCATCGGCTTCACCGGCGGACGGGGCGTCGCCACCTCGGCCGGCGCCCTGGGCGCGATGAGCCCCTGGACGATCGTCATCCTGGCGCCGATCGTCGCACTCGTGATCTGGCGTTCACGCTTCGTGTCGCTCGGCTCCATCATCGGCGCGCTGGGGGCTCCGCTGATCACCGCGGTCCTGGCGGGAATCGGCGCGGCCACGATCCCGGCGATCTCGTACGCGCTGGCGTCGGGTGTGCTGGTAACCGCGGCGCACGCAGACAACATCGGCCGCCTGCGAGCCGGGACCGAGCGCAGGATCGGCCAGAAGGAGCCGGTGAGCCCGCATGCCTGACGCCGAGGTCGAAATCCGCAACCCGTCCGGCCTGCATGCACGACCGGCTGCCGCGTTCGTGCGGGCGGCCGCCGTGTTCGCGGCCGACGTGACGGTCACCAACCTGACGCGCGATTCGGCCCGGTCGGCCAGCGCGAAGAGCGTGCTTGGCGTCATGGGCCTTGCGGTCGCGCGCGGTCATCGGATCCGGATCGCCGCGGAGGGATCGGATGCCGATGACGCCGTTACACGCCTGACCGAGCTCGTCGACTCGGGGCTCGGCGAAGCGATCGATGGCGAATGAGCCGCGAGCTGCGAGGCACCCCCGCCGCTCCCGGCGTGGCCATTGCGGCCCCGTGGGTGCACCGCCCGCCCCAGTCCGATGCACCGGCCAGCGTGTCGCTGGCTGAGGCGACCGAGATCGCCGCTGCGGAGGTCGGCGTGCTCGCGAGCCGGCTCCGCGATCGGGGCCGGGAGGCGGAGGCCGAGATCCTCGACGCGCAATGCCTGATGGCGACGGATCCCGTGCTCCATGAGGCGGCCGAGGAGCTCATCGCCAACGGCGCCGATTCCGCGATGGCCATCGTTGAGGCCGGCGAGGCCGTGGCGGCGAGCTTCGAGGCGATCGGCGATGAGATCCTCGCGGCCCGCGGAGCTGACGTGCGCGACATCACGACGCGTATCGCCCGCATCATGACCGGCGCGGCACCGCCGCGGCTTGAGCGTCGATCGGTGGTCGTGGCTGCCGACCTGCCGCCATCGGTGACGGTCGAGCTCGATCGGGCGCTCCTCGCCGGAATCGCGCTCGAGGGCGGCTCGAGGACCGCGCACGCCGCGATCCTGTCACGCTCGCTCGGCATCCCGGCGGTGGTGGGAGTCCGCGGGCTGTGCAAGGCCGCTGCCGCGGCAGCCGAGCTGGCGGTCGACGGGGATGCCGGGATCGTTTATCTCGATCCCGACGCCGCCGTCTCAGCGGGCCTGGCGAGAACCGCTGAGGCCGCGCGTCAGCGCGTCGACCTCGATGCCAGGTTTGCGACGGTGGCCCTCGCCACGGCGGATGGCCATCGGGTCACCTGCGCCGCGAATATCGGCGAGCCGGCCGACGCCGCAGCCGCCTTCGGCGCCGGAGCCGAGGCGATCGGCCTGTTCCGCACCGAGTTCGCCTTCGCGGGTCGCCGGACCGCCCCGGACGAGATGGTCCAGGCCGCGGCCTACGCCGAGGTCCTGCGCGCGGCCGGCGGGGCCGAGGTCGTGTTCCGCCTCGCCGATATCGGCGGCGACAAGCCGATCGCGTACCTCCCCCTCGAGCCCGAGGCCAATCCGTTCCTGGGCGTGCGGGCGATCCGCCTGGCGCAGCGACACCCCGACCTGCTGCCGACCCAGTTGCGCGCCATCCTGCGCGCATCGCTGGTTGCCGGGCAGCGGGCGTCGATCATGGCGCCGATGGTCGCCGACGATGAGGACCTCGACCTCGTGCTGGATCTCGTCGCGGATGCCTGCGCCGCGGTGCCCGACGCGCCTGTCCCGCGAGTCGGCATCATGGTGGAGGTTCCGTCGGCGGTGCTGCTGGCGGACCGGCTCGCACCACGCGTGGAGTTCATGAGCATCGGAACCAACGACCTTACCCAGTACCTTCTGGCCGCCGACCGCTCGAACGCGGCGCTGGCGGCGCGCCAGGATCCGCTTCACCCGGTCGTGCTGCGGGCCATTGCCCGTGTCGTCGAGGCTGCGCACGAGGCGCCGGGGTGCGACGTGGCGGTGTGCGGCGAGATGGCCGGCGACCCGGCCGGGGCGCAGCTGCTGGTCGGAATCGGCGTCGATGAGCTGAGCATGGATCCGCGCGCCATCGGCGCCGTGAAGCGTGCGGTCGGCGCGCGCACGTTGCCGGAGCTCGTTGCGCTGGTCGCCTCCGTGGAGCAGTTGCGCAGCGCCGCGGAGGTCCGCGCCGCCGTGGAGACGGCATCGTGAAGGACGATCGCCGACCGGCGCGCCTCGGCTCACCGGCCAACCTGCTCGGCATCGCCCGCATCCTGTCCACGCCGGTCGTCGTCGGGCTCATCCTGGTCGCCGCCCCGGGCCTGGGGATTATCGCCTTCGTGCTCTTCGGCCTGGCCGCCTTCACCGATTTCCTCGACGGCTGGGTGGCACGGGCGCGCGGGGAGGTCTCTCCGCTCGGCGTGTTCATGGACCTCACCGCCGACAAGGTGCTCGTGGCCGGCGTGCTGGTGGCGATGGTCGAGGTTGGCCTGCTACCGACCTGGATGGTCGCCACCATCCTGGTACGCGAGCTCGTCATCGCCGGCGTGCGCCAGATTGCAGCCGCCGAGAACGTCGTGATCGCCGCTCGCGCGCTCGGCAAGGCGAAGACGCTGACGACGCTCGCCGGCATGGCGGTCCTGCTGCTGGCGCACGACGCCGCCACAGGCGGCCCGCTTGCATCCACCGGGATCGGACCGGGCGCCGAGCTCGTCGGCTTCTGGGTGATGGTGCTCGCCACCGTGCTGACCGTCGTATCGGGCTGGGATTACCTGCGCGGGGCGCTGCCGCTGCTACGCGGAGGGCCGGGATGAATGCCAGTGCCGAGGTGGACGTGGTCGTCATCGGTGGCGGCGCCACCGGCGCGGGCGTGCTGCGCGACCTTGCCATGCGAGGCCTGCGCGCCCTCCTCGTCGAGCGCGGCGACTTCACCTCCGGCACCAGCGGGCGCTACCACGGCCTGCTTCACTCTGGAGCCCGCTACGTGGAGAGCGACCCTATCTCGGCTCGCCACTGCATCGAGGAGAATGCGGTGCTGCGGCGGATCGCGCCGGCCACGATCGAGCCGACCGGCGGCTACTTTGTCGCCACGCCCGACGATCCCGACGACTATCTCGAGCGCTTTCCCGCGGCGTGCGCGGAGGCCGGGATCGAGGCCGAGCCGGTGCCGCTCGACGATCTCCTCCGGGCGGAGCCGCTCCTGAACCGCGAGATCCGCGCGGCGTATCGCGTGCCGGACGCCTCGCTCGAGCCGTGGGAGCTCGTCGACGCCAACCTGGCCAGCGCTCGCGAGCATGGCGCCGAGGCCCGCCGCTACCAGGCGGTCATCCGCTTCGACCGCTCAGCCGATGGTGCCGTCACCGCGGTTCGCGTGCGGGACGAGCGCAGCGGCGATGAGAACACGATCGCCTGCCGCGCTGTCGTATCGGCCGCCGGGGCCTGGGCCGGGAAGGTGGCCGAGCTCGCTGGCGCGACGCTCGCGATGAGCCCGGGCAAGGGTTCGATGCTCATCCTGAATCGGCGTATGACGACCGCCGTCATTAACCGGCTGGCGCCGCCGGGCGACGGAGACATCCTGGTGCCGGTGCACACCGTCTGCATCCTGGGCACGACCGACGTAACGGTGCCCGACCCCGATGACGCGCACGTCACCCGCGACGAGGTGGATGCGCTCCTCCTCGAGGGTGAGCGTCTCGTGCCGGGGATCAGCGGAGCGCGGGTGCTGCGCGCCTACGCCGGCTCTCGTCCGCTCTATGACGCATCCGACCTCGGTGGTGCGCACGCGGACGAGTCGCGGGAGATCAGCCGCGCCCATCACGTCATTGACCACGGGCGGCGCGATGGGGTGGGCGGGTTCTGGAGCATCGTCGGCGGCAAGCTCACGACGTACCGGCTGATGGCACGGGACACGGTGGACGCCGTGGCCGCCTCCCTGGACGTTGAAACACCGTGTCGGACGGCCGACGAGCCGCTGCCATCTCCAGCGAGCGGCACGCCGTATTGGCTCGGAGATCGTCTTGCCGCGCTCGAGGCCGAGGGCGGCGGCAACGCCGAGCTGATCTGCGAGTGCGAGCTCGTCACGCAGCGGCGTCTGGATCATGCCCTCGACGAGCGCGGTGACTCGTCGCTCGATGACCTCCGCCGCACGACCCGGCTTGGGATGGGCCCCTGCCAGGGCGCGTTCTGCATGCCGCGCGCGGCCGCCGTCCTCGATGCCCGTCGGCCCGGCGCGGCGAATGCGTCGCTGCGCGGCTTCATGGCGGAGCGCTTCAACGGCACCCGCTCGATCGCCTGGGGCGACCAATTGGCGGAGCTATGGCTGACCGCCGGCATCTTCCGCGGCATCCTGGCGGTCGGCAACCTGGCGGATGCACCGCCGGAGGCCTCAGAGGTCCAACATGCCGCGAGCTGACGTCGTCGTCATTGGTGCCGGTCTCGCGGGCCTGTCGTGCGCCGCCGAGCTCGCCGAGCGTGGGGCACGCGTCTTCCTCGCGGCCAAGGGGATGGCAACGACGCACTGGACGCACGGCGGGCTCGACGTCGCGTCCCCTGCCGCCGCGCCGACCTCCCGCGATGGAATCCGGCTCCTGGCGGCGATGAAGAGCCACCCCTATCGCATCCTCGCGGCCGATGCAGACGCGTCCGTGGCTGCGCACCTGGCTCGCATGGCGTCCGAGGGTCTCGAGCACATCGGGTCACTGGACGCCCCGCTGACCGGCATCCCCACCGCGATCGGTTCCCTTCGTCGCGCCGCGATCCTGCCATTGGCACAGGCAGCGGCACTCGGGCCCTGGGATGGAGAGGGCCTTCTGCTCGTCGGCTTCGGGCGATACCGCGACGCGTGGGCGCCCTATGCGGCCCGCAACCTTCGCCACGCGCAATGGCCCGGTGGGCCATCAGTGGTCGCCGCCGTCGAGGTCGACCTGCCGGGGCTGGAACGGCTCCGCAACATCGCGCCGCACGTGTTGGCCAGGATGTTCCAGGACCCCGCCTGGCGTACGCGAGCACTCTCGGCAATCGCCGATGCGCTCCCCGCCGGGGCGTGGCGCATCGGTCTGCCGGCGGTACTCGGGCTGGATGCCCACGCCGAAGTGCATGCCGACGCCGAGTGCACCCTGGGCCACCGCGTGTTCGAGATGGCGAGCCTGCCCCCATCGGTGCCCGGCCTGAGGCTGTTCGAGGCCCTGCGTCGTCGCATCCTGGCCAGTGGCGGACGGATCCAGGTCGGCTTCGACGTCGTCGAGGTCGAGCGCAGCGGTCGGCGGGTCATCGCCATTCATACCGAAGCCGCCTCGCGCACGCTCCGCATTGGCGGCGATGCCTTCGTTCTGGCCACCGGCGGCATCGGCGGGGCCGGCATCCGGGCGCGTCACGACGGGACGCTCGTCGAGCGCGTCTTCGGGCTACCGGTCGCGGCGCCGCCGCGCGACCGCTGGTTCAGCGACGACCCGTTGCGCCCGCACCCGCTCGAGACCGCGGGGATCGAGGTGACCGACGACCTGGCGTCTCCCAACCTGGAGAACGTGCGGGTCATCGGCTCATCGTTGTCGGGCATGCATTACCTCGACGAGCGCTGCGGCGACGGGGTGGCACTTGCCAGCGCGCACCGCGCGGCCCGATCGCTGGCTGGCACGAAGGCGGTGGCCGCATGACCTTCCACGACGCCGCCGCGCGGGACTTCCCGCCCTTCAGCACCGACCTGTGCATCAAGTGCAACGTGTGCACGACCGTCTGCCCGGTCGCCCGCGTGACCGATGAGTTCCCGGGCCCCAAGTACGTCGGCCCGCAGGCCCAGCGCTTCCGTGGCCCCGGCGTCGGCCGGGATGACCCGGATCGCACGGTCGACCTGTGCTCCGGCTGCGGGATCTGCACGCGCGCCTGCCCGGCCGGCGTGCTCATCGCCGAGACGAACAACCGGGCGCGGGCGGCGATCGTGGAGGAGCGTGGATCGAGCCTCCGCAATCGGCTCATCAGCGACACCGACCTCATCGCCCGCTTCGGGGTGCCGTTGGCGCCGCTGACGAATATCGGCCTGAAGAACCCACTGGCCCGATGGATGGGGGAAAAGCTGCTCGGCGTCCATCGGCGCGGACCCCTGACCACCTTTGCACGCCGCACCTTCACCTCGTGGTGGAAGCGCCGGCGTGGCGCCACCGCCCTGCCCGTTATCGCCGACCCGGCGCGAACCGTCGTGTACTTCCACGGCTGCGCGGTGAATGCCTTCGAGCCGGACCTCGGTCGTGACGCCGTCGAGGTCCTCGAGCGCAACGGGTTCACCGTGATCGTGCCGCGCCAGGAGTGCTGTGGGCTGCCGTTCATCAGCAACGGTCTCTATGGTCGGGCCCGCACCAAGGCGCGACGCAACCTGTCATCGCTGGCAAAGTTTGCGCGGGCCGGCTATCGGATCGTGGGCACCTCGACCTCCTGCACCCATGCGCTCAAGGCCGAGTATCGCGAGATGCTCGACCTTTCCGGCGCCGATGCGACCGCCGTGGCCGATGTGACCTGGGACATCTGCGAGCTGCTGCTCGATCTGCACGATCGAGGCGAGCTGGATGCCGACTTCGCGCCGATCGCCGAGCCCCTGCTGTATCACCCGCCCTGCCAGCTGAAGTCGCACGGGATCGGCACGCCGGCGATGGACCTGTTCGCGCTCATCCCCGAGCTGCGGGCCGTTGACTCCGACCACGATTGCTGTGGCGCCGCCGGCACCTATGGGCTGAAGGTCGAGCGCTGGCAGATCGCCCAGGACGTGGGGGCGCCGCTGTTCGACAAGGTCCGCGCGTCGGGCGCTGAGCGCGCCGCCTGCGACTCCGAAACCTGCCGCTGGCAGATCGAGCAGTCCACTGGCGTGCCGACCGTCCACCCGATCACGATCCTCGCCGAGTCCTACCGCCGCGCCGATGCCGGCGTGGGCGAGTCCTGGCGTCGCATCGTCTGACTTTGGTTGCCGGGCGGTAGCCACAGGCCGCCTATTCGTAACCGGAAGAGAGCGGACCGTGGCGAACGTGGAGCCCCTCGCCCGACCCGTCGGAACGACATCTAGACAGATGGAAAGCGCTCTGCGACCATCGCGGCATGAAGCTCATGGTCGTGCTTGTGGTTCTAATCTTGCTTGGGACTCGCGACAGTCTAGCCGCCCTCGCCAGCTTGGTCAGCATAAGGCCGACTTGTCGTAGACCGTCTGTGAGCCTGGCGCCGGGTCGTCTGACTTGGGTTGCCGGCCCGGCCGCCCCATGGCCGACCTATTCGTAACCGGAAGAGTTGCGAATAGGGTCCGCACCCGGGCGACGTCACTTGATTAGCTTGCGCTCCATCTGGCGCATCGCGAGCCACATGCAGATGGCGAAGAAGACGACCAGGTAGAGCAGATCCCAGACCTGCCCGACGCCGACGATCCCGGTCGAAAGGCCGCGGATCAGGTTGATGCCGTGATACAGCGGCGTGACCTGGATGATGGTGACGAGCCAGTCCGGGAGGACCGCCTCGATCGGGAAGAACGTGCCGCTGAACAGGAACATCGGCATCACGATCAGGCCCATCGGCACGTCGAAGTCGTTCACCGTGCGCAGGTACGACGTGCCGGCCAGCCCGGCGGCGGCGAAGGCGGCCGCGACGAGCAGTGAAACCGGGATCATGAGAATGCCCAATGGCGACAGGATCAACCCCATGAAGAACATGATCACGAACATCGCGACGGCGTACAGCGCGGCGCGCATCAATGCCCACAGCATCTCGCCGATCGCGATCTCGGTGATGCCCATCGGCGTGGCCAGCACGCCCTCGTACGTCTTGGCGTAGTTGAGCTTAAAGAAGACGTTGAAGATCGTCTCGAAGACGGCCCCGTTCATTGCCGCGGTGGCGACCAGTGCCGGCGCCACGTAGGCGGCGTAGGCGACGACCTGTCCGTTCGGCAGCGGCACCTCCTGGATGATGCGACCGAGCCCGAGGCCGATGCCGAGCAGGTAGAAGATCGGCTCGAAGACGCCACTCAGGATGATGATCCACTGGTGGCGGTAGACCATGATGTTGCGCTCGACCAGGCGCCGAGAGCGCCATATGCGGGTCCAGGCGGTCGCCAGCGCGCCCGTCGAGGCCGTCTGGGTCAGGGCCGCCATCGGGCTAACCGGCCATCCGTCGCGTGAGCGTCAGCTCGGCGAAGAACGCGCCGATCCCGAGCATGACAAGCAGGTACCCCAGGTGGAGTGGTGCCGTCAGTGGATCGAGCTGGTCGAGGATGGATCCGCGGATCAGCTCCACGCCGTGGAAGAGGGGCGTCGCCCACGCCACCGCGCGCAGTGGCTCGGGCAGGTTGGTGAGCGGGAAGAAGGTGCCGCTGAACAGGAAGAGCGGGTTGATGACGAAGCGGAAGATGGCGCTGAAGCCGACGTCGTTCCTCTGGGTGGCGGTGAACGCGATCAGGCAGGCGGCGAAGGCCACGCCGACGAGCGTCGCAACCGGGATGGCGAGCATCGCCATCGGCGAGCGGGGGATGCCGAAGACGGTCAGCACCACGAGGAAGGTGGCCGCCAGCGAGCCGATCCGAAAGGCCGTCCACGCCAGCTCTCCCCAGAGGATGCTGCGAATGCCGACCGGGGTCGAAAGGATCGCCTCGTAGTTCCGACCCCACATGATCTTGTTCATGATCGGGTAGGTTGACTCGAAAGTGGCCGTCTGCATGGCCATCGCCGCGAGCAGGCCCGGACCGAGCCAGTCGATGTAGGGAACGCCGCCGAATGCCTCCAGGCTGGCGGGCGTCAGAAGGGCGCCGATCCCGATCCCCATGGCCGTCAGGAATAGGACGGGCTGGAGGAACCCGAAGGCCAGGCTGCGGTGCCAGAGGCGCCGATAGACGAGCCAGTTGCGCTGCCAGACGCGGCCGGACGCGGCGAGGACGGTCATCGGTGCGTGGCTGTCGCTACTCGACCAGCGAGCGCCCGGTGAGGCGCAGGAAGACGTCCTCCATGCTCGATCGGCGCACGAGCGCGCTCTCGATCGGGATCCTGCG
>Ga0136633_1001162_pt1 | contig 19586 bp, 17 predicted proteins | sample AntDrymeUQ832206_2_FD_105494 | JGI IMG/M metagenome (GOLD analysis project Ga0136633, IMG submission 105494) | Polar desert sand microbial communities from Dry Valleys, Antarctica - metaG UQ83 (22.06) | ecosystem: Environmental > Terrestrial > Soil > Desert | place: Antarctica: Dry Valley...
AGCTCGGATCTACCTCCATTGGCGCCATGCTGGTAGGCTATCGGTCCTTGCGCGAATCAATCGCGCCACGGACCGTGCCCAGCCCGTCGCCGGATCCGTACCTTCAGGAGGTTAGGAAGAGCATGGTCTTCGGATCGAAACGTGAAACCAAGCCGGACAGCCTGTCGCGCGAGGACGTGGTCGGGAACCTGTATCCGGATAGCCTGACGAGTGAGGTCGACGTGGCACAGTCACCCAGCGAGTTTCCTTCCCGGACGTCGGATCGCGGCAACGAGTCGGTGATCGACCCGCACGCCCGCTTCAACGGCAAGTACGTCAGCGATCGTGATCTCCGCATCGAGGGCGAGGCGCAGGGCGAGATCGAGTGCCAGGGGACGCTGATCATCAGCCCGCAGGCTCGCGTCCGCAGCGCGATCAAGGCCCACAACGTCATCGTCAATGGCGACTACGAGGGCGACGTGGACTGCGGAGGCCGTTTCGAGATCGGCTCCACCGGCCGCGTGAAGGGCAACATCAAGACCCAGGTCCTGGTCGTCAAGGAAGGGGCCCATTGGGAGGGCGGAGTCACCATGACGCGCGAGCCTGGTGCCCGTCCCGCTGCCCCGGCTCTCGGCGCGAACCAGCCGGCGCAGCGCCAGGGCGGTAGTGCCGGCGGCTCCGGGGGTAGTATTTTCAGCAAGGGCGAGCGCGGTGAGCGCAGCGAGGGCGGCGGGGGCGACAAGCCCGCAGCAGAACAGCGCGAGGGCCAGGCGGCCGGACACGGCGGCGGCGGCCAGTAGTCCAGGCGGTACGCGTCGTCGCGGGTCCGCCACGACCGCACCGCCGGTGCTGGTGGAGGTCACTCGCGGCGGCCGCGTCGAATCGGTCCATCGCGGCTCAGTGGTGGTGGTCGACCCCGGCGGCAACGCCATCGCATCGGTTGGTGACCCGGACCAGTTCACCTTCACGCGGTCGAGTGCCAAGCCGTTCCAGCTGGCGCCATTCGTGGCCTCAGGTCGCTTTGACGAGTACGGCCTGGGGACCGATGCGCTTGCCATCATGGCCGCCAGCCACAGTGGCGAGGACCGCCACGTGCGCCTGGTGCAGGAAGTCCTGCGTCGTGCCGGGCTGACCGGCGCCGTGCTCCAGAACGAGGTCCACCCGCCCTACGACACCGAGACCGCTCATCGGCTGCTGCGCGACGGCGAGAAGCCGACCGTCCTGCGCGGGAACTGCTCGGGCAAGCACGCCGGGATGGTGCTCTTTGCCAAGGCCTCCGGTTGGCCGATCGATAGCTACTGGCATCCGGACCACCCGGTCCAGCGGCTGGCGCTGGAGACCGTCTCGGCCGTGTCGGACGTGCCGATCGAGGAGATCGCGACCGCCGTCGACGGGTGCGGGGTCGTATGTTTCGGCATGCCGCTGCGCGGGCTGGCGACCGCATTCGCCCGCCTGGCCGATCCGTCAGCGGTGGCCGATCCGCCCTTGCGCTCCGCCCTCACCCGCATCCGCGACGCGATGATGGAGCACCCCGAGCTGGTCGCCGGTGAACGGCGGCGGATCGACACCGCCGTCATGCGCTCGTTCCCGAGAAGGGTCGTGAGCAAGGGTGGCGCGGAGGGCGTCCTGGCCATGGGCCTGCCGCCGGGCGCGCTGCCGGAGATTGCTCCCTTCGGAGACGGACCGATGGGCGTGGCGGCCAAGATCGAGGACGGCAATCTGGCGCGGCGCGCCGGCGACGCAGCCAGCATCGCCATCCTGCGTCAGCTGGGACTGGTGACCGATCCCCTCGCCGGTCCGCTGGTCGACTATGCCGCGCCGCCCATCGTCGACCCTCGCGGAGGCAGCACAGGGGACGTGCGCTCCATCTTCCGGTTGGTCTGAGCGTTCAGCGCAGCGCCGCCACTAGCGGCCGGAGCAGTGCGCGACCGGCACGTGACATGCGTGTAGCGTAACGACCGCGATGCGAATCCGTGCCGCCGCCATCGGTCTGCTCTCTGGCGCCCTGTGTCTCGGCGGTTGTACAGGTGAGTCCCCATTGGTCTCGGAGAGGGAGGGCGGCGTGCGCTACGTGGCACTGGGCGATTCGTACACCGTCGGTACCTCGGTCACCGACGCCGAACGCTGGCCGAACCAGCTCGTCGAACGCGTCGATGCGCTCGACCTGGTCGGCAACCCGGCGGTGAACGGTTACACCTCGACAGACCTCATCAACGAGGAGCTGCCGCTGCTCGACGGCCTGCGCCCCGAGCTGGTGAGCGTGCTCATCGGGGTCAACGACGTGGTGCAGGGCGTATCCGATCTGGAGTACGCCGGGAACGTGACGATCATCCTCGAAGAGCTGCGCACCAGGCTGCCGGCTGAGCGCATTCTCTGCGTGGCGACGCCCGATTACACGCTTACGCCGCAGGGCGCAGGCTTCGGTGATGAAATGCAACAGAGAGACGCCATCGTGCGCTTCAACGCCATCCTGCGCGAGGCATGCGAAGCACGAGGCATGCGCTTCGTGCCGGAGATCTTCGAGATCAGCCAGCTGGTGAGGGACGATCCTTCGCTGGTGGCTTCCGACGGGCTCCACCCCTCCGGCGCGCAGTATCGGCTGTGGGTGGACGCGATCGAGCCCGTGGTGGTGCAGATCCTCGAGTGATGAGGCGCCGGAGGCCATTGGCGCCCAGCTTCTCGATGATGCCGAGGGCCTCGTCGGACGGCCGGCCCTCCGACATGAGCCGATAGGCATCGAGCGCACAGAGGGCCAGGTGGAGCGGCAGATCGAGCCGGCGCCACGCCTGGGTTGCGCGGCGGTAGCCCGTACGCGCGTCCGGCTCGCCGCCGAGCGCCGCGAGCCCGGCCGAGAGGGTCAGGATCTCAGCTTCGCTGGCACGGCCGGAGGTCGGCGTGGCCGTGAGGGCGGCGAACGCCGCCGCGGCCTCGGTGCGGTCGCCGAGCCATAGGCTGGACCGGATCGCGAGCGTCCGTTGATGCGCCCGCTCGGCTCCGAACGAGCCGGATGCTGCCCGTTCCGCGAGCTGCCGTGCGGTGCCGGGATCGCCGTCCACGAACGCCGCCCAGGCTCGCGCGTAGTGGATGCCTGCGAGGACCTGACCGTCGGTAGCGGCCGGGAACGGCTCCATCGCCTCGAGCGCGGCCATCGGATCGGGATCTCCGCGGAGTGCGCGAATGATGGCGACCGTGACCGCCAGGTTGATGCGGTTCGCGTCGGGCACCACGCCGCTCTCCAGCTCGGTGGCGGTCGCCAGCGCCCAGTCCCAGTCGCCGGTGTCCACCGCCACTGCGGTCGCGACCTCGGCCAGCTGCACGGCGATGTCACCGACGCCCATCTTGGTGGCCAGCTCCACGGCCTGTCTCGCCGTCTCCATGGTGGTGCGAGGATCGTCGGCAACCAGGAGCCAGGCGAGGTTGTTGCGCGCCCGCAGCTCCGTGGTCAGGTACCCCTCAGCCTCCGCCTCGCTGATGGCGCGACGCAGATCGGCCATGCCGGCTTCCTCGTCGCCGAGACGGAAGAGGGCGGTGCCCCGGGTGACGAGGACGTCGGTGGCGATCGCCTTGAGGCCAAGCAGCTCGGCAGCCGCCAGGGCGCGCTGTGCCCAGTCGAGGCCGGCCTGATCGTCGCCAACGAGCATGCGGGCGCGAGCGAGCTGCGCCGCGAGCTCCACGCCGGCGTCATCGGCGGCGATGTTGCGGGTGGCGCGCAGCGCCGACTCCAGCTCGGCGATGGCCGGCTCATTGTGCTGCGCCATCAGGAGGACGCTCGCGAGCTGGGCCCGCGCTCGAGCAGTCTCGTGGCGCCGCTTCGACGACTTGTGGAATGCCACGAGCTCGCGGAGATGGGCCTCCGCCAGATCGAGTCGTGCCGCCGATCGAGCCGCACCGGCCGCTTCCTCGAGCACGACCGCGCGCTGCTCCGGCGAGTCAGTCAGGCGCAGCGCCTGCTCGAGGTGGCCGATCGCGCGCTCCGGCACGTGGAGGCGCAGGGCGTTCTGGGCCGCGCGTCGCAGGGCGGCCACCGCGCGCCTCGCCAGGCGATTCGCGTCAGCGTGATCCGGTGCGATTCCGTGCGCCTCCACGAGGTGCCCTGCCAGCGATTCGGCCACGTCCTCGTCAGGCTTCGTCTCGAGGTACCTGGCGGCCGAGAGGTGAAGGCGGCGGCGCTCGCTGCGCGAGAGCGTGTGGTACGCCACCTCGCGCACGAGATCCTGGACGAAGGCGAGCTCGCCTCGTCCCGGTGAGCTCAGGTCGTCGTCGCGGGCGATCAGCTCGCGACGCACGAGACTCTCGATCCGTTCGCCAACGGCCGCGGGCTCGCTCGTGGCGACCGCCATCAGGGCCTCGGGACGGAATCGTCGACCGAGGACGCCTGCCGCCAGGAGCAGCCGGCGTTCGGGCGCGGGAAGCGCATCGATACGGGCGGCGATCACGCCGTGAAGCGAGTCCGGTACGGCGATCGCGGTCAGCGGCCTCGTGCCACTTGCCCGTGGCACCGCTCGCCGCTCATCGGTCGCTCCGGCGATGGCGTCAGCCGCCCCGCTGTCGGCAATGATGCGCGCGACCTCAACGGCGTAGAGCGGCACGCCGCCGGCATGCTGAAGGATCTGCCACATCGTTGCATCGGCCAGCCCTGGTGCGCGGTCTACGAGCAGCTCGCGCATCGCGGCGTCCGCCAGGCGCTCGAGGTGAAGGGCCGTGAAGCTGCCCGGGCCGGCACCCCAGGTCGGCCGCCGATCCAGCAGCTCCGGTCGCGCCAGCGTGACGATGAGAATTGGATGGGCGCGCGTCCACGCGGCAAGGTGCTCGATAAAGTCGAGGAGGCTGGCATCGGCCCATTGCAGATCCTCGAACACGAGAACGGTGGGGGCCGCGTCCGAGACGCGCTCGAAGAATCGTCGCCACGCGGCGAACAGCTCGTCCCGGCCGAAGGCTGCAAGGCCGCCACGCTCCAGCAGGACGGCGATGCGGGGTTCCATCCAGCGCCGTTCCTCGTCGTCGCGGACGATTTCGGTCAATGCCGACGTCAGCTGACGCCGAGCAAGCTCTGGCTGGGCATCGTCCGGGACACGGATTCGGCGCCGGACCATCTCGGCCACCGCAGCGAAGGTGATCTCGTCGCCGTACGCGGGCGCTCTGCCCGCATGCCACAGGACGAGGTCCGGCAGGGCTTCGAGCCGCTCGGCGAGCTCCCATGCCAGGCGGCTCTTGCCGATGCCGGCGATGCCCGTGATCGACACGAGCCGGCTGCGATGGTCGCGGATCACGCCATCGAACAGCTCGACCAGCTCACGCAGCTCGCGGTCGCGGCCGACGAACGGTCCGGTGTGCGAGCCGAGCTGACGGCCCGGCAATGGTCGCGAAGGAGTCGTCGCGCGGTACGCATCCAGGGGAGCCGTGCGTCCTCGGAAGGTCAGAGCGCCGACGGGCTCGAAGTCGGCCGCTCCCGCGGCGAGGTCCCGGGTCGCGCGGTCGACCAGGACGCCGCCGGCAGGCGCCTGGGTCTGGAGGCGGGCGGCGGTGTTGACGACATCGCCGGCGACCATGCCCTGCCCGACGGCGCCCACGGTGACGACGGCCTCGCCGGTCGTGACCGCACCTCGCGCCGAGAGCGTCTGCCGCGAGGCAGCCCCACCAAGGCGACGAACCCCGTCGACGATCGCCACTGCCGCCCGAACGGCCCGATCGGCGTCGTCCTCGTGCGCCGCCGGCGCCCCCCAGACGGCCATGACCGCGTCACCGATGAACTTCTCGATCGTCCCGCCGTGCGAGGCGACGACGGATCGCGCAACCTCGAAGTAGCGCGATTGAAGCGATCGCACCTCCTCGGGATCCAGGAACTCGGCGAGGGTCGTGAACGCCTCGAGGTCTACGAACAGCACCGACACGCGGCGTCGTTCGGCGATGAACCTGTCGGGTTGAGCGGCAGGCTCCGGGCGGGTGGTGTCGGCTACGGTTTCGCCGCACGACGTGCAGAAGCGAAGGCCCGCCGCCACCGGCTCATGGCAGCGCGGACAAGTGGTCGGGAGCGGCCTGCCGCACGACCCGCAGAACCGTGCGGCCTCAGCGTTCGCGAAGCCGCACGCTGCGCAGGGCATGGCCCCTTTCAGCGGCCCCTAGGAGCCGTCCTCCTTGTGGATGGTGATCCCGATCGACTCGTCGTCGACCAGGGCCGTTGCGCGGATGACGCGCCAGTCGAGCCGCCGGTGATGGTTGATCACCATGGTCGCGACGTACGGCCGGTCCGGCAGCTGGGATTGATCCTTGATGGCACTCGTGATACCCCTGCAGACGCCGTCGACCAGGGTCGAGACCGGGTCGTGGAGGAAGATCTCGGCCTCGCGTGAGCTGCTCTCGAACTTTGCGGCAAGCAGGCGAGGTTTGCGTTCGAGCGGCGTCTCGTCGTCATCGAAGATCGGCGGCGTGATGTCGTCCCAGTGGTTGAACCCTTCCCGCGGGTAAGGCTCGAACTGGGGTGGGGGATCGTAGGGCTCTCGCTCAGGATGTCGGACCACCGTCGTCCTCCGTGTGGTGTTTATGGCCGATGATATGCCCGCCGCCCCACGCTGCCTAGACCCGTTGGGCCGCTAGAATCCGCGCATGGACCGACCGATGCGCGCGCGCATGGCACCCAGCCCGACGGGGCCGCTGCATATCGGCACCGCGCGCACCAGCCTCTACAACTACCTGGCCGCGCGTCACGCGGGCGGCACCTACGTGCTGCGCATCGAGGACACCGACACGGCCCGCAGCACGGTCGAGTTCGAGAGCGACATCATCGACAACCTGCACTGGCTGGGGATCAGCTGGGACGAGGGCCCGCAGGCGGCCGGCGGCACCGACATCGGTCCATTCGCTCCGTACCGTCAGAGCGGACGGATGGAGCTCTATGCGCGCGAGGCGCAGCGGCTGCTCGAAACAGGCGCGGCGTATCGGTGCTGGTGCTCGCCGGAGGGGCTGGAGGCGGTTCGAACGGCACAGGAGCTCGCAAAGGAGCCGCCTCGCTACAACGGACGCTGTCTGGCCCTGACCGACGCGGAACGGTCCGCGTTCGAGGCCGAGGGGCGTCCATCGGTCATTCGCTTCCGGGTCGAGCCGGAGAAGATCAGCTTCGACGACCTCGTGCGTGGCGAGGTCGAGTTCGACAACACCCTGCTGGGCGACTTCGTGATCGTGCGCAATGACGGCATGCCGCTCTACCACTTCGTGGTGGTGGTCGACGACCAGGCGATGGAAGTCACCGATGTCATCCGCGGCGAAGACCACCTGAGCAACACGCCGAAGCACATCGCCCTCATCCGCGCGCTCGGCTACCGCGAGCCGCGCTTCGGGCACATTCCGCTCATTCTCAATCCCGATCGCAGCAAGATGAGCAAGCGCAAGTCGCAGACGGCCATCACCGCCTACCGCGAAGAGGGCTACCTGCCCGAGGCGTTCGTCAACTTCCTCGCCTTCCTGGGCTGGTCGCCCGGGACGGAGGAGGAGATCTTCACCCTGGACCAGCTCGCCGCCCGCTTCGAGATTGGCAAGGTCCACCACGGGGGCGCCATCTTCGACAAGGACCGCCTGGATCACCTGAACGGCGTGTACATCCGCGCCATGACCGATGAGCAGCTGGCGCTGCGTCTGCGCGACTGGGTGCCCGATGCCATCCGCGATGACGACCTTCTGCGCATGGTGCCGCTGATCAAGGAGCGGCTGGTGAAGCTGGGCGACGTGACGGGGCTGATCGGCTTCATATGGGAGCCGGACGAGGTGGTCGCGAGTTGGTACGCGCCGGATCTTCTGCCTCCGAAGAAGGGCGGACCGGATGACGCCCGGTCGTCATTGCTCGGCGCCCGATCAGTGCTGGCGGAGCTGGAGGACGCCGACTTCAGCGCCGACGTGTTGGAGCTGCGATGCCGCGAGGCCGCCGAGTCGGCCGGCATGAAGGCCGGCGATTTCTTCTCGCCGATCCGGGTCGCCGTCACCGGGCGCACCGTGTCGCCACCGCTCTTCGCCTCGCTGGAGCTGCTTGGCCGCGAGCGATCACTTGCGCGCATCGATGATGCGCTCGCCAAGCTCACCCCGGTGCCCGCCGCATGACCGAGCACGCGCCGGGTGAGCTGGCCCCCCGCCTGGATGAGCTGATCGATGCCGAGCTGCTGGTTCCCATCCGTTCGTCGTCGGGCGAGATGCCTGAAGCCGAGCGGCTCTCGATCGAGGCCTATCGTCACGGCACCGACGATTCCGGCGAGCGGTTCATCGCAGCCTTCACCTCGACCGATGCGCTCCGCGACTTCGGCCCTCCCGGCAGCGACCACGTACGCCTCGCCGCCCTCGACCTCTTCGAGCGCGCCGATGCGGCCCAGGAGCGGATCGTGGTTGACCCGGGCGCGCCCACTCAGCTCGAGATCGCCACTGGCGTGCTCCCGTTCCTGGCGGCGGGGATCGATCCCAATCGGCCTGATGCGCTTCGCGCCCGTCGGCCGCTGGGCGAGCTGGCGTCGCTTGAGGTGCCGGAACAGGTGCCTGACCCGTTTGGACGGGAGCTGCGCGCCGCCCTCGAGGACCTGCCGCAGGTGGAGCGTGCCTGGCTCCTGCGTGCCGGCACCGCCTGGACCGCCGGCGTGCAGCTGGTCCCCGACGCCGTACTGGGTGATTTCGACGCCGTGCGGAATCGTCTCCACGCCGTGGCTACGGAGCATCTCGGCTCGCGCCGCCTCCTGGCTGTAACGGACCTGCGCGCCGCCGCCCTGCGCGACATCTACGACTCGACCGCGGCGCCGTTCTTCGTCCGCCAGTCGGAGCGCAAGAGCCTCCTGGGCCGTCTCTTCCGCGGCTGATCACCCCGAGGGCTCGCCTCGTCGCAGGCGTCGCTTGCCATCCCGCGGCATCACGGCCAATCAGGGGCCGATGCGCCCGCGAAGGGACAGCCCTAGCCCGGAACCAGGACGAGCCGTCCCTCCACGCTTCCCGCCCGGAGACGTTCATGGGCGGCTGCGGCCTCCCGAAGAGGCACGGTCTCGACCTCCCATCGAAGGCGGCCGCGTTGGGCCAGGCGGACGACGTCGCGCAGGTCGTCGCGCGCGCCCCAGACGACGGTCGTCAGCCACGACTCGACGGGCGGCCGGTCGAAGCCGAACGGCAGATGTCCGCCGGCCTCGCCGACCAGGATCACCAGTCCGTCACGTGCCACGACGTCGCTCGCGTGGGCAAGCGTTTCGTCGTTACCGACGAAGTCGAAGACCACATCGGCCGATGCGCCCAGCGCGTGGAGCGTCATGGCCGGATCACCATCGAGCAGGCCGATATCAGCGCCAAGCGCCGACGCCCGTTCCAGTCGAGCAGGATCCAGCTCGCGCACGGCAACCTGGAGGTCTCGTCCGCCGGGCAGCAGGCGCAGGTACTGGAGCGCGAATTGGCCCAAAGCGCCGCAGCCGATGAGCAGCACCCGCGCACCCGGGACCAGCCAGGGCTGGGCGCGCCGCACCGCGCGGTACGGCGTGATGCCGGCATCGGCCAGGGGCGCGGCGCGCACCGGTTCCAGGGATCGAAGCGGGACGAGATGGCGCGGATGCGGGACGAGCAACGCCTCGGCGTAGCCGCCGTCGGCCTGGAAGCCGGGGGCGCGCGAGGTGGCGCAGCGTTGCTCCGCGCCGGCGATGCACTCCCGGCATTCCCCACAGCCCCAGCCGCTGAACACGATCACGGGGTCACCGATCGCCAGGCGCGCTCGACGGAGCAGCGGGCCCGCCTCGTCGCCCGCCGCGTCGAGAAAGCCCGCGACCTCGTGGCCCAGGGTCAGCGGCAGCTCGACGCGCGCCTGGATGCCATCCACGATGTGCAGGTCCGTGTGACACACCCCGCAGCCGGCGACACGGACGCGGATCTGGCTGGCGGTCGGCTCGGGCAGCGGCAGGTCGTCGAGGCGCAGCGCTTCGCCGGGAGCATGCAGCCGCACCGCCAGCATCGAACGGCTACCCCGCGGTAGAAGCGTCCGGGGTCGGGGCCGGGATCGGCTCCAGGAAGGCACCCACCACCTTGTCGACGAGCGTGTCCGGCTCGGCAGGGTCGATCACGCTACGGATGAACCCGTCGCGATCCGCGGCGATGGCCACTGGCTTCACAACGTTCACGTTGTCGCCATCGGCGACCGTCTCGATCCCGAGCAGCTCGACCGCCGACCGGCGCTCGTCGCTGAAGAGGAGGAACGGAAGCCGCCCAGACTCCACAAATTCGGTCTGCTGCTGCTCCGAGTCGGTACTGATGCCCGCCACCGCGATGCCGGCCTCCCGCAAACGACCGTGTCCCGCCACGAGCGCCTCGATCGCCTTCAGGCCGCGTCGGCGGCCCGCACCCTTGAGCGTCGGTGCGCCGAAGAACACGAAGACCACCGGCTGCTTCGACACGAAACTGCGAAGGTTGAGAAGGAACCCATCCGTGGCGCGCAGGCCGACCGACGGCAGCGGATCGCCGACGGATAGCTTCATGCTCATGAGCCGATTGTAGCGGCGCCCAGGCGCAGCCTGCCGGCGGACCGATGAAGGAGCCCGTCGCGCTCCAGCCCGGCGAGGACACGCTCCCAGTCGTCATCGCCGAGCTCGGGACCGATGCGCTTCGCGCCTGCCGCCAGACGCTCCCGGGCGACCGACTCCGACATCTCGCGCTCGGGAACGGCGGAAAGGGCGCGCACGAGCGCGCCGCGGTAGGCGCGATCCGACCCCCGCAGGGCGGCCTGGCGGGGAACCGGCACCGCCGCGGCGCGTCCGCGCGACGGACACCCCACCGCGATGGGGCACGCGTCGCAACGTGGCGCGCGTGAGCGGCAGATGGCCGCACCGAACTCCATGCTGGCGTGGGTCCAGGCGCTCACCTCGGGACCGAGTCCAGGAGCGGCCAGCGCATCGGCCAGCGACTGCAGGCGCGAGGCCACGTCGGGCCCGCCGAACCGCCGCAGCAGCCAGCGGCGGACGTTCGTGTCCACCACCCCGACGGCACTGCCATAGGCCAGTGACGCCACCGCGCGCGCCGTGTACGGCCCGATCCCGGGCAGACGTTCCAGTCGGGCGCGGTCGGCGGGCCAGCCGTCACGGGCAATCGCTACGGCCGCGCGTTGCAGCGTGAGCGCCCGACGGTTGTAGCCGAGCCCGCTCCATTCGGCGAGCACGTCGGCCGGCGACGCGGCGGCGAGGGCGCCGACGGTCGGAAAGCGCGCCAAGAACCGCGGGAATCGCTCAGCGACGCGCGATGCCTGCGTCTGCTGGAGCATCACCTCGCTGACGAGGACGGCGTACGGGTCGCGGGTGCGACGCCAGGGAAAGTCGCGATGCTCGGCGGCGTACCAGCCGAGGAGCGCTCCGCGGATCTCGCGCAGGCCGGAAGATGCGGTCACGCGTTCGAGGGTAGCAGCGGAGTCGTCGGACGCAGCGGCCCATGATGGTGCGCTACCGTTGCGGCGCCATGAGCTACCGATTGCTGTGCCTGGACGCAGGATTCACGCTTCTCTCGCCGCGCCGGACACTGGCCGATGCGCTATCGGAGGTGCTCATCGCTGATGGCCACACCATCACCCCCGACGAGATGCGGACCGCGTGGGAGGAGGCCGATCGCTGGTTCTGGGACCAGTACCACCGGCCCGGCAACGACACCTGGAGCGATGACGAGCGGATCGAGGACTACTGGCGCGAATACCACAGCGTCATGCTCGGCCGGTTGGGCATGCATGCCCGCCGTGAGGTGCTCGACCGCATCCTGGCCAGCCAGTTCGCCGCGGACTCCTGGGAGCCATTTCCGGACGTGGAGGCGATGCTGGCCGCCGTGCGCGAGCTGGGTGACGTCCGGATTGGGATCGTGAGCGACTGGGGATCGAACCTGCGCGGCATCCTGGCCGAGCTTGGGTTGGACGGCTACCTGGACTTCGTCCTGCCGTCCGGCGCCGTGGGCGTTGCAAAGCCGAATCCCGCGTTCTTCCGCCTGGCGCTCGACGAGGCCCGGGTCGAGCCGAACGAGGCGCTCATGGTCGGCGATTCCTATCGCGCCGATGTGCTGGGCGCGTGGGGCGCCGGTATGGACGCGGTCTGGCTCGACCGTCGCCAGGGCATCAACATCACGCCCGCGGATGAGCCGACGCCGACCGATGTTCACCGCATCCACTCGCTCGACGAGCTCCCGGCCATCGTGCGCAAGGGCGGTCCCCTGCCGCGCGGCGAGGGCGTCGCGGCCGCCCCGTCGTCGACGAGCTGAGGCCGGGCGTGTCCGGTCGCGAGTCCGCGGTCGTCGTCGACAAGTTCGGCGGATCGGTGCTGCGCCGACCCGAGGACATCGCCGCAGCCGTTGCCGTGGTGGAACGACAGCGCGCCGCTGGCCTCCGGCCGGTCGTGGTGGTCAGCGCCTTCGAAGGGGTGACCGATACGATCCTGGGCGCCGCCCGCGTGCTCCTGCCCGATGGCGGGGCATGGCTGCGCGACCCGGCACAGGCCGCCGATTCGGCCCTGGCCCGCGAGACCGACCGTGCCCTGGCCACGGGCGAGGCGCTTTCGGCGGCTCTCTTCGCCCTGGGACTTCAGGCGCGCGGCATCCCGGCGAGATCCTTCTCGGGGGCGGAAGCCGGCATCCGCACCGCGGCGGCGCACCTTGGCGCGGAGGTGCGCCGCGTGCTCTCGCGGCCGCTGCGTTCCGCGCTGGCCGAAGGTCTGGTGCCGGTGGTGGCCGGCTTCCAGGGAGTAGGCACGCACGGCGAGCTCACCACGCTGGGTCGCGGCGGGACGGATCTGTCTGCCGTGGCGCTGGCGGTCGCGTTGCGAGCCGCCCGCTGCGAGCTGTTCAAGGACGTCGGAGGGGTTCTGGAGGCCGATCCGCACCTGGTGCCCGGCGCCCGGTTCCTGCCGACGGTGGACGCACGGCAACTTGAGCTTCTTGCCGAGATGGGCGCCGAAGTGGTCCACCCGGTCGCCGTACGTCGCGCGCGCCGCGGGCGCCTGCACCTCGTGGTGCGCGCCCTGGACGACGACGCTGCGCAGACGGTCGTCCGGCCCACTTCCCGCGATGAGGACGGCGTCCTCATGCTGGCAGTGGATCGCAAGGAGCGCATGGCGCGCATCAGCCTCGTTGGGCCGGCGGCCATGACGCCCGAGGTGCTCCCCCTGCCAGCCCATGGCGAGGGTTCGTTCGACGAGGGCGGCCTGCGCGTCGTCTGGGCGGAGGTGCCCCTGGCATCGGCGGCCTCAGCGGCACAAGCGGTGCACGCCTCTCTCATGGGCCGGCCGACTGGTTGAGCGGTCGCGTCGCACCGTCACGACCACCGTGGTCGTCGAGCTGGCGTGCACCGGGATTTCAGCCCGCAACGGCCTCATGGTCGGCCACCGGACAGCGCGGACCAAGCTGGAGGAGGACCGCCGCCACCAGGATGAGCGCGCCGCCGATCAGCTGAACGGGCGTCGGCTGCTCGGCCAGCAGCCAGGCGGCCAGGATCACGCCGACCACCGGCTCAAGCATGGCCAGGATCGCGGCACGCGACGGTCCCAGCATCCGGATGCCGGTGATGTAGGCCACGGTGGGCACCCCAGCGCCAATGACTCCTGCCACCAGCACAGGCCACAGTGCCTGGACCGATGCGACCGGTGCCGCCAGCGCCGCCATGTTGCTGGTGGCCACGGCGATCAGGACATAGAGCGTCATCGCGCCCCCCATCGTCAGCGCGGCCGCCTGCGGCCCGGGAACGTGGGCAAACCCGTGGCGCGCGGCGAGCACGTAGAAGACCTGCGCCAGCCCACCGATGAAGGCGAGACCCACGCCCACCCCGTCGACCCGGCCGACGCCACCATCCGTGCCGGCCAGCACCAGCACCAGGCCGGCGAAGGAGACGCCAAGGGCCGTCCAGCGCAGCCGACTCAGCTGCTCGCCGAACCAGAGCACCGAGACCACGGCAACCAGGGCGGGGTACAGGTAGAAGACCAGCAGCGCGAGCCCGATGCTGATGCGGGTGAAGGCCACGAACACGCTGAGGTTCAGGATGGTGTTCGCGACCGCCGCGGCCACCACGAACCCGCGGTCGCCGGGCGGGATGTCTCGCAGCCGAACGGGTCGCGCCACGCCAAGCGCCAGCAGCACACAGATGAAGATCGCCACGACGGTGGCGCCCAGGCCGGCGCGCCAGGCGACGAGCGCCAGCGAGTCGACGCCCGCATCGGCGGCGAAGCGGCTCAACGGCCCGAGAGTCCCGAAGCAGACAGCAGCAAGGACGATCAGGCCCGCGCCGGCGAGATCGGCGCGCGGCGCGGCCTGGCGCGGGGTCATCGAGGGGCGACCGGCTCCGCCTCCGCCTCGGCCGCACCCAGCTCGGCCGTCAGGCGATCGCGCTCGGCCGCCAGCGCATCGGTCCGGTCACGCAGGGCGTTGTGGCGCTCGACGAGCTCACGAACGACCGACGCGTCGGTGTAGGTCGAGGGGTCCGCCAGGCGATTCGTGACGTCGGCCAACTCGCGATCGGCAGCGTCCGCGTCGGTCTCGGCGTGCGTCAGCGCGGTGCGCAGGTTCCGGGTGCGTCGGTGGCGGGCGTTACGCTCCTCGGCCTCGAAACGCTTGCGAGCCGTAGCTTCCAAAGCTGACTCGCGCGGCTTTGGCGGTGCCGCAACCACCCCTCGCGGCGTGGAATGCGCCCCCTCTACCGCGCCGCGGGTCTCGATGTCGACGCCGCGCTTGGCGGCGTAATACTCGAAGTCGCCGGGATAGACGGTGGCGGTGCCGTCGTTGACCTCGATGATCGTGTTCGCCACGCTGCGGATCAGGTATCGGTCGTGGGTGATGAGGACGATGGTGCCGGTGAACGCGTTGAGCGCGTCCTCGAGCACGTCACGGGACCCGATGTCCAGGTGGTTGGTCGGCTCGTCCAGGCACAGCAGGTTTGCCGGATCGGCCAGCAGCTTGGCCAGCGCCAGCCGCGTCTGCTCCCCGCCGGACAGGACGCCCACCTGCTTGTCCACCGCCGACCCTGAGAACAGGAATGCGCCGAGCAGCTTGCGCACTTCGCTGGTGGACAGCATCGGGGCCGAGTCGTTGAGCTCGTTGAAGACGGTGTTGTCCGCGTTGAGCGCCTCGATCTGGTGCTGCGCGAAGTACGCCACGCGCACGCTGCTGCCCAGCCCGCGGGTCCCGCCCTCGAACTCCAGGACGCCGGCAAGGATCTTGAGCAGGGTCGATTTGCCGGCGCCGTTCGGACCGATGAGGGCCACCTTCTGACCGCGCTCCAGCTGGAGGTCGAGGTCGCCGTTGTAGACGACGTTGTCGCCGTAGCGCTTCAGGACGTCGGTCAGTGTGATCACCGTACGGCCGCTGCGCACCGGCTCGGGAAACCGGAACCTCACGGACTTTGCCCTGGCGCCGGGGGAGGCGACGCGATCCAGCCGCTCCAGCGCCTTGACGCGGGACTGGACCTGGCGCGCCTTGGAGGCCTTGTAGCGGAACCGATCGATGAAGGCCTGGGTGTGCGCGATCTTGCGCTGCTGGTTCTTTGCCGCGGACTCCAGTTGCGCGATGCGCTCCGCGCGCTGCTCGACGAAGTCCGCGTAGTCGCCGACGTACTCCGTGGCGCGGGCGTCGTGAAGCTCGAGGACGCGATTCGCGACCTCGTTGATGAAGTCGCGGTCATGGCTGACGAGGACGATGGCCCCGGCGTACACGGCAAGAAATCCGGTGAGCCATTCGACAGACGCGAGATCGAGGTGGTTGGTCGGCTCGTCGAGCAGCAGCACGTCCGGGTTCTGAAGCAGCAACCGGGCGAGCGCGGTGCGCATCATCCAGCCACCGCTGAGGCGGCCGATGTCGTCGTCCATGTCGGCATCGGCGAATCCAAGTCCGGCCAGGATGCGCCTTGCCTCAGCCTCCAGGCCGTAGCCACCCATGGCCTCGAACCGATGCTGGAGTCGGCCGTACTCGTCCATGAGCTCGTGAAGCTCTTCGTCGTCCGCCGCCTCCTCCAGCTCGGCTTCGATGTGACGCATGCGCCGCTCGATGCCGCTCACCTCGCCGGCGCCGGCGAGGACCTCGGCCAGCACGCTGCGCCCGCGGCTCTCCGCGACCTCCTGGCGCAGGTAGCCGATGACGGTGTCCCGCGCCCGCGTGATGGTGCCGGCATCCGGCTCCTGGTCGCCGGTGATGATCTCCAGCAGGGTCGTCTTGCCCGCCCCGTTGGGTCCGACCACGGCGATGCGACGTCCGGCGCTGATCATCAGGCCGACGTCGCTGAACAGGTGCTGCGCCGCGTGGCTTTTCGACACGCCCGCGATCGTCACCAGGCTCATGGGGTGTCGAGGCGAGCGCCCGAGGTGTCGAAGCGCAGGCGCGTGGCCATCCCTGCGACCCCCGCTGCATTCCACGCCTTCTCGACCGCATGGGCCGATGAGGGCGAGTCGCAGACGGCCAGGACGGTCGGTCCGGCGCCCGAGAGGCATGCCCCGGCCGCACCGCGTTCGTAGGCGAGCTCCATCAGCTCGCGCGTGCCACGCAGGAGGGGCAGGCGGTACGGCTGGTGCAGCTCATCGGCCATGGCGGCGTGAAGCAGTCCGGCATCCGAGGTCATGATCGCGGTGGCCAGCAGTGCGCTGCGGCCCGCCTGGCGGGCGGCGATGGCATGCGAGACGGTCGAAGGCAGAGCCGAACGCATGTCGCGGGTAGAGCTTTCACGCTGCGGGATGAACGCGACCGGGATCCAGGCTTCGGGCGCGCGGAAGCGGCGCAGGGTGACGCGCTCATCGGCTTCCGCCAGCGCCAGCGTGAAACCGCCGTACAGCGCCGCCGCCACGTTGTCCGGATGGCCCTCCAGACGCGCGGCCAGCGCCAGGAGCTCGTCGGCTTCCACCGTGCGCCGGCCGACGGCAGCGCCGAGGACAATTCCAGCCACGATGGCCGCGGCGCTGCTGCCCAGGCCGCGGGCGGTGGGAATCATGCTGGAGATCTCGAGCCGCCACGCGCTGGCGCCCGGCGCGGCCGAGACGCGCAGGCCCTCGCGGAAGGAGCGGATCAGCAGGTTCTCCTCCGCCGGCTCGTTGTCGCGTGGCGCCCCCTCCCCCCGGGCGTTGAGCACGATGCCAGCCTCGTCGCCATGCCACAGCTCAGCGCGGAGCTTGAGCGAGAGCGCCACCGCGAAGCAGTCGAACCCGCTTCCGAGGTTGGCGCTCGAGGCAGGAACGTCGACGCTGGCGAGGGGCGGCATGCGCGCCGAGTATAGGGTCGCGTCCACGGGGCCAAGCACTGGCCCATCACGGTCGCGTCAGCTTGCGGGGGCGACCCGCTCGACGGCGGTGATCAGGTCGTCGAAGCCGAACGGCTTGGCGACGAACGAGGAGGCCGCGATCTCGGCCGCCCAATGCGCCGCGTCGCGCGCCGCGGTCATCACCACGATCGGCGTGCCGTGGCCGCGCCGGCGCAGCTCAGCGGCGAAGCCCCAGCCGTCCATGACGGGCATGCGCATGTCAAGTAGGATCACATCGGGAGGATGGCCCTCGATGGCCTGCAACGCATCGACGCCGTTCGCCGCCTCCGCCACGTCGTAGCCCTCGATCTCGAGCATCGCCGAAACCGTTTCGAGTGCATTCATCCCGTCACGGGCGCGCGGTTGGCTTCGCTCTCTGCACACACACTGCATGCCGGAGAGCGGATGCCGTTTCAGCGCATCGTCGACGCGACCTCCGCATGGCGGTAACAGCCGATCACGTGGTCGTTCACCAGTCCGGCGGACTGCATGAACGCATAGCAGATGGTTGGGCCCACGAACCTGAAGCCGCGTGCCAGCAGGGTGCGCGACATCGCCACCGATGCGTCCGTCGTGGACGGCACCTCATCCATGGTCCTCCATCGGTTCTGGATCGGCCGAGCGTCGACGAACGACCACACCAGGCCGGCGAAGTCGTCTACCGCTCCGAGGGCTTGGGCGTTGCCGATGAATGCCGCGATCTTGGAAGCGTTCCGGACGATCCGCGCATCGGACATCAGGCGCTCACGGTCCGCATCCGTGTAGCCGGCAATGACGGTGGCGTCGAATCCGTCGAAGGCGGACCGATATCCCTCCCGCTTGCGCAGGATGGTGATCCAGGCCAGGCCCGCCTGTGCGCCCTCCAGGCAGAGCAGCTCGAAGAGCCGATGCGCGTCATGCAGTGGCACGCCCCATTCCGTGTCGTGGTAGGCCACGTACAGCGGGTCGCTGCCGGCCCATGCGCACCGCTGTAGATCGTCGGCAGTCATTGGGCGCACATCGCGCCAACGTCACAGGCCAAGGACGATACGCGCGATGAGGAAGTAGACCACCAGGCCGGACGCGTCGACGAGGGCCGTGATGAGCGGAACGCTCATGACCGCCGGATCGACACCGATGCGTCGCGCGGCCAGGGGCAGTACCGAACCCACCAGCGAGGCGAGCGTGCATCCCGCCACCAGAGTAAGGCAGACCACGGTGGCAATCCGCGCGTCCACGAGCAGAGAGATGGGCCCGAATGAGATCGCAGCCAGCGCGGCGCCGAGAACGAGTCCGGTGCTGCTCTCTCGAACGACCACCGGGACAAGGTCCGCCACGCGCACCTCGTTGACGGCCAGCGCACGCGTGATGGTGGTGGCTGACTGCGCCCCCGTGTTGCCGGAGGTGCCGATGACGAGCGGCACGAAAAGCGCCAACGTCACAACTGCCTCGAGCGTCGCTTCGAAGGCGGCCATCACGTTCACGGTGATTGCGCCGGCCGCAATGAAAACGATGAGCCACACGATTCGGCTCCTCGCGAGTTGCACCACCGATGTGGCGAGGTACGGGCGGCCGAGGGGTTCCGCGCCGCCGGCGCGGGCAAGGTCCTCCGTCTCCTCCTCTTCCAGGACCTCCATGGCGTCGTCCACGGTGACGATCCCCACCAGGCGGTCCTCGCCGTCGACAATCGGCAACGCCAGCAGGTCCGCCTCCCGCATGAGACGTGCGACCACCTCCTGATCGGCGTCGACACGGGCGGAGAACACGTCGGTGTCCATAAGGTCGCCGATGAGGGTCGCGGGATCGGCCAGGACGAGGTCGCGCAGGCCCAGCGCGCCGACCAGCCGCCGATGGTCATCGGTCACCGGCAGGGCATAGATCGTTTCCGCCGAGCGGCCGATGCGCCGCAGCCGCTCGAGGGCATCGGCAACGGTCATGCCCGCACGGAGGCTTGCGACCTCCGGCGACATGAGACGACCCGCCGAGTCCTCCGTATACCCGAGCAGCGTGGCCGTCAGCTGTCGCTCGTTGGGCGACAGCCCGGCGAGCAGACGTCGTGCGACCTTGGCCGGCATCTCCTCCGTCAGGCGCGCGCGGTCATCCGGGTCCATCTCCTCGAAGAGCTGCCGCACGTTCGTCTCGCGCAGCCCCTCGAGGAGCTCCTGCTGGAGCGACGGGTCCAGCAGCTCGAACACCTCGAGCGCGCGATCACGCGCCAGCAGGCGGAAGGGGACGGCGCGAGCCTCGCGTGGCAGGCGGGCGAGCTCGTCGGCGATCTCCACCACATCGGCCTGTGCCAGCCAGCGGTCGAGCAGCTCCAGGTCGCCGCCGTCCAGCAGTTCGTCCAGCTCCACGGTCGGGACGGCGTCGGGGGTGCCGGTCAGGGTAGGTCGGG
>Ga0136633_1001163_pt1 | contig 19586 bp, 16 predicted proteins | sample AntDrymeUQ832206_2_FD_105494 | JGI IMG/M metagenome (GOLD analysis project Ga0136633, IMG submission 105494) | Polar desert sand microbial communities from Dry Valleys, Antarctica - metaG UQ83 (22.06) | ecosystem: Environmental > Terrestrial > Soil > Desert | place: Antarctica: Dry Valley...
CCCTTGGCCATCATCTCGGTGATGGTGCGGCGCTCGTCGTCGGTGACGCCGGGGGCGGCGGCCGGCGGGTACAGGACGATGGACGTGCCGGGCTGGTCGGCGGGGCCGACCGTGATCCAGCGCATCCCGCCGTATTCGACCTCGTTGCGGACCTCGAAGCCGAGGGTGTCGCGGTAGAAGGCCAGGGATGCGTCCGGGTCGTTGTGCGGGAGGAAGGTCTGGTAAATGGTGATGTCCATGGCGTCACACTAGCTGCGGCTCAGTGACCGGCGCTTCTCGATTCCTGATCGGTCTGGTCACCTGTTTCGCCACGCACGGCGGCATCCCCGCGGTCGCGCCCGCCGCGTGGCGCCGGTAGGTGCTGGGCGGCACACCGACCAACTCGGTGAAGCGAGTGCTGAAGGTGCCAAGCGACGAGCAGCCGACCGCGAAACAGACCTCAGTGACGCTGAGGTCGCCCCGACGCAGCAGCGCGAGATCGCGCAGGTGCTGCGCCGCGGCGGATCTGCTGGTCACCTGCGAGATCGTGCCACGTCGCGCCGGAGGTGCCTAGCGCCGCTGGCGTCCCACCCACTCCGCGTCCGCTCTGGCCCGGTCTGCTCCGCTTACGTCCTCGACCTGTTCAGGCCCTGCGGTATCCGCCACTCGTCCCACGTCAACACGTCTCGTCAGCAGTCAACTAGGGTGTGGCTCCCAAGTGGTCGATGGTGATTGCGCCAATCTGGCCAGGTGACGCGTTCAGCTGAACTCAGCGAGGCTGCGTGGGTTTGGATCGAGCCGTTGATGCCTCAGGCGGTGGGTCGTAGTCGTCCGTGGCGTGATCATCGTCAGGTGGTCGAGGGCTCGTGTTCCGGTATCGGACCGGGGTGGCGGGGCGTGATCTTCCGGGGCGGTTCGGGCCGTGGCAGACGGTGTGGAAGCGGCATCATCGCTTCGCGACCGATGGCACGTGGGACAAGCTGTTGCGCGTGATTCAGGCTGAGGCCGACGCGGCCGGTCGGGTGGATTGGAACGTGTCGGTCGACTCCTCGATCGTGCGGGCGCACCAGCATTCGGCTACGGCCACGCGCAGTGCCCGGGAGGATCGCACCGTGCTCGTCGAGCACACAGGGGCGGTGTCGAATGCCAAGAATCCGCGCTGCTGCCGGGACGAAACCGGGCGATCACGCCCTCGGCCGCTCGCGCGGCGGGCTGAGCACGAAGATCCACGCCGCCGTCGACGGACGGGGCCGCCCGCTGGCCATCCGTCTACCGCGGCGGCCTCGTCCTCGCAGCCGTGCTGCTCTGGCTCACCGACTTAGGCGACACGTCCTAGTCCGGCTTGACTCGCGTAGCATTAGTCGGCTCAGCCAGACAAGAAAGGCCGCGCAAACAGGGAATCAAGGCAAACACCAGGGTCCACCAAATCGACCCCACCGGTACTCGCGAACAACCCAATTACGATCGTAACCCCGAAGCCAAACAAGGATGGTTGCAAGCAGAAAGCGGGCGGCAGCCCCCACCGCTCAATGCCTCCTGCGTCGAGGGAGGTGGGCGGAAAGAACCCGATCGGACAGCCATCGCAAGAACGATCATCGCGCTGGACGTGGGGCAAGCCAACCGCTGAGGAGGAGGCGAAACGATTTCGGGCGATCGGGACAAATAGTCGGCAAAAAACGGTTTCAGGCAATCCGAATCCCGGCCTCACAGCGAAGAACATGTGAGCGAGACGAGTAGTTTGGGGGCTTCTCATCCCCTGGCTGCCTGCCGCGCTTGAGGGCGCCGGCGGCAGGGACCGGAGCGGGAATGGAGAGGGGCTGTGTATGGCTCTAGTTGGCGCGCTGCGATCACGCAGACGCGTGGCGGTTCTGGGGGGCGCGATGGCGCTGACGGTGGCAGCGGGAATGGTCACCGGCGCATTTGCTCCTCTGGGAAGTAACGCCTCGAGTCACCGGGAGGCGCCGATAGTAGCCGGGGACCCCGAAGTGGACCACACGGACGTCTATGCGTTTGTTAGTCCGGACAAGCCCGACACGGTGACGATAGTCGGCAGTTGGTTCCCCTTTGAAGAGCCGGCCGGCGGGCCCAACTTCTATCAGTTCGAAGATGGGGCTCACTACGAGTTCAACATCGACAACGATGGGGACGCCAAGGAGGACATCACCTACCGGTGGGTGTTCAAGACGCACGTTCGCAACGAGGACACGTTCCTCTACGCGAACGGGGCCGTGACCTCGCTCACGGATCCCAACCTCAACGTGTATCAGACTTACGACCTGGTCCGTAAGCGACCGGGTGGTGAGTGGAAGAAGGTGCTCAACGACGCCATCGCCGCTCCCAGCGACGTAGGCAAAGGGACGATGCCGGACTACGGTGCTTTGAGCTCGCAGGCCGTGGAGTCCATTGATGACGGCGGCAAGACCTTCTCTGGTCAGTCCGACGATGCCTTCTTCCTAGACCTCAGGCTCTTCGACCTCCTCTACGGGGGCGATTTCTCCGAGGTGGGCGACGACACGCTCGACGGGTTCAACGTGAACACGATCGCGTTGCAACTGCCGAAGTCCGAGGTCGCCAAGTCCCACAAGCCGGGCAAGAACCCGGTCATCGGCGTGTGGAGCGAGACCGAGCGTCAGAAGACCAAGGTCCTGCTGAACAACGGCGAAGAGGACTTCTCCGGAGACCACGTAAACGTCTCGCGACTGGCTTCGCCGCTGGTCAACGAGGTTGTTATTCCGCTCGAGGACAAGGACCTCTGGAACCGATCCGATCCTTTGCAGGACGCTCAGTTCCTGAGCTATGTGAACGACCCCGAGCTGCCTCGTCTGATCAACGCGGTCTACGGCCTTCCGATTCCCGACTCCAACAAGGACAAGAAGGGCGTCCAGCGAGACGACCTGATCTCTGTGTTCCTTACCGGAGTGAAGGGGCTGAACATGCCACCCGACGTGCGGCCGAGCGAGATGCTGCGCCTCAACATGGCGATTCCGCCTTGTGAGAAGGGAAGCTGTAAGAAGTACTCGAGGCTCGGAGTCATCGGCGGAGACCTCGCCGGTTACCCGAACGGGCGCCGGCTGGCGGACGATGCTCTCGACATTTCGCTGCAAGTCGTCGAGGGTGAGCTCCTCGGCATGACCAATGACCTGGGAGACGCCGTGGACACGAACGACAAGTCGTTCCGCGACAAGTTCCCGTATGTGGCGCTGCCTCACCGCGGTTCGGATCCCGACCCGCATTAGCAGTAAGGCGTTCAGTAGTTCGATGAAGTGACGGTTACGAGGGCCCGGCCGCAGCCGGCCGGGCCCTCGGTGCCGTGACCGGTAACAGTTATCGATGAAGGGGTGGAGCTCGAGGATGAAGCGGGCCGTTCTTGCGCTGGGGGGGATCGCGGCGCTGGCCGTCGTCCTGCTGGCTCTCGGCGCGCTGCAGCGGGTGCCCGAGAGCGCGGGACAGGCTGCCCCCAGGTTGGGCACCGACGTGTCGTCCGGGCTCGTCCCACAGCCCACTCGCGATCTGGGCGAAGCCATTGCCTCGCTCGAAGCGCGCATCGATGGCGGCGCGGGGGACTGGCGTTCTTACGCGAATCTGGGCCTCGCTTATCTGCAGAAGGGGACGGCCGCCGCCGACCCCACCTATTACAACAAGGCACAGATGGCCTTGATGCGCTCCTTGGAAATCAGAGACAGCGACAACTTTGAGGCATTTCTTGGTTTAGGAGTGCTGGCGAACGCTCGGCACGACTTTACTCAGGGACTGGAGTGGGGGAGAAAGGCGGCACTTGCCAACCCCTCCAACGCGCAGGCCAAAGCGGTGTCGGGCGATGCTCTTACCGAGCTGGGCCGCTATGGAGAAGCGATCGACATCTTGCAGGAGATGGTCGACCTGCGCCCAAGCATGTCGGCCTACGCGCGCGTTTCCTACGCGCGTGAGTTGCACGGTGATGTCTCCGGCGCGCAGCGCGCTATGGAGATGGCGCTCGATTCCGCCGGATCCTCGACCGACGGGGCGTGGGCCGCCTATCAGCTGGGTGAGCTTCATTTCAACAACGGCCGCGTGGCAGAGGCCGAGCACGAGTACCGCAGGGCGCTGTATCTCGCGCCCGGTTACGCCCCGGCTCGGGCCGGGCTGGCCAAGGTCATGGCGGCACAGGGGCGGCCGGGAGAAGCCATCGCTACTCTGAAGCCGGCGACGACTCGTTATCCATCGCCCGAGCTCGTCATCCTGCTCGGTGACCTCTATCGTTTCGATGGTCGTGATCAGCAGACGCAGCGAGGGTACGCGCTGGTGCAGGCGATCCAGCGCCTCTATCGCGCCAACGGCGTCAACAACGACCTCGAGCTGTCGTTGTTCAACTCAGACCACGGAATCGATCCCGAGCGGGCGCTGCGGCTGGCGCAGACCGAATACTCGAGCAGGCAAAGTGTTCACGTTGCCGACGCGCTCGCGTGGGCCTTGTACGCGAACGACCGCTTCTCGGAGGCGCGCCGCTACTCTCGCGAGGCTCTCCGGCTGGGCACGCGCAACGCTCTGTTCCACTTCCACGCAGGGATGATCGAGCTAGAGCTGAACCATCGCGCGCAGGCGCGCGTTCACCTCCGCAAGGCGCTCGACATCAACCCCCACTTTTCCTTCTTTCACGCGGCCACGGCGCGCGCCGCTTTCAAGGAGCTCGGAGGCGCGCGATGACGAGATCCCGCGGCGCTCTTCTGGGCGCGCTAGTTGTGCTGCTGCTGTGGGCCTCTCCCGCCGCCGCTCACCCGCTCGGCAACTTCACCATCAACCGCTTCACCGAGCTGACGTTCGCTGAGGACCAGGCGAGGATCCACTACGTTGTCGACAGAGCCGAGATCCCAACCTTCCAGGAGCTCCAACGCATCGGAGCCGAGCCGACGGCCGCAGCCCTCAGCGCGTATGCACGCTCCCAAGGAGAAAGGCTCGGCTCTCAACTAGAACTTGCGGCGGACGGAGAGGATACCGTTCTGTCGTTGCGCAAGGCCACGGCGAGCCTGAGCGCTGGGCAGGGCGGACTCGAAGTGATGCGCATCGACCTCTTCTACAGCGCGCAGCTTCCTTCCGGAAAAACGGTGGTCACTTACTCCGACGAGAACTTCGCCGGACGGTTAGGATGGAAAGAGGTGGTCGCCGGCGCGACTCATGGGGGCCGCGGGATAGCGCGCTCGTCGGTGCCGTCGGAGAGCATCTCCGATGCCCTCCGCTCCTATCCCAAGAACCTGCTCAGCGAACCTCCCGCAGTCGATCGCGCAACGGTGACATTGGCACCCGGCGCAACCGGCGCTTTCGCAGAGCCTGTCGCGCAAGTCCCCGACGCCGCTCCCGATCTCGTAGGTGACTGGTTCACCTCCCTGGTGTCGCGCGACCTCTCCGTCGGCTTCGTGCTGCTCGCGCTCTTGGCAGCCCTCGGTGCGGGAGCGTTGCACGCGCTAGGCCCCGGTCACGGCAAGACGATCATGGCGGCCTATCTCGTCGGCGGCGAAGGCCGGGCCCGCCACGCAGTGGCGGTCGGAGTCGCGGTGTCGCTCATGCACACGGTCTCGGTCATCGGCCTCGGTCTCGTCACGTTGTGGGCCTCGAATTTGTTCCCACCCGAGACCGTGCTCCCGTGGCTGTCGCTGCTGTCCGGGGTGGTCGTTCTGTCCCTGGGGCTGTGGCTTGTCTACTCACGCGGCCGCGCGCTGATCTCCTTCAGGAACAGAGCGGCGCACACACACGTGATCGAGCATGCCCCCGAGCCCGCCTACGCGCTGGCCGGTGCTCGCGGCCACGCGGCGGCTCACTTGCACGCCGATACGGGCCACTCCCACGCGCACCCAGGACACTCTGACGCGCATTCGGGTCACTCCCACGGCCACTCTCATCACGATCATGCTCCGCCCGAGGGCGTGGCGCTGTTCTCCGCCCGGGCCCTGGCCGCGGTCGGGCTGTCCGGTGGTTTGTTGCCTTCGCCCTCAGCGCTGGTGGTCCTGTTGGGGGCGGTGGCGTTGGGCAGGACGGCCTTCGGCCTGGTGCTCGTGGCGGCGTTCAGCATTGGGCTGGCGACGGCGCTGACCGCGGTGGGACTGCTGGTACTGAAGGCGCGTGATGCAGCCCGCAGCCGGCTCGGTGCGAGGGCCGGTGCCTGGCTCCCGTTCGCCTCGGCCGCCCTGATAGTTGTTGTCGGTCTGGTTCTGACCGGGCGGGCCGCAGCGGGACTCTAACCCCGGGGCCGTCGAGTGGTGGATAAAGGTTGCTCTGCAACCACTGACCACCACTCGGCATGTGTGACGTAGGCAAGAAGGTATGCGCTGGGCCGAGCTGAGCGAGGTGCTGGGTTCTATTCAAGCCGATGCGGAGCTTGCCAAAGACCTGAGCGCGACTGCCGATGTTTCGGCCCACGCCGTGGCGCGGTCTCGCCGCCGAAGGGAGTTGCTCCTGGGGCTCGTTGCCGTCGTCGTCCTTGGCGCGGCCCTTGAACTGACCCTTCTCGTGCAAGATCGACCCCCATCCGGCTGGACGAACATCGAGGAGCGAAAACTCAGCATCTCCGCGGAGTACCCGAATGCTTGGCATCATCAGCGTTTCGACCACCAGCTGGGACTGCTTGCTATCCGCCGAGGGATCGTGCTGTCGAATGTTCGGCACCGCTTCCGCTATCCGGATCTTGGCCCCCGACCGAGATACATCCGCGTGGAACATGAGTGCCCTCCCTTCCGACGCGGTGGTCATGGAGATCTCCCAGACACTGCGTTTCCTCATGACCTGTCGCGAAACGGAACGCTTCCCGCTATCACTCGATAACGCAGAGCGTACCCGCGGTGCCTATGGATCTCCGCCCCGGCTGTTTCTGTCCGGTTGCATTGAGGGCAAGCCGGGCTTCGGCATACACGTTTGGATCTGGCCTGACGCCTCTTCGGAAGATCGAAAGTTCGCTCGGGAAGTCGTTTCCTCTATCCACCCACCGTCGAGTGGTGGATAAAGGCTGCTCTGCATCCACTGACCACCACTCGGCACGTGGGAAACTGAATCCATGAACGACGCTTTCATCATCGATGCCGTCCGGACGCCCATGGGCCGATTTGGCGGTGCCCTGGCTCAGGTGCGGCCCGACGATCTCGCAGCCCACGTCATCGCCGCCCTCGTCCGGCGCACCGGTCCTCCAGGCGATCGCATCGACGACGTCTACTGGGGCGCCGCCAACCAGGCGGGCGAGGACAATCGCAACGTGGCCCGCATGGCGGCGCTGCTCGCAGGCCTCCCGGTGGATGTCCCCGGTGCCACTGTCAACCGGCTGTGCGGATCGGGACTCGAGGCCGTCAACTGTGGCTACCGTCAGATCCGCTGCGAGGAGGCGGACCTCATCGTGGCAGGGGGTTCCGAGTCGATGACCCGTGCGCCCTTCGTCATGGCCAAGGCCGCCACCGCGTGGGCGCGCACGGCCGAGGTACACGACACCTCGCTGGGGTGGCGCTTCGTCAACCCCCGGCTCGAAAAGGCCTACGGGACTCACAGGATGGGGGAGACGGCCGAGGAGGTCGCCTCCGACTTCGACGTGACTCGCTCGGATCAGGATGAGTTCGCGCTCGAAAGCCATCGCCGGGCCGTCGAAGCGCGCGACCAAGGACGCTTCAACGACGAGGTAGTGCCGGTGAGCGTTCCTCAGCGCAAGGGCGACCCCGTCGAGGTGGCTACAGACGAGCCCATTCGCCCCGACACCTCGTTCGAGGCGCTGGGACGGCTCCGTCCCGCCTTCGTATCGGAGGGGTCGGTCACGGCGGGCAACTCTGCGGGCATCAACGATGGGGCCGCGGCGGTCCTGCTGGCCTCCGAGGCGGCCGTCAGGGAGCAAGGCCTCAAGCCGATGGCGCGCATCGTGACCTCGGCCGTGGCAGGGGTCGAGCCTCGGGTGATGGGGATCGGGCCGATACTCGCCACCCGCAAGGTGCTGAAGCGCGCCGGGCTGTCGATCCAAGACCTCGATCTCATCGAGCTCAACGAGGCCTTTGCGGCGCAATCGCTTGCCTGCATAAGAGAGCTGGGCCTTGACCTCGGCAAGGTCAACGTCAGCGGTGGCGCGATCGCGCTGGGGCACCCGCTGGGGTGCTCGGGCGCCCGCATCCTCACCACGCTGGTCCATGAGCTGCGGCGGCGCGGCGGCCGCTACGGGCTCGCCACGATGTGCATCGGGGTCGGTCAGGGGATTGCCACGATCATCGAACGGGTCTAGCTTCGCCCCGGCCGCCCTCTCCCGACCATGCGCCCGCTGCCGTGAGGCCGCCGAGGTTCTGATGGCTTCCGTCTACGGCCCCCTGTTGCTGATCTGTAACCCCCGCGCGGGGTCGGGCGCGGCCCGACGAGACGTTGCCGAGCTTCGTAGCCACCTCGACGCGCGCGGCATCGAGCACGACGTTGCCTTCACCGAGCACCGTGGCCACGCGTCGGAGATCGCACGCACCGCACTGAAGGATGGCGGCCGCCGCTTTCTGGTCGCGGTCGGCGGCGACGGAACCATCCACGAGGTCGTGAACGGCATGATCGAGGACGACTCCCCGGTGAGAGCAGAGGCCGTGCTCGGTGTGGCGGCCTCGGGCACGGCCTCCGACTTCATCAAGACCTTCGGCATACCGGCTCTGCCGGCCCATGCCGCGGCTCATCTCGACGGCCCCGAGTCGTTTGCGATCGACATCGGCAAGGTCACCTACGACACGGATGGGGGCAGGGCCACCCGCTACTTCTGCAACGTGGCCGAAGTGGGCCTGGGTGCAGTCGTGGCCCGCTGGGCTCCTTCTCTGCCCCGCGTCCTCGGCCCCCTGCTCTATCCGCTGGCTCTGTGGCTGGCGTTGATGTCCACTCGGAAGTCTCAGGTTAAGGTCGATCTCGTCGACCGCACCTACGAGGGGGAGATGTTCAACCTCGTCGTCGCGAACGGCCAGTTCTTCGGCTCGGGGATGAAGATCGCGCCGCGCGCAGCGCCCACCGACGGCTTGCTCGACATCCAGGTGCAGCACGCCTCCAAGATCGAGATGCTGGCGCAGTGGCCCAAGGTCTACCGGGGCGAGCACGTGCCGCACCCCGACGTGCTCGAGGCCAAGCGGGTGCGCGCTTCCATCACCTCGGAGCGGCCCCTGCCCATCGAGGCCGACGGCGAACTGCTGGGCCACACGCCGGCAACATTCGAGTTGCTGAAGGACGTGCTGAGACTCAAGGTCTGAGCCGGGAGAGCGAGCTCGACCTGTAGTCACTGCGGCTTGCTATGATCGTGCTGCCATTAAGAGCGGTCGAGGGACGTGGCCCTATGACGCCGCCGCAACCTGCCTCCGGCAAGGTGCGAAAGCCACGCGATGGGGAGGAAGCATGATTGTCAATCAGGGGGGCGCCGCTTTTCATTGCGGGCTTTACCTTCCCGGCCACGACGTCCACTGGATCCAGGCGAAGCTTGCAGCGAGGAGCGAAACAGATCTAGCGGTACCGGGTCATCTCCTGGAAGCCCGGCCGGACGGCCTCATACTCGTGGAGGTCGACGGCGGCATCCGCCGTTTATGGAATCACGACCCTGAGCGATTGAAGAGGATCGCCTCCCGCGACAACGGTGAGATCTCCCATCAGCCAAGATTCCACCTGTTGCTGGTTCGAGGTTCATACGTCTTCTGTGTGGTGGATGCCGACAGCTCCGAACGGCAGCCCTGCCCGGAACGCCCTCCGACCGGAGATCCCATCCAACTACTCAAGGAAGCCGGCGGGTTCTCGATACCCGGACCGGAGGCCCTTCGTTGGATCGAGTCACAGACGGACTAGAGTAGGCCCACGGCCCAGCGCACGAAGGTCGCGGCTCCCAAGATCACGAACAGCACCAGCGCCAGCACCGCCGGGCCCACCCACCAGTCCATCTGATGCCGCAGGGGGTCGGTGTCGGCCTCCGCGCTGCGCCTGACGACCAGCTCTGCTCCCCCTGCCTGGGAGAAGTGGAGGTGCTCGCGCTTGTCCTCGATCACGTCGGCGAGTCCCTGCAGCAGGTCGACGAGCTCGTTGTCGTCGAGAGTCACTGTCGCCTCGGACAAATCCTCTCCCTTGCGATTCTCGATCCTCACGACGCGGCCCCCAGGCGAATTCTGTGGCTTGTATTCAGTTATTGTCCCGCACATGCCCGCCTCCATGGCGCTGATGGACGAGGATCAGCGCGCCGTCGTCTCGCTGGCTCGTGAGTTCGCCGCCAAGGAAGCCCGTGAGGCGGCCGAGACTTACGAGGCCCGGCAAGAGGACCCCCTCCCTCTTTACAAGCAGCTCGCCGAGCTGGGGCTGTGCGGGCTGCCCTTCCCCGAGGAACACGGCGGCGCAGGGCAGAGCTATGTCACCTATCTGCTGCTGATCGAGGAGCTCGCGCACGCCTATCTGAGTCTCGCAGTCGGGCTCTCCGTCCACACCCTGTGCGCCTTCGCGGTCGACGCCTTCGGCTCGGTCGGACAGAAGAAGGATGTCCTCTCCAGGCTGACCTCGGGGGAGTGGTACGGCGCCTATTCGCTGTCGGAGCCCGCCTCCGGCTCGGACGCTGCCGCCCTGACCACGAAGGCCGCACGACGCGACGGCGGCTACGAGCTGAGCGGCAGCAAGGTGTTCTGCACCCGGGGGGCGGAAGCCGGTGTGGTGCTGGTCATGGCTCGCACGGGCGGTCCTGGGGCCAAGGGGGTCAGCGCGTTTCTCGTCGAGCAGGGTACGGAAGGCTTCTTCGGCTCCAAGAAGGAAGACAAGATGGGGTGGCGCTCGTCGCCGACGTGGCAGCTCGTGCTCGATAAAGCCGCCGTCCCGGAAGCGCGGCGGCTGGGGGAGGAAGGCGACGGTTTCAAGATCGCGCTGGCTGCGCTCGACTCGGGGCGGTTGGGGATGGCCGCGTGCGCCGTGGGCCTCGCCCAGGCGGCATTCGACACGGCCCTCGAGTTCACGAAGGAGCGGGAGCAGTTCGGCCGCCCGGTCGCAGACAACCAGGGCATCCGCTTCATGCTCGCCGACATGGCCACGGGAATCGAGGCGGGGCGGGCGCTCTATAGGCACACCGCCCGTTTGCGCGACTCGGGGCTCGACTTCTCGCTCCAGGCGGCCGAGGCCAAGCTCTTCTGCACCGACATGGCGATGCGAGTGACCACCGACGCCGTGCAGCTCCACGGCGGCTACGGCTACGTCACCGAGTATCCGGTCGAGCGCTTCATGCGCGACGCCAAGGGCTTGCAGATCGTGGAGGGCACCAATCAGATCCAGCGCCACATTATCGGGCGCAAGCTCGTCGGCCCGCAGGCATGATCGGTCCCTTCGAGATCGCCGTGATCGTGGTCATTGTGATGGTGGTCGTGTTCGTTCTGGGCCGCCGCTCGGGGCCGTAACCCGGCGCGGCGGCCCGGGACGAGTGGGTCGCGGGCCATCCCCCCGGCTTCCCCGGCCAACTTTGGTACAGAACGCGCCTATAGCCCCGCGTTTCGTACCAAACCTCGTCGGTCGCCGGCGCCCTAACCCCGGCCTAACCCCGGCCCGGCCGGGGCCGGGCCCCCAGCCCTCAAAAAACCGGACGCCGCTCGAAGGGAGTCGACAGCACGATCGTGCTCCGAGTCGTGACCTCGAGCCGGTTGCGCAGGTCGTCGAGCAACTCCTCCAGCGCCTTGGTCGAGGGAGCCCTGATCATCAAGGCATACGAGTTATCGCCCGCCACCGAGTAGCACGACTCGACCAGCTCCAGCTCGGCGATGCGCTGGGGCACGTCCGGAGGGGAACCCGGGCGCAGCGCCAGGCTCACGAATGCGCTGATGGGGTACCCGGCCTGCTCGTAATCGACCTCTGCCCGGTATCCGGTGATGACGCCGGAGCGCTCGAGCTTGCGGATGCGGTCGTGGACCGAGGAGGCGGCCAGCCCCACCCGCTTGCCGATCTGGGCATAGGCAAGCCGGGCGTCCCCCTGGAGAGCCGAGAGAATCGCTCGGTCCTTCGCATCAAGCCCTTTGGATGGCACTAGCCGAATCTCCTTCCGTTGTAGTAAAGTTTCACCTAATATTGTTCCGGGTATTGGACGATACAGCAACTAATCAGCGGCGAAAGATCAGAGAGGAGGGCCCAGCATGACCACCACGACCACAAAGCTGTCCGGCCGGCGCCCCCACGCTGTAGCCGTTCCCCAGCCCTATAAGTACGAGGGCCGGCGACGGGACTTCGCCGAGCCCGACTGGCGCCGCCTCCCGGGCTACTCAGACGTCACTGAGGAGCAGTGGGCCAGCGCCAAGTGGCAGCGCCTTCACAGCGTCAAGAACCTCGACCAGCTGCAGCGCGTCTACGGCGATCTCCTGCCCGAGGCTCTGGCCGAGGACATCACCAGAGACCAGCGCGAGCGAGCGACGATGTCGATGCTGGTTACGCCCCAGATGCTCAACACCATGGACGAGAACGACCTCTGGAGCGACCCGATCAGGCGGTACATGATCCCCTGCCTCTCGGACCGCCACCCGGAATGGCCGAGCCATCCCTTGTCCGAGCGCGACAGTTTGCACGAAGCCGACATGTGGGCGGTCGAGGGGCTCACTCACCGTTATCCCACCAAGGTCCTCGCCGAGCTGCTGTCTACCTGCCCACAGTACTGCGGGCACTGCACGCGCATGGACCTGGTCGGCAACAGCGTCCCGCAGGTGCTCAAGTACCGCTTCGAGATGAAGCAGAAGGAACGCTATGCGGCGATCCTGGACTACTTGCGCGCCACCGACACGGTCAGAGACGTGGTGGTGTCGGGAGGAGATGTGGCCAACCTCCCCATCGCCCACCTCGAGCACTTCGTGTCGGAGTTGCTCGACATCGAGAACATCCGCGACATCAGGCTCGCCACCAAGGGTCTCATGGGACTTCCTCAGCATTTTCTGCAGGACGATGTCCTTGCGGGACTCGAGCGTGTGGCGAGAAAGGCGGACGAGCGCGGAGTGGACGTCGCTATCCACGCGCACGTCAACAGCGCAGCATCTGTAACTCCGCTGGTGGCCAAAGCGGTCCGGGCGCTGCTGGACATGGGTTTTCGGGACGTGCGCAACCAGGGAGTCTTGATGCGCGGCGTCAACGACACTCCTGAGCGGCTGCTCGATCTCTGTTTCGCGCTGCTGGACGATGCCAAGGTCATGCCCTACTACTTCTATATGTGCGACATGATCCCGAACGCCGAGCATTGGCGGCTGGCGGTCCACGAGGCGCAGGCACTGCAGCACGCGATCATGGGCTACCTGCCGGGCTTCGCAACGCCGCGCGTCGTTTGCGACGTGCCGTTCGTCGGCAAGCGCTGGGTTCACCAGGTCGACGCTTACGACCGCGTTAACGGAATCTCCTACTGGACCAAGAACTACAGAACGGGCATCGAGAGTGACGCGGCAGATGACGCCGTGCAGCAGCCGCACGAGTACTACGACCCGGTCTACACATTGCCGCAGGAGGGTCAGGACTACTGGCGGGACCGCACCGCGCAAGAGATCACCGCGTAGAGCGAAGCACTAGATTCAGGAGGAACGATGGGGTTCAAAGTCACTTATGCGACCATGTCGGCGGACTCGGAAGAGCTCGTTGCGAGCTTCAAGAAGGGGGTCGAGGAGGCCGCGTCGTGGCTCGGCAAAGACCATCCCTTCTACGTGAACGGTGAGGAGCGAAGAGGCGAAGGCACGATGGAGGAACACTCGCCGATCGATCACGACATCGTGATCGGACGCTTCTCCTCGGCGACCGCGCAGGATGCGCACGATGCGGTGGCCGCTGCGAAGGATGCCTTTCCGGAATGGTCGAGCAAGCCTTGGCAGGAGCGTGTCGAGATCATGAATCGCGTTGCGGAGCTCATCTCCGAGCGTGCTTACGAGCTTTCTGCGCTGACCGGTTTCGAGGTCGGCAAGAACCAGCTCGAGTCTCTGGGCGAGGTCGAGGAAGCCGCCGACCTCATCCGCTACTACTGCCATCAGATGACTGAGCACGACGGGTTCAGCGTGACCATGGGACAGCTTAGTCCTCAGGAGCACACCAAGAGCGTGCTGCGCCCCTACGGCGTCTGGGCTGTGATCAGCCCGTTCAACTTCCCCAGCGCCCTGTCCGGGGGTCCGGCCGGAGGTGCGCTCGTGGCCGGAAACACGGTAGTGCTCAAACCTTCGGAGCAGGGTTTTTTGATGGGACTGAAGCTCTACGAGGTATTTCGTGAGGGAGGTGTGCCGGCGGGCGCGTTCCACGTGCTCACCGGGCTGGGCGAAATCGTGGGCAAGGAGCTCGTCGAGCATCCTGGAGTAGACGGGATCACGTTCACCGGCTCCTACGACGTCGGCATGAAGATCTACCGAGGCGCGGGCAAGGACTACCCGCGGCCCGTCATCTGCGAGATGGGCGGCAAGAACCCGGCGATCGTTTCCGCCAAGGCCGACCTCGATAAGGCTTCCGACGGAGTGCTGCGCTCCGCGTTCGGCTACTCGGGGCAGAAGTGCTCGGCGTGTTCGCGGGCCTACGTTCAGCGCGAAGTCTACGACGACTTCGTGACCGCGCTGAAGCAGAAGGCCGAGAAGCTCGTGATCGGAGATCCGAACGAGCCGGGCGTCTACATGGGCCCGGTAATCGATCAGGACGCAGTGAAGCGATTCGAGCAGGCGGCGACCGATGCGCGCACCGAAGGCAAGATCTTGGTGGGGGGCGAGCGCATCACCGAGGGTGGCCTCGAGCGCGGCAACTTCGTACAACCCACGGCAGTCGAGGTGCCGCTCACATCGCGCTTGTTCAAAGAAGAGCTGTTCGTCCCCTTCGTTGCGGTCGCCCCCGTCGACTCGATCGACGAAGGCCTGCGGCTTGCCAACGACACGCCTTACGGGTTGACGGCCGGTTTCTACTCCGAGGACTCAACAGAGGTTGATCGTTTCTTGACGCAGATCGAAGCCGGCGTTGTCTACGTGAACCGGCGCGCCGGCGCGACTACGGGGGCATGGCCCGGAGTCCAGCCTTTCGGCGGCTGGAAGGCTTCGGGAAGCAGCGGCAAGGCCGGCGGAGGCCTTTACTACACGCAGCTGTATCTGAGGGAACAGAGCCAGACGGTGGTGGTGGAGTAGTGAATCTCTCCTACGATGAACTGGCGGCTCTCGACGAGCCCCGTCTCGTCACGCCCATTCCGGGACCGAACACACGGGCGGTGGTCGAGCGCGACGAGCGGGTGACCAGTCCTTCACTTCCGCGCGCCTATCCGTTCGCGCCCGAGCGCGGCGCCGGCGTCATGGTCGAAGACGTCGACGGCAACGTGTTCCTTGATCTGAACTCGGCCATCGCAGTGTGCTCTACCGGCCACGCTCATCCGCTCGTTACCGAGGCGATCACTCGTCAGGCACACAAGCTGCTGCACTATTCCGCGAGCGACTTCTACCTCCCGATCTACTCCGAGCTTTGCTCCCGAATCGACGACATCGCCCCCATGGCGAATACGAGGACGTTCCTCGCAAACTCGGGCACGGAGGCGGTCGAAGCGGCTCTCAAGCTCGCCCGCAATCACACCGGCAGGCAGTACGCGCTGGCGTTCTTCGGCTCCTTCCATGGGCGTTCCTACGGTAGTGTGACGCTGGGTGCGTCCAAGGCGAACTACCGAGCCGGGTTCTCTCCGATGCTGCCGAGCGTGGTGCACGCGCCCTACGCCGACTGTCTCTACTCGTTCTCTGATCTCGAGCACCCGGATTCCCCCGGCTACATCGAGGAGGTCATCTTTAAACGGCTGATCAAGCCGTCGGAGCTGGCCTGCATAGTGGTCGAGCCGGTGTTGGGGGAAGGCGGCTACGTCGTGCCACCGCGCAGTTGGATGGAGATGCTGAGAAGCATGTGCGACGAGCACGGCATCCTGTTGGTGGCCGACGAGGTCCAGAGCGGCATGGGCCGGACCGGCAAGATGTGGGCGGTCGAGCACTTCGACATCGAGCCCGATATCATTCTTTCCGGCAAAGGCATTGCCAGCGGCATGCCGCTCGGCGCCATGACCGCACGCTCGGAGCTGATGACGTGGCCCAAGGGCAGTCACGGCTCGACTTACGGCGGCAACCCCGTCTCTTGTGCAGCCGCCCTTGCCACCATCGATTTGATCGAAGGCGAGTTGCAGGCGAATGCGGCAAAGATCGGCGAGCTCCTCAAGGATGGTCTTTTGCGCATGTCCGCCCGCCACGATTTCATCACCGAGGTCAGGGGGCTCGGTCTCATGCTCGGGGTCGATTTCGCGAACGCACAGATCGCCGGTGCGGTCGAGAAGGCGGCGTTCGAGCGCGGCGCGCTGCTTCTTCAGGCGGGGGATCATGCGATACGCATGGCGCCGCCGCTCGTGATCAACGAGCGGCAGGCCGACGCGGGCCTGCGCATCTTCGATCAAGCCTGCGCCGCAGTCACAGCCTGACAGCATCATGCGCACTACGGGAAAAGTGACGTCGATGGCCACGGCGGTGGCCGACCTCGTGGGCGATGGCGACGTGGTTGCGATCGAAGGCTTTACGCACCTGATCTGTTTCGCCGCCGGCCACGAGATCATCCGGCAGAGAAAGCGTGACCTCACGCTCGCACGTTTGACTCCCGATGTCGTCTACGACCAGATGATCGCGGCCGGGGTGTGCAAGAAGCTTGTGTTCTCGTGGATGGGCAACCCGGGCGTGGGCTCGCTGCACGCCATCAGGCGCCGGGTCGAACGTGCCGATCCCGCCTCCCTGGAGCTCGAGGAGTACAGCCACTTCGGCATGGTCGGCCGCTATATGGCGGGAGCCTCCAAGCTCCCGTTCTGGCCGCTGCGAAGTTATTACGAGAGCGACCTCCCCGCGGTCAACCCCCGGATCGTCGAGATCTCCTCGCCCTATGGCGACGAGACCGTTTACGCCGTGCCTCCACTCAATCCCGATGTCGCTATCGTCCACGTACAGCGTGCCTCGAGCGGCGGTGATGCCCAGATCTGGGGCCTGCTCGGTTGCCAGAAGGAGGTAGCGTTCGCGGCCGACCGGGTGATAATCGTGTGCGAAGAGCTTGTGGACGACTCGGTAATTCGCTCCGATCCCAACCGGACCGCGATACCGGGGCTGATAGTGGACGCGGTTGTGGTCGAGCCGCAGGCCTGCCACCCTTCCTACGCGCAGGGCTACTACGACCGCGACAACCGCTTCTACGTCGAGTGGGATGCGATAGCACGCGACCCGGCCCGGCTTGAGGAGTGGCTCGATCAGTGGGTCTATTCGCTGTCTTCGCATCAGGACTACGTTGCAAAGCTCGGTGAGGAACGCTGGGCGCAACTCACTCCCACCGATCGCTGGTCAGAGCCTGTGAACTACGGCGGGTACAACTAATGGAAACTGCGTCCCGCACTGAGACAATGATCGTTGCCTCCGCCCGCCACCTCGCCGGCGAGAGAGTCTGCTTCGTCGGCATTGGTCCTCCGAACATCGCCTGCAACCTGGCGCGGCGAACGGTTGCTCCCGACCTCGAACTGGTCTACGAAGCAGGCGTGTTCGGGGCCGTCCCCCAGCGTCTGCCGCTGTCGATCGGCGACCCGTCGCTGGTCACGGGGGCGGCTTCGGTCTGCAGCATGTTCGAGCTGTTCGCCTACTACTTGCAGGGCGGTCTCGTGGATGTCGCCTTCCTCTCGGGCTCGCAGATCGACCGCTTCGGAAACCTGAACACGACGGTGATAGGTGACTACTCGAAGCCCAAAGTGCGTCTTCCGGGATCGGGCGGTGCTTGCGAGATAGCCATCAATGCGCGCAAGGTGTTTGTGATCATGCCTCAATCCACACGCACGTTTGTGGAGAAGATCGACTTTCGCACGAGTCCCGGCCACCTGACCGGCAAGCGGCCGGCGCACTGGGGGGCGGGCCCAACCGTGGTCGTCACGGGGTTGGGCATGTACGAGTTCGACAATGACTCGGGCGAGATGTACCTCTCGAGCCTCCACCCCGGTGTATCGCTCGAAGACGTCGGTGAAGCAACCTCGTGGGAGCTGCGGGTCGGCGACCATCTGAGCGAGACGCCGGCTCCCACCGAGAAGGAACTACGCGTGATGCGAGAGCAGCTCGACCCTCGGGGCATCTACACCCGCGGCGAATGATGAACTCAAGCGTGTTCCCACGCGTCACCGGCCGCTCGCTGCCGCGAGCGCGGCGAGCGGAGGGCGCGCTCATCTACGACGCGGACGGCAAGCGCTACCTAGACGCGTGCGGTGGGGCGATTGTGGTGGGTGTCGGGCACGGGAACGAGGCGGTCATCGACGCCCTGGCGCGTCAGCAGCATGACGTTGCCTACGTGCACGGCACCCAGTTCACCACGGCTGCATTGGAGGACTACGCGAGCGCGCTTGCCGAAGTACTTCCACTCGAAGACGCGCGCGTTTATACGGTCTCAGGAGGCAGCGAAGCGGTTGAGACTGCGCTCAAGCTGGCGCGCGCCTACCACCTCGCACGCGGTGACGAGGGCCGCCACAAGGTGATCGCACGGGCGGGTTCCTATCACGGCAACTCGCTCAACGCGCTCGACGCATCCGGGCGCATGCCGCTGCGGGCTCCCTATGAGCCGTGGCTGGGGCGCACCGTGAGAGTCGGGACTCCTTATGAGTATCGCTGTGGGCGCGATGGGCACCCCCAGAGATGCGGAGAGTCGCTCGCCGAGGAACTTGATCGAGCGATAGTCGAGCAGGGACCGGATTCGGTTGCCTGCTTCATCGCCGAGCCGGTAGCGGGGGCGACCCTCGGCGCAGCCGTTCCTCCCGATGATTACTGGGATGCGGTCGGGGGAGTGTGCCGCTCGCATGGCGTGTTGCTGATCGCGGACGAGGTCATGACCGGGTTCGGCCGCACCGGGCGATGGTTCGCGTGCGAGCATTGGGGGCTCGAGCCAGACATCGTGGTGGCGGGCAAGGGCGCTTCCTCGGGCTACTGGCCGCTCGGCTTTGCGGCGTGCTCGGGGAGCATCTACGACGCAGTCTCTTCGACTGGGTTCATCCACGGGTTCACCTATTCGCATTCGCCGGTGGGTGCCGCCGTGGGCCTCGCCGTGCTCGATCAATTGCGCGCGCACGACCTCGTAAACGAGAGTCGCAACAAAGGGGAGCGACTGCAAGCACTGCTGCATGAGCACCTCGGCAATCATCCGCATGTCGGTGATGTGCGAGGCCTGGGCCTGATGGTGGGAGTCGAGCTCGTCGCGGATCCAGATAGCAAAGCCCCTTTCCCACGCAGCGAGCGAGTCACCGAACGACTTGTAGCGGCGGCTTTCGAGGCGGGGCTGCTGCTCTACCCCTCGACCGGATGCGCCGACGGTGTCGACGGCGACCTCGTGATGATCGGGCCACCATTCGTTATCTCGGACGCCGAGCTCGAGGAGGCGGTGGCGTTGTTGCGGGGGGTCATCGAAGGAGTGCTCGAGCAGGTTCCCTGATCCCTGTCCTTAGTGCTCCGCACCGGAAATACGGTCAGCACCGAGAGCGTCACTGCGCCCTGGTCGCTAGGCGCGAGGAGGGGGCGTACCCGGAGGGTACGTGAGCGACAGATTGAATCCCAATTCCGACCTCGGCGGAGCCGTGGAACGACGCGAGCGGGGATGCAGGGGCGCTCGAATGCGAGCGTATTTACGGGGAGGTGCAC
>Ga0136633_1001164_pt1 | contig 19575 bp, 18 predicted proteins | sample AntDrymeUQ832206_2_FD_105494 | JGI IMG/M metagenome (GOLD analysis project Ga0136633, IMG submission 105494) | Polar desert sand microbial communities from Dry Valleys, Antarctica - metaG UQ83 (22.06) | ecosystem: Environmental > Terrestrial > Soil > Desert | place: Antarctica: Dry Valley...
GACGCCACGAAGGCGCCCAGCATGTACAGCGAGCCGTGGGCCAGGTTGATGACCCGCATCGCACCGAACACCAGCGAGAGTCCGGCCGATACGATGAACAGCAACCCGGCCCGCGTGAGCCCCGCCAGCAGCTGGATGACAAGCGTGTCGAGGTCCACGTCCGGCGCCCTCTCCTACGGCCCCTGCTGTTCCACGACCTCCTCCTCGGTCAGCCACACATCCTCTCCGGGGATGCTCTCAACATCGGTCCAGGTGGCGAAGCCGATGTCGGGATCCTGCGTCACGATGCCCGAGTAGACCGATACGCTCGCCTGGTGGTCCTCTGCCCGGATCGTGACCGGGCCGCGCAGCGAGTCGAACTCGAAACCCTCGAGCGCGGCAACCAGCGCATCCGGATCGAGGTCACCGGCGCCCTCGACGCCGGCCGCCCACAGCATGACCGCGTCGTAGGCCATGATCGCCCAGTCGGAGGGGTAGGTGCCGTACGCGTTTCGGTAGTCGTCGATGAACGCGTCGATCGTATCTGACTCGATGGCGAAGAAGGGTGCACGCGAGTAGCCACGTACTCCATCGGGGGCGTCCGCTCCCAACGCGCGCAGCGCATCGGTCTCGTAGAGACTGGTGAAGAAGACCTCGTCGAAGAAGCCGAGCGGTGCCGCCTGCCGGGTGAAGGCGACGAGGTCACCCGCGAAGAGGGAGCCGTAGACAGCGTCCGGCTCTGCGGCGAGCAGGGTGGTGATGTAGGGCGTGAAGTCCTTCTCGCCGAGCGGCGGGAAGGCCTCGTTGACGATCTCGACGTCGGGGTTGAGCTCCTGGAGCTTGGCCACGAAGGCCTCGGCCTGCAGGTGGCCGAACTCATAGTCGGGCGCGATGATCGCCCAGCGCTCGTGCCCGCTGTCGGCCAGTGAGATGGCGTTACCGCGCCCTTCCATGGTGGTGTTCGGTCCGACCTGGAAGGCGTACTCGTGGAAGAGCTCCGTGGTCAGCCGCTGGGTATTCGAGGTGTGGAAGAAGATCGGCGTGCTGTTCTCCGCGGCCACCTCGGTCATCGCCGCAGCCACGGCGCTCGAGACCGGGCCGAAGATGGCGCTGACCGCGTCGCGCAGGATGGCGTCGCGCGCGAGTTGGACCCCGACCTCCGGGTTCGACTGCGAGTCCCGGACGAGGAGCTCCACCGGCCGCCCCAGGACGCCGCCGTCGGCATTGAGCTGTTCGACGGCCAGCCGGGCGCCGTTGATGTTTGCCACGCCGAACAGTGATGTCGACCCTGCGGAATCGGTGATCAGTGCGACCTTAACGGGATCCCCGGACGCTCCACCCGTCTGGCTCGGGCTGTCCCCCGGGGCGCTCGATGACGCCGCCGGGGTGCTCGGCGACGCCGCCGGGGGTGCGCCGCACGCGGCGAGCAGCAGGATGACGACGAGGCTCACGGACGCGATCGATCTAGTCGGGTGCTTCATCTCTCCCTCTCCTGCTGGCCGACCGACAACCGCCAGGGGCGATCTGGAAGGTCGACTGATGGTTGTACAATCCGGCCGCCTTCGCCATCCGAGGATTCGAGAATATTTCGATCATGCCTCGTAGAAGCTACGAATTGAACGGGCCCGCACCGACAGCGCCGATCCTGACCGACGCCACCGCCGCGATCGTGGATCGCATCCCCGCCAGGCTGCCGGAGATCGGCCGCCGGATGGTAGAGCGCTACCGAAGCGAGATCGCCGACTACGCGGCGCTCGACGAGGTGATCCTCTACAGCGACGTGGCGGGCATCTCGGTCGCGATGTTCGAGGCGTTGCTCGCCGAGCTGCGCTCGGGGCGCCCGACCGATGCCTCCACGCTCGACGTGTTTCGCCGGGGCGCCGCGCGTCGCGTGCACCAGAACATTCCGCTCGAGTCGCTGCTGCATGCCTATCGGCTGTGGTCGGAGTCCGTGTGGGAGGCGATCATGGCCGCGGTGCAGCCGGATCGACCCGAAGAGCTGCGGACCGCGTTGGAGATCGCCGGAATAGTGATCGGATACACGAACGCGATCTCCAGGATCGTCGCGCAGGCGTACCTCGATGAGGCTCAGGGGGTATGGAGTGACCGCGAGGTCGTGCGGCGCGACGTCCTGGAAGCGTTGATTGCCGGCAGGGGAGCCTCAGGCGAGGTGCGCCGCCAGGCCGCCTCCATCGACCTCGACCTGCAGGAAAGCTACGTCGTCGTCCTGGCGCGCAGGATCGTGCCGATCGGCGCGGACCTGGAGGATTCGTTGCCCGACCACGCAGGCCGGCGGCTGGCCGTGAAGCGCGCGCGCCGCCGGCTTCGTCCGACCTCGGGAGAGCTGGCCGTGGGGCTTCGTAATGACCAGATCGTGATGCTCTATCCCACCGAGGACTCCAACGAGGTGACCCGAATCCGAGAGCAGTCGGAGCTTCTTGCGGCCGAAGTTGGTGGGTCAGGACTCGTGCTGGCGGTGGGCGGTTGGCATTCCGGTCCGTCCGGGATCGCGTCGAGCTACGAAGAGGCGCGCGAGGCGCTTGAGATCGCTACCGAGAAGGGGACCCCCGGGGTGGTCGTGGCCTTCGAGGATGTGATTCTCGAGCATATCCTGCGTGCCAGCCCGAGTTCGGAGCGCCTCGCGGCAGACACGCTCGAGCCACTGCGAGCCTACGACGCGCGCCACAGGACCGATCTTGTCGAAACGCTGCGCGCCTACATGGATACCTCGTTCAACCTGACGCGCAGCGCATTCGTTCTGTCGGTCAACCCGAACACCGTGGTCTATCGCCTCAGGCGGATCGGCGAATTGACGGGCCGTGATCCGCGCAAGCCAGCCGACCTGCTGCTCCTCTGCGTGTGCCTCAAAGGGCTGCCCCTCAGGCGGCCCCCCGCCGGCGCCTGACTACGGCCAGTCCGGATGCGCGCGCAGCTCGGCGACGAAGTCCTCGACGGCTGACTCCAGGTCGTAGGCCGGCTGCCAGCCCCAGTCTTGGGCGGCCTCCGAGTCGTCGAGGCGATCCGGCCAGCCGTCGGCGATCGTCACGATCGCCGGGTCAGGCTGGAAGTCGATGTGGGCGTCAGGAACGACCTCCAACACGGCATCGCGCAGCACGCGCGCGTTCGGCGAGAAGCCGGTTACCCCATACACCCGGCGCCGCAGAGCTGAGCCATCCGCCTCGGCGATCTGGATCAGGGCGCTGACAGCGTCCTTCACGTAGAGGAGCGGCATGGTCGTCCCCTCGTTGGTCGGCACCGTGAACGGCCTGCCCCGCGCCGGCTCGGAGACGATGAGGCTCGAGTAAGCCGAGGCCCCGCCTGGACCGCGGCCCGGCCCGATGACGGAGGCGAGCCTGATCCCGCGGAAGTCGACTCCAAAACGGCGAAGGTAGTAGCTGCCCAGCAGCTCGCCGAAGGTTTTCGTTACGCCGTACATCGTCGTCGGACGTTGGAGCGAATTCTCGTCCACGACCGTCCCCACGTCGGGCCCGTAGGTGGCGATGGTTGAGGTGAACACGACCTGTGGAATCTCGAGCAGGACTGCGGCTTCCAGAACGTTGTAGGTTCCGGTGGCGTTGACCTGGTACGCGGCCTGGGGCCGCTCTTCCGCGAACGCGGACAGGATCCCGGCCGAGTGGAACACGATCTCGGGTTGCGCGGCCTTCAGGGCATGGAATGTCTCCGACCAGGCGGCAATATCGCAGCGGACGATCCGGACTTCATCCATCCCGTCGAGGAGGGGTGAGCTACGGACGACATCGAGACAGGTCACCTTGTCCCCACGCGTCGCCAGCTTTCGCGCCAGGTGCGCTCCGACGAAGCCCGTACCGCCGGTGACGACCACGCGCATCGGTTCACTCCCTACGAGATCGATGGTGGGGTCCATGCCTGGGCGGCAGTCAGCGCGCCGTGTCGACCAATGACGCCCGTCGCCCGAGTGTGATGGTAGGACACGCGACGGCGGGGACCCATCCCACGAAACGAGAAACTCGATCGAGGCCGTTCGTAGGAACCGAGAACGGGTGCCGAAGCACTGCGAGCGTTCGCGCGGCGGGGGCCTTCTGATGGCCGACCGATCGGCGCACGGTACTGTGTCGGGTGCGCGCGAGGCTCGCATCCGGGAGGACATCGACGATGGCGAAGATCCACTACGAAGCGGACGGTGAGGTCTCGGCCGAGCGGTTCGTCACCGCGCTGACCGACTTCAACGAGCATCGGCCGGAGCTCTGGCCGAACCTGGACGCCAGGTTTTACCGCCTGATCGAGCGCGGTGACTCATGGGCCGAGGTGACCGAGGGGACCGATGTCCTTGGCGGCGTCTGGGCCCGCGAGCGCTACGACTGGTCAGAGCCCGGCAGGGTCACGCTGACGCTGCTCGAGTCGCCGGACTTCCGGCCGGGCACCCTGATCGACTACCACGTGAGCGAGCGTGCCGACGGCGGCTGTCACGTGGCGGTTGACTTCCAGCGCATCGCGGCGAGCCCGCGCGGCAGGGTGGTCGGCATCGTGGTCCAGCTCACCGGCGTCGGCCGGTTCGGCCGGGATCTGCACGAGACACTGGCTCGCCTCGCGCGTCTCGCTTACTGATCCTTGCCCTGGTTGACCATGGCCTGAGGCAGTCGGATGGCCCGTGGATCTGGACGACCCGCCACGACAGCGGCCAGAATCTCAACCCCATCGATCAGCCGCGGGCCCGGCCGCGAGACGTAGGCGGAGCCATCGATGGCCCAGATCTGACCGTCGCGCCATGCCTTGGTTCGACTGAGCAGCGCAGGTGGCTCGAAGGCCGACCACTCATCCAGCGTTCGCGGCAGGTCGAAGCCGCACAGGCCGAGCACCACCACGTCCGGATCGGCCGCCGCCAGCGCCTCCCAGCTTGACTCGCGCGAGCGCTCGCCGCTCACCCCCATGACCGGTTCGCCGCCGGCGCGCTCGATCTGCTCCGGCACCCAGTGGCCAGGCGCGAAGAGGGGATCGAGCCACTCGAGCAAGGCCACGTCCGGGCGGCGGGTGGGTGGTTCCACCGCGACCAGCCGTGCCCGCAAGGTCGCGGTGACCCGCTCGCCTCGCGCCTCGATACCGGCCAGCGTCGCGACTAGCTCGATGGTGGCCAGCATGTCGGCGAGGCTGTGCGGTTCCAGGGACACGACGAGTGGGACGCCTGCGCCCCCCGCTGCGCGCGCTGCCTGCAGCACGGTCGGGTACGAGACGGCGCACACCTGACATAGCTCCTGGGTCAGCACCAGGTCGGGTGCCAGCCGCACCAGCAGCGGCTCGTCCAGGGCGTACAGCCCGTGGCCGGCGACCAGCGCCGCACGAACCGCGGCATCGATCTCAGCCGAGCGGCGCGTCGCGGGCGGAATACGGTCGGCCGTCATACGCGGCAGCCCCGCCACCGCCTCCGGCGGGAAGTCGCACTCGTGGCTGACCGCCACCAGCCGCTCCGCTAGGCCCAGCGCACACACGATCTCGGTCGCCGACGGCAGCAGCGAGACGATGCGTCGCGCCGGCACAGCGAGCCGCCCCGGGCCGGAGGCGCGCGCCGGCCGGTGCTCGAAGTTGGGCGGTCGGCTCGGTGACGTCGTCTCCACGCCACGCAGCGTACCCCGAAGTGGCGTGTGAGTCCGGCCACCAGCCATCCACGGCCACAGGAGCCAAACCGAGGGACGACTTCGGCTTCGCGGCTACGCGAGCTCGAGCCTTCGAAGCTTCGCGGGGTCGCCGACGATATCAACCTCCCGGATCAGTCCCCCGGCGACCGTGAAGCCGACGACCGCCAGAACCTTGTCGGGCGGCCCGACGATCACGCCCGGCCCGCCGTTGATGACGGCCCGCCGGCCGAGCGGCGCGAACGCTCGTGCGCGGGTCCGGAGCACATCGGCCACCTGCGTCGCGCCAACGACGGGTGGCCGGGCCAGCGGGCCGCGCCCGCCGCCATCGGTCCGGAGCACGACGTCGGGATCCAGGAGCAGCAGCAAGGCATCGAAGTCGCCGGCCCGGGCGGCCGCAAGGAAGGCATCGACCACTCGCTGCTGGACGGCGAGGTCTGCGTCCGGCTCCGGTCTCGCGGCCCGGACGCGACGACGTGCTCGGCTGGCCAACTGGCGAGCGGCGGTCGGCGATCGATCGACGACCGCGGCGATTTCCGCGAACGGCACCGCGAACACGTCGTGCAGCACGAACGCCAGCCGCTCCGCCGGGGTGAGCGTCTCGAGCACGACCAGCAGCGCCAGCCCGACCACATCGGCGAGGACCGCCTCATCCTCCGGCGAGTCGTCGGCGACCACGACCGGCTCCGGCAGCCACGACCCCGCATAGTCCTCGCGCCGCGAACGGCGCGCCCGCAGCAAGTCGAGGCAGATACGGCCAACGACCGTCGTGAGCCATGGCCGAAGGCTATCGGCCTCGCGCGGCGGTCTCCGGTCGAGCCGCAGCCAGCATTCCTGCAGCGCGTCCTCGGCCTCGGTGACTGAACCGAGCATCCGGTAGGCGACCGAGCGCAGATACGGCCGGTGGCGCTCGAACTCGCGCGACAGCAGGGCGCGGGATTCCACTTGTCGGTCCACGGCCTCCTTCATCTGATCGGAGAACGTATCCGCCGACCGAAACGTGACCGCCGGCTGCATTACGGGTCACATCGGTGCCCCGAGTTTCGTTCCCCTAGCGCGATCGGCTTCGATCGCCGGCGCCGTCGGACGCCGGAGCACCACAGGGAGACAGCATCCATCATGTCCGATGCCCGCGCGCTTGGGACCCCCAGCGTCCCGTCGCTCATTCCTGTTCTCAACCCACTGGTCAGGTGGCTGCTTGGCGCCGGCCTGCCATTCGGCCCGAACGTGCTGCTCACCGTCCGCGGTCGCACGAGTGGCCTGCCCCGGACGTTCCCGGTCGCGATCATCGAGCTCGACGGCCGGCGGTACGTCCAGTCGCCGTTTGGGGAGGTCAACTGGGTGCGCAACCTGCGCTCGGCGGGGGAGGCTGTCGTGTCGAAGAACCGCCGTCGCGAGGAGGTCGAGGCGATCGTGGTGGCGCCGGAGACAGGCGGCCCGGTCCTGCGCGACGCGCTGGCTCCGTATGTCAATTCGAGGCTCCTTGCAGTCGTGCTTGGGAGGTTCTTCAACGTCCGAGCCGATTCGACCGACGAGGAGTACGTCGCCGAGGCGCGACGGCACCCGATGTTCGAGTTGCGCACGCGTAACGTAACTACACCGGGACCGACGAGCTGGAAGTAGTCGTCGGGATCGGAGAACGTGGCGATCCACGCCTCGGGTGCCTCACCCGGGTTGTACGGCTCTCGGGCGGCCGACGTTCACGCCTCGCTGCGGCGGCCATCCTGTCGACGATCACTTCGGTCGTTGCCTTCTCCGGGGTCACGCTGAGGTTCCTCGTGCCCCGGGCTCCGGTTTGCGGCGGCCGCGGGCGCGACGAGGTCGGACTGACGCCATGCGCGCGCCCGTCCTGGCGGAACGGTCGTTGTCGTGGCTGTCAAGGGATACCCTCAAGCATCCTGAAGCTGGAACGCCCTTTATAAGCACCCTTATGGCAGTGTGTCATGCCACCCACCGCGACTCAAACGTGCTCAATCGACCCAGGTTGGGACGCCTGAACGCCGGAATCTCGCGCATCCGGTATGCGGTACCACACAGCCCCTCTTTCGGCCCGACCCACGCTCAGAATCGCTCGAACGCCTGTTCTATAGGCTCTGAAGCACCCTTATAGGCACCTTATAGGTCGGGGCACCGCCCACGTGGCGCAGCGTTTCGTTGAGGCAATGGCTCCCACCGCTGAAGCGCAGCTGGCTGCTGCAGAGCGTAGAGAGCATCAAAGAGCAGGTTGGTAACGCCGAGCAGGGGCGCGTCTTTGAAGCGAAGCGCCAGGCCACGGATGAGCGAATCGAGCCCCGGCGCCTCCGGTGCGTCGTAGCGGTTGTCATCCAGGTCGGCTTCATGGACGATCTCAGCGATCTTCCACAAACCCGTGTCGCGCAAGCCGTAACGCCGGAGAACGCTTCGAAGCTGCAGTCTCCTTGGTGGTGGGAGAGCGGGACCCCACGCATGTCAAAGGGCGTCGCGTCTGCGGGGACTTTCGCCGGATCGTCGACGAAAACGAACTCGGCCGCTGGGTCAATGAAACGCTGGATCAACCAGGCGCAGGCGGCTCGGTCAACGTGACACTCGCGCCTCGTAGCCCACTTCATGCCACCGCCTCCACCCGACCCAGCAGAGCCCGAAAGATGCGTTCCGCCTCGGCCCGCTCGGCCACCCTGAAGTAGTCCCGTGACATGATCTGTCGCAGCTCGCGACGAAGAGCGGAAACGCTGCGGCGCTGATCACTGCCTCGCTGCTGGACGGCCGCGCTCACGGCAGCGATGAAATTGCGGAACTCGCGCGCAGCCTCCCCCCTCATCTGGTCGACGAGCCGACGCTCATCGCCTACCGATGCCAAGCGCGCGATCCACACCTGCGCCATGCCGCCTGCCTCAAGCACCGCATCGGCAAGCCACTCGAGGTGCTCGCGGGTTCTACTGTCGAGAGGCAATGCCGCCACGCCGTCGCGAACCTGCGCCGCTCCGAGCCTCTTGAGCGCCCGCCAGTGCGCGATACGCGGAGTCGACGGTTCGCGCGGGAATCGATAGGTTAGCAACACCCATTCGCGTTGCGGCTCGCGCTGAACCTTGCCTTGGACTGCAACCATGGTTACAATTTACCGCATGTCCAGGACGCTCGTCTTCGTCTGTCAGCATGGGGCCGCCAAGAGCGTGATCGCTGCTGCATGGGCTCAAAGGTTGGCCACCGAAATGGGCCTCTCCGTGCGGGCCATGGCGCGGGCCACAGAACCTTCCGCGGAGTTGTTACCCGCTGCGGTCGATGGCCTGCGCCGCGAGGGCCTGGACGCCGCAGAACCGAAGCCCCGGGCTCTCAGTTCGGAGGAGGCGAGCGGCGCCGCACACGTGGATTCGGGCTTAGTCGTTCCGCACGCACGCCGTCAGGCGGAACCAGTGACCCCGAGCGATCGTTAGCTGAGCCGCGTCAGGCCACCAATTTCGCGAGCTTTGGGTAATCGAGAACGAGCCCATCTGCGTCGAACAGCAGCTCCGAGACGAAGCCGCGATCCATTGCGCGATACTCAACGTGATGGCAGCTATCTCCCTCATCGCCGAGACTCGTGTATCGCTGAGCCACGGCATGCACCGACAGATCCGGGACCGAGACCCATGCCATAAGGAAATCGACCGAACCCTCATTTCTTAGGAATTCATGCCGGAGCACTGGCATCGAATTTGTCAGTGGACAGAGCGCAAGGTCGCAATCCACGGCTCCAGCCAAGGACTTCGCATCACCACCTGGGCGCTGAAGATCGGCATCGCCACTGGCGGACGCGGTAACCGTCCAAGCTCCAACCTTTGATCGCCGCAAGTCGAGTGACCGACTCCAGCCATCGCCCTTTGTGGTGACCTGGAGCCGGCTGGTGACCCACCCGGGTGCTGTGTCGAGAGAGAACTCGAGCCGATAGGGCAATGGATGCCATCCGATCGCAACGCCATCAGCCGCCAACCGATCAACGTCCAGCTTCACGTCGACCAGTTCGACCCCGTACCCGTTCTCCTTCTTCCAGGCGACGACACGATGCCGTTGCGGTCTCATCAGTGATCCGACTCCGATCGATGGATCGATCGCCTGTCGCGGTCACCCACGCCGTACGCCATCCATTTCTTGCTCTCTCCACCAGGTCGCACCGCCGTCACTCGATGTCATCCCGGTCCAATGGAAGCGGTCGGGATGAATGTCACTGAAGGTCCACCGGACGAGCTCTCCCTGGTCATCCCCCCCTTCAAGCCGGATCTCGTCGCCATCTTTGCGAGCGATGAGTCGGATGAACGTGCCGGTGGTGGCGCCAATGAAGACAGCTCGCCAGGCCGAGAGCGCAGGGTCGTAGTACCGCACTGTGGTCCCGATCCCCCGCTCGCCGGGTTTGGTCGATCCTTCCGAATTCGGTGTGATGATCACGTCCTGGATGCCCCGACCATCAATGATGTAGCCGAATGACCACTCGCCAGGTCGATGAAATATCTGTTGGCCAGCCTCATTCCAGAGCCAGATGTCCATATCCCAGACGCCGACAAATTGACCGAAGAGCATCACCTCGTCGCGGACGTCCGGATGCGGGCCATCGGCCCTGAGCGCTCCGTACATCCACTCGTTTTGCGCCGACCCGTTCTGCGCCGTCTCAATCACCACGATCCTCCAGATAGCCCTATCCCGCATCCCCTGCACCCAACGCGTTTCGCCACGGCGAGTCGTGAGCGGTGTTTAACCTGCTAACATGAACGCAGGTTACGATGCCGCGGTGTCAAATGCAATGGCAAATTGGCGAACCAGGTTGGCTGCGCCGCACGCATGGACAGCGGCAGTAACACTAGGTCCGCCTATTTCGGGTTGACGAACAGGAGGATGAGCGTGGACGGTAGGGTGTGCTCGAAATTGCGCTGGTCGTGACAGACCCTGATTGCGAGGCCGCCTCGGGTTCTACCGGGACGTCCCTGGGATGCCAGGATCTGCGTGTTCAGCTCGCTTGGCGGCCGAGTGACCAGCCTCGACGGGGGCCGCGCGACGTCGAAACCAGCAGATCCACCCCACGCGGCGTACTTCGATGAGATTGAAGTGGCCCACGCGTTGCCGGTCACATACGCGTGGCGTTGCAGGTTCCCGACGCGGAAACAGCGACCAATCGCCTCGTCGCGGGCGGGGCGGTGCTAAATTGCGCGAGGGGTAGAGACGCCGTGGCGATCGCTGAACGCGCGATTGACTGGCGGTGCTGCTCTACGTCGCGATGTCGCCCTGCACCGGAGTCTGCTCCTCGGACTCGCCAGCGCGGTCGTGCTCGTGTCGGTCACGCGCCTTCTCGGTGCTGAGTGATGGCGACTCACGACGGTCAGGAACGGCGGCCCAAACACCCCGGTACCATTACGCCGTCGCGGCCTGGCGCTCGCGGAAACGACGGACCTTGGCGATCGACCCACACGACCGACCCTTGGGACCACCGGCGGTCATCCGACACCAGCGCTTGCCGGAATTGCGGGTGTGGTCATAGAACACCCAGCGGCAGTCTGGGCACTCCTTCAGGCGCTCCCAGCGCCCCGTGGCAATCGCATCGAGGGTGACCGCAACCATGTCGCCGGCGAGTCCGCCGCGATGCCGGTAGGTGATTCCACGCTGATGAATCTCGGGTGCGACACCCAGGCGCAGAACCCAGGCGTTCAGCCGGTCCACGCTGCCGGGCTCGGGTCTGAGCGCTAGGCGGAGGTCATCGCGCAGCAGGCGGAGTTCAGCTGCGATGTCTGACGGAATCTTGTGTGACCGCACGAAGTCGTCGAATCGTTCTGTGGGCGTCCGGAGGTCATTCGGGATCAGCCAGCTGTTGAGGAGCTCGCGGACCTCCTCAAGCGCGCCAGGGGCCGCTTGGAGCCCGCCAATGCTAACCATTCACGCATGTTACCAGTTGCAAGAAGCCAGGATGGCCTGTAACCTCTCAGATCAGTAGAAGGTTACTCAGCCGATCGTGCGAACACATGGCGACAGGGTGCCTTTGTAGCTGGCCCAAAATCACACTTAGGGTGGCATGTGGCGCGTGCGATCCGTCGGCTGGCGACGAGCACGACGATCGTGCCGAGAGCCGGACATCTGGGCATGCTCGAGCAACCTAAGCGCTTCGCCGAGGTGATCAGCCGCCTCGTGACGTGAAGCAGACTATGGCAGGTATCCGTGAGACGGCGGGCGGAGTCCGGAGCCGGCGGGATGAGCTCAGTTGAGCGCTATCTCGCCGTGCAGCCGGTCAACTCGCGGCGCGCCGGTTCGATACGAACGAGGCGTGCCTATCAGTCGCCCCGATTGGGCCTCGCGGAATACATCGGGGAATTCGTGCGGTACGTCGCCGATGTGGTGGGATGTTCGAGAGGTCGCGACGACGGTCATCTTCGTTACCGTCAGCCGCCGATCGATCTGGTGGGGCTCGACCTCATGATCGCCGGCTTCGACCTTCTGCCGAAGCTGGCGGGCACCCATCAGGCATCGGCCGCGCCTTCGGGCGGCGGACCTGGCCTCAGCTACCCCAGCGGCCCGGCTGGGCACCGTCGCGACGGCGGCGCCACCGACGAGCGGGGCTCCGGCCGGCTGGAGGCGACAGCTGCTCGCAAGGGTCGGCAACGATCGACGATGGGGTTGGGGGCGTCCCAGATCAATAGAACGTCCGTACGAACCGTGCAGCTACGCGATGTCCTCACCGGCGGCCGACTCCCACTCGTCTCGTGCGTGAATCGGTACAAGGACTGATTTCGCGTGTCTCAGCCCTCTCGGGCACGCCACACCTACGCGTGATTGGGGCGTTCATCGAGCCATCGATCCTCGTGGCGGCTGCGGGCTCTTGGCGCCATCATCGCCAACGCGCCGCTGAACTAGCGCCAACCCCGGATCGGGTTGTTGCCGCTGGGGCCCAGTCCCCGGCCGCTGGCATGATGCCGCAATCGAGGAGGGTCTCCGCGTGCCTGGTCGCCCGCTCTACAGGGCGCGAAGCGTGTTCACAACACCGTCCGAGACCACACCGGAACTGCCCAGCACGTCGATCCGTGATGGATCGAGCCGTGCAACGTCCGGACCAACGGGGTCCGGCACCTCATTCTGCCGCACGAGGTGGAGCGGAATGGGGTACGCCCCGCCCGCGAGGGCATCGGGGAAATTCAGCCCGGTGGCGGCGGTCGTGCGTGCCGCCGTGCCCGGCCAGAATTGCTTCGTGATCTCCACGCCGGTCGCGAATCGGTTCGGCCCCGACAGCCGGACGACCGAGCCCGCCGACCCCGAGTCCGTGTAGGCCGCGAGCTGGCCGCGCACGCTGTCGGTGACCACCGTATTTCCTCCGACCACATAGATCGTCGTCGGCGAGAGCCGGGTGAGCGCGGCCGCCGTGTCGCCCGGTATCGAGTTCGTGTCGACCAGGAGGACCGGGGCATCGGTCAGGGTGGCCGCGGGGCCGGCCGCCAGCGCGTCCGGGAAGTTCCGGCCGGTCGCAACGAACACCGCCGTCCGGTTCGTCGGGAACAGATTCGACACGGCCGCAGCAGTGGCGTAGCGGTTGGCACCCGAGACCCGCTCGACCGAAGTGCCCAGCTTGGAGTCGGTGTACTGGATCAACTCGTTCCGCACCACTTCGGAGATGACACTCGGTCCCCCGACGACATAGATCTTGGAGGGACCGAGCCGGGTCAGCTCCGTCTTTGTCTCGGCAGGGATCCCGCTCGTCGTCACGAGAAGGATTGGCCCATCGAGGAACCCCGCGGCGGGTGCAGCGGACAGGGCGTCCGGGAAGTTCAGCCCCGTCGCGACGAAGACGTTCAGCGTCGACGGAGGCGTCGGGAATCGCACCTTCGAGAGTTCGGCCGCGGTCGCGTACCGATTCGGTCCGAAGATGCGGCCGACGTCCCGCACCGCCGGGTCCGCCATCGTCTGGATGCTCACCGCCGCGCTCCGCGGCGATCTGCCGCTCGCGTTTGCAGCGTCGACGGTGTACGAGTAAGAGGTGCCCGCAGCCAAGCCGGTATCGCTGAAGGTGGTGCCGGTCGGTGTCCCGACCAGGCCCCCGTCGCGATAGACACCGTAGCTTGTCGCACCGGCGGAGGCGTTCCAGGCGAGATTGATCTGGCTGGTGCTTGCGGCCGATCCTCCGAGCCCGGTCGGCGTCGGCGGGATCGCGGGTCCGGCGACGAGCGGCAGGAAGCCGTGATAGTACGTGTCGTTCGTCTCGCTCGCCGCGACCCCGAGCAGTCCGACCGCCGTCGCCACAGAGTGCTTCGACGTCGAGATGTCGTTGATATCGATCCCGGACTCGGTGATGAAGGGAGTGCCGTTTCCGAGCTCGAATGTCGGGGCGCCGGCGAGGGAGGCCGACTTGTGGAAAATGCTCTGGTTGGGGAACGGCATGGTGTCCCCAGCCAGCACCGGGATGGTGTAAAGGACGTAGGCCAGGTTGTTCGTGCCATCGACCACCACCTGCGGTCGAGTTGCCGGGATCCCCTCGCCCACGACCACGGTGGCAGTCCACGCTCCGGTGGTGGCTCGCACGAGGAGTTGGATGTGATCGGGCCCTGCGTTCGTCTTCACGGCGGCCAGGACTCGGCCATCGGCGGTCGCCCTCAGGCTGACGTGGTCGTCGGCGAAATCGGCTGCGGCGTTCGAGGCCGCGACCTCAGCCCCCGTCCATGCCCCATCTGCATTGCCGTTCGGGTGAGTGCTGAAGCCGAAGCCGGTGCCGCCAGAGACGTTCTGGTCTGTCCACATCACCCCGATCGACGTGCCGAATTGCACGACCGCCGAGATGTCGTCGTCAGTGATGGCTGGGGCACTGCTCAGTACGAAAGGGGTTCCCCACGCATGCTGCCCCGCCGCCTGCGAGCTGTTGATCATGACGTTGCGCGTCGTTGTGGCTGGAACGTTTGCGGTGTAGGTGATCCACAGCTGACCGGTCGAGTCCTTGGCAATGGTCACGGACTCCGATGGGCCCTGACCAGCGATCCTGCCTTCTTCGAGGGCGACATCGGCGTCCTGGTTCTCCACGAACGCCGGGTCCAAGGCGTACGTGTCTGTGCTGGCGTTATAGGTGTACCTGAAGACCAGGATCGGCGCTGCCTGGGTATCACCGCTCACCGACGCGAGGTAGAGCGCCTCCCCGTCCCAGAGGTAGTCGCCATGGCTGCGGCTGCGGTCGTCGAGGGCGACACTTGTCGTCTGCCACTCCTGGTCGACCAGCTTGTGGATCTGGTGTTCGCCGGCGGTTGGTTCCAGAGCCCGCCCCACCAGAATCCGTCGTTGAACCAGACTTTTGACTGGGGCTTGTCCTCGATCGGGTCGTCGAGAGCGGCGCCATACGCGAAGTCCCGGTAGCCAATCCCACCCGGGATCGGCACGGCGGCGGCCGGCGATGCAAAGGCGATGTGAGCATGACGACCGAGAGCACGACGATCGCGGACGTGCGGCGGGTGGAGACGGCGCGAACCGAGCGCGACGAGGCAGTGGTGGACACGTGCGCCTGGCCCCCTTCGATGATGAATGCGTGCCCGCGCGATGGCGAGCACAGGCCCGCGCGAGTAGCAGGTGGCGCAGCGTACCCCGTGAGTACGGGAGACACCAGTACTACTGGACCGAAGCCGTTGCGGTGCCGCAACGAATGCCGGGCAAAACGTACTTGCACGGGGGCGGGAGGGAAGGACCGAACGCAGCTTGCGGACTTACAGGTCCGAGGTTGGAGTCCTCTCGGGCACGCCACTTCCCTGCATCGATCCTGGCTCGGCGGCAGGCTTTCGTGCGACGAACAGGATGTTGAAGCGCAGGAGCGAGTACCAGACGCGCTCGACCTCGAACGGCGCCAGCATGGCTCGCACCTCGGGTGGCCGGTACTCGTTGTGGAACGGCTCGTCGCCGGGGCAGGTGCTCGACAGGAAGCGCAGCTTCCAGATCGCCGACCGTGCCGGGACCGAGCCGATGAGGGTGCCGCCGGGACGCAGCACCCGGCGGATCTCGCGCAGCGCCTGCTCGGGGTAGGGGACGTGCTCCAGCACTTCCGTGCAGACAACCGTCCCGAAGGAGGCATCGGCGAAGGGCATCTTCTCGACGTCGCCCTGCACGACGTTGTGCTGCGGCAGTCGCTGCCGGACGAGTGCCAGATTGCGTGGGTTGAGATCGATGCCGGTGCTGCCGGGAGGCAGCCCGGCGAGGTTGAGGCCGGTGCCGCATCCGGCGTCGAGCATCGGCTCGCCGCTGCCGTACTTGCGGACGATGTTGCGGACCGCTCGGCGACGGTTACGGTGGAAGAAGGACTCCAGGCCCTTGACGTTGTCCGCGACCGCGACCCAGTCGTACTCCTCGATGTCGCGGTAGTAGTCCTTCACCCACTCCGCCCACTCACGCTCGGTCGCGAAGTCGTCGACCGTCTTCTCCGCATGCTGATGACCGCCCACAACTGACTCCCTGCCTACGACCCGTTGATCCATCAGATCCAGCACCACCCGCGCGGTGGCTCGCCCTCGCTGGTGGTGTCGTCCGGGAGCGCCTGGCTGGCGCCGCCCGGCCGCTCGCAATCGGTGAACAGTATGCGCATGCGCCAGCCGTCAGGGTCGACCGGGATGGCTGTCAGCAACGGCACGTACCACCCGAAGGTGGCCAGGATGAGGACCGCGTACCCCACCGCAGCAACGCGTCCCGCCACCCGCTGCCATCCCCACGCCGCGAAGCACGCGAGCGCGAGGCACAGGAACGGGACCGTCGGCAGGAAATACCAGATGAAGGTCTGGCCGGCGCCCGCCAGGATCAGCCACGGCACGAAGGTGCCCCCCGCGGCGGCCAGGATGACCGGCTCGGGGGAATGAAGCCTCCAGCCTGACCTCCCCCACGTGACGGCGAGGCCGGCGAGCGCCAGCAGGCCGGGCCACCACAGTGCGGGATTGCCCATCGCCAGGATCTCGCGATAGACCCCGCCAGCGTCGTCGAACCAGTACGCCACCGGCCGCCGCAGCAGCGGCCAGGACCACGCCGGTGACTGGTAGGGGTGGTCCGGACCGGTGAGCCTGTGGAATTCGAGCATCGCGCGCTGGTGGTCCCAGATGCGCCACCACACGGACGCCGGATCCCACGGCAGCGCCAGCAGCTCGCCGGGCATGCGACCGGTGTAGCCGGCCACGTACACGAGGACCGGCACGATCCCGAGCAGGACGATGGTCGGGATCGCCTCCCGGCGCACGGCCGCGACGATCGTCGCCTTCCACTCCGCGCCGGGCTCGCGTCGCCGCTGCGCGGCGATCTCCCAGGCGATGACGAGGCCGATGATCGCCGGCGCCACGTACGCTCCCGACCACTTGACCCCCACCGCCGCACCGAGGCAGGCCCCAGCCAGGAACCGCCACGGACGCCCGAGTGTCGCCCGCCGCCACCACGGCGGGTCCTCGAAATCGCGGACACGGTCGCGGTCGAGGACGATGAACAGCACCGTGCCGATGACGAACAGGGTGATGAATGCGTCGAGCATCCCGACGCGCGAATGGACGAGATGGAGGAAGTCGGTGGCGAGGAGCCCCGCGGCGGCGATCGCACCGATCGTCGCGGCCAGCCCCGCAGCCGCGGTGCGCAGCAGCCGCCAGGCAAGGAGGTAGACGAGCGCGACGCTCACGGTCCCGGCGACAGCCACCCCGACGCGCCAGCCGAAGGGCTCGTAGCCGAATGCGGCGATGCCCGAGGCGACCATCCATTTGCCGAGTGGCGGATGCCCGCGGCTGACGAGATCACTGATCCCGCAGACCTCGGGGCTGGCGAAGACGTACCAGCACGCATCGCGCGCGTAGAAGATCTCGTCGAAGACCAGCTCGACCGGGCGGCTGAGGCTGACAAGCCGAACGATGGCCGCGCCAGCGACGATCGCAACCAGGGCGAGCGTGTCAATCCGGGTCCAACGCGTCAACGCGGGCAACCGAGCTTCGTCGATCTGTCAGCTCCTCCCGATCTGGATTCGGGCGCGGACGTGCGCACAAGGCACGCCTGGGCTCGTATGGTAGGCAAAGGTGGTCCTGGCTCGTCGGGGGGCCACGCACACGGGGAGGTGATCAACCATGGGTCTCGCCCGAACCGTCGCGGTGGTGTTCGGCGCCATCTACCTGCTGGTGGGCATCGTGGGCTTCGTGCTCGAGAGTCCGCTGTTCGGCATCTTCGAGGTCAACCTGCTCCTTAACATCGCCCACATTGTTCTGGGCGCCATCCTGTTGTACGGCTCGATGTCGTACTCGGCGGCGGTCCAGGCGACGCGGGGAGTCGGTGCCGTCCTTGTCGTTCTCGGCATCCTCGGCTTCATCGTGGCCGACGGCTTCGGCCTCGTCCCGCTCGGTGGCAACGACATCTGGCTGCACCTGGGGACCGGCGCCATCCTGCTGGCCACCGGATTCATCGCAACCGACGAGCCCGCCGTGACCGTCTGACATCCATCCAGTCCGCTCCGAAGCCCGGCAGGTTGGCCGGGCTTCGCATCTGGTGGCGTCAGTCGTACCCGCTCGGCGCGGAGGCCGTCCCATCGGCGCCGGCAATCTCCTCCTGGCACGAAAGCGGATCGACCAGGGCCGGGTCGTCGTACCAGACGAGATGTCGCCAGTGATCCGAGATCGACGCCAGGCGCTCGCGCGCCTCAGGGTCGTTGGGCTGGAGCCAGGCGTCCTTCGGGCCGAGCCCGTGTCCCGGCACGTACTGGAAGCCCATCTCCCGGCCGGCGCACATAGTCACGACCGTGTAGGCGCCTTCCCATGAGCGGTTGATCCGCTCGACGGTCCAGCCGGGCAGCCGCTCCCCGATGACGCGGACCACGGCAGCCTTGCCGTGATCCGGAAGGGAGGGGACGGGGACGGTCAGGCTCAGGGCCAGGACACCGCCGAGGGCAACGAACGATGCGCCCGTCCGGATCGTGCGTCTGCGAAGTAGCGTCATGGAGCTCCCGGTGGCTGACGACCACGACTGGGGGCGGGACCGGTCGCGGTGCTCGATATCGTGAATGGTCGTCTCAGGGACACAGGTGCAGGATTCATACCGGCCTCTGCTAGACTCGGCAGCCAGCAACGGCCACCGAATCGGTGGCACGCGAGAGGCGGACCGATGAACTACGAGCTGTACATGGCCGAGGCGATCGCCGAGGCCCGACGCGGAGCGGAGGAGGGCGAGAGCCCGGTTGGGGCCGTCGCCGTCATCGACGACGCCATGATCGCACGCGACCACCACCGCGTTGCGCTGGGGGAGGACCCGACCGCGCACGCCGTGCTTCTCACCGTCCAGGCGGCGGCGCGCAAGCTCGGCACGCGCCGCCTGGCGGAGGCCACGATCTTCACCACGCACGAGCCGTGCGCCATGTGCGTCGGCGCGCTCGTCGAATCGCGTGTCCGCGCCCTCGTCTTCGCCGTGCCGGACCTTGACAACGGCGCCGCCGGCAGCGTCATCCAGCTCGCGCGTGACCCCCACCTCGCGCACCAGCTGTCCGTCGTCTCGGGGGTCCGGGAGAGCGAGGCGCGCCGCCTGTCACCGGAGTCCGCACCGGTCTGATCCAGTCGTGGCCGACGATTTGGGTCTGCGCTAGACTCCCCGTCGGACGGTCGCGGAGAGGTGTCCGAGTGGTTGAAGGTGCCGCTCTCGAAAAGCGGTGTGCGGGTAACCGTACCGTGGGTTCGAATCCCACCCTCTCCGCCACCACCATCCGGAGAGGTCGCCTAGAGGCCTATGGCGCGGCACTGGAAATGCCGTTCGGGGCAACCCGTCGAGGGTTCGAATCCCTCCCTCTCCGCCACAGAATTGACCGATGCGGCCCCCTGGCCTACGATGCCGGCCGGTCGTGCTAGGCGGGGAACTAGCGGTGCCCTGTATCCGCAAACCGCTATAGCGGAGCTGAACTCCCGGTCGAGGGCAGCACCGTTCGCCCACCACCACCGCGTCCGACGTTGAGAGTCGGGTCCCGCGCAGCGGAGGTCCGTGAACCCCGTCAGGTCCGGAAGGAAGCAGCGGTAAGCGATCGCCTTCGGGTGCCGCGGGA
>Ga0136633_1001165_pt1 | contig 19570 bp, 23 predicted proteins | sample AntDrymeUQ832206_2_FD_105494 | JGI IMG/M metagenome (GOLD analysis project Ga0136633, IMG submission 105494) | Polar desert sand microbial communities from Dry Valleys, Antarctica - metaG UQ83 (22.06) | ecosystem: Environmental > Terrestrial > Soil > Desert | place: Antarctica: Dry Valley...
AACAGCGCACCAAGAGACTCGTCCGTCAGTTGGAACAGCTCGGTCACAACGTCGTGCTTGAGCCGGCCGCGTAGAAGGGGTCGTCTATTCTGGTCCGGAACTGTTCATTTTCACCCTAGAGCGACATTTTCGGTCGGCTTCGAGGGGCGGGCCACCCCCGGAGCTTGTCTAGTCCTGGTCGTCTGCGAAGGCGCTTGCCAGGAAGCGGTGGGTCCACTCCTCGGCGAACTTGCGGGAGTCGGCGAACGTGACCTGGATCTCCGGATGGCGGGCATGGAGGCGAGAGAGGACGTCGGCGATCCAGCCGCTGTCGACGTGCTCCAGGCGAAACAGGTGCGAATATCGACCCTCGACCACAATCGCGGCCAAAGGCACATCCGCCAAGCGCTGCATCTGGAATGCCAGCGTGCCGTTGGACAGGCAGGTCACGAAGTCCTCGAGCGTCTTGCGCTCGACCGCTGCGATCACAGTACCGCCGCTTGCCACCGCGTAGTCACCGGCCGGCAGAGCTGCTCGCTCGGTTTCCACCCGGCGCTGAGCGAAGCGGTACGGGTAACGCTCTCGTGTGTCCACTAGGACGGTGATGTCGGCTACGGCTCGTTTGCGGGGAACCCGGGCGCCGGGGTTGGCGGCGCGAGCCGTTTTCTGCGTCTGCCAAAAGATGGCAGGCCGTCCCCGGACCTCGGTGAAGACGAACTGTGAGCGAGCCAGCCGAGGCCGATCCAACACCAGGTCGACCGCAGGCCCCCGGCGCCGGCAAACCGACGTGGGGACCCGTTCCAGGACCTCGGCCTCTTCGGGCCATCCTGTTTCGAGGGGGTGGCAGTAGACGCGGGCGGAGCGCGGCCAGCTGTCGCGCGCCTTCAGGAGGAGCCCGCCACCCACCGGGACACTGAGCAGGTAGGGGAGCTTGCTCTCGGGGTCGGGGTTGCGAGCCACCACGAACGTGCTGCGTTCCACGCTCCCATTGTGCTCTTTCTGCGCCCGGTAGACTGGTAGCCACCGGGGCGGGCCCTCGTCCCTCGGCCCTCGTCGGACCGGTGGAAAACTCTGTTTCGGCAGGTCAGGGCTCTTGCTCATCACTCGCCCGTAACGTGGAACGGCCGATCTCGTATCGGGCTTGGGATGACGGATCACCCTGCCAAGAAGCGAAGCTCAAATTGGAACTGCAGCATTCGCCAGACCGGCGAGATCACGTCCGGAGACGACTCAACCAACCGTTTTGAGCGAGTATGGTCCTGCCAAAAGGCTTTATGAGCCGGTCGCCAGGCCGGATGGCCCCACAGCGGCTCCTCGGCACCAGCCGAGGTCCGTATCCGACTGCGTTCATTGCGGCCCCTAATCAGGTCCTGGGATCACGAGTGCCATGCTAGCCCCCGTCCGGAGACTAGGCAGGCCAGGCCCGGCCAGAAACCGAGGCAGAAACACCTCCCGACTTGCAGCAGGTTCGAGGGTTGTCGGAGCTTGCGGAGCAGGTGCAATGAGCCCGCTTGCCCAAACCGCGGCATCCACACCAAGGCAGCGACCGTCATCAACGTCACCCTCATCGGTGAAGGCAAGGCGGCGCCGGGCCCTGTGCACCACGGCCGGGAATCCACGGGGAAGGGGTCGGTTTCGTCGGCCAGTCGCTGAAGGAACTCGCGCACGTCGGTATCGTTTGTCATCCGATCACCCTCGGGTTCTGGCGGAGGGTCCGCAACCTGCGCGAAACAAGTGAACGCACAGTGGCCGGGGCGCACCCCCGGGCGCGGCCAATCTGGGTTTCGGAGAGGTCTTCGTAGTAACGAAAAACGATCGCCGCTCTCTGTCTGGCCGGCAGGCCGAGGGCCGCGGCGCTACGACCCCGCCAACGACACCTGGGCCGAGGAGCATTCTCGGGCTCCCAAGGTGCAGGCGGGCCTAGTCCAACCCCTCGAACCCGCCCCGTCACCCCATCCCCTCACGATTTTCTTAGCGCGACCAGAGGGAGGTGCAGTGAGCAAGCTCCCGGGCGGCTGCGTCAACTTTGTCATCACTAACATCGAGGCTCCACACCCCCGCTGCACGCTATATGCGTTCTGCGTGTTGGACTTTGCGTGGACTCCCACCACGCCAAATTGGATGCTCCGGAGCAGGTGAGGGACTTGCGATATACTTGCAGTTTGCACGCACGTCGGTGCACAGCACTGGCCTTTGCCATCCGAGCATTCGGGGCGGGTCCGGTTCAGGCCTTGACAGACAGCCGCAGCCGCCGATGGAATAGCACAAGGATTGGGACGTGGGTCGCCTTGGGAAGCAAATCAAGAGGGACGCTCGGGAAAAGCGGAGGTAAGTGATGAGAATGACCACAAGATCGAAGATGCTTGCTCTGCTGGGGGTTTGTGGCCTCTTGTCACTCCAGACCGCATCGGCTGTCACCCAACTCGCTCCTGATCTTCAGACCTTGAAGCCTTATAAGATTAGTGTAGAGACGACGAGCTCGGGTGAGCGCCGACTTCGCTTTTCCAACGAGGTCGCAAACGCTGGCGTCGGGCCGTTGGAAATAGTCCCTAGGAGCGAGGATTGCAACGGGGACGGCAAGGTAAAGAACGACAGAACGGCTTACCAACGTCTCTATAACGACGCCAACGGAAACGGCTACTTCGAGCGGGGCACTGATACATCCTTGACGTCCCACCGCGCCGGCTGCATGGTATTTCATCCTGCACATCATCATTGGCATTTCCAAGACTTCGCCGACTATGAGCTCAAGCGCTTGTCAGACGGATCCGTTGTGGCGTCGAGTACGAAAGTGACCTTCTGCTTGGAAGATTCGCGCCGCGCGCTCCCCAACCTGCCGGGTTCACCTTCAACTCCCTATTTCACGACCTGCACACGCACTTCGTCAGAGGGCATCTCGGTCGGTTGGAGCGACATTTATGGCGCAGGCCTGCGGGATCAATTCATACCGATTGACGGCGTGTCGGACGGGGACTATTGCCTCGTATCCACTGCTGATCCCACCAACAAGCTGATCGAAGGCAACGATGGCAACAACCGCGCAGCGACGGCCATCCATCTAGGAGGCAATGCTGTTTCCGTCCTTAACCAGGCTTGCTGAGGGTACTCAATCGAGGTCATTGATGATGGTCACAAGCAGATCAGTTTCCAAGACATTTACTACCCATCTGACCCTGTCCTACGTGTCTCTTCCTTGGTTATTGCTTGGAACGGAAGATTTCCTTACCTCCCCAATGAATCCTCGAACCAGGCAATATGGAGCTTTCTTCAGGAACCTCGGCCGCGTCAAGGAGTGCTGAGGGGGTTGTGTCGGGAGCGACAGGAGATCGTTTCGTGCTCCAGCCCGCGCGTCGGAACCTGCCAGGCCAGGATGTCGCTTGTGGAGTTCGTTGAGCGTCCTCCGCGTTGCCTCCGGCAGGATGCCGCCTCCGCCCACGCTACGCCGGCGAAGCCGACCTGAGCGCTGGGTGTTGCCGAAGTGTCTCCCATGGGAACTGAGGTCGAGCTCCAGACCCCGTGAAGTTGCAGCCGAAAGTCCCGCGAAGAAGGGAAAATCTGAAGCTTCCTACCGTGGGCCTCCCCATGGAGACCCAGCTTCAGACCTCGGCTAGACGAGGGTCCCGACCCTATCCATGACGGTTGACGTTCTCTCAGACTTGGATGCGATTCAGGGATTGAAGGGCGACTGGGACCGGCTCGCCCGCGGGGGGAGTCCCGCTCAGGGATTTATCTGGTTCGAGGCTTCCGTTCGGACTTTCGGAGCCACCGACTCCTTCCTCGTGGTGGTGATCCGAGATGGGAACCACGTCTCTGCCCTTGCGCCGCTCGTACGACCCTTGAAGGATCCGCGCCTATATGGTCTGGGCGCGTGGCGGATAGCGATGCCCTGCGGTTTTCTTTTCGAGAATCAGGAGGCGCTGGAGCGTCTGGCCAATGGTGTCGCGTCTTTGCGCAGGCCACTGGTTCTCCGGCGCGTTCCGGCTGCCTCGCCCATCGAGGCCGCGCTGCGACGCGCGTTCAAACCGGTCGACATCATTACTACTGCGAGTACCGAGTGGTCTCCTTATGTCGAGTTGGACAAAAGTTGGCAGGAGCCGAAAAACAAGCTCAAGAAGAAACGTCGTGCGGAGCTCCGAAGAGCCTTTCGGGTGGCCGAACAAATGGGGACGGTTCGAACTGAGATCGTATGCCCGGGAGTCGATGACGTCGGGCCGCTAGTCGAAGAAGTGTTCAGGGTCGAGGCGGCCGGGTGGAAGGGGCGGGCCCGGACCGACTTAATGTTCGATCAGCTCAGGGGGGACTGGCACAGAGATTACGCACGACGAGCCGCGGAGATAGGGATCCTTCGGCTATGTGTTCTACGTATCGACGACCGAGCCGTGGCCATGGAGTACGACGTCGAGTGGGATCACCGATTGTGGTCACTCAAGTCGGGTTACGACGAGGAATTCAGGCGATGCTCGCCCAGCACGCTGCTCATGTACGAGGTGATCCGTTATGCTGGTGTTCAAGGCCTTGAGGCGTACGAGATGCTGGGGGGCATGGAGCCCTACAAGGCTGTCTGGACCTCGTCGGTGCACCCGTGCATCAGCGCTCGCGTCTATCCGCTGAACGCCGCAGGCCTCGTCTCGCTTGCGGCGGACGGCTTCGGCTTCGCATCGCGCTTGCTCCCCGGCCGGGGGCCATGACGGACCCGCAGCGCATCCTGGGTCCGGTTCCGCCACGAAGGTCCGGCGCAACCGAAGCGGCATCTTGAGTACAGAAGACAGGGCGCCTACTTCGTCGTCTGCTGTGACGACGGCTCACGCGACGTTTTTCGGGTCCCAGCTCTCGCTGCTCGTCTCGAGCGGGCTGATCAACTTCGGCGGAAGCCTACTCCTAAACGTGCTGCTGGCTCGAGCTCTGGGCGCCGCAGGATTAGGCGCTTGGGCAGTCGCCTGTGCGATCATGTGGCTGATCGCCGGCTCTGGGGTGGTCGGCGCCGACTGGATGGTCCTTCGACAAGGCTCGTATTACCAGGGTGTTGGCGACGTGCCCCGTCTCCGCCAGACGATTCAATTCGGCCTGTGGCTGAGCGGAATCGGGCTCACGGCGCTCGCGGTGCCTGTTTTGGTTTTCGCCCCTTCTCTAGCCTCAAGGTTCCTGGGCGATCGCTCGCTAGCGATCATGGTCCAGCTGGCGGCTCTCGGAGGGCCAATCGTAGGGATCCGCCAGATGCTTCTGTTCAGCTCCCAGACGTTCAAGGACGTTCGAGTCATTGCGCTCGTGTCGAATATTCTTCAACCCCTATCGTACCTCGTAATCACTGCTGCAGCGCTCGCCCTGGTTGGGTCAACGGTGGCTGCATTTGCCGCAGCGGTGATCGCCGAGGCGATCCTAATGGTGACGGCAGCTATTGGCCTGCATCGACGCATCTCGCTTGGAGGGCCTAAAGCGTCGATCGACAGACGTGAACTGATCAGGTTCGCTATACCTGCCTGGGGATCCGGAGTCGTAGAAACCGTGCGAGGCAACGCATTCGCGCTCTTGCTGGGTTCTCTGTCGACGATCAACAACGTTGCTCTCCTTGTCGCTGCCGAGCGCGTCGCGCAAGCAGCTACTGCCGTCAACACGGCCATGAATCGCATCTTCATGCCGGTCGGCAGCGACTTGTACTTGCAGAACCGCCGCGATGATTTGGTGATGTTGGTCAAGAACATCGCCAAGTGGACGTTCTCTCTTACGTTGCCGGTGCCCTTGCTGATGTTCTTCTTTCCTTCACAGATACTCGCAGTGTTTGGCCAGTCGTTCCAGGCGGGGGAAGACGTCATGCGGCTCGTGGCTTTGGGCGTCATGGTTCTTTGCGCCACGGGCCCCGTCACGCAGACCCTGATGGTTATCGGTCGAGCGAGCCTGAACGTACTCAACTACGTCATTGTGCTGACGATAGAAGTCGCATCTGCCCTCGTCTTGATCCCTCGGCTAGGTGCGACCGGGGCGGCCTTGGCCCTCCTCGCCGGCAGAGTGGTGAACAACGCTGCTCCGCTACTCGAGATATGGAGGATTGCCGGCTTCCATCCCTTCAGGCGGGATCACTGGAAGCCGGTCGCCGCAGGCCTAGCCGCGGCGCTTATGGCTTGGAGCGGCGTGACCCTGCTGCCCGTATCCGGAATGGCGCGCGCCGCGGTGACAATGAGCGTGCTAGGGGTAATTTACTTAATCTCCCTTCTGCTGTTCGTGTTCGGAACGGATGAACGTAAGGCCACCGTCGCCTTGCTTCGCCGACGGGACGCCAGCGTTCGCGACGGCGACCTCTCCGAGCGATAGGCGACGACATGGGGACGGCTGCGTGGAGAGACCAACGACGTCCTCGACCGTGCCCGAAACGCACCTTCGCTCGCTGTCTCAGCCTAGTACACCAGCCTCCGCCTCCGATCTCCACCGCTTCCTGCGCCTCACAGCACCAGCCCTCCACACCGGGGAGTCAGGTGAGACACACCCAGGGACGGACCACGACAAGATCCAGCAAGGCGAAGATGTCGGAGCGTGAGCAGGGATGCGTCGCCACTAATCGGAAACAAATCAGCTACCATGCTGCTCGATAGGGATGGACCGATCGAGGGCGGCGGGAGTGCAGGTGAGCGCATCAGGAGGTAAATCGGACAGCTCCCGGCTCCTCATAGTCGGGTGGGATGGCGCCGACTGGGAAATCCTCGACGATCTCATGTCGCGTGGGCTGATGCCCAACCTCGCAGCACTAATCGACTCCGGAGCTCGAGGCGTTCTCGAGTCGACGATTCCGTCACACTCCTGGGCCGCTTGGTCCACCTTCCAGACCGGACTGCAGCCGGGAAGGCACGGTGTGTTCGACTTTGTGGAGCGGGACCCACATCAACCCCGAAGACGAATCCCCGTTTCGTCGGGGTCGATCAAAGCGCCCACCTTCTTCGAACGTCTCTCGGAGGCGGGTCACGAGGTCCGGGCGGCGAACATCCCCGTCACCTTCCCGGCTCGGCAGGTACTCGGCCGCGTCATTGCTGGAGTGGCGATTCCCTCGGGGGCATCCTTCGTCTACCCAGAGGAATGGGCGAAGGAGCTGGAGGCAACCGCGCCTTTCCCCCCAAACGGGATGGAGTGGGTCCGCTTCGAGCGCGCTCCCGAAGGCCTCGTCGGCGAGGTAGTCGATCTGATCGAGCGCCGCACGAGGTCATTCGAACAGGTGCTCACCGGTGACTGGCGGGTAGCGACGTGCGTCTATCTTGCTCCCGACCGGTTGCAACATCCGTTCGGCTCTCACCTCCTTCCCTCCCACCCCTGCTACGAGGATGTATGTGACACGCCGCTCGCAGAGTCCATCAGGGCGGTTTACGGCCTGCTCGATGAGCACCTGCAGCGCTTGCGAGTGGCTGCCGGCCCGGACTCGACCCTCGTGGTGATGTCCGACCATGGCTTTCGCCCCATCACGAAGACCTGGAACCTCGGGGCCGTGTTGAACCTCTTGGGGTTCGCACCCTCGCGCCGCACTGCGGAGGCAACGAGCACAATGTTGCGTTCGTCTTTGGTCCGCAACTTCGCAAAGAATCGTTTGGGACGGAGGATCAAGGCGCGCTTGAAGGCTCCCTCGGAGATCGATTGGTCCAAGACGGTGGCTTATCAGTCCGCGCTTGGCTTCGGTGTGTCGGTGAACCTCCGTGGCAGAGAACCAGATGGCATCGTCGCGCCCAGCGACTACGAGGCGCGACGGGATGAGGTGCGCGAAGCCTTGCTCCACTTCAGAGATCCGGTCACTGGCGAATCGCCGGTAGGAGCCGTGTTTCGCAGGGAGGAGCTCTACGACGGTCCCTACATGGAGCTCGCTCCTGATCTCATCGTGGGCTCGGACTCTCTATGGGCGTTCGAGCGCATGAACAATCCCACCGCGACGACGAAATGGCCTTCTGGCGCGCACCGCAGGGCCGGCATCATGGTAGCTGTGGGTGATGGCGTGATCCGATCCGATCTCGGAAGCCGCAACATCGCGGATCTGGCCGCGACAGCGTTGGCGTTCTGCGGCGTCTCGGCGGCCGGGTTGGACGGCAAGCCGGTGGGGCAAATCTTGGGCAGCAGCGCGGATCTCTTGCCGAGTGGCGACGAGGTCGAAGTGCCCGTCGAAACGGCGATGCGTGTACGGCTAAGTCGCGAGGACGAGGAGTCGATAGCCCGTCACCTGAGGAGCCTCGGCTACATCGAGTGAACCAGGGAGCGTCTCCGATCCCGGTCCCGGCGCACGCAGTCAAGCCGCTCCGCCCTTCGTGGCTTGCGGAAGCCGGGATAATCCCATCTCGAGCTTCGAGTGTCGAGAGCTTCACCAATGCCTCGACCCGAGGGGGTGACAGGCCCTCCGACGCGAAGCCTCGGCGAGCACCTCTCAGCAGTCAATCGTCAGCGCCATTGACCTAGCCGATCTACGAAGGCGACTAAACGATGTAGATTATCAGCGCCAGAGCGCGTCGACTCAGGGGGTTACGTCCGCATGGAGGCATCGCGAAAGTTTCTCGCCGACTCGTAGACGTCCGGAAGTTCGATGACAGACCAGACTGCCTCCCAACGCCAGCATGGGCGGCTGGCGGTGTTTTTCTGCGTTCATTGCCCGCGGCTCGGGGGCTCGCCGCGACGGACTCTGTGAAAATCTAGTGCTGAGCTTCGAAATCCTAGATAACGAGGCGGAAGTCGATAGGTTTCGCGAGGGTTGGAATGCCCTGTCGGTCACGCACGCCCTACCGTACTCGTCGCCCGCCTGGATGCTCGCGTGGTGGCGGCATCTCGCACCACGAGACGCTCGACTGCGCATCGTTCTGGTGGAGGAGGGGAATCGCGTGATCGGCGTAGCGCCGATGTTCGTCCAGCGCAGGATGGGAATCGCCCGTTATCGCTTCCTGGGCGCCGACACCGCCTCCGGAGGGGCGCAGCCAATGGCGGTTCCAGGGCGCGAAGATGAAGCTGCAGCGCTGATTGCCACGGCGCTGACTAGGTGCTCGCCACGCCCGAATCTGGTTTCCTTCGAGTGGATATCTGAGCGTTCGCCGTGGCCCATGATGCTGTCAAAGCAGTTGGTCGGACGTATGCCTTCGACACGGCGCCTGCTGGATTCTCGTCCGGCTCCCTACGTGACACTCTTGGGTCGCACGTATCATGAATGGCTGCGCTCGAGGAACGGCCGCTACCGGCGCGAGCTATTGCGGCTCAGACGCCGGCTCGAGGATCGAGGCGCCGTCTTCCGACTAGCTTCATCGTTGGCTGAGGTCAAGCGAGTATTGCCGGTCTTCGCCAAGTTCTTCAATCAACGCTGGGGCGGCACGGCACGGACGGGAGCATTAGCCACGGGAGTCGAGTCCATGCTCTCCGATGTGGCGCAGGAGCTCATCTCAGATCTGCGTTTCCGCCTCTGGTATATCGAGGTAGAAGGTGCTCTCATAAGCACCGAGATCTTCGTTGCCGCGGGAGGTGAGCTCTCAAGTTGGCAAGGGGGCTACGATCGGGCGTGGGCTGCGCATGGGCCATCTATCCAAACGATCGTGCAGGCTCTCCGGCACGCGTGGGACGTGGGCGATGAGCGACTCGACCTGGGTCGTGGCGGACAGAGCTTCAAGTATCGGCTCGGGGATGGGGACGACCGTCTCCAGTGCAGCGCGCTGGCGCCCATGGGGCCATTGTACCCGCTGGCTGAGGCTCGCATCCTTTCCGAGCAGACGGCGCGCCGCGCCTACGAGCTTCTGAATCCGGGCCTAAGAACATGGCGCGCAAGTCACCATCATAGGTAGCGAAGCTCGTCCCGCGTGGTTGGGGTCCGCTAGGCAGTACGCCACCGAACGTCCGCGGGATCAAAGCACATTTCGATGAGCAAACCCTTGGCTACTTACTCCGAGGTCTTCCCGGGAAGGTCTTGAACATGGGCATGCGATCGCGCCTGGCGAGATCTGCTGAACCATTACTACAAACTCGTGCGAGGGCTCCTCGCGCGCTACCGCGGTAAGGAGATAGATACCGCCCCGCTGCTCCACCAGGATGGGTTGCGGGATCAGCTTCAAGGCTCGATCTCTCCTCGAAGCAGCCGGCGAGTGACTCTCCCACCGAGCGGCCGATTACATTTAAGCGCCATTGACCGGCGGTCAGCTCCGCTTGGGCGACGAAATGGCCCGGGCCCAACCGAGTTGCTTTTAGGACGTGCCCGTGGCTTCCTATAGAAATCGCGCGGATTGTGACGTCGGCTACTCTAAATCGTTGCAATCGGCGTCTAAGTAAATGGCGTGGACCTGGTTGATGCCGGGATGCCCCGGCTGTAAGCAACCCTGGAAGGACATGCCGCCTGGAAGCTCAAGCATGTGGATCAACGCACGCCCCGGATCGGATACTGCGCGAGCCGCACACGTCGTCGCTAGGTCGAGCGGAATCTCGATGGAATCGGCTGCCCGTTCCACCGTGATCGTGACTCGCCAGCTCCCGTCGAGCTGGATGAAGCTGGCCGGTGGCCTTGCCCGACCCCGGACACCTTTCCCCAAGATCTTCACGCTGCTCGACGGCCAGACGAAGCATTTCTTCGTAACAAGCGCACTGAAGAGATCGCTCCCGGAATCAAGCCGGGGCGGGTTCTCCACGGCGACCGGTGGGTACGTTCAGGCCCCATCTTCGTGCCAGGCCACACTTCCGCAGTGCTGCTCGGAGGTCGCTTCGACACCGCCCTCGGCTTTGACGATGGAACTTTCGGGCTGATCGACTTCAAGACGGCGGATCCCCGAAGCTCCCACCTTCCCCTCTATGGCCGGCAGCTCCACGCCTATGCCTTAGCGGCCGAGCAGGCCGCCCCGGGAAGCCTTGAGCTCCGACCCATCTCGCAGATTGGGCTGCTGTGTGTCGAACCCACCGCGGTGGAGGCCTCCGGGGACGGAGTCGCCTACCGAGGGGAACCGCACTGGATCGAGTTCCCTCGGGACGATGGGCACTTCATGAGCTTTCTCTCCGAGATCCTTTGCCTCTTGGAGAACCCCTCGCCTCTCGAAGCGAGCAAGAACTGTGCGTTCTGCCAGTACCTCATCAGTGGCGCGCTGAACTTGCTGATCGCCCATCATGGCGCTTCCTGACCCAACGCCTCATGCCCCGAGCGCAGGTTGCTAGGTCCGTCGCTTTCCCTGGACCTGGAAGAAAAGCCGCGCTTTGGATGATGCAAAGGAAGCGGCGGGTCGCACCCAGGGGTGAGAGGAGCACCCAATCTCGAACAAGAGAGGCACCTTGAAGGCCACACGCCAATCGACTGCCCAGGGCGCCAGCCGCAGGGACCACGCTCAGCCAGTCTCCCCGACTGAGCTCGTAGAGGCGGCCAGAGTCGTCTCGCCGAGGTGGGCGACCTGAAGCCGGCGACCTTCGAGTCGTTTTGCGACACTTGGCGCCTCTTTGCTCGGTTCTGCGAGCAGGGCCACGGGCTGACCGACGCCGACGAGGTGACGAAAGACCACGTCGTCGCCTTTCTCGCCGCCCCTCGGGCGCAAGGGGGAGGCTTGGCAAACGCCTCTCGGCACTTCCGGCGCGGCTCCGTGAGGTGTCTCTATAGGCGAGGACGCGAGCTCGGCCTGGTGTCCGGAGATCCCCACCCTCGACGTCATCTTGCCGAGCAGGCGTGCCCTCTCCACACGCCCCCTCACTGACGACGAGAGTGAGCTCTGTCGGCTGTGCGCTCTCGGCGCGATTTCCGACCTTCGCCTGCCCGTCGTCTGGGCGCTTGCCGAGACGACAGCGCGCATCTCGGAAATTCCTCATGTCAGGGTGCGCGACCTGGATATCGCCGGCGAGGTGGTCTTTCTGCCCGGGGGCGCCCGAACCGACCCCCGGTGGGCGCCGATGACGGACTGGGCTTCCGCGCAGCTTCGACGCCGCTTGACCACTCCCGACCTTCCCAGAGACCCAGGCTCCCTTGTCGTCCCATGGCGACCCAAGATCACTGAGCGCCCGGGCAACGCGGCCACCATGGCCATGATCGAGGTCCTGCGCGCGGCCGGGATTCACGGAGATCCGAGCGTCCGTCCCTCCTCCGTCACCGCCTGGGTCGGGCATCGCCTACTGCTGCAGGGATTCCGGATCGAGGAGGTCGCGCGCGCCCTGGGGTGCCGGAGCCTCGACCGAACCGCCACCCTCATCGGGTTGGACTGGCGCAGTCCGGCGGAGGACGGCCCCGCGTGAGCCGGCGCCGCCTCCTCCTCCGAGCGACCTCCAGAGGCTGGAGGCCGTATTGCGTAACCCATCGACCCACGCACAAGCTGAGGCCATCCCGGAGAAGAGAACGGGACGGCCGCGCGCCTACCCCGCGTACATGTGGGTTGTGTTCGAGGCAGCGGTGAGCATCTGGGGGAGCGCCCGCAACGTCGAGGCACAGTTCGCCGACCCACGCGTGTGGCGCTTTATCCGACACACGGCAAAGCGGCTCTTTCCAAACGAACCCCCCGAATGGCTCCCCGAGACGCCCATGCGGCGCTGCCATTATCTGTATGCGCGGCGCTACCTTGCCGATCCGGAAATCCTCAAGCGCCGCCAAGAGATCTTCACGACGCACGCGGTCGCTCTCGTTCACTCGATCGGGCTGCTGGAGCCCCACGGTCCTGGCTCTTTGACCCATCCCGACCTCGCGAGAATGGTGCACGGCGACGGAAAGGCCATCGAGCCGCTCTTTAAGGGCAAGAGAGACGAGACCCGAGTCGATCGACGCACCGGGCAAATCGTGCCGGTGAAATGCGATCCCGATGCCAGTAACCATGTCGAAGGCGATGGCGAGGAGGTCTACGGGACCAAGTTCCTGATCGTTTCCGCCCGCAGCACAGAGCACAGGGTCGCTCGACACGCGTTACGTCCCCTTCTCGGGCCAAGGAGGAGAGGCTGGGGTCGCGCTTAGGTCCTTCGCCTCGATCGCGCCGCAAGCCCCGGGCGTGATCGGTGTCGTCTGGGACATGGCTTTGCGAGGCGTCCACATCGACGGGGTCATGCGCAAGCTCGGATGGCTGGTTGTCACGCGCGTCCCCGCGAAAAGAAACTACGCTCGCCGGGGCCAGAGGGGCGGCCGAACGCATCGAGAGGGAGCGTCTCATCGAGCTCAAGAGGGCAAGACGCGACGATGGCGAAGAGGTCACGATCCGCCTTCTCGCCAAGAACGGCGCCCTTGGGATCGGCGTCCTTCAGGACGACGGGGAGACACGGTTCGTTCCTCTCAAGAGAATCCGAACCCAGCGTCAAAAGGACAAGGCCGCGTACCGCTTCTACAACCAGTACGAAATGCCCAAGGAGTATGCGACCCGGGAGATCACCGTCCGGCTGCACAACTCCGCTGAAGAGGAGGCAAGGCGTCTCAACCGGGCCGAGAACCTGCGGGCAATCCCACCGGGGGATCCGGACTTCGGGCGCCTCTACGCGAGGCGGGCTGACGCCGAGTCCCTCAATCGGAATCTCGAGGACAGCCTCTACCTCAAGAAAGCACACAGCCTCGGACACTTGCGCCAGGAGGCCGATCTCCTTGGTTTCGCTCAGCTCGTGAACTCCATCACGCTGGCCCGACATCGTGCCCGGGAGCGCTTGAGGCCGGCGGCCTGAGTCCTAAAGCGTCATCTCCCTCGCCATAGGGTTCACCGTTCGCGCCCCCGCCGAGCCGAAAGCCGGCGGAGGCCATCCACCTCCGATCTAGTAGCCTCCTAAACTGTGGCCGAAGAGGTACAGGCGGGGCGGGCCGGAGTTTTCGACCGCGTTTTCTGCATCTCCCCGGGGCGGTAGCTCAGTTGGTAGAGCACCTGCTTTGCAAGCAGGAAGTCGTCGGTTCGAGTCCGATCCGCTCCACTCAGATCCGCAAAAGGGCAGCTCAGGTGCCACAAACTCACCAGATAACTTCCACGAGAGAGCCGCCGCGAGATCAGCACTGCGCTCACTCAGCAACTGCTTTTCGATGTAGGTGCGCCGCGAACGCAGACGAGCAGAGACGAGCAGGGGGGAAGCCCGCAGCTGCACACCTACAACGACGAGTATCTCGGCGCCGACATACAGACTGAGCTCGAGGATCTCACCGTCGCCGGAGACGGCGTCGGTGAAACTTCACCGGCCTCATGACCGTTGCCGGACGCAGCGGCTTGGTGCTCCGGTAGGCCCGGCGAGCAATCTCGACAACATCCGTAAAGCGATGACGCCGGGGCGCGTCAACGCTCGCTCCGAGCCGACCGCTGTCGTGCTCAACCCGACAGACGCGCAGAACCTCGACCTGCTCAATGAGAACAACGAAGCGAACAACTTCGTCGGCCCCGGCCCCTACGGTGTCGGCGCCCCGCGTCTGTGGGGAGTTCCGGTCGTCGAGACCGACGTCGCTCACTGCCGGGACGGCTCTCGTCGGTGACTTCTCCAAGGCGGTTCTGTTCGATAGGCAATCACTTAACATCACGCTGGGAACGATCAACGACCAGTTCGTGCGCAACCTCGTCACGGTGCCGGGTGAGATTCGTGCGGGGTTTCGGCGTGATCCGGCCATCTGCCTTCGTTAAAGGCGACCCTGGCGTGATTCAGCGGGTAGGCGCGCATCGTCCCCTGTCACGGTGCGCGCCCGCTGCGCGTGAGACGGCCTGGGGCCGATGCTCCTCGCTCTTACCCCCCTCGGGTGAGTCGAGCGCGGCCCCGGTCGTCTCAAACCGCTCACATCTTCTGCCGAACTCGCCTCGCTCCTTCGCTTGGTCGTAGTCGATGATGAGTTGACGCAACACGTCATCGCTACTGATCTTGGTCTTGCGGTTTCCCATGTCGCGGCGAATCGCAACGATCAGCTCACCGAATCGCCCCATATCTTGAGCCCAACGCGTTCCGCCTTGAGGGACGTCGGGCTCGCGGCTACCGGCGCTCGTCGTTCAACGACGTGCTCGAGCGCTACGTGCCCGAGTGACGTGCCGCGCGTGCCACAAGCCCTTCCAAGGCGTCCAGGTCCCGCTCGGCATACAGCCGGTGCTCCCACTCCTCGTTGAGGATGCACAGTAGGCACTCACGCACCGGGTAGCTGCGGGACTCCGGCCACCCGGGCCCCTCAACCGGTTCGGTGTGGCCGTCCAGCGACTCGTCGGTCAGGCCGTCAAGGACCTCACGAACGGTGGACATCCGGTCGCGGCGCAGCTCGAGCACCACGTCAAGAGACGGTCGTGCGTCGCGGTCTCGGGGCACACCCGGCGTGTCAGGCATCTCGTCCCACGGCAGGTCCAGGGGATCCCACGGCGACGAATCGCCGAGGATTGCCCGCCTGATCCAGGAATCGGTGGCAAACACCAGGTGCCGCAGCGTCTCGGTGAACGACCACTCACCCGCGACCGACTCATGCAGCAGCTCTGGGTCCAGCCGGCGGGCCCGTCCGACGGTCTCGCCCCAGAGCTGCTCGACGACGTCCCACGCCTCGCGAAAGCCAGCCGGGTCAGCCGGGCGCATCTTGACCCGGTCGGGATACCGCCTGTCGAGCTCGGCGTTGACCAACGGCCCGATGTCGACACCATTGATCGTCAGGTTCACGATCTCGCCGTGTATGTCGACGTCGACCAACTCCACGCCGCGCATCACGACGCGGCTCATTTCGACGGCGCGGAAGCGGGTCTCAGTCAGGTCGCTGGCGCGGAACTCCGAGCCGCTGAGGTCGACGTGGTCGAACCGGGAGCCCCGGAGATCCTCACGCATAAAGTCAGCCACGCCTCGACCGTAACGTCCCATGCGGACGATCCGGCCGCACATCGGCATGAGCGGGCGTTGCCGTGCCACAAAGGGGGAGACCTGAGGCCCCTTGTGCCGCAAGGCGATTCCTTGCTCGAGACGCGGGATCGCGAAGAATCGCTACCCCGGCGCTCCCCGAGAAAGTTTCGCGATTCACTGAGCAGATAACTGCGCGCCTTCGCTCGTCCCTTGACGAGCATTTCCGCACGTCAGCACAGCGTTTAGAGCGGAACGCTTTAGAAAGCAGGGGGTCGGCGGTTCGAGCCCGCTCCGCTCCACGAAGCAACCTTGTGGAACGAATGTCCACCGGCGCTCCCGAGAAATCTATCGTGACTGGCGCGGCAGTCGCGGCGAGAGCGATAACTCGTTGGGAGAGCACGGGCCGGATGACTCCCCGCGCTGGATACGAATCGGCCCTGTGCGAGCCGAGCGGGCTGGGCGAGCTTGGCAAGAACGAGTCGCCCGAAGGGTGACATAACGCAGGGGGGCACGTCATGACCGTTCGGGCCGAGCCACATGCAACGCCAGAGAAGAGAACTCGACTCCCGGCACGGAACGTCGGGATCGATCTGTACTGGCTCCCCCTCGGGGCCGGAGGTAACTGCGTGCGGTTGAACGGACGCGTCTACGAGCTGCTCCACGCGTTTCTCGACCGCCGACGACCCCTCGACCTCTACCACTCGGCGCTCGAAGTGACGGTGCCGGAGGGGCGCTTTGTCATCGAGAACTCCTGGCCCATCCCGAACACGAACCGGATGTCGCGCGGCGTGACCGTCGAAGGCCAGTCGGAAGTCGCCACCTCGGTCGCTTCCGGCTCTTTCGCTACGAGGTGCGGCGGTGGCGCGAGGGCACGATCGCTGATGCGGAGGAGGCGGTGGCAAGCCCACGGCGCCTGAGTGACGATGAGACCCAGGCTCGTCACGTCCTTGCGCTGGCTGAATACGTACCTGCGTTCGTGTGGGGGCGAGACGAACTCGGCATCGGCGAGATGTGGAACTCGAATTCGGTGATCTCGTGGGTGCTTGCCAGAAGTGGCCTGCCAGCAGCCGAGATCCACCCTCCTGCGGGCGGGCGCTCGCCTGGATGGGCAACGGGAGTAGTCACCGCGGGCCTGTTGACGTGAACGCTCGAAGCGAGCCGTCTCATGGCGATAGATCTGAGGCATCGTCGAGCGAATCGCGAAGTTTCGCGATCTGAACTGAGCAGGTAACTGCGCGCCATTCGCTCGTCCCGAAGTGCGATTCCCAGGTCAGCACAGTGTTGGAGCGGGGAGCTTTGCAAGCAGGAAATCGTCGGTTCGAGTCCGATCCACTCCACGATCAACCTCTGTACTGATCGGATCCGAGAGCGTTCAGCCTCTCTTAGGAGGCTCGTAGGCGACGTCTTCGAACATCGCCGCTCGCACAGATCGGTGGATTTCGCTGGGAGATGCTTCGGGCAGGGTCGCGTCGATGGTCTCCTCGACCGTTCGGAGCGCCGCTCCGGTGCCCGATCCCAGATCTCTGGCGACCCGTGCGGTGGCCAGCACGTCTCGCGCCATGAGCAACTCGATAACAATCAAGTCCTCGAGTAGAGCGACTGCCTCGTCGGCTTTGCGCACGCTAAGAGGCGCGCCGGTCGCATGATCTTCGGTTCCGATGTCGAGTGGAGGGGAGTCCATCGTCGCGGGAGCGGCCAGCTGCTTGAGTTCACTGAAGATGGCCGCAGCGGGATACCTGAGTGAGAGACCGGTGGACTCTGACGCTGCTCTTGGGCGCGCCTGAACTTGAGACATCGGACCGCCTGGGGGGTCTTCTTGCGGAGCAGCCGAATTCTCGAAGAAGGCGTCCCAAAGGTGGCTCATGCGGCGCTCGCTCAACTGTCCGACGTGAGCAAGGGCAACGCGTACTGCGTCGAAAGCGAGCGCCATGACGATGGGATGGAAGTTGCCGTTGTGCACCATGGTTCTGTCGTCCACCGACACGAGAGGGTTGTCACTCATTGAGTTGAGCTCGATCTCGACGCTGCGGCGCGCGAACGCCATGACCTCGCGAAGAGCACCATGCACCTGCGGGGCAACTCTGAAGGAGAGTGCGTCCTGGACAGATCGAGAGGCGCCACCATCGAGCAGATAACTCCCCTCGAGTGCCGTTCGAATGCTTCGAGCCGCCTCGATTTGCCCAGCGTATGGCTTGGCGCGTCCAACGACGGGCGAGGTAGGGGAAGGGTTTCCTCCGGTAGCCTCGAGGGACAGCCCGACGGCGACATCGGCCGCCACTGCCGCTCGCGCAATTCTGGCAATTACGACGGCAGCATGGCCAATCGAGATCCCATTTGCCGACATGAGACCGAGCCCATCCTTGGGGCCGAGCGCCACCGGTTCGATCCGGGCGCGCTGGAGCGCGTCTGCGCCCGAAAGCACCTCGCCGTTGAGCTCCGCGCTGCCCTTGCCAATGACGACCAACGCAACACTGGCCATTTGCGAGAGATCTCCGGCTCCTACAGACCCCGTGTGGGAGACGACCGGATGTACTCCCGCGTTGAGCATCGCCACCAGCATGTCGGCCGCGGCCGGGCTCACACCCGAGCCGCCTCGAGCGATCCCATTCAGGCGCGTCATCATCGCCGCCCGGACGAGCTCCGTGGACAAGGGCGGACCTACGCCCCCGGCGTGCGTCATCACGAGCAGTTCTTGTTGCGTGCCCAGTTCCTCTTCCGAGAGCCGCACGTCCTTCATGTGGCCGACGCCGGTGTTCAGCCCATAGACTGACGCGACCCCAGCAAGCGCGTCGTCTACGACTGCCCGACTTGCGAGGATCTGGGATCGCGCGTCGGGCCCGAGCTCGATCTGCGTTCCCCTCACGACCTCCAGCAGCTCCTCGATTCCGAGCGGCGACTCGCTGACGGTTACCACGTCCATGCGCACCTCCGGCGGCAGGTTGGTCGGCTTGCCTTTCGAGCGCTTGCTTTAGCGTAGAGGGAGGTGGCACGTCCGATGGGACTTGGAGCACTCGGTCCCAGTGAACCGACTTGGGTTTGTCTGGTGCGGGCGGGAAGAGCAGTTGCGGTCGCTCTCGCCCCGCGAGACCGCAAAGATCGCTTTCTTCCGCTCCCGAGACGTTGTCGGTCGTCCTCTTCGGGCAGCAAGTGGCCGTAGCTTCCAGGGTCCTCCAGATCGAGGAAACACCGAAGTCGCACGCGGTGTCCGGGTGCCTCCTAGTCGAACTCTTGGCGTCCCGGCTGTTGGCGGCAACGGACCCACGGCACCGGTGATCGCCGCGTGTCCGTCGGGCGCAGGACTGCGGGCGATCTCCTGAATCCCTAGCTAACCGCCGCCAGCCTTCCTGTGCGCAGGGCGATAGGTGAGGATGACGACGCCGGTATCGTATGTGACATGGTCCACGAGTTGCAGCGCGGTCTTGTTCGTATCTTCGTCTAAGAGACGCGCCCCACTTCCAAGCTCCACCGGGTGCACCATGAAGCGGTACTCGTCTACGAGATCGTGTTGCATCAGCGTGCGGACTAACTGCCCCGCTCCCGGCAACCAAGAGGTTCTGGTCCGGTTGCTGTTTCAGCTTGGCGACCTCTTTCGCCACGTCCCCCTTGATCACTCTTGCGTTCCATTCGGCCTCCTGCGGTGTCGTCGACGCCACGTACTTCGGCAGGCCGTTCATTCTGTCGGCGAAGCCCGCTTCGTCGGTCATTGTCTGCCACGCTTTGGCGAAGCCCTCATGAGACACTCTGCCCAGTAGAAGCGCTCGCTCACGAAGAGTTCATCGAACCTGTACTTCACAAGGTCAAGCTCCAGTTACCCGGTTCTTCGAAGACGCCGTCCAAGTCACCTATTTGGTTACGACTACCCTCATCGCAAACCCTCCTCAGCCGGTAGCCGGTT
>Ga0136633_1001166_pt1 | contig 19567 bp, 18 predicted proteins | sample AntDrymeUQ832206_2_FD_105494 | JGI IMG/M metagenome (GOLD analysis project Ga0136633, IMG submission 105494) | Polar desert sand microbial communities from Dry Valleys, Antarctica - metaG UQ83 (22.06) | ecosystem: Environmental > Terrestrial > Soil > Desert | place: Antarctica: Dry Valley...
GGTATGCGACCGGTACCTCACTTCAATCCGCAATGTCATCAGTTCGGGGGGACGTTACGAGGGGGGTCGCATCGACGTGAGGTTTGCTGAAGCGCCTGCCTTCGAGAATGCGACGGCAGAGGTGGATGTGGTTCTAGACGTTGCCGAGCATCGCCAAGTTGCCGCTGACGGCTCGATAGTGAATCGGCAGCCTGAGGACAAAGGACGGCGAGGGACCTTGTTCCTCATGCGAGGCGCGACGACATGGATGGTTAAGAATTTCACCTTGGTCGCAAAGCCGTGAGAAGCCTGTCCGCAGTCGTCCTGATATCTGCGGCATTTCTCGTGTCTGTCTCGGCACCGAGCTATTCGGACACCGAGCCTGACTGCTTGTCTCTTCAGTGTGCGCCCGTCACTGCGAAGCCGACCGATGGTGGGTTCGGGGCGGGGGGATCGCAGGACGGGCCTGGCAGCGAGAGTGGCGGTTCGGGTGGTGGCGGCGGTGCGGCGCCAACCGGTCCCCTGTACGACTACTACTACACACCGGCGTGCAGCTCGAATGGTCCGCCGCCGAACGCGGCGGACGCGCTGTGTCTGGGTGCCGCGACAATCTGCGCTGATGGGGGGATCTACTTCTTCGTGTTCCGCCGGGAGTTGGACCGGGCAACCGGGGCGCAGGTCGGCGGTTGGGACCGCGTCAGCAACGTGTGTCTGAGTCCGGATACGCCGTTGCCGATTCCGCCGATCGCACGGGTGCCGGGTCTGGTCCGTTCGGAGTTCAAGTCTGATGCGGTGATCGCGTCATCGGCGAGCTATCAGCCGCGTGATGGCGGTGTGGTGAACTTGGAGACGATCTTCTACGCGAACACGCCGGCGACGATCCAGTTGGCGCCGCTGCAGATTCTTGGCTTCGACGTGGTGATCACGGCGACGGCGACGAACTACCGCTGGTCCTGGGGGGATGGGGAGTCGTTGGACACGGCGAGCCCGGGGTCGCCGTACCCGTATCAGGATGTGACGCACACCTACCGCCGGCCGGGGCGCTACTCGGTGTCGGTGACGGTCACCTATCAGGGCACGTACACGATCGACGGCGGGGCGGCCCAGCCGATCACTGGGACGGTGACGGTGCCGGGGCCGGCGGTGGGGATCACGGTGCGCGAGGCCCGGGCCGAGCTCGTCGACGGCGACGGCGGTTGACGTCGGCGGCTGACGTCACCGACCTGTAGTACCTAGGGTGGAACGCGACGACCCCTCACGGGGTTGTCAGAGGTGATGCCCGCTCTCGACCCACGAGGTGACCTGTGCTGTTCAGCCGACAGAAGACCCAGCTCATTGATCCGGACCAGGCGCTACCCGGACGGGATACCGCTGTGGCGGTCCCGGCGCAGCACTTCGTGCTGGGTACGCCGATGCGCCCGCCGTACCCGGAGAACCTGGAGACCGCCGTTTTCGGCCTCGGCTGCTTCTGGGGTGCTGAGCGGATCTTCTGGCAGCTCGACGGCGTCTACTCCACCTCGGTCGGCTATGCCGGGGGATACACGCCGAATCCGACGTACGAGGAGGTCTGCTCCGGCCGGACCGGGCACACCGAAGTCGTCCAGGTCGTCTTCGACCCGGCCAAGGTGACGTTCGCCGACCTGCTACGGGTCTTCCTGGAGAGCCACGACCCCACGCAGGGAATGCGCCAGGGCAACGACGCGGGCACGCAGTACCGCTCGGCGATCTACACCACGGGCGATGAGCAGGCGCAGGTCGCAAAGTCCGCGCGCGAGACGTATGAGCCGGTCCTGCGCAAGGCGGGCTTCGGCGCCATCACCACGGAGATCGTGCCTGTCGAGAAGTACTACTTCGCGGAGGACTACCACCAGCAGTACCTCGCCAAGAACCCCAACGGCTACTGCGGCATCGGCGGCACGGGAGTGACCTGCCCAGTCGGGCTTCCAACGTAGGGGTCGCATCGTGCTTTCTGATCACATCGGCGCAGGCGAGGAGTCTGATGTGATCAGAGAATGTGCCGGTCGCGGCGATCGACCGTAGGCTCTGCACTGTGCCAGATGTGGTCCCACCGTCGACCTCCGTGGGGGCCATCGAGGTGGACGACCCTGATGACCCGAGGCTCGCGGACTACCGGGCGCTCACCGACGTGGAGCTGCGCGTCCGCTACGAAGACGACGCGGGCGTCTTCATCGCTGAAGGCCCTCTCGTCATCCGTGAGCTGCTCAGCTCGACGTACGACGTCCGCTCGGTGCTGGTGACGCCCGGCCAGCACGACTCGCTCGCAGATGCGCTGGAGGGATCGACAGCGCCGGTGTACGTCGCAACCCAGCGGGTGATTGACGCGATCGCCGGCTTCCACCTCCACCGCGGTGCGCTGGCCTGCGGAGCGCGTCGCCCCCTGCTCGACGTCGCTGGGCTCATCGAGACCGCGCACGTCATCTGCGTGCTGGAGCGGATCAACGACCACGAGAACCTCGGCGCGATCTTCCGAAATGCCCGGGCTCTTGGCGTCGACGCGGTGCTGATGTGCCCGGAGTGCTGCGACCCGTTCTACCGCCGCGCGGTCCGCGTCTCGATGGGGCATCTCCTGCATGTGCCGATCGCGCGCACACGGCATCTGCCGTCAGCACTGGAACAGCTCGCTGCGGCGGGATTCACGACGGTGGCGCTGACCCCCGACCCGGCTGCGGAGCCGGTGCAGGTGCTCGATGGGCTGCGCGGCCAGCGAGTCGCCCTGCTGCTCGGCGCGGAAGGTCCCGGTCTGCGCCCTGCCACCCAAGAAGCGGCGCACCACCGAGTGCGCATCCCGATGCAGTCGGGTGTCGACTCGCTCAATGTCGCGACGGCCGCGGCGATTGCCTTCCATCGCTCACTGTCCGTGGACACGGGTCAATGACCGGACCGCTGATCACGACCGGCGAGCTTGCGGTGCTGCTCGCCGAGAACGCGCAGCTCGCCGTGCTAGACGTGCGCTGGCGGCTGATGGGTCCGCCGACCTATGACGATTACGTCGTCGGGCGAATACCAGGTGCGGTGTTCATCGACCTAGGCCGTGACCTCGCGGCGCCAGCGGGGGAGGGCGGGCGGCACCCGCTGCCCGGCCGCGCGGACTTCGAGAACGCAATGCGGTCCGCGGGAGTGCGCAACGACTGCCCCGTCGTCGTGTACGACGAGGCCGATGGCATGAGCGCGGCGCGGGCGTGGTGGCTGCTGCGTCATCACGGTCATCGTGATGTACGTCTGCTCGACGGAGGTTGGCGCGCGTGGCAGCGCGAGGGGAGAGCGGTGGAGTCTGGCCAACCGGTTGTACCGAGCCTCGGCGACTTCGTGGCCGGCGAGGGAAATCTCCCCGTCCTCGATGCGGCGTCCGCGGCGGCGATGGCGCGAGACGGTGTACTGCTCGACGCCCGCGCGGTTGAGCGGTACCGCGGTGAGGTCGAACCGATCGACCCCGTCGCCGGCCACATCCCCGGCGCTGTCAGCAGCCCGACGACGGCCAACGTCGACGCCGAGGGCCGCTTCCGCGACCCCGATGTCATCGGCGACCGCTTCGCCGAGCTCGGTGTCGACGGCATCGCCGAGGTGGGCGTCTACTGCGGCTCCGGCGTCACCGCTGCGCACCAGGTGCTGGCGCTGGAGCTGGCTGGCATCCGCGCGGCGCTCTACCCCGGATCGTGGAGCGAGTGGGTGCGCGACCCCACCCGACCGGTCGCGACCGGTGCACAATGATCGGCATGACCACACGCACCGACGTCGTACCGGACCTGCAGCGCGACGACACCGGCAGCGTCGTCTTCCACTACGTCGACAAGGCGAAGATCGTGGAGAGCGCGATCATGGGAGATGTGGTCACTGCGCTGTGCGGTGCGATGTTCCCGGTGACCCGCTCGCCTAAGCCAGGCTCGCCGGTGTGCGCGACCTGCCAGGAGCTGATGGCCATGCTGCGCAGCTTCGGCAGCAGCGACTAGGCCGTACCCAGGCGACGACGCAGCACCTGACCCGCGCACCTGGTCACTCCCGCGGGCCGAGTGAGCCCGCGTCACACGTCTGGTAGAAACAGACTGATCAGCCTGCGGGGAGTCGAAGGGGGAAGCATGGCATCGGCGCCGACGTGGGTCACCGACGGTGGGCTCGAGACCGACCTGCTCTTTCACCGGGGGTTCGACCTGCCGGAGTTCGCGTCATTCCCGTTGCTCGACGACCCGGCCGGTGCGGCGGCCTTGCGCAGCTACTACGCCGACTACGCCGACGTCGCGCGGGCGGCCGGGGCCGGCCTGGTCGTGGAGACGCCGACCTGGCGGGCCAACGCTGACTGGGGCAGCACGCTCGGCTACGACGCCGGCGCCCTGCACCGGGCCAACCAGCAAGCGGTCGAGCTGGCCCGCGAGGTCCTCGTGACCTCCGGTCTCACGCGCACCCGGGTCCATGGCGTCGTCGGTCCGCGCGGCGACGGCTACGTCGCTGCCGGCAGGACTGCCGACGCTGCTGCCGAGTACCACGCAGCGCAGGTCGACTCCTTCGCGGCGGCCGGGGTCGATGCCGTGCACGCGATGACCCTCAGCGAGGTCGCCGAGGCAGTCGGCGTCGTGCGGGCCGCGCGCGCCGCAGGCGTCGAGGTCGGCGTCTCCTTCACCGTCGAGACCGACGGCCGCCTCCCCGACGGCACGACCCTGTCCGACGCGGTCGTGCAGACCGAGGTCACCGCGGCTGCCGACTGGTACGGCGTGAACTGCGCGCACCCGACCCACCTGCTCCCGGCCCTCGACGGCGGCGTGTGGCAGACCCGGATCACGATGTTCCGGCCCAACGCCTCCACTCTCACCCACGCCGAGCTCGACGTCATGGAGGTCCTCGACGAGGGCGACCGGGATCTGCTCGCCGACAGCACCGCGCAGCTGCTCACTGCGCTGCCATCGGTCACAACACTCGGTGGCTGCTGCGGCACCGACGTCTCCCACGTCGCGCGCCTGTGGGGCATCCGCCGCTGACTGCAGGCACGCCGTCTCCATTGAGCTGCGTGGCGGGCGTAGGGGTGACGTTCGGCGGTCGAGCGCGACGCACCCCTTCGGTCCAGCCGCGAGTGGCGTTCGGCCCAAGGACGGTGGCCTGTGCTTGCCGAACTACATGGACATGACCAGAACCGCTGCCGCGATGCTGGCCTTCGTCCTCGCCGCCGGGGTCGCGGGCTGCGAGGACGCTGACCGCGACGCGCTCGCGGCGTCCCGACTGAGCTCGACGCAACCGGCCACCGCGAAATCCGGCGAGACCGTCACAGAGGTCATCGCACCGGTCACGACGCCGCCCGCCGCCCCTCGCCGGACGACGCTTCCGAAGCCCGCGCGGCCATCGCAGCCCGCAAGATCGGCTGCCGCTCCGCTGCTGTACGCCGCCGCAGGCGGTGACGGCGACTCGTGGAAAGACCGGTCCGGCCGGGAGTACCGACTCGGGCTGGTCAACGCCCCCGAGACCGGCGCGTGTTTCGCAGCCGAGGCCACCGCGAAGCGCAGGTCGCTGGTGCGCGGCGGCTTCCTCGCCCGCACCTACGTCACCGACCGCTATGGCCGCGGGGTATCGCTGATCTCCCTGCCGGACGGGCGCAACCTCAACCTCCTGCTGGCCCAGCAAGGGTTCGTCGACGACCGCTACCTCGCGGAATTCCGGCACGAGAACGAGGCGCTCGCTCGACAGCTCGACAGCGCCTTCGCCTCCGCCAAGGCCGCTAAGCGCGGGCTCTGGGGTGCGTGCATAGACAACAAACCGCAGGGCTTCGCAGCTCCGCCCCCGGCCAAGCCCGCCAACGGCTGCCATCCCGACTACGCGACCTGCATCCCGGTGAAAGGCGACGGCTCTGGGCGTGGCGCGGCCAACGACCTCGACTGCCCCGACATCGGCAAGCTCGTGCAGCTCCGCCGGATCGGCGTCGATCCCTACCGCCTCGACGCCAACAGCGACGGGACGGGCTGCGAGTCCTACGGCTGAGTCTCGCCGCGGTCTCCGTCAGCCGAGCAGCCAGGTCACTGGATCCCCGGCGTCGGGCGCGCAGCGGTAGGTGCGTCCGGTGCGCACCTCGCGACGCGCTTGACCCGTGATGGGCCGCTTAGCCGGTCTGCACGGTGAGCTCGCCCGCGCGGATGGCGTCGACGAGGTGCTCGCCGCGGCGCACCACGGACCCCGGCCAGACGACCGAGCGGAGCACCTCGCCGTCGACCACGGCACCGGCACCGATGACGCTGTTGCCTCCATTGGCCGTCAGGTTCGCGCGGAGATAGTCGGCGGGTGTGCCGCAGTCGATGAAGTGTTGGTTCGTCGTCACCAGGTCGAGCCGCCCCGCAGCCTCCTCGTGACGCCAGAGCACCTCGTAGAGACCGCTCGGCGTCGCGCCGAGTCCGCGGACCGAAGACCACGGGAGCAGGCAGGCGCCGGCGTACCGCAGGTCGCCGAAGTCACCCCGGTCCGGATCAGCGACGCAGAGCAGCCGGACCCGCTCACCGTCCCACCGCTCGATGAGTGGTTCGAGACTGCCGTCGCGCCACGCGTCGGCGTTGGCGACCAGCACCGCGCGGCCGTCGACCCAGTGGCGGAGGTTCCCGATCGCGCCCGCCGTACCGAGTGGCTCGCCTTCCTCCACCGACAGCAGTACGCCTCGACCGCTGAGGTGTGCCGTCATCAGGTCGCGACCGGCGTGCGTGTTGACTGCGATCTCGTCGGCGTACGGCGCGACGGCGTCCAGCGCCCAGTCGACGAGTGGGCGATGCGCGACGGGGCACAGAGGCTTGGGCAGCAGGTCGGTGAGCGGGCGCAGGCGCCGGCCCAGCCCGGCGGCCAGGATGATCGCGGCAGGCGCGTCAGCGGTCACGTGACAAGAGGGTAGGCGGCTGCGGCCGCGGAAGGAGAGCCATGGTCATCCCGATCCACGACGACAACCCCGTGCACCGACGCCCGTGGGTCACCTACCTGCTCATTGCGCTCAACGTCTTCGTCTTCTTCCAAGAGCCGATCGTGCGCTCACCGGTCGCCGGCGAGACGAAGGCGGCGCAGGCCTGCCGGCAGGAGGCCTTCTTCCGCGAGTACGCCGCGATCCCGAAGGAGGTCGTCGACAACGACCCGCTCGCCACGACGGCGGGCGCGCCGGCCGGCGCGGGGGAGTGCCGCGAGGTGAAGCCGGACTACGACAAGGTGCCGGCGCTGTCCGTGCTCTACGCGATGTTCCTGCACGGCGGGCTGCTGCACCTGCTCGGCAACATGCTGTTCCTCTTCGTGTTCGGCAACAACGTCGAGGACCGGCTCGGTCGACTGCGTTTCCTGGCGTGTTACCTGGTGTGGGGCTACATCGCGACCTACGTCTTCGCCTTCGCCTTCCGGGACTCGACGACAGTGCTGGTCGGTGCGTCGGGCGCGGTGGCCGGCGTGCTCGGCGCGTATCTGCGGCTCTTCCCGCGGGCCCGGGTGCTGAGTCTGCTGCCGTTCCTGTTCTTCCTCCCGTTCCGGCTGCCGGCCTGGGTCGTCCTCGGCTCGTGGTTCGCCCTGCAGTACCTCTACTCCCGAGGTGCCGGCCTCACCGAAGGCAGCGGTGTCGCCTACCTCGCGCATGTGGCCGGCTTCGTTGCGGGTTTCGTCACGTTGGTCTTGCTGCGTACGAGCGGAAGGCAGCGGTACGACGCGCGTCGTGGCAGGCTTGGCAGATGACGCCAGCCGCCAAGACCCCGCGGGCCATCTGCCTCGCGCAGCAGCCGGACGCCGACGCGCTGCTTACCCGGGACCCGCTCGCCCTGCTGATCGGCATGGTGCTCGACCAGCAGTTCCCACTCGAGCGTGCCTTCGCCGGACCGTGGGTGCTGACCGAGCGACTCGGCCACACCCCGGATGCTGCGGCGCTCGCGTCGTACGACGCCGAGGAGCTTGCTGCGGTGTTCGCCAAGCCACCGTGCATCCATCGCTTCCCCGGTTCGATGGCGGCGCGTGTGCAGCAGATGTGCCGGCACCTGGTGGAGGTCTACGACGGCGATGCAGTCGCGGTCTGGGCTGGTGCGAAAACCGGCGAGGAGCTGCTGGCGCGTCTACGTGCTCTACCCGGCTTCGGCGAGCAGAAGGCGAAGATCTTCCTCGCCCTGCTCGGCAAGCAGCTCGGCGTGCGCCCGCGTGGTTGGCGCGAGGTCGCCGGGGTGTACGGCGAGGACGGTGCGAAGCGCTCGGTCGCCGACATCACCGGTCCGGACTCCCTGCTCGAGGTGCGCGCGTACAAGCAGCAGATGAAGGCTGCCGCTAAGGCGGTCAACGCGGCCTCGGTGGTGCAGGCGGCGACCCCGAGTCGAGCGAAGCGGCGCGCCTAGCGGCTCGATTTCCGCTCGGGTTGCGCGCGGGTCAGCCGGTGTCGGCGTCGAGTGCAGGGCGCAGGAGCGCGAGCTTCGCTGCGTTGCCGGTACGTCGGAGTATCGCTCGGGTGGCGGCGGCTGCGCGCTCCTCGATCACATCGAGGTGTCGGCCGCGCATCGTGTTGACGCCAAGCCGGGCGAGGGTCGCGACGTCAGGCTCGATCACGAGCACCGGAGTGCCGGTGCGCCGTAGTCGCCGTGCCTCGACCACGACGTAGCGGTGCCACAGCAGGCGCAGGCTCAGGTCGACCCGGGGTCGCGCCGCCACAGGCTGGACGGACATGGGTGAGCTGATCACGACCAGGTCGAGACTGTGCTTCGCGAGCACGTCCGCGTTGGTCGGCGAGTGGATGCCCCCGTCGACGTACTCGACCCCACCGATCGTGACTGGAGCGAAGTAGCCCGGGATCGCGCACGAGGCGGCCACGGCGCGAGCGACGTCGGTCACTGGAGCGCCGTCGCGACCGAAGACGACCCGCGCGCCGTCACGACGTCGGGCCGCGACGATCCACAGCTCCCGTTCTGGCCAGGTCGCCCCGAAGCGTCGTCGTACTCCGTCAGCGATGAAGTCGGTCGAGCGGGTCCCCGCCGGTACGAAGGCGGTCGCCAGAATCACCGGTCGCGCCCGCCAGGGGCGTCGCGCCGCGGCCGTGAGCACGCCGAGTCCGCCGATCCGCCGCATCGACGCCGCAGCGTCGGGCGCATCCTCGGGCAGCGAGGCGACCGGCCGGCCGTCCGGTGCCCGCAGCGACGCACCGACGAGCGATCCGGCCGACGTGCCGACAACGATGCTCGCCGTCCGCGCGTCCCATCCCGCGGTGTCCTCCAGCGCCGAGAGCACGCCACGATGGAACGCCTCGCCGGTGATCCCGCCGGCGCCGAGCACCAGTCCGATCCGCGTCACGTGACGATCGTTTTTGCGCCGGAGGCGTACCCGGCATGGGGCCACGGGTTGGAGCGTCGGCGTCCGCTCGAGGGTGCGCCCGCGCTCCAACTCGGCGAACGGGGTGCGGTACGAGCGGGTTCGAAGGTCAACTCTCGGCTGGAGCGTCGGGGGTAGGGGGCTCGGCCGGGGGCGCCACGTCCGGTGCGGGAGGTGCGGGTACGGCGTGGCCCTCAGCGGACGACGCCACCGGGGTGTCTGTGTTGGTCGGCGTAGTCGTCGGTGCCTGCTCGGGCTGGCTGGCCGGCGGCGGCGCGGCGGGTGGTGCGGGCTCGGCGGGTGGTGCGGCGGACTCGGTGGGTGCTGCGGGCTCGCCAGCTGCGGGCTCTGCAGCAGCGGGCTCGGCGGGTGGTGCGGGCTCTGCGGCTGCCGGCTCTGCGGGTGGCGTGGGCGCGGGCGCTGCGCCTGCGGGCTCGGCGGGTGGTGCCGGCTCGGCGGGTGGTGCGGGCTCTGCGGCTGGCGTGGGCTCGGTAGCTGCGCCTGCGGGCTCGGCGGGTGGTGCCGGCTCGGCGGGTGGTGCGGGCTCTGCGGCTGGCGTGGGCTCGGCGGTTGCGGCGGCGGGCTCGGCGGTTGCGGCGGCGGGCTCTGCGGCTGCCGGCTCTGCGGCTGGCGTGGGCTCGGTAGCTGCGGCTGCGGGCTCTGCGGGTGCTGCGCCGGTGCCTGGATCAGCCGGCGCGGCGGGTGGTGCCTGCTCCGGCTGGTCGAGCATCGGTACGGCGAACTCGCTGACCGCCGCCGGCGCGTTCACCTCGTCCCGCGGCGGTGCGTCCACGTCGGGAGCCGGCCCGGCGTCGGTGCTGGTGGGTATTGCGGGGTCATCGCCCGCAGGCCCTACCGGCAATGCGGGCTCTGCGGTGTACCCGGCTCGGCCTTCAGGGGGCGTGCCCGGGTCGGCCGGGGGCGCGAGGGTTTCGGAGGTTCCCTCGGCGGCCGGCGGACCCTCGGTGTCGATCAACGGCGGGTGCTCGCCAGAGTCAGTCGGCTCGGTGCTGGCTACGGGCTCGGTGCTGGCTACGGCCTCGGTGCTGGCTACGGCCTCGGTGCTGGCTACGGCCTCGGTGCCGGCCGCGGGCTCGGTGCTGGCTACGGCCTCGGTGCTGGCTACGGCGCCCTCGACGGTCTCACTCTCGGGCGTCGCGCCTGCGGGGTCGCCCGGGCCCTTCTTGCCCCGGCCGCCGCGCCGACGGCGCTTCTTGGCGCCCTCGACGTCCGCGATCTCGTCGCCCGGCCGAGGCGGCCGGGGCGGACGCGCCTCACCGGGCTTGCGGGCAGCGCGCTCCGGGCGTGGCCGCGGCTTCTTCTTCGGCGGCGGGGGAGCGTCGTCGGGGTGCGTCTTGACCCACTCGGTGAGGATGGCGTCGTGGACGACGCCCCAGCGCCGCCGTACGTCGTCCCAGTCTGCGTCGGCCGGATTGGCCCCGGTGATGAGCTCCCAGGCGAACCGAGCCGCCGGGTTGGGCTTGCGCCCTCGGAGCAGCTGGTCGGCCATCTTGCGTCCCGCAGCCTCGAAGTCAGACCAACCCTCGGCGGCTTCACCGGCCGTGATCAGCTCAGCCTCGCCGGGACGGGGGCCGCGGGGGGCGGTTGGCTCCCGCCGCGGGCGGTCCGGGTCACCGGGTGGGCGCGATCCAGCCGGCCGGCCGGAGGCGGGCCGGCCTGAGCCCGTCGGTCGACCGCGGCCGGCGGGGCGCTCGCGTGGCTTCTCCTCCTCGTACGGGATGCCCAGGCGCACGGCCTCTTCCTTGCGGGCCTCACGCTCGAGCGCCTCGTTGAAGCGGAGGATCTCCTTGTTCTCGTTGACCACCGACTTGTCCATGAAGGACACGCGCTTACTCATGCCGGTGGCCTTCTTCTTGCTCACGAGTCCCGCAGCCCTCCGCTTATGACCTGGTGCCGATGACCGGGTGCAGCGGACACCCTGCCATTCCTAGGGGTGTTTCGTCGCCCCCGATGCGGCGCGACCCTCACGAGACCGTCGAATGACAGTGCTGAGCGCCGCCCGCGGCGCATCTCGTCCAGCTCCGCGCTGCGTCGCGATCAGCGCGGCGTGGCGGCGAGAAACCGCGGAGTTGACGCAGGTGTACGCCGCGCCGTACACCGACCGGCTCCCCCTCGAAGTTGATCTTCGAACAGTGGACTCGCGGCAGCTCGGTCAGGCGGTGTCGATGACCAGGTAGCTCTCGGCGAGACGACCGTCCGGCAGCCCGGCGACCTTCGCCTGAGCGCCGAGCCAGCCGCGGAGCATGCCGTCCAGGTCTTCCATGTGCGACGTCTGGCTCGTGTGCTGCCGCAACGCCGCGAGCTTGGCGTCGTAAGTGTCCGTCACGTCGATCCAGTGGTCCGCCTCGGCCGACATCAGCCACATCTCGCTGACCGCCCACGCTTCGAGCCCTTCTTCGGCGAGCAGCTCCGGGTGGGCGAAGGGGTTGCGGGCGTCGGGGTAGACCGCGCACATCGCCGCCTCTCCGGTCGCGAGGTGGTCGGGGTGGCTGGCGTAGATCCGGGTGTAGTTGCGCTCCGGGGACTGGGTCAGCACCCGCTGTGGCCGCACCTGGCGGATCACGCGGGAGATGTCCCGGCGCAGCTCGTGTGTGACGTAGAGCCGACCGTCCGGGTAGCCGAGGAACCGTACGTCGGTCACGCCGACCTCCTCAGCCGCCGCGCGCTGCTCGCCTTGGCGGATGCCGGCGATGTCCGATCGCGGCACGTCGGGGTCGAAACCGCCCGCGTCACCATCGGTGACGATGCAGTAGGTCACCTCGATGCCGGCCTTCGTCCAGGTCGCAATGGTGCCGGCCGAGCCGAAGTCGACGTCGTCGGGGTGGGCCGTGACGACGAGCACGCGCTCGACGTCGGCGTCGGCCAGGGGCATGAGTACCTCCTCGAAAGTCCTGCGAGGCTCATCTCCGACGGACCTGCGGATATTCCCGCCGGGGACGTCGTACGTCGTCGGCGACTGGCGTCGAGCTCTGGAGCCGGCTCAGCCCGTGGGCTTGGTGGAGCGCATCACCGAGGTCGTGTCGCTGGTGAAATTCACGTTCTGCACCGTGCCGGTCGTCACCGCATGCTCTTTGACGGTGAGCTGGTAGCGGTCGGCGACCCAGGTCTGCATCTTCGAGACCGCTTGGATGTCGCCCGAGAGCGTCAGCGTGCTCGTCACCACGGTGCAGACGACTTTCTCCCCGCCGATCACGATCGTCTCGGTGCGAGCGACCTTCGCCTCGAGCGACGCGGTGGTGGCGTCGTCGGTCGAGACGATGGTCCACTTCCAGGTCCGCCCCACGGTCGGCGGTTGCGGCAGCAGCTGCACGGGCTTGACCGGGCGGAACTCCTTGACGAAGGCCGGCGTGGTCAGCTTCAGTTGTACGAGGTCGATGCTCGTCGAGGAGAAGCGCACGGTCTGCTCCGTGCTTCCCTGGTCGCCGCTCAACGACGAGTGCTGGTCCTCCCCGACGGCGGGGTCGACGCGCAGGCTCGACTCGCTGTCGATCGGCTGCTCGCCGCCGATGTCGGACGTAAACGTCCCGGTCGTGTCCAAGGTGTAGCCGCCCGGCGCAGCCGAGCGCCGTCGCGCTACCGGTCCAGGGGGTGCCGTCGACACCGGGGTCGGGCTGGTGTTGCTCGGAATGCCGCTTGCCGTCGTACCAGGCGCCGGTACGAGGGTCGCTCCCGGCTGTCCGAGTCTTGAGGAGACCGTGCCGGGCGTGGTTGACGCCGTGGGCTCGGTGCCCGTGGTCTCGGACGCCGACACATCAGCAGCCGCACTGGCAGTCGCGGTGGACGCACTCGTATCGGAGTCGTCGCCACCCGAGCACGAGGCGAGGGACAGGACGAGAACGAGGGCAGCCGTCGTACGACGGACCACTGAGGCGGTGGGTGATGTCACCGGCCCATTCTCACAGATTCCGGGTCTCCTGGAACGGCGACGTTGGGGGCGAGTCCGTTACAGGTCGGGGACAACGACGCGCATGACGCCACGGCCGAAGGTTGCCGCCGTCAGCGTGTCGGTCGTGCGATCGAAGTCGAGGTCCATGATCGGGGCTCGTGGCAAGTTGCGGCCGACGGCAGACCAGCGGCCGCCGCCGTCGCGACTGAGGTAGACGCCGACGTCGGTGGCGACCAGCAGCGTGGCGCGGCCGACCGGCACGATCTCGTTGACCGGAGCCGCGGGCAGGTTAGCGCTGATGTCGCGGAACGTACGGCCGAAGTCGGCCGTGCGCAGCACGTGAGCGCGGCCGACGCCCGAGCGGTAGCCCGAGTAGGTGACGTAGAAGACGTTCGGGTCCGCGGGGTCGAAGGCAACCCGGGTGACCCAGGCCTTGGCGGTCACGTTGCGCGGAGCGCGCACCTTGGTCCAGGACTCGCCCAGGTCGCGAGTGGTCCAGACCAAACCCTCGTCGGTGCCGACGACCAACCGCTTCGGGTCCTTGGGAGAGGCGGCCACCCAGGTGACCACTCCGTAGATGGAGTAGCCCCCCGTGTCGAGCTGCTCAGGGTCGGTCGAGAGGTCCTCGCTGATGGCGGTCCAGGAGGCGCCGCCGTCGGTGGACCGGTTGAGGACATTTCCGGCGTAGTACATGACGTCGGGGTCCGTGGGGTCGAACTGCAGCGGGGCCCACCAGCCGCGCCGGTCCGAGGTCGTGGCGCCGAGAGACTGGAACGAGAAGCCCCCGTCGAGCGAGCGGGTGCAAGAGCCGTACTGCGAGCAGCCGTAGACGGTGAGGTCGTTCTCCGGGTTGATCAGCGTCTGCAGGCCGTCGCCGCAGAGCCCATACTTCGTCCACGACTCAGGACGTGACACGCCCGCTACGAGATAGCTGCGCTGGCACAGGTTGTCCTGCAAGCCGGTCACGATGCGCCCTGGCTGCTGCCGGCTGACACCGACGCTGTAGTGCTGGGTCCAGCCCTGCGAGACGCCGGCCACCCACGAGCCGACGAGGCCGTTGGCGCGTGAGCGGTACATCCCGCCATCGTTGCCGAGGTAGACGAGACCGGCCACCCGCGGGTGCCACACCATGGCGTGCTGGTCGGCGTGCACCGAGACCTGGTGCAGGCCGGTCGCGACGCCGGCGAGCACGGAGGAGTGCGGGATGAAGCTCGCGCCGCCGTCGCGCGACTCGATCAGCTCGACACCGGGCACGAAGACGCGCTGGGCGTCAGCCGGGTCGACGTAGAGCCGACCGAACCACCAGCCGTACGACGACGAGTTGCCGGTGAGCATCGAGGTGTCCGGGATGACCGTCCACGTGACGCCGGCATCGTCGGACCGGAAGAAGCCACCGTGCCCGCCGTTGCTGGCGATGACCAGGGAGTAGAGGCGCGCCGGGTTGCTGGCCGCGACGACGACGCTGATGCGGCCCGTCTCGGCCGGTGACTCACCGGTCGGGCCGTTCGTCACCCGGGTCCAGGTGCCGCCACCGTCGACGGAGCGGTAGAACCCCGAGCCGGGTCCGCCGTACACGCGATGGGTGGGGTAGCGCACCCGGTCCCAGGTCGTCGCGTACATCCGTCGGGGGTTGGTCGGGTCGATCGCCAGATCGACGGCGCCAGTGGTGGGTGTGGAGCCCTTGAGGACGAGGCTCCACGAGCTGCCGCCGTCGACGGAGCGATAGACGCCGCGCTGACCGCCGCGGGTGTAGAGGTTTCCGGTTGCTGCGGCGAAGACCCGCTTCGGGTTCTTGGGGTCGACGACGATCCGGCCGAATCCGCCGGCGCTCTCCAGCCCGACGTAGGCCCAGGTGCGGCCCTTGTCCCGTGAGCGGTAGAGGCCCGTGCCGCCGAAGGTCACGCTGCCCCCGCCCGGGCCGGCCTCGCCCGTGCCGGCGTAGATCGCTCCATCGCCGCCCACCGCGAGGGCCCCGATCGACTGCGTCAGGTTGTCAGGCCAGGACGGGAGGTAGTTGGTGCCGCCGTCCGTGCTCTTCCACACCCCGCCGGTCGCGGTGGCGATGTAGAGGGTGTTGTTCTCGGTCGCGTCCACCGCGATGTCGAGCACCCGACCGCCGATGGCCGTCGGCCCCATCAGCTGCCAGCGGGCCGCGGCGAGTGCCGGATCGCGCCGGGCACCGTCCGCGGCGAGGGCGTCCGCCTCGGCCATCGCCCGGGCGTACGCCGCAGGGTCGACTGCGGCACCCGGCCCACCGGCCCGCTGCATGTCGAAGAAGTCGCCGGGCGCGGTGACTCCCCGGTTGTCGCCCAGGAGCAGGTCGGGGTCAGCGAGGCGGCGTACGGCATCGGCGGTGGACAGCCGCGGGTCGCTGCCGAGGCCCGAAGGAGACTGCGGTACGACGCTGCCGTGCAGGGCCACGGCGGCCAGGCCGGCCATCAGCGCTGCGGTGTTGGTAGCACCGAGCAGCCGTCGGGTGCGCGCGCTCATCGGGTCGTCCTCCCACATTGTCGTTCTCCTACATCGTCGTTCTCCTACGGACACCACTTCGTCACCGCGTCGTCGATCCCTGTCGGGGAGGAATCACCCGGCCGGCGGGTAATAGAGAGGCATGGGCACCTCCCGGGTCGGACTTGTCGCGCTCGCGACGGCGATCGCGTTGACCTGTGGGCTGGGCGTCGTCGCGGCCGGGGAGGGTTCTCCGGCCGCCTTCCCGACGGCGGCACCAGCTGCGCCCGTCGCAGCGCAGACCTACGACGACCTCGCGCCGGCGCTCGCCGGAGCCACCGCGGCACAGGTTTCGCCCCCGGTAGTCCCCGAGCCGCCAGCCGCGGCCACGCCAGCCGCCAAGCCGCCAGCCGCCACCCCGGTCGTTGAAGCGGACTCACCGCGCCGTACGCCACGCCCCCCGCGGCTACGGGCGCCTCGGCCGCCTCGGGCGCCGAAGGTCTGCCCGCCCATGCCGGCAGTGCCCAGCACGCGCGCGACCCGGGCCCGCGTCGTGGTGAGCACGATTGCCGTGTACGCCTCGCCCGGTGCTGCGAATCCGGCGAGGACCATGAGCAACCCTCGCGAGGAGGACGGGCTGCCGCTCGACTTCGTCGTACGCGCCCGTCAGGGCGAGTGGATCAAGGTCCAGCTCCCCGTGCGCCCCAACTTCACCCACGGCTGGGTACGGGTCCGCGACGTGGAGCTGTCTGGCCTGCCGTACCGCATCGTCGTGGAGCTCTGCGCTCACCGCCTGACGGTGTTCAAAGACGGCCAGGTCGTCATGCGTGAGGTCGTGGCGGTCGGCAAGGCGCAGTACCCCACGCCCACCGGGGAGTTCTACGTCGACTACATCTACCCATTCAGCATGCGCAGCGGCTACGGCCCCTGGCTGCTGAGCATTGCCGGGTTCTCCAACGTGCTGAAGAACTTCGCGGGTGGACGGGGTCAGCTCGCCCTGCACGGCACGGCGGCGCGGTCATCGCTCGGCCGCGACGCAAGCCATGGCTGCGTGCGGCTTCGTCCTGAGGCCTCCACGGCCCTGGCGAAGATGGTCAAGCCCGGCACCCCGGTGAGCATCGTCGCCTGAAGGGCACCGTGAGCGTCCTCGCCTGAGGGACCTAGCCGCGGAAGACCGGCGGCGGCAGAGCGAGGTCTGCCCGCGGGCAGTCGGCGAGGGACAGCCCGCCGAAGCCGAGCGCCTCATCGCAGAGCGACTCGACGGTCCAGCCCCGCTCTTGGCCCAGCGTCGTGATGGTGACCCGATAAATCGTGATGTCGTACCGGGTCGGCGTGCCGTAGGCGACCTGTAGGGCGCCGAGCAGCTGCGAATCGGCCAGCGGATCGCCGGCACCACCGTCGACGTCGTCGAACCGGCGCCACAAGGTGGGGGTCGCATGCCAGTGGCCCCCGGCGCCGACATCACGGATTGCGAGCTCTACCAGGACCAGCCGGGCGGACTCCTCGGGGAGGATCGCCGCGGGCCGGATGACCTCGGTGACCACGCCGTCGTCGTAGGCCTCAGCCATCAGCCGCTCGAACTCGTTCATGCTGCTCCCCAGATGAGTTCACGCCCCCCGTCGGAGCCGGCCTCAGGAGTATCGGCCGGCGGAGCGCCTCACTCGACCTTTTGCTCGCAGGTAAACGTCGGGGGACCGATACCCAAAGTGTCGGCTCGACGACGGTGCGCTCACCGAGGCTCGTCGATCATCACTGTCTAGATGCGGCGACGTCACCTGACCGCCGACAACGACTCTGGGGGACCACCGTGATGGGATCGACATACCGGGCGCGCCACAGCGCACCCCGCCCGGCGCGCGGTCGGCTCCGCTCCACCGCTGCCGGCACCGCCGCCACGCTCGTGCTGGGCGGCCTCGCCGTCGCCGTGCAGCTCCCGGCCGCCAACGCCGAGGAAATCTGTACCAAGAAGTGCTACTCCGCGGTCGTCGCACCGCAGTCGAGCGTGGCGAGCACGTCGGTGCCGTTCACCGTGACCCTCGCCAACCTTGACGCGCAGCGCCTCGGCTCGGCTGACATCACGCCGCCGGCCGGCTACTCCGTCACCTCGACTCCGACCACGACCCGCGGCGCCGTGTTGCTCGTCGGCGGGGTCGTCCAGCTCCGCAACGCCGAGGTGCCCGAGGGCGCCAGTGTGGTTGTCTCGTTCACCGGCACCACGCCGGCGACGGCCGGCATCTACACCTGGGCCGTCGTGGCCAAGCAGGCCAACGAGTTCCACGACGCCTCCGGCACCGGCAACCTCCTGGCGATGGACCGGGCGCTCAGCGACCTCACGACGGCGGTGACGGCCGCCCCCACGAACATCACGGACTGCCGACCGACCACGACGTACTCGTGCGCTAAGAAGACGATCGACTACAGCCAGGACAGCGTCGTGAGCACCGGAGCGGACGCCGACTCCGTCAAGAAGGTGGTGGGCCGGATCTTCCTCTCGAAGACCTCGTCCGTGGGCACCCAGGACTATGAGATCTACGCCCTGCGGGAGACCGGCACCTACTGCCCGCTCGGCGACCGAACGGTGAAGTGCACGTTCGACTTCTTCATCGACGATGTGCCGACGCAGTACGCCGGATTCCAGGTCACCCTGGAGATTGAGTGCGACGTCACCCAGTGCCCGTCGGGTGACACCCTGGCCAGCATGACCATGCTGAACGAGCAGACCGGCGAGAAGACGCCGCTCCTGCCGTGCGGTGTCGCCGGCAACGGCGACAAGTGCTTTGTGGAGACGCGCCAGGGCGACGGAGACCGCTTGGTGACGGTGCGCAACCTCAAGCCCGGTGACCCGAGGATCGCCGGCGTGATGGTCGGCCCGGAGTCGCCGCCGAATCTCGCCGTCATCGCGTAACGACGCGCTGCCGCCGACGGCGGGTGCTCCCTCACGGGGCACCCGCCGTTTGCGTGGGTGGGTGGCATGACAGAGACCGCACGCAAGGAGCACGCGAGAGGCGGTCGCTCAGGAAGTGAGAGCAGGTGCTGCCGCGACCGGCTCGGCGACCTGAGCCACGCCGAGGCGAGCCAGGATCTCGGCGGACTCGGTGCGTAGTGCGGAGGCATCTCCGCCGAGGCGCTCGATCACGTCGGCGAGACCGCGTTGGGACAGCGCGATCTCGTAGTCGGTACGCCGGCTCCGGGCCGCGGCGAGGCTCCGCTCGAAGGCAGCTTCGGCAGCACCGAGATCTCCCTGGACGGCGTGGGCGTAGCCCGCGATTCGGTGCAGCATCGGGTCCTGCTGACCGGCTACCGCCGTGTCCTCGACGGGCTGGTCGACGAGGGCGAGGGCCAGGTCAGCGTCGCCGCGCAGGACCAAGCACTCGGCGATGCACGCCTCTGTCGTGCGCAGGTCGCCTTCGGCGCCGGCCGCGTGGAACTCCGCCTGCGCCTCCTCGAGCAGCTGCATCGCCTCGTCGAACCGCCCAGCCCGGGCCGCGAGCCGGCCGAGGTTGCTCCGGGCGTAGGCGAGGGCGGCCCGGTCGCCAGCGGCTGCCCAGACTCGCAGTGCCTTGCGCATCAGCGGTTCGGCCTCGTCGAATCTGCCCTGGTCACTGAGAATCTCGCCGATGTTGACGGCGCTGATCGCCGCGTTGACCGCGTCGCCGATTTGCTCCCAGGCCTCGCCGCCGCGCTGGTAGAGCGCGATGGCGTCATCCCACCGACCCTGCCAGTAGGCGCGCGTGCCAAGGTTGTTGAGCACGACGCCCTGACCCCAAAGGTCGTCCAGCTCGAGGTAGAGCTCGAGAGCGCGGTCGCTGTATGCGTCTTTCTCCCACTGCCCGAGAACGCCGAAGGTCGCGTCGAGGAACGAGTACGCCCGGGCCATCGACTCCTTGTCGCCGGCCACCTCGGCCTCTTTGAGGCAGCGGGTGGACCACTTCACGACGA